>Ga0315902_10003671_pt1 | contig 22769 bp, 15 predicted proteins | sample LakEriMetagenome_9_FD_203523 | JGI IMG/M metagenome (GOLD analysis project Ga0315902, IMG submission 203523) | Freshwater fungal communities from buoy surface, Lake Erie, Ohio, United States - Buoy 12 MA117 | ecosystem: Environmental > Aquatic > Freshwater > Lake > Lake biofilm | place: USA... | reverse complement strand
AGTCTATCCTTATGAAGATTGCTACGGAATACATCAATATTCCTGTAGATAAGTATAAGCACAGGATAAATGAGTCACTCCGTGAAATTGCTGAGTTTGTTGATGCGGATCGTGCATATATTTTTGAATATAATCATGTTGACAAAACCACTTCAAATACATTTGAATATTGTCAGAAGGATATTCTGCCGGAGATAGAAAACCTTCAGAATATTCCATATGAAATATTGCCGGACTGGACAGGTAATCACTTTAAAGGTGATCTTGTCTATGTACCGAATGTTGAGGAGCTCCCTGAAGGCAGTCTGAAAGAAATTCTTGCTCCGCAGCAGATAAAAAGTCTGATTTCCATTCCGATGATGTCTGCTGATACCGCTATCGGCTTTGTCGGGTTTGATGCTGTAAAGAGACTTCGGTCATATTCCGGTGAAGAAATTAATTTATTGAAGTTATTTGCTCAGATGCTCGTGAATCTGACGCTTCGTGCAAATCAGGAAAGTGAGTTGAATTCCAAGAATGAGGAGATCGCTAAGATGAATAAATTTCTGGAGACGGCTTTGGTCAAAGAGACAGAACTTGGTCATCTTAAAACAAGATTTATTACAATGACCTCACATCAATTCCGGACACCGCTCACAACCATCCGCTCAAGCACCGATTTGCTTGAATTCATTGCAGGTACTTTGGATCCTGTACCCGGAGATAAACTCAGAAGAAATATAAACAGAATCCACACGGAGGTAGAGCGTTTGACGCATCTGATGAACGATGTTTTATTTTTCGGAAAGGCAGATTCGGAGCACATTCAGTTCAGACCAGTTGAAACGGACTGTGTTGCCTTAATAAAAGATATTGCAGAAACCCGTGAATTTGTATCCGGTGACCGGCGCAGACCCCAGGTAGAAGTAAAGGGCGCAGAACGCCTGTTGAGTGTTGATGCCGGATTATTCAGTCAGATGGTGATAAACCTCTTGTCAAATGCGGTAAAATATTCAGCAGGAAAACAAGCACCGGTTGTTCGTATGAAATTCACCACCGATGGTCTGGAACTTGCGGTAGAGGATTTTGGCGTTGGAATTCCACCTGACGATATGAAAAATCTTTTTCACTCTTTCTTCCGCGGTTCAAATGTTGAAAATATCATTGGAACAGGTCTTGGCCTGGCTATTGTAAGACACATAACTGAATTGCATAATGGCACTGTTTCAGCCCGCTCAGTTTTGAATGAAGGCTCAGTGTTTACAATCCGTATCCCTTGCTGATTTTTTCCTTGTTTGTGAAAATCAGCCGTTTATTTCTGATTCGGATTTTTGCAGTAATCAGCCTGTCGGGTTTTGGTCAATCTTTCAATCATCAAATCGATTCAGTTACAAATAAATTTGTTGATCGCGGCGATATTGCAGGCGCAGTAATTCAGATCACTCACCGGGGTGAGGTTATTCACTCCGGCTCCTACGGATACGCGCAGATTTTTAATAGTCCCGGAATACGAATGACGCCTCCTGAGAAAATGACGGAGATGCATCATTTTGATATCGCTTCGCTCACTAAAGTTGTTGGTACCACAACCGGGGTAATGCTGCTCTATGAAAAAGGATTAATCGGTATTGATGATCCGGTTTCAAAGTACATACCGGAGTTCAAAGGTGCTGAGAAGAATAAGGTTACTATCAGGAATCTCTTGCAACATACTGCGGGATTATATGAATGGTATCCCATGTACTATAAGGCAAAAAACCGCAAAGAGGTTTACGAGCTGATAAATAATTTACCTCTTCCTTATGCTGTGGGTGAGAAACGCAGGTACAGTGATCTTGGATTCACCTTACTTGGCCAGTTGATTGAGCGGGTTGGCAGGATGCCTCTTGAAGATTTTCTCCAAAAGAATGTTTTCGGGCCTCTTGGAATGAAGGATACTTTTTTCCTGCCCCCGGGTTCAAATATTCCGTTACTGGTGGCTGCTACCTCCATCGGTAATCCTTATGAAAGAAGAATGGTTCATGATCCGGCATTGGGGTTTCAGTTCTCCGAGATTGATCCTGACTCCTGGAACTCATGGCGCACATCCGTTCTCGCAGGTCAGGTGAACGACGGAAATGCATGGTATGCAGGTCGTGGAATATCAGGTGCAGCCGGAATATTTTCAACAGCAGGTGATCTGCGAAAATTTCTCGATATGCTCATCTCAGGAGGTTACGGGCCAGATGGAAAATTTTTATCGAGTAAAATACTTGATGAGTTTTTGAAGAAGGACAGGTTTTTAAATGGGCTGGGCTGGGTTATGGATCCGGAGTCTTCTTTTATGCGCGGAGCTCCTGAAGGCACTTTTGGGCATACAGGATTTACAGGAACAAGTTTGGTCGTTATTCCTTCGTCACAGCTTGCTTTAATTATTCTTACAAACAGACAGCAAACAGGTCTTAAGGATGGCTTAACATATAGTAATATCAACCCGCTTCGGCAGGCCATTTTTGAGCTCTGCCTAAAGTTGAAATAAGCCGGATGTAGAAAATCCCATTATTCTCTGACGATGCTCATGGCCGGCCCCATAGTACAGGAACTATGTTTGTATCACGATGATGCAGCAGTGATCGGTTCAGTAAAAAGATAAGATATAACGGTCTAAATGACCGTAAACTTACCTTCATCAAAACGACAGAAAAGTTGTTTTCTGAACCTGGGTTATGCCGGTGTTATCAAGATTATGGCAGAATAAAAATCTTAAAAGATCCTAAACTGCCATGGTTGACTCTAATTCGGGCCCTCACGGGCCCGAATTATTTTTAAGCTTTCCTGACTATATCTAAGTCAGAAATTCAAAGCTTTCCTTCAGTTTTTCAAACACATCGCCTTCAGTTTTGTCCATCTCTACAACAAGCCGGCAATTATTTTCAGAGGCTGCTTTCAAAATAGATGGCATGTCCTGAGCCCCTTTTCCAACTGAAGTCATAGGATCCGGGTTGTCCTGTACAAGGGATTCATGCCATCTGGCAGGTCCGTCTTTTATATGCAGGAATTGCGCCCTGCGGCCGAATCTCCGGATTACATCAGCAGGGTCAAGTCCCGCTACTTTAATCCAGTAGGTGTCCAGTTCAAAGAATATTTCTTCATCAAGTTCTTCAAGCAAAATCTCAAATGGTCTTTTTCCGCCGACATCATTTCTGAATTCCCACCAGTGGTTATGTAATCCAAAAGAAAGTCCGTTGTCTTTAGCAAAGGCGGAGGCCTCATTATAAATGCCTGCCAGTTCGCGTGTACCTTCCGGTGTACTGTACCTGGGATCTTCAGGCCATCCGTGCCAGATCATTTTATTGCAACGGTATGCTTCAGCCGTTTCGAGAAAAACTTTTTTCTGATCGCCGGCAGGAATTTCAATATGTGCCGAAGAAACAGTGAGGTCGAAATCCTGAAGCATCTCCGCTGCCTGCTTCAATAAAATATGTGCAGGCCAGAATGCCGTTTCAACTGATTTGAATCCAATTTCTGCAAGTTTTTGTAATGCTGCGGCTGCGTCTTTTTCAATGGCATCCCGAATGGTGTATAACTGAACGGATAACATCGAGGAAATGGATTCCTTACTTGAACAGCTCATAAGATTAAATGGTTGTAAGATTGAACCGGATAGTCCGATTCCGGCTAATTTCAGAATATCTCTTCGGGATTTCATTGGCAGGTTTACTTTTACTGATTATCGGAAGACTTTAATAATCGTTAATTTAGTTTAATAAATCTCTTATTTTTTTATGAAGATAGAACATGTTGCAATCTGGACCGCCCGCCTTGAAATCTTAAGAGACTTTTATTGCCGGTTTTTCAATGGCATTTCCAATGAGCGGTATTATAACCCCGCTAAAAATTTCAGCAGTTATTTCATTTCTTTTGAGCAGGGGCCGAGATTGGAAATTATGTCCAGGCCTGATATCCCCGACAATCTGAATGATCCGGTCAGCCAGTATAAAGGGGTCATACATTTTGCCTTTGAGGTAAGAACGATGGAGGAAGTTGACCGGCTTGCGCAGAAATTTATTGATGCCGGAGTACCGCTATTGAGTGGTCCCCGGAAAACCGGAGATGGTTACTATGAATTTGAAATTTTTGATCCTGATCAGAACAGGGTGGAAGTAGGTACGATTTACCGGGCAGGTTGATTACAGTTCAATTCTCATTCCTTTAGAGGCAACATTAAATCCGGAATTTTCCAGATGCTTTAGTTCTTTGCTTTCCTGCTGCAGTAAAGGATTGGTATGATTCAGGTGAATGAAATAAATTTTCTTTTTATCAGTCTGATCCAGGTCTTTGAATTTCTCCATACTTTCTGAAACGAGGGGATGCGGGATTGCGGAGATATCGCGATATCCTATCTCTGCATTACTGAAAAATGTGCCGTCAACCAAGGCCAGGTCGACTGTTTGAATTAGCTCACGGATATCATTATTCCATTTTTCCCATTTATCAATATCCGGAATGAACAATACCTTTTTAATAGGGCCCTGTATAATGAAACCGACTGTTTCTGAAAATTCATCCCTGTGTGGTACAGGTACAGGAGTTACTTTAAGGTTTTCACTAAGTTCTACAGGCACTTCCGCTGACATTTGAATGACAGAAATATTTTTTTGAGAAACAAGCTGACTCCATGGTGCATTTTGTTTGAGAAATTCCGCCATACGGGGCATTGCATAAACATTTACACCGGCAGCTCCCAGCGCCTCTTTACCCAGATACATTAAACCGCTGTAATGTCCGACGTGTGCGTGGGAGAGAAAGATTCCGTCTGTTCCTGAAGGATGGCTGCTTTGCATCAACTTATTCTGTTCTCTTAACTGTGATGGTAAATCAGGGGTCGCCTCAATCAGCCAGTGCTTTCCTCTTATATGATCCAGGATTCCAATTGACACAACCTTTTTTTGTTCATCCTGCTCTTTGCAGCAATCTTTTTTACAACCAATGTGAGGCGACCCTCCATCCTGCAAGGTTCCGAGCACGACCAGAGAAACCTGAGTTGACTGCGGGAATACAGGGTTAAGATTGCTCAGAGCAATATAAAAGACTGTAAAGCAAATTTTGAGTTTCATTGTCTTTTGGCAAGGTCCGCTTTATTGAGACTCTGAAAGTAAGAATTAATGCTCGTTATTTTAACCTGAGATTAGTAGCTTCAGCCTCAGTTATGTTAAAAGTTTATTTCACAGGCCTGATCATCCTGTTTTCAGCGATTCTTCTGAACCTGATTTCATCAAAACTTGGAATTACAGGCTGGTATGATTTTTTGAATGGACTGGCCGGCAGCGGCCGTAAGATTTTTAATTCTCTGACCGTTTTGGATTATGCCTGGCTTTTTGTTCTGTATCCTTTATTGCTTGGTTGCTCAGTATTTCTTGCTGAAAAATTATTCAGATTGTTTTTTCCGTAGCAGGCTGCCGGCTTACTGAGAAAGCCCAAAATATCAGCAATGGGTGAATCACCAACAGTCTGATCCATGCCATGATTGGTGAAACCTGAAGAGGGCCGACCGACTCAATATCTGCCGTTATGAAATATACATGGCTCGGGATAAATGCAATCAGCATCAGAATAATTCCAAAGCCGGCGATTTTTCTTGTTTTCACAGGTATAAGCAGGATTGCAAGCGTAATTTCAGCCAATCCTGAAAGGATATTGATTTGCAACTTCAGATCCGAGAGGTAGTCAGGTATTAACGGATAGTAAAATTCCGGTTTTATAAAGTGATTTACTCCTGCAAAAAGGTAGAATGCTATCTGAATGATAAGTGAAATGGTTTTCATCAGTTTTTTATGTGCATGTTAATGTTGAAATCATTCGGGTGTAAACAGATAAAAAATCAGAAGTCTCCGGATTTTTTCTCATTCACTTTTTTATTCCAGTAAATCCAGAACGGAATCCCTGTTGCCATGAGCCCCAGACCAAGCAGGGCTTCACGCGGTTTTGTCATACAGGTTACTGTAATCAATATAAGACAGAAAAGAATAAAGATTGCCGGCACAACAGGATAACCCCAGGCTTTATAAGGTCGTTCTACATCAGGCATCTTATATCTCAGAATAAAGACACCCAGTGTCGTTGCGCCATAAAAAATAAAGGATGCAAAGACCAGCATATCGGTCAGCTGATCAAAGCTCCCGGAAAGGACAAGCAATGATGCCCATACTGCCTGAAGGACCAATGCCTTAGAGGGAGTGCGGTAGACCGGGTGCACATAGGATGCAAGTCTGAAGAAAAATCCGTCCCTGGCCATAGCATAATACAGACGGGGAGGGGGCAATACTGTACTATTGGTAGCACCGAAGGTTGTGAAAAGAATCAGCAGTGACATAAAGAGAGCCCCCTGATTACCCATAAAACTTTTCACTACTGCGATGGCAGCAATGGTGTTCTGTGATTGATGCGCATCAATAATCTGGTCTACCGGCAATATATAGAGGTATGTAAAATTCATCAGTACATAAATAATAATGATAAAAATAACCCCTGATACAAGGGCGAGCGGGAGATTTCTGTTTGCATTTTTAATTTCTGATCCCAGATATCCCGTGCTGCTCCATCCCTCATAAGCCCAGAAGGCGGCAAGCATTGCAGCAAAAAAATGCTGAATAAATTCAAAGCTGTACCATGGACCCGGATTATGTGACGGCGAGCTTTGAGTGAAAATTGAAAGGCTTCCTCCACCGGTTGTAAGTCCGAGTATAATTACCAGAAGCATGCTGGCTATAACAGACAGTAGTACATACCTGCTTAAACTTTCACCTGATTTTAATCCGAAAATATTAAAGACTGTGAGGGCACCAATTAATAATATCGTGAGCAGTTTTACCCCGAAATTGTCAAACGGAGTAAAAATACCGAGCCACTCAATGGATGCGATATGATCAGGAAGGGTGGGGAGAGGAATAATGTTATTGAATGACTGGGAAAAAACATAAGCTATGGATGCAAGTGCTGATGAACGGATTACGGTGAAGCATGACCATCCAAACAGGAATGCAAAAAACCGATTGTAGATTTTTTTGAAATACACATATTCACCTCCTGCATCTGCCATAAGACTGGCAACTTCAGCATTGCTTAAAGCACCAAACAATGTAATAAGACCTGCCACAACCCAGCCAATAAGTACCAGTGTAGGTGAGCCCAGCTCGGCGGCCATAGGCGCAACTTTTTTATAAACACCTGACCCAATTACGGCACTGACGGTTACAATAAAAGTGGCAAACAACCCAAGGGTCCGTACAAGTTGCGGTGAATTTCCATTTTGCATAATGCATGATACCTGATTGAAGTTAAATTGACAAATCTGTAAACCCGGAATCAGTCTGATAATGTTTAACTTTGCGGGATGAATATTGTTGTAAAACAGAATTTTTGGCCTAAGTCCCTGCTGTGGGCGGCCTTTTTTTATGTGAGTCTGATACCGGTTACAGTTTTAGGCCAGGCTGAAAATGATATTCCAAAGAACTGGCATTTGCTTGATCCGGCCGCTGATCAGGTTCAGGGGCTAAGTGTTGAGCGCACTTATCAGACAATTCTGAAGGGGAAAACCTCCCGCACAGTAATTGTTGCTGTTATTGACTCCGGAATTGATTTTGAACACGAAGATTTAAAGCCGGTCATGTGGGTTAACAAAGGGGAAATTGCCGGAAATGGAAAGGATGATGATGGTAACGGATATGCTGATGATATACATGGCTGGAGTTTTATAGGTGGAAAGGCAGGTAATGTCAATGAGGATACCTATGAACTTACCAGGGAGCTTGTGCGACTTTCAAAAAAAATTGAGAGTCCGGGTTATAAACCGGTTTCTAAAAAGGACAGGGAAGAGCTTGAGTATTTCAATCGAATTAAATCAGCCTACGAAGAGAAGCTTGCAGAAGATGATCGGCAATACAAATTGTACAGCCGACTTTATCAGAATTTAAAATTTGGACTGGATACACTGAAATTTGTTCTGGGTGAAGGACCATACAATTCAGAGCAGATTGAATCCATAAAATCTGAGAATCCTGCCATATTATTTGCAAAAAGTGTTCTGGTTAACCTGATGAAAAATGCTCCCGGTACAGATCCACAGAATCTGCTTGCGGAAATCCGGGATGCCTATGAGTATTTTGCCCAGATTGTTCAATACGGACTGAATAAAGATTTTGACCCCCGCCCTGTGGTTGGGGATAATTATTCGGATAAAAAAGAAAGATTTTATGGAAACGCAGATGTAAAAGGTCCTGATGCGGAACACGGAACACATGTTGCAGGTATTATCGGAGCGGACAGAACCAACGGTATTGGTGTCATGGGCATAGCAGATAATGTCAGGATCATGGCTATACGCGCAGTTCCAAACGGAGACGAACGGGATAAAGATATCGCTAATGCAATTTATTATGCGGTAGACAATGGAGCGCGGATCATCAATATGAGTTTTGGAAAAGATTATTCGCCTGATAAAAACCTTGTTGATGAAGCAGTTCGTTACGCGGAAAAGAAGGGAGTTTTGCTTATTCATGCGGCCGGTAACGACGGACAGAACACAGATGTGGAAAGCAATTTTCCTTCGTCAAAATTTGCATCAGGAAAATCATCCGGGCTGTGGCTTGAAATCGGCGCCTCTTCTGCAGGTAAAAATCAATCTGACCTCGTCGCTGATTTTTCCAATTATGGTAAGAAAACTGTTACATTCTTTTCGCCGGGAGTGGATATTTATTCAACGATCCCCGGGAATGGTTACAAAAATAACAGTGGAACAAGCATGGCATCTCCTGCAGCCTCCGGCGTAGCAGCGATGCTCATGAGTTATTTTCCGGATCTTCCTGCCCAAACCATCCGCGACATATTAATAAAGTCAACGCGGAAATTTGATGGACTTAAGGTTACCTCTCCCGGTGGGGATGGGGAAGTTGCGCTTACGGATTTGTGCAACACAGGTGGTGTAGTGAATGCCTATGAAGCTGTTTCGCTCGCCATGAAACTTAGTGCAAACACCGGCGGTGCTCCTGGAATTAAATCTGAATCCCGTAAAAGATAATCTTTTAACTGCGCGGATGAAATTCCCTGATTACCTGCCTGAGGTAATCGCGATCAAGATGTGTGTAAATCTCGGTAGTGGTGATGCTTTCGTGTCCAAGCATTTCCTGCACTGCTCTTAAGTCGGCGCCACCCTCAATCAGATGCGTGGCGAAACTATGTCTGAAAGTATGCGGGCTCACAGACTTGCGAATGCCTGCTCTGGCAACCATTTCCTTGATAACCATAAATACCATTACCCTGCTGAGCGGTTTTCCCCGACGGTTCAGAAAAACATAGATATCAAAGCCATCCTGAATTTTTTGAGCAGGTCGGATGTCATTTAAATAAATCTGCAGGTACTTGAGTGCTTCCTTACCAATGGGAACTAATCTTTCCTTGTTGCCTTTTCCTATAACCCTTAGAAAACCAATATCCTGATAAATGCCTGCCCGCTTCAGATTGACCAGCTCAGATACCCTGAGGCCGGAGCTGTAAAGTATTTCCAGCATCGCGCGATTTCTTGCACCTTCCGGGGTGGACAGATCAATTACGGATAAAATCTTTTCAATTTCATGGTAATCCAGTGTGTCTGGCAGTTTCCTTCCAAGTCGTGGGCCTTCAAGAAGCTCTGCAGGATCAGAAGAAATTAAATCCTCTCCGAGTAAATAATTAAAAAATCCCCGAAGGCCCGAAATAATTCTTGCCTGACTGTACGCACTTAGCCCAAGTTCATTCAGGTATTTGAGAAAATCCTTGAGGTCTTTTATTGTTACTGCTGAAGGGGAGATGATTTTATTTTTCAGCTTCAGGTATTGCTCCAGCTTCACCACATCTCTGATGTAGGCCTGAACTGAGTTATCGGAGAGTGACCGCTCCATCCTCAGATAGTTTTTGAATCCCCGTATATAGGTGTCCCAGCTCAATGCGGCGTTAAATCGTATGTGCCAAATTATATCTTTTTATCCCGCCAACCTTTACCTTTGAAGTAACCTTTTTCTTCCTTTATGAAAATTCAGATAATTAATGGTCCCAACCTCAATATGCTGGGCATTCGTGAACCTGCTGTTTATGGCAAGGGATCATTTGAGGACTTTCTTGAAAAACTCAAAGGTGAATTTACTGACATCGGACTATCCTATTTTCAGTCTAATATAGAGGGAGAACTGGTAGGAAAACTTCAACAATGCCGTGGAACCGTGGATGCTGTAATTCTGAATGCAGGTGGTTACACGCATACTTCCGTAGCCATTCATGACGCCATCGCAGCGGCAGAATTACCGGTCCTGGAAGTTCATATTTCCAACATCCATGCACGGGAAACATTCCGACACCAGAATGTTATATCCTCCAATTGTATCGGCATGATTACCGGTCTGGGACTTGAAGGATACAGGCTGGGAATCATTTATTTCATGGAAAAATTTTCCAACGGGAAGGGGTAAAAAGTAAGGTTTCGCGGCATTAGGACTTCTAATGTCAGCGATAATAATTTTTAATTTTGATTATTTGGAAAGGCTCCTCACCTTTGGCGCGTGAAAAAGAGGTACTTCTCACAAATTCTGACCCTGTTATTCCTGCTTGCCTTTTCAATTGAGGTTATCTCAGGCATAACAATAAATCCCGACTTCGAATCTTCAGGAACCCAAATTTCACCCAAGAATTCCTCCATTCATTTTTCAGATTTTCTCTGGGAAGAGTTTAATGAGAGTGAAGAGGAAACCGGAGATATCAATCATTTAATAGCCAACCATTCTACAGGGGGTAATTCAAATTATTTTTTCTTTTTTGATTTTACAAAGTTATTCAGTCAGTATCACGCTGAATTATTGAGGTCCAGGTGCACGATCGCAGTTTATCTTGCTGCTCATTCATTGTTGATCTGATCAGGGGGTCATTTTTAGCCTCTGCATTGAAATCATTTTAAAATGATTTCTCATTCTTGTCAAACTCTAACTGAATAAAATGAATCAAATAAATATACCGGCCGATGGTCTGGCCGGACTTAAACAAAACTGGAGAGCTGATATGCTTTCCGGATTTCTGGTTTTTCTTCTTGCTCTTCCCCTCAGTCTGGGTATAGCCCGTGCCAGTGAATTCCCGCCTGCTATGGGTGTTCTGACGGCTATGATCGGAGGCTTGCTGGTAACCTTTTTCGCAGGATCAAAGCTTACCATTAAAGGTCCTGCTGCCGGCCTTATAACCATTGCAGCCGGGGCTGTAACAGAAATGGGAGGCGGCACTGAAGGCTGGAGGCTGGCGTTAGGTGCTATTGTGGTTGCATCTGTGCTCCAGATTCTGTTTGGAATTCTGAAGTTTGGATCACTCAGTGATTTTTTTCCTCATTCAGCGGTACATGGTATGCTTGCAGCCATCGGTCTCATTATCTTCTCTAAACAGATTCATGTTTTGCTTGGTATAGATCCTGCCACATTAAAGGGTCTTGAGCCGCTTGAATTGTTTAAAATGATTCCGGACAGCATCCGACATGAAGACCCTCGTGTCACCATGCTTGGACTTATCAGTCTTGTAATCATCTTCGGACTTCCTTTTGTGAAGTCCAGGCTGATCAGAAAGATTCCAGCACCGATGTATGTTCTTGCGGTAACCATTCCGCTTGCATGGATGATGGACTTTAAACATACCGAGCCTGCCTTTGATATGGTCAAGATCGGAGATTTTTGGTCTGGTATCGGACTGAATGCTGATTTTTCCGGCTTTGGCACTTTTGTTTTCTGGAAGTATGTCCTGATGTTTCTTTTTGTGTCCAGCCTTGAGTCTCTATTGACTGTTAAGGCCATTGACAGTCTTGATCCCTGGCACCGACCCTCCCGGCCGAACAAAGATTTGATTGCGATTGGTATTGGAAATACTGTTTCAGGATTGTTTGGCGGACTTCCTATGATCTCAGAAGTTGCACGCAGTTCTGCAAACGTAAATTTTGGCGGAAGAACCCGATGGGCTAATTTCTTCCATGGAATGTTTTTACTTGTTGCCATGTTGCTCTTCATTCCGGTTATTGAAATGATTCCCAATACCGCCCTGGCAGCGTTACTTATTGCTGTGGGGTACAGGCTGGCAAGTCCTAACGAATTTTTCAAAGTTTATAAAATCGGTTCTGAACAGCTGGTGATCTTTGTGATTACAATTATTGTAACACTTGCTACCGACCTGCTGTTAGGAGTTGGCGCAGGTATCCTGGCTAAATTCATTTTCCACATCATAAATGGCGTGCCACTCAGGAGTTTGTTCAAGTCACATTTTAAGATTATTGAGCAGGGAAATCATGTGACCGTCCGGATTTATCAGGCTGCGATCTTTTCCAATTTGCTGGCATTCAAGAAGCTGTTTGAATCATTAAAACAGTATCGTAAGGTTACCCTTGACTTCCAGGAAGCCATCATGCTTGATCATTCCTTTATGGAATTGATGCACCACTTTCAGGATTCATTTGAGCAAAACGGGGGTCAATTCAATATCACAGGATTTGAACGCTTTAAACCATCTTCCAATCATCCTCTGGCTTCCAGAAAATTTGAACCGGATTATGCGAATCGTTTTGATTTTCGTTTGAATGACCGTCAGGTGACGCTCCGGGATTTTGCAGCTGCCGGAGGATTTCTTTTCAATCCGCAGCGCTTCAGAAATATTCTCAAATTCAGGGGATTTCCATTTAACTCGGGACGACAAATTCTGTTTGAAGAAAATTTGTTGATCTCCCATTATGAGTGGGGCAGAGTTGAGGTTTCTGATGTAGGCTTACAAGATGGCCAGGAAATTGTTTCCATGACCATACTGGAGGTAACTGAGACTGATTTTGCAATTCCTGACTTTTCTCTTGAGCCTGAAAGCTTGTGGTCAAAATTCTCTGAGCTTACCTTCGGAAAAGATATTGATTTCAGCAACAATCCTGCATTCTCAAAAAAATATTACCTGAGGGGTGTTGAAGAAGGTGATATACGCTCCTTTTTCAAACCGCCACTGCTTGAGTTCTTACAGCACAGGGAAGGTATTCATCTGGAAGTGAAAAAAAGCAGAATCCTCTTGTTCCGTGATTACCGGGATCTTTCTGTCACTGAGATAAATGATCTTATTCTTTTTGTACGGGATTTTCTACAGGCTTCAGGATTGAAAATTCAAAGTGAAGAACATGCATGAGCATCAACACCCGGTTGAAGGCTTTGATCGGGTGGTGCGCAAGCTGAAACATTTTCTTCCTGCGCAGGCCTCATTGAAGGATTTTATCCATCATAACACGCTCCACTCTTTCCAGTCTGAAACTTTCTTTGATGGTATTCGTCGTGCTTCGGCAACCTTTGGCTATAAAGTTTCTCTTTCAATTTCTGAATACAGAGATTTATACAGCAGGGGCAGAATTTCAGATGAGGCCATTCAAAGCGTTTTAAAGGAATATGAGTCTTTAAATGCAGAGCATATTCTTGAAAAAATGCTTTTTGGCAGTTTTAATTCTGCACCGCCGCCCAGGATAGGTCAGTTGCGTTCAAACTGGAAAAAGGCTTATCAAATTGATCTGGATTCGCTGGTTCATCCCGTATTATTTCGGTTGTTATGTTCTTTTCTGGATCAGGGAATTTCAATCTGGAATTTTCCGCTCAGTCACTTAAGTTTTCTTCATGCAATCAGAGAACTTGAGAAATTAAGTAAAACCAGTTTTTTCCGAACTGCCGAAGCCAGGTCACTGCTTTTGAATGAAGCTGTTCAGATTGAACAGCTGCTTGAGCTGATTGTCGGTGATCCTGAATTATATGAGCAGTATATATTTGATCAGCAGTTTACACATCCCGGTTGGTCGGGAATGATTTCTGTAATAGAGGATCAGCCGGAGACCCTGCTTGACCGTCGCAATATTTCCCTGAAGGACTTGATTTGCCTGGAGCTTATCCTTGAACTGGATGCACTGTGGTATATGCATGGAAACGCATGGAAACCGATTGCTTCTGTACTCGCCCGGCAGCCAGAAGGGTTGTTTAGCGACACGGCTGAATCTGAATTGAATAAAATTCTTGAATACTGGCAACGCTCTTTTGAGCGCACCTATCATGACCAGGTATTAAGAGGAATTCAAGAGGTTATACCTTTACGAAGGGATACCGGTGCCTGTACCATGCAGGCTTTATTTTGTATTGATGACCGGGAGTGCTCCTTCAGGAGGTACATAGAAGAGGTTGATCCAAACTCACAGACTTTCGGAACTCCCGGCTTTTTCGGCGTTGAATTTTATTTTCAGCCACAGGGAGGTAAATTCTTTACCAAACTTTGTCCCGCTCCGGTTACACCAAAGTATCTTATACGCGAGGAGCATGCCACCCTTAAACGCATGCCTGAATTGCATTTTAAAAAGAATACCCACGGCTTGTTCAGAGCGTGGTTGATTACACAAACCCTTGGATTCTGGACAGCAGTAAAGTTGTTCCTGAATATTTTCCGGCCTACGATGAGTCCTGCCACTGCCACTTCCTTCAGGCACATGGATAAAAATGCAGACCTCACCATTGAGTGTAAAATTCCCGGAGAGACCTTAAACGGATTGCAGGTTGGATTTACAAAGCCTGAAATGGTTACCAGACTTGATGCACTTTTAAAAAGCATCGGTCTTGTAAAAGATTTTGCGCCGATTGTGTATGTGGTTGGGCATGGTTCAAGCAGCGTAAATAATCCCCATTATGCTGCATACGACTGTGGTGCCTGTTCCGGGCGTGCAGGCTCAGTTAATTCCCGCGTTATCTGTCACATGGCAAATGATGTGGATGTCAGGTCAATGTTAAGAGAAAAAGGAATTGATATTCCTGATTCAACGGTCTTTGTTGGCGGACTTCATGACACAACAAGAGATGAGATTATTTTTTTCGATGAGCATAAGTTGCAGGAGCATTACCGGAAACTTCATAAGGCCAATGAATTGATTTTTAACAAAGCACTGGACCTTAATGCCTGTGAGCGCTCAAGAAGATTTGCTTCCATTGACACAAGTGAGTCTTCAGGAGAAATTCATAAAAGAATTCTCATTCGTTCAGTATCATTGTTTGAACCCCGTCCTGAGCTAAATCATGCAACGAATGCTCTTTGCATTGTTGGGCGGAGATCTCTGACAGAAGGACTGTTTCTGGATCGACGGTCCTTCATGAACTCTTATGATTATTCAATTGATCCGGATGGTAATTATCTCTTTAATATCCTGAAGGCCGCTGCACCGGTTTGTGGTGGTATTAACCTTGAGTATTACTTTTCAAGGGTGGATAATCAGAAGCTCGGGGCAGGCACCAAACTTCCGCATAATGTCATGGGTTTATTTGGAGTGGCCAACGGAATTGATGGTGACCTGCGACCGGGCCTTCCGTCTCAAATGATCGAAGTTCATGACCCTGTCAGATTGATGATTATAGTGGAACATTTTCCGGAAGTCATCCTTAAGACCATTCAACGGTCAGCAGAAACATATGAATGGTTTCAGAATGAATGGGTATTGCTAGTTTCAGTTAATCCTGAGAGCAAAGACATTTTGAATTTCCGAAATGGATCCTTTTACCCCTATGAGCCATCATGCAAATCGGTTCCGATTGTAAGTAATACCGGTTTACTTATTAAAAGTACGGATGAAAATATTCCGGTTTACATTATCAATAAGAACCGATCATGAATCTTAATAATTTTCTTCATTTTCTGGTATTGGTGCCACTGATAGGGTTCCTTATCAGTCTGTTCGTTCCGGCAAAAAATGAAAAACTCAACTCATGGGTTTCCTGGACAATACTCGGGATACATTGGACCGGCTACATTATTTTTCTCGCGCTTTGGATTGCTGCAGGTTTTCCGGTTCTTGATTTAAAAGAGTTTGTAGTATTTAAAACTCCCGGCTACGAATTTTTTATTGAATTTTATTTTGACGAGGTGTCAGCGGTATATCTGCTGGTGGGGGCACTGCTCACCTTTTTAATAACAATTTACAGTCGGTATTACCTGCATCGTGAATCCGGGTATAAGAGATTTTTTAATACAATACTTTTCTTTTATCTGGGATACAACCTCATTATTTTATCCGGCAATCTGGAGACTATGTTTGTGGGCTGGGAAGTCCTTGGAATTTCTTCTTTTCTGCTGATTGCATTTTATCGTGACCGGTATTTGCCGGTACGCAATGCTGTAAAGGTGTTTACAGTGTATCGTATTGGAGATGTAGGCCTGATTATGGCCATGTGGATGAGCCACCATTTATGGAAGGAGAACATCACATTTTTCAAGCTACAGAATTATGAACTCGTTCATCATCAGATTCAGAGTCACAGCTGGCTCGGTATTGTGGTTTCATTGATGATTCTTCTGTCAGCTTCAGTTAAATCAGCTCAGTTGCCTTTTTCATCGTGGCTGCCCCGTGCCATGGAGGGACCAACGCCATCAAGCGCAATCTTTTATGGGTCTCTGTCTGTACACATCGGTGTATTCGTTCTAATGAGGACATTTCCATTCTGGGAGCACCAGCCTTCGGTACGAATACTGATTGGGATGCTGGGTCTTGTTACAGCGGTCGCTGCCACGGGAATTGCCAGGGTTCAGTCTTCGGTAAAGAGCCAGATAGCCTATTCTTCCATCTCTCAGATTGGAATTATTTTTATTGAGCTTGCGTTGGGATTGAAGTACCTCGCATTGATCCACTTTGCAGGTAATGCTTTCCTAAGGACCTATCAGTTACTGGTCTCGCCATCGGTGGTGAGTTATCTGATCCGGGAGCAATTCTATAATTTCCAACCCAGGCAACAAACTGTTGAGGACAGCTGGCCCAGGAAAATTGAATATTCATATTATATATTTTGTTTGAAGGAGTGGAATCTTGATTCGTTTTTGTACCGGTATTTCTGGAATCCATTGAAATGGATGGGTAAAAAACTCGACTTTCTGTCGTTTTCAAGAGCGTTGATTCTGTTCATTCCAATCTTTCTGACCGGTATTATTTTAAGAATAAATGAAAGTGATGTGCCTGCCGGCATTTATAGTTTCCTTCCTGAATTATTTTCGGTTTTGGGTGTGATTACAGTTTTAAAGGCATTTACCGAGCGAACCCATGCGAGACTTGCCTGGTTGCTTGCAGTGTTAAATCACTTTTTTATAGTTCTGGCAATTTCTTTTAATGAGCATTTTGGCCGTGAGGAGATCCTGATTTACCTCAGTGGCGTAGTTGCCTTTGGTTTGCTGGGCTGGTTCGTATTACTTCGAATGAAACGTCTTGAGGGTAATATCGATCTGGATCGTTTCCATGGATTTAGCCGGGAGCATCCTAAACTCGCACTGGGATTTTTACTGTGTTCACTGGGCGTAGCCGGATTTCCAATATCACCAACTTTTGTAGGGGAAGACCTTATCATCAGTCACATTCATGAAGACCAGGTTGTACTCGCAGTCCTTACTTCCATCAGTATGATTGTTGGCGGTATTGCCATAATCCGGCTTTATGCACGGGTGTTTCTAGGGCCTCATTCCAAATCCGTTTTTGAAATGGGGTATCGCAATTCCTGAAACCTAACCTCTTTTACTGACCCAATTGGGGTGGTCCGTTCCGGTTGATTATTTATTTTAGTTTTGCACCATTAATCATCCTATGGACTTAAAGGAAATTTTTTCCGTCACGCTTATTTTGTTCTCAGTTATAGATGTGATTGGATCAATTCCTTTCATTATACTAATCAGAAAGCGTGAAGGGAGAATTTACGCTGAGAAGGCAACTTTAATTTCAGCAGTTCTGATGATCCTTTTCCTTTTCCTTGGACAATCTATATTGAATTTATTTGGACTTGACGTCGGCAGTTTTGCTGTAGCAGGTTCAATCGTCATGTTTATCATTGCCATGGAAATGATTCTTGGAATCACTCTGATTCAGGATGATCCGAACGCTCAGGGCACAGGCTCGGTAGTTCCACTTGCCTTTCCGCTTATCGCAGGAGCAGGAACACTTACTACGATCCTGTCACTCAGGACTGTTTACCAGGAAATCAATATTCTGATTGGCATCGTACTTAACCTGATTATTGTGTATGTGGTGTTAAGGTCAAGCTCATACCTTGAACGTAAAATTGGTCAATCCGGATTTGCTGTCCTCCGCCGTGTTTTTGGTGTAATTCTGCTGTCCATCTCTGTTAAAATATTCAAATCCAATCTTTTTCTGTGATGATCCGGATTTATACCGATGGTGCAGCACTTGGAAATCCCGGCCCGGGAGGCTACGGTATTATACTTGAGTTTGGAGGCCATCGTAAAGAGTTGTCAAAAGGCTTTCGCCTGACCACCAATAACCGCATGGAATTGCTCGCTGTGATTGACGGACTCAGAGCAATAAAAAAAGAGGGCATCCCCGTCACAGTTTATTCTGATTCCAAATATGTTGTGGAAGCAGTTGAAAAAGGGTGGCTTTGGAACTGGGAGAAAAAAAATTTTAAGGACAAAAAGAACGTCGATCTCTGGAAAATTTACAGCAGCCTTCATAAAATTTTCAGGCCTTCCTTTGTCTGGATAAAGGGACATAACAATCATCCTCAGAATGAGCGGTGTGACCGGCTTGCAGTTGAAGCCGCAAGGGGATATGATCTTGAAATGGATGAGGTCTACGAACAGTTAAAAGATTAAGTCGATCAGTGCGCTGCATATGACCTCGTCTGAATATTTGCTTCCGGTTGAAGAGGTGGTCCCGGAACTTATTTCGGCTTTAACCGGACACAATGCAGTTATTCTGACTGCCCCGCCGGGAGCCGGCAAATCAACAGTGTTACCACTCAGGTTGTTTAGTCAGGAATGGCTGAGCGGCAAAAGGATTGTAATGCTGGAGCCCAGAAGAATTGCAGCTCGCTCGGTGGCAATGCGCATGGCACAGTTGCTGGGTCAGGAAATCGGGCAGACTGTTGGATACCGGATCCGTTTTGAATCAAAAGAATCGGCACGAACACGTATACTGGTTGTTACCGAAGGAATCCTGATCAGAATGTTACAGGAGGACCCCTCACTTACAGATACAGGTCTTGTGATTTTTGATGAATTCCATGAAAGAAGTCTGCATGCCGACTTGTCTTTATTACTGACGAGAGCGTCTGCAAAAATTTTCCGGCCTGATCTTAAGTTGTTGATCATGTCGGCAACCATTCAGTCAGATAAGTTGTCTTCACATTTAAATGCTCCGGTTGTAAAAAGCAGTGGCAGGCAGTTTGATGTAGTTCACCGCTATCTGGGATCCAATGATCGTGTGCCGTTGCCCGCACGAATGACTTCTGCCATTCTGCAAGCCGTTCGCGAAACATCCGGTGACATCCTGGCTTTTCTTCCGGGCACAGGTGAAATTTTGCGTACTGCTGATTTACTGGAGCAGTCCGATATGTCTGTAATGGTCTATCCTCTTTATGGCGAACTCCCTTTTAACCGTCAGCAGGCCGCAGTACAACCACACCCGGCCGGTAACAGAAGAATTATTCTGGCTACTTCCGTTGCTGAAACATCATTGACCATTGAGGGCGTTTCAGTGGTTATAGATTCAGGGCTTGCAAGGGTTCCAAGGTTTGATCCTCAAAGCGGAATGACCGGATTGGTTACAATACCTGTTACGCGGGACTCAGCAGATCAGCGGGCGGGCAGGGCCGGACGACTTGGACCCGGGATATGCTACCGCTTGTGGGACGAAAACCGTACCATTCATTTGCCTGCATCACGCAAGCCTGAAATCCTTGAAGCGGATCTGGCTCCTGTAATGCTTGAACTTCTGAACTGGGGTGTAAGTGATGTTTCTCAGCAGGATTGGATTGATATGCCATCTGAGGGTCACATTCAGCAGGCTTTGGGGTTGCTTCGGACCCTTGGTGCCATTGACGAAGAAAATCGCATGACCTCAAAGGGTCGTAAGATGGCAGATCTTCCTGTTCATCCAAGGCTCGCTCATATGCTTCTCGAGGCAGGTAATGACAAAAATTTAATTTCTCTCAGTTGCGATATTGCCGCCATACTTGAGGAACGGGATTTACTGGATAAAAGATCAGGGGCAGATATTTGTCTTCGTTTAAAGGAATTAAAATTATTCAGGTCGAAGGAAAAAACTATCGGCGATCGCCATATACTTGAACGGATTATCAGGCTTTCGTCGATCTGGAAAAAGATTACAGGCGTATCGCCTGACAATAATCAATGGCCGGAACCGCTGGAATTTTATTGCGGCCGGTTGCTTGCGGCTGCTTATCCTGACAGGGTTGGTAAACAGCTCGAGAAATGGGGGAGCAGATACCGTATGCCTAACGGTAAGGTGTTAAATATGGAATCGGGTGATGCACTGATTCACTCTGAATGGGTTGTGGTTGCCAATGGTGATGCGGGCCTTGGTGAAGGAAAAATATTTCTGGCAGCCGGACTGGAAGTAAGCCAGTTGCCGGGAAAACAGGAGGAGCGCTTTATACTTAGATGGGATGATAAAAACGAGCAGGTTGTACAGGAAAAGGAAATAAAAAAAGGGGTGATAGTTATTTCAACCAAATCTGTCAGCCTGTCGCCTGAAACGGATTGCAGCAGCGTGCTGATTGACAAAATCAGAGCATTTGGTCTTGAGTGGGCCGGCGCAAGTGATGATGCGTTTCAGCTGATGGCTCGTGTTAATTCTCTGTTTGTATGGAGAAAGGAATCTGAATGGAGTTCTTTCACAGAGCCGGAGCTTCTGAATGATCTTGAAAAGTGGCTGGCACCATTTTTAGCAGGAGTAAAAAGCAAACAGGCTCTTAACCGCCTGGACTGGAAAATGATGATTCAGTCCAGGTTATCATATAGTGACCTCAGGAGACTTGAGTTGTTTGCACCTGAAAAGATTGCTGTTCCAAGCGGCAGCATGATCAGAATAAATTATTTTATGGATGGTCGTCCTGCTGAACTTCATGTTCGGCTGCAGGAAGTCTTTGGCTGGAGCCGGACACCTTTGGTGAATGAGGAAAAAAATCCTTTAATGCTTCATCTCCTTTCGCCTGCTTACAGGCCTGTTCAGATCACACGGGACCTTAAGAGTTTCTGGGCAACAGCTTATTTTGAGATCAGAAAAGAGTTGAGATCAAGATATCCCAAACATTCATGGCCTGAGGATCCTCTGAGTGCTCAGGCTGTAAGAGGTGTAAAAAAGAGATAAAAAAAATGCCGGAATAAATCCGGCATTAAAATCAGATTTTGAAGAAACTTAGTCGTTGTTGTAGTTATTTCTTCTGAAACCGCCGCCACCGCCACTGCGGAAGCCACCCGGGCGTTCTTCCCTGGGACGGGCCTCGTTCACAACGAGACTTTTGCCAAGGAAATCAGCACCATTAAGATTGGTGATGGCCTGACGGGCTGAATTGTCATCAGACATTTCAACGAAACCAAATCCACGGCTGCGGTTTGTCATCTTATCCATGATGATTTTCGCAGAGCTCACCTCCCCGTATTCGGCAAAGAGGCTTCTTAACTGTTCCTCTGTCGCTTTCCAGGGAATGTTTGCTACATAAATGTTCATAGTTCTAAAAATTAATAAATGATAAATAAATTAGGCCGTAAAGGTATGTAGAAAGGGTTGATTTGCCAATTATTAACGAAAACTGCCGTTAAACCACTGAAAAGACCATCCGGACAGGATGTTTCCGGTCATGAATTATACGTCGTAACAAATATTACCTGGTCTATTTTCCAAGAATCCGTTTCATTTTTTCTGAATTTTCAAGAACCTCAAGTGCGCTTTTTAGTTCGGAATCATATTTAAAAGTTGCCTGAATACCACCCTTTTTGAAATAATAACCCGCTGCGGTTGCTCTGGTCAGTATCTTCCTTAATTCTTCTTTCTGATCTCTCAACTGTCTGATTCTGAATTTCTGAATGCCGGTCTGAAGTTCTGACACGGACAAAGGCAACCCATTTATACCCGACATTTCTTTTGCAGGTGCTTCAAGCGAGGTCAGCGCAACTTCAAGCTCAGAGTTTACCGAAATGTTTTTCTTTCCGGCTCCGGCAATAAATTCCTCAACTGCTGTAGCACTCAATTCAAATGATTCGGGATTTGGTGCCGGGCTATGCTTCATCAAATAACCGGATAAAAAGTCAAGGACGAAACCTTCATCTTCAAGGAATGAAATAACCTCAGGATAAAAAATACGGGATACCGGAACATCAGGGTCAATTCCTCCGCCGTCATATACCTTCCTGCCATTTTTAGTATAAAAAACTTTCTTAAGCGAATCTGCTGTTTTACCTGCACTGCCATCCTGTTTTCGGTTTTTGTAATCCAGTGCTTGTATGCAACGGCCTGATGGTGTGTAATATTTGGCGGTCGTGATCATCGAAAATGAATTGAAGGATAATGACCGTCGTGTCTGAACCAGACCTTTTCCAAAAGAACGTTCACCTATTACAATGGCTCTGTCATAATCCTGTAATGTGCCTGCAACGATTTCACTTGCAGATGCACTGTTACGGTCTATCAGTATAACAACCGGAATATCCGGCTCCATCGGGGCTGATCTGGTGTGATATTCAATAGTGCTTTCTTCCGTTTTTCCCCTGTTGGTAACAACCAGTGAACCTTTGGGAATAAAAAGGCTGCAAATGTTTACTGCCTGATCAAGCAATCCGCCCGGATTCCCTCTCAGATCAAGAATAAGAGAAACTGCTCCTTTTTCCTTAAGATTTAATACGGCTGCCTTAACTTCTGAGGCAGATTCAGCCCCGAACTCGTCCAGGCTGATGTAGCCCGTTTGCTTATTGACCAA
>Ga0315902_10003670_pt1 | contig 22775 bp, 21 predicted proteins | sample LakEriMetagenome_9_FD_203523 | JGI IMG/M metagenome (GOLD analysis project Ga0315902, IMG submission 203523) | Freshwater fungal communities from buoy surface, Lake Erie, Ohio, United States - Buoy 12 MA117 | ecosystem: Environmental > Aquatic > Freshwater > Lake > Lake biofilm | place: USA... | reverse complement strand
CAGAAATGTGGAATGTCTTTATAATCCCCAAATTTTCGATATTTAAGTTTTTTAATAAAATTATCAAACTTTCTTCCAGTGTCATATAGAAGAATTTGGGTTTTTTTATATTTTCTATTTTTTGATTTTAAATTCGGTAAGTTAAATGCTTCTACGTCTTGAATTTCTAACATTCCTTTGAAAAGTTTTTAAACCAGCTATTGGTAATCTTGGTGGTAGTTCATCCACATAAATTTTATTTGAAACTGTCGGTGTAGGGGTAGGTGTTGGTTCAACAACTTCCTCATAAATTGGATCGACGTACTCGGTTGGAGTAGGCGTTGGCTCAATATACTCAGTAGGTGTTGGCGTTGGTTCAATGTACTCTGTTGGTATTGGTTCCGGTTCAATGTAATCTGTTGGAGTAGGTGTTATTTCAATCTCTACTTTTTTTTTACATCTTCGTCCATATCTTCAGATAAATGGTCCCTCCAAAAAGAATCATTATTTTCAATTGTATTATATTCTTCCTCTTCTTCTTTTTGTGGATAAGATAAATCTATATTAAATTTTTGAACTTCTTCTTGTATTGCAAACGGTTCCGGAATAGTTTCATTTTCAACTGCATTTTGAATGGCGTTTAATTCCTCATTTAATATAATATCTTCTTCCGTTGGCACATATTCCTCTTCAACCAAATCAAATTTTCTTTCCCATTCATCCATAAACATTTCCTTAACTTCTTCATCAGACAAAGCTGGCGCAACCTCTGGTTGTTGAATTGATTTGGCAATATTGTATGTATCTTCTTTAATCAATGGATTATCAATTGGATCATCATATAACCCAAGTTCTTGATCCAATTCCATCATTTTTATCAAAGCTTCTTTTTGCTTTATCTTATCATCTGTTTCAACGATATCTTTATTTATCGCGGATTCTGATGATACCTCTTCACGAGATTGTTTTATTTTTTCAGCTTGTTTTAAAATCTCATCATCGGTTTTTTGTTTATATTTTTCAGCAGCCTTCACCAAAGCTTCATTTGGTGTTGGTGGATTTAATAAAACTTCTTCTAATTTTTTTAAGTCGCTCTCACTTAATCTAACTCTAGAAACCTCAGAAACAATATCACTAGCATCAATTTTATTTTCTGGTTCAGAATCTTTGGATGTACGTTGTTGCTTATCTTCTTCCGTAAATTTAATTAACATGTGTAAGAATGAAAGAGAGATAACTGGTAACATTCCACCAGCAAAAAATGCTAAGAATCTTTTGTGACCAACAAAATCGGTTGGTTCAACACCCATAAATGAAACTAAAGGTGAAACTAGATCAACCCAATCTTTAAACGGTTGTGAATTTATATCGATAAATGAATAAGCGAAAAATATATTACCAATGAATTGTATTAATGTTACAATTGAAAATGGAAAATATACTTTAGAGCCCATGTCAGCAGATATTGCCGCAAGAGCAGATAGGGCAGCAATCTCAATACCAATGGATAAGTATACAGCCCATGTAATTGGATTTGATATCCCATACCACATAGTAACGTGTGAGATAGATACAATCGCTACCGTTATGATTGGGACAAGAAATGCCGCAATTATTATTGTTTTATAATTTTTATTAAACCAATTTTTCATTATTTGATTGACTTTTCTAATGTTTTTAATTCTTCATCAATTTGTGTTTGACGTTGAACATCTAACATTTTTCTATCTGTTGCTTGTATCATTCTTTTTTCAGCTCTTAGCCCTTCAATTTTTAGAATGATACCTAATTCTGTTTTTGTATATGTAGAATCCTTTATAGCTTTTATTTCATTTTTAATGGATTTGATTTCTCTGCTATCACTACAACCCTTAAAAAATGTTAATAGGATTATAACAAAAACAATCATTACGAAATTATTTTCAACGAACTTTTTCATATTTTTTCTTTTATAAATATTTTAATAGAGAAAAGCTTTCATTTCTAAGCTTCTTTATTGCTTTATCTTTTAATTGTCTGATTCTTTCTTTTGTGCAACCAAACTCTTCACCGAGGTCTTCTAAGTTCTTCTCAATACCGCTTAACCCAAAATAACCGTCAATTATGGCACTTTCTCTTTCGTCCAAAAATGACAACATATATTTGATTCTATGTTTCAAATCTTCATCGCTATTTGCCAATTTTTCTGGCGACTCAGCATTTGGATTAATAATTAATTCAAGAAGTGTATCACCATCTTCATTTATTTCTTTAAATAAATCCACAGTTGTTGGGATGTTATTTAAATATGTTTCACTGTGCTCAATAAAATATTGATCTTCCTGAGAAGATTCATTCTTTTTTAATTTTTGAGCCTCTTGGATAACATTTGATGGGACTCTGATTGTTCTCGCGTACTCATTTAAAGCATAAAGAATTTGTTGCCTAATCCACCATACAGCATATGAAATAAATTTGAAACCGGAATCAATATCATATCTATCAACAGCTTTTATTAAACCGATATTACCTTCTGATATCAAATCAACAACATCCAATCCCTGGTTTTGGTATGTTTTTGCAATCGAAATCACAAATCTTAAATTACCTTTAACAATTTCATCAACCAATTTTTGTTTTTCGGTTTTTGAAAGATCTTTTTTGTTCTTAAAGGTTCTGAAAATTTCTATTTCTCGTTCATGCGTTATTACCGGGATTTTCTTTAAATCCTTTAGGTAAAATTGGATGTCTTCGGAGCGGACGATTGGTGCGGTTTTCTTCATATTCTGGAATTATTTGTTAAGCTAAGATAACATTTTTTTTTTAATTTCCAAAATCGTCTAAGAATTTTTTTTCCTCGGCGGATAAACTAGAAATACCATCAATTTGGATTTTTTCTAGTATCTCATCTAAGTTAAATTGTGACTCTAGTGGTTGTTTATCCATTTCAGCTAGAATCTTAAACATACCTAAGTTTTTGGGCTGTGGTTTGAATACGAAATTATTTAGATCTGTTGGCAATTTGGACCAAAAAATTGAACTTTTTTCGAAAATCATATAAAATCTTATACTTTCTAAAGATAGGGTTTCATCTAAAGAATTAACCAGGGGTTCCTTTTGCTTATCACTATCAAATATTATAATACAATTACCGCTAGATTCTATAACATACTTAATACTTCCTATCGAAAGTTGTGGGAAATGTTCAAAACAGAAAAATTCAAGTTCTTCTAGGTCAGAAAAGGAAGCGAAGATAAAAAGAATGTATGTTTTCATTATTTTAATATAATAAAAATTATAATAATATTAAACAAAATGTTTGAATTGTGCTCTAGTTTCTTTTTTTGGCTTTGATTTTCCAAAACACCCCACCTTCCATGTATGGATGGAATGTACCATTAATATCACTGGTTAATCTATTTGCGGCACCAATTGTAAATTTATATATTTTATCCTCTTTTGTCTTAAGTAATAACCCAGCACCAACATTTGAAATAAAATCTGGTTTAGACACACCCCCAACAACGCCAAAATAAAGTTGAGTTTTCTTTGGCTCAGGCAATAAAATGGTATCCTTTTGGACTTTAGGGGTTATTTTAGCATTAAACTCTGTTGACACTACTTTGTTCTCGGTAATAGTTTGACTCAAGCTTATAACACCTTGATTATTAGGTAGTTTTAATTCTTCTTTTGAAATATTTTTTGTGTAAAAATCTTTTAATATCGCCATAGTATCCACCGGGGTTAATATGGTATCATGAACCGTATATGGTACTTCAACTTCTACGGGTACTTCAACCTCAACCTCGACTTCAAAAGGTATTGTATCGTGCTGTGGATATGGTATAGAATCAACCACATAGACAGGAACGTTTGTTACTCTATTGGGTATTATTCCCCATGGATTTAATACTGATAATATTAATAATAAAACTAGTACTAATAGGGCAATATTGGGTGGGGTGATGTGTTTTTTCATTTATTTAACAAGTAATACTGATGTGGCAAGTAGCCCAACAAATGTTCCAACTTTATATAAAAAGGTTTTAGTTCTTTGTCCCTTTAATTCTTTATATAACTTTTCAGATTTTTCTCTTTCTAAAGAAAATTGCTCATCTTTTTTAGAAATGATTACCTCCAAGTTTGATATTTTTTGATCTTTTAAAAGGTCTTTTTCTTTAAACAATCTGATTTGTTCGTCTTTTAATCCAATCACTTTGTTTAATTCTTTAACCTCGACAATGGCACCATCACCCCTGATCAAATCTTTTATGACTAATTTAGCGATTTGGGTTTTGAGGGGTACTATTGTGTCCTGCACTACTGTCTTCTCTTGCGTCATAACGGTCTGAGAAAAACTTAGCGAGGTCACTAAAAGTAAACTCATTAACAGCATCAATTTTTTCATTTGTTTGATTTTTAATAATTGTTATGTTTTTTGTTACTCTACCAATATCGCCATCAACTTTATCAATTTCTGTGTCGATATTTGCGATCTGTATGTTTAACTGTTTATTTAAAACCTGTACAGAATCGATTTCTTTTTGTATTAAATCAATTTTTTTGTTATATGCTGATACATCGGTTTTTATACCTTTGGTTTGCAAAATATTGTATGCAGCCATAATACCAATTATAATGATTAATATGTTCGTTTTATTATTACTTGTTTGAAGTTTCATAAAATTGGTTTTCCTATAAATATCAAGAGGTCGCAAAATGCGACCTCAAGACAAGACCTTGTGATTAGTTTATTTAGTATTTTGTTCCGCAGTGTGGACAGAACTTATGATTATCTTTTTTACGTTTTGCGCCACACTCTGTGCAATAAACGGCTAAATCCTCAGCAACTAATGGCTTAGTAGACTGTGGTTTTAATTTCCACCAATTTGTATGAAATGGGTGGGTATAAAATGACGAACTATCATATGTAAATGATTGATCCGAACTTGATCCCTTTTCAACCCTACCTGTCTCAACACTTCTTATTGTGTTTGTTGAATTTGATTTAAGAAGGGTGTTAGAAGTGCTGAACGTTCCACTTGTTAATGACGTATTATAAAATGTATTTACGTTGTTAGTAGACGTCGTTGTGAACATATTTCCATAATAAGGTGTACCTGTTGTTGTAGTCCAGCCTATATTTGGGTTATTAATTGTTAACGTGCTACTACCTGATCCGTATGTTCCATAGGTTGGTGTTGTTTCGTTGTAAAATTTAACGGTAACATCACCATTTTCAGCGATAGCTCTTTGTACTTCCTCATTATTCCCATTTACATTATATGTTTCAAACAAAAACTTTTTGGCTTCATTCAAATATCTTTCTAAGAATACTCTTTCACCTGGGCGAAGAATAATACCAGACCCTATTGAATTACCATTCAATTCGATTTTTGCTAAAACTTTATTTTGTGTGGGATTGTAAAGCTCGATTTCGAACTCATCACCGTTGTTAAGATATACGGTGTCTATGTGCTGTTTTAATCTTTGTTTACCTTTGGTAATGAAAGATTGTGGTACAGCAAGACCAGTGTTAACTGAAATTCTTCTGTTCATTTTCCTTATATTTTTTTTGTATTTGAACCCGAATTCGTTGGTATCAATTCCAACTCAAATGCCACAAGGACACTTCCGATTCAACCACAAGGTCTAATAATAAGTATAAGGAAAAGATAAAAAAAAGGGAAGTCAAAAACTTCCCTCTTTAAATCTAAAAAAAGCAAAAATTATTTTTTCTTTTTGACAATCTCGTCAATAATACCGTATTCTAATGCATCTTCAGCAGATAGCCATAAATCTCTAGACGCATCTTGCATAACTTGTTTAGCATCTTTACCACAATAGCCGCCCAATAATTCGAAAAGTAAATTATTGAGTTTTTCCCACTCAATCATATCAATTTTTGCATCTTGGATATTCCCGCGAAATCCACCACTAGATTGATGCAACATTGTGCGTGAAAATCTGAGTGAACCTCTCTTACCTTTTGTACCTGCACCCAAAAGAATCGAGCCCATAGAGGCAGCCATTCCGGTGTTGATTGTTCTAATATCTGAATTAATGTATTCCATAACATCAACCATAGATAACCCAGATTTGACAGAGCCACCTGGACTGTCAATATGCATCGTAATATCATTATTATCTAAACTATCCAAGAACATTAATTGCGCTTGAACTATTGTCGACATGTGGTCATTTACTTCACCAGCTACCCAAATAATTCTTTCCATCATTAATCTAGAAAAAACATCCATAGCAGTAACATTTAACTGTCTTTCCTCTAAAATATATGGTGTTAAGCTACTTTCAATATTTTTATTAAAATAATGTAAGTTTGATGAGCTGATGCCACGATCTTTTGCGTAAAGATCAAAACTTCTTAAATCCTTCTGGGTCATATTATTTGTTTTATCTATAACAAATATAGCTAAAATATTTTAATAAAAAAAATTAACTAATACCTGTTGTGATGTAGTCAATTGAAGATACATTATCTTCTTTTTTAATCATTATGATATTATCAGACCAATTCCTGATTAACGGATTGTGTGAAATGACAAGAATATGTTCAAAGTAATTCTTAATCTTTTTGAAGAATTCACCAACCATTTCTAAATTCTCATCAGCAATTTTACCAAACACCTCATCCATAACAACAATATTTGGTTTTGGTAATGAAGATATCTTAGTTAAAACAGATCTTAATGCTAAAGATGATATGGTTCTTTCGTAACCTGAACCAGCGGTGAGCGGTTTGACAACCCTGGTATCCGAATCAATCATAATAAACTCAACTTCATTTTTTTCATTAATGTTTAATTCCAAAATAAAATAACAACTATCAATAAGCAAACGATGTAGTTCCTGATTAATCAGAGGTATCATATTTTTAAGGATGGTTTTTGATATACCGTTCTTACCATATACCGAAAGATAAATCTTAAATACTGCCTGCAATTCTTCTTCTGCTTTGATTTTCTTAATAAGGTCTTTATTAATCCCGATCTTTTCTTGCATTGAAGTAATGTTATTCTTATTTCTTTCAATCAATGTGTTTGATACTCTAATATCACCATTAACTGTCTCAATTCTGGTTCTGAGGGTTATTAGTTCGGCATCAATCTTTTGATTTTCTTCTAGTTTTTTTCTACTATTTTCATAGCGGGTTATCTTATCCTTAATTTGATTTATTTCAAATTGTTTCTGTTCAGACTCTAATATAAATCTTTCTTTACGAAGTTTATTTCTTTCGTAAGTCTCAAACTCTGTTTTTAATAAATCAAAAGTATTTGATTCATTTTTTAACTGATCAAATTTTTCTTGATTAGAGATCATCTCTTTAGTTATGTCTTCGATAAGCTTTTTTAGCTCATCAATTTCATCACTATGATCCACATCATCTAACGCTCTTTTACAAGTTGGACAAATGGTACCATCGGTTAGTTGTTTAAGCAATTTTTCTTTATCACTTTTCTCATACTTGTAGACGGCATCTAACCCTTGTATTTCTGACATTTTACTTCTAAGTTCTTTATGTTCAGCTTCATCATAATATTTTGATGGCTCAACAACAACAACCGCATTTGCATTTAAATTAGCAGCATTTTTTTTCTGCTCCAACTCATCAATATCTTTTTGTAATGAGTCTGGATTAATTTTAATTAGCTCTTGATCAATATCGTTACTTCTAAGACCTAAGATCAAATCTCTACGATCTTCTAATGATTTAAGTTTACTACCATATTCAACCAATAAGGTTTCATTTTGACTTATTTGGTTATTTGAATCTGTGATACTTTCTTTAAAATTTTCAATATCAGATTCTAATTGAACGACATTATATGTATTCCCAACTAACTTCTTAGACCAATCATTGAATATCTCTTTTGCTATTTCTTCCTTCTGCTTAAGACTTTCTAATCCTAAAAATTTAGTAAGAATTTGTCCTCTTGCGGTTGGTTTGGATTCGATCAATTCTTCTAGATTATACCCAGTAGTCAATATGGTTGATAAGAAATCTTCTTCCGATCCAATAGCAGATGCAATAAACGTTTCGGTTTCGCGTCTTTGTTCACCGGTTAAGTTTTCTAATGTTCCATCACCGTTATCTTTATAAAACTCTAAATCACTTTTAACATTATATTCGCCCGATTTAGATTTCTTTCTAGTAAGAGTTCTGGCAATAACATAATCTTCGCCATCAATTGTTAGATATCCCTTTACTAAAACAGTATCATCTTCAGTAAACTTGTTAAAAATTTCAATATTGGTTTTTGTTTTTGTTGTTGAATTAAAAAACAAAAACATTAATAAATCTACGGATGAAGTTGATTTACCACCAAAATTTCTTGGTGTTGATTCGATAACTGTTATGCCATCTAATTCAGTAAAATTAATTGTGTTATCCTTACCAAATGAAAGGAAATTTGAAAACTCAACTTTTTTTATAAACCATTTATTATATCTAACGGTATTCTGTTTTATCTTATCAATTTCAGAATTAACTCTGTTATCCAAACGATCAATCATTTCCCAAGAAACATCAACTTTATTCTCTGAAAGAAAATCTTTCATTAATGTTTTTTGATATTGTGGATCTAGAATGTTATCGGTAACTTCTAATGTCTTTAATCTGGTGTCTTTTGCACCAGATAATGTTTTAGTAATTACTTGTACATTAGTTGCATTGTATTTCTTTTGGAAATACGCTTTAACTCTTTTAATTCTTTCTGGAGTAAAGTTTTCTACAACATCCTCCCACTCAACCTTAATAAATGGATTCATATTTTTATTTTAATCTACTTTCCTCAAAAAATTCAATAATTGCATTTACCGCCCAAACAGCACCACAAGTAAACATTCCGTCAAAGAATATACCTACGAACCAATGAACATTTAAAAACTTGATTGTTAAACCACCTAATGCTAGTGACATAAAAAATCCCACCCATGTTGATGTACACATTATACAGCCAATTAAATCACCAAAGAACTTGGAATTTCTTTTTATCCAGGTTCTTGCTGTTTCGAAAATTGACCCATAAACCAAAATTGTTGACATTCCATATCCAATGAATGTCCATAAAATTAATAAATCCATAAACTTGTTTTTTTATTCATCATATAAATTATTAAGATCACTACTCTTAAGATATTTTGCTTTATTTATTTTCTCAAGAGTATTTGTGATTTTTTCTAACTCTATTGTTAGCTTTTTATTTTCGGATTGTAAATCCTCAAGCATTTTTTCTTTTTTATTATCCCACATCGGCTTTTCAACTGAAATCTCTTTTATAACTTCTTTTGTTACTATTTGAGTTTCGCCTTTAACCTCTATTGGCACTTCTTTGATTATCTCAACAATCTTCTCTACCGGCACTTCTTTAATCACTTCAACAATCTTTTCAACAGGAACTTCTTTGATTATCTCTTTTATAACTTCTTTTTCGATAACAGTTTCTTTCCCTTTAACCATTGATGGGGTCTCACCATACTTTTCTATGGTAAATCCTCTTTGAAATACTTTTTTTGCCAAAGATTCAACATCTTTAATATTGTTTATCTCACAATATTTTACAAAGTCATCATCCAGCGTTAACAAGTGTTTCTTTTTCATCTTCGATGTCTTTTATATCGTTTATCCTGAAGTGCATAAATGGTTGTTCATTTTCCAAATCAAAGAATTTATAATTATTTGTTTTCACATCATAAACACCGTAACCATGATGCTTAACTGTTTCTCCAAAATTCTGTTGAATAATAGACCCAACCATTACCGCATTACCACCACCAGGTAGAATAAATGTTTGTCTTTTATGGATGTCACCACAAAGAAGTAAATCTAAGCCAACAAAGTTTAATCTGTCATAACCATCTTCAAATTTAAATCCTAAATCTGTAGACATTCCTTGAATCGGACCATGAAACAATCCAACTCTAAACCTATCATCTTCTTTTTTAAAATCAGGTCTCGCATTATGCTGATATAGCGAATAGACAACCCAATCAACATTATCGTCAACATAAACACCAGAATCTTTATAATAAACAATATTTTTATTGTCTAATAATTCAACAACTGGTGTTATACTATCTAATCTTTGTGTATTGTTTTCTAGAAAATCGTGGTTGCCTGGGATAATAACAACTTTACCATAACTACTTAATTTATTCAATAGCCAAGCTGTTAACAATAATTGCTCGTTTGATATGTTAATTTTTTGATGTGCAATATCTCCAGCAATAACAATACGAATTTCATCCCAATGAACACCTTCTGATGTCCATACTACTGAATGCTCATGAATTTCCTCTAACAATTTATCAAATTGTTTTTTGTACAATTCGTGTAATTGAATTGTTCTTATGTGTAGATCAGCAATATGTACAATTTTTTTAATCATCTTACTTGTAATTTAACATGGAAATAATTTCTTCTTTCATATCCTTACATTTAAAAACTTGGTAGTTATCGTTACCCTCAAACAACCAAACAAAATATAAGTCACCAATTTTTAAGTTTGTATTTTTTTCAATTATGTACTTATACAAACTTGTTTGCAAACTATATGTGTTAAATTCACACTCATCCAAATGTGAAATCGGTTTTTTAAACTTATTACCATAATCACTTTTCATGTTAATGGCTTTATTGGTTTTCCAATCCCAAATTTGTATTTGATTAGATTTTTTATTCCAAAATAATTGATCGATCATACCACAAATACCTAACTCTTCGTCACCAATAACAAATTCGCTTTTTAAAGGTACTAAATTTACTCTACTATCTTGATAAAATTTGTCAAATAATTTTACGCATTTATCATAAGCTGGTTTAACAATGTCCTCACCAAATCTAGTTACTGCTGGAGCGTCGTCATATGGAAAAATTTTATTATTCCAGTGATTTTCAGCATAATCATGAACCGCACTACCCTTAATAGTACTATAATCACGCTTGTGATCCCATTCTGCTAAAACATTTTCTTTAATTAAACCATGTTTATTAGCATATTTTTCTGCTTGCCCGTCACTATCAAATTTATTTTTAAATTTTCCAATGAAAGTGGTTGCAGATGTCATTAGTTTGTCATTAATATAATAATGATGTGGCTCATCATGATACTTAATGTGGTCAAACTTGTTTAATTCTAGTAGTAATTCCATATTAATCTAATTGTATTTTTTCTAAATTGGTGAAATCGCCTTTTAAATCAGCAATATCCTTATCTTTTGGTAGTTTAACAATCCATGTTTTACCAAATAATTTACCTGTATTCAATTTATGAAATAAATTTTGTGCGTCTTCCCAGGCATCCCCATCCAAAACTATGGTTATTTTTTTAGCATTATCATACAAGGTAGAGTGTATGTGTTCGCTCATTACTTTACCTAGTAATGGTATTGAGTTTTCAACAAAAATGCTATCAAACGCCCCTTCAACAAGATAAACCTCTTTGTCCCAATCAATTAAACTTTCATTAAAAATGATTATCTCTTTTTGAACTTCCGGATTCTTATATTTCATCTTGGTGTTATCAAAATAGGATCTGGCAACAAAATAATTTAATTCTTTTTCAGAATTGTACGATGGGATTATTATTCTACCACTATATGGCCCCTCATAAGCAAATCCGATATTATGTTTTTGACATATCTCTAGTGTTATATTCCTTTTTTTCAAGTAGTTAAAAGCCATTTTATAGTAATGTGTTAATTTTAACCCGGCACTCGCACTTGAAAACGCAACAAACTCTTTTGGTAAACCAAGAATTTTTTTATAATTTTTTGTTATTTGTGTTTCTTCTGGCTTTAATAGTTCATAAATCGATATATGCCTTTTGCTTCCATATTTTTTTATCAGTTTATAAACACTTCCATGGGTATCGTGAGTTTCACCGCAAGACCAACACTTATAAACACCTAATTTATAGTTTACTTCTAGGTTTCCCTTACCATCACCTTCGTCTAAACCCTTTATTTCATGGGAACAAACAGGACAATCAAAGGAAATTTGTCCCTTTGCATCATTATGCAAATAGTAGTCACCTAAAATGTCTTCTAGGATCTCTACAATAGCGGAAGAATCTAATTCTGTGGTGTTCATAGTGAAATATAAATAAATTATTTGATAAAAAAAAATCCCCCAGAGACACCACCCTCTGAGGGAACCAACCAAATGTAATAAAAACTATTACATTTCCGCCTTAAATTAAATATAAACAAATAAAAAATTATTTGGAAATATTTGTTGCCTTTTTTATTCGCCTTGTTTTATCATATTGATATAACCAATAACAGCTGTTGCTGCATCGGCCATATCATAATTTTCTTTTTTTAAATTTCCACCTTTTCCGTACAACCATTTTACTTCTGGGCATACAGCATTAACGTGCTCCCAAATAACATGCTTTTTGTCAATGTCTTTTGGATAGCCACCAAATAACACATGTTTATTTTTACCATTATCGCCAACCAAATCTGGGAACGCATGTTTTCTAGCGTTATATGTTGAAATAAATGTTGGAACAATACCTAGGGTATCATATACTGATTTACACACCATGGTATTGTAACGCAAAAGAGTACCTACAGTATACACATTATTTGAATTAAGTAATGGTTCTTCGATTATCACTTTAACAATACCTAACCCCACATATTCACTCAATTTTTTATTAAACGCATCTGCTTTCTTTATTAGTTCTTCTAATTTGTCCTCTGGTTGTGGTTTGATCTTAGGTGAGAAATGTGTTAATTCTAATAAATTTTTACCAGTTAAATCAAACAAAGCCCAACCTATGGTTTTTGTTGAAATGTCTAATCCAAGTATCTTGGACTTACTTTTAATTTTAGCATCCATAGATTAATTATAAATCAAAAAAATAATAATGTAAATAGAAATTAGAAATCTAATTTTACGGAGAACACTTGAGCCGCAGTTCTGGTTATTGGTTTAGCCGTTTTAGCAATTACTAATGGTTCTTTGTTATCATTTAATAATGCAACCTCAGTAATTTTTTTAGGTAAACCAGAAACATAAGTTGGATTTTGTGTATGTAAGAATTGTGTTGATGGTAGATTAACCATGAAGTTTAATACCTCAACGTCTGTTGCTCTGGTTAACTTAACCGCTCCGGGGAATGGTTGTGTGTCTCCAAATTGTGGTAATGTTGTCTGAGTATCTGATGGTTGATTTCCTAAGAATTCTTCAATATCATAATAATCAGCAGAATCTACCATGTCTCCAGTTACAACAAATTGATATCCACACATTTTATTACCTGGTATTAAATTACCAACTGTATGTCCAGATATTTGTGATGTTAAATCAACCATTCTCCAATCATCTGTTGTTGGTTGATTTCCTGTGGGTATTACTTGAACTAAGGCAAAAAACTTATTTGCTGTAAATCCTGTGAAATATGATGATGAGCTTAAATAAGCGAAATCATTAGTATCAAATTTAAAACCAATATTTGAATCTGTTGATCCAGTTATTTTCCCATAATAATTACAGTGCATGCCGTTTCTACCAGTATCTCCGGTGTATTGGAACATATAGGTCACCCACGCCGTTTCTCCGGTTTGAACAACCGGTGTTAAATCATAGAATGTTGGTAGATCAACTGGAACTGTACTAAACCTAGGTGCTGGAAGTGTCCATTTTCTATTTGATTTATAATCAAGTATTGCAACCAATTCTTGGTCATCAAAAACAATTATTTTTTTATCAACGAAAACTTTACCAACTCTATTACCTTGTTCATCCAACAAAAATCTAAACTTAACATTATTAGTGTTTGGTTTATTGTTTTTTGATGATGAAACATAATAATTTGTTGTATCCATTACAAATTTTGCACCGATAGTACTTCCAGTATTTCTGTGATAAAAAACAAACGGAATATAGACCTCAAAATAATCTGTATCTGAAACATCTACACCATCAATTTCGTACTCATCTGTTGTACTTGATCCGATATAATCATCATACTTAAAAAATCTTTCAGGATCATTAACAATATCACCTAATTCTGAATAATGAATAACTGCAATACATCTTTGATCTTCTGGTTTGATATTAATCTTTTCACCAAATGAATTTGTGTAAGATGTTGGATTTGAAATTGTCCCTCCAGTTAAATTTGTAAATGTTTGGCCAGATGTTGATGTGTACCCAAGATACTCTTTTAGTGATGCAAATTGGGTTCCGGTATATCCACTAATATTTTCATCAAGTAAATCTTGAAAAGCATTTGAATCTAATCCCGCTGGTTTTTGAGTCCAGATTAATTCTAATGACCATGGATCGTGTTGGTCTAAATTATCAACCGGTACAGGTGAACAAACTGTTGATTCTGTTGGTGTTTCTGGATATTCTAAACTACACTTATTACATATAACTTGTGCATATCCAGTTTCTCCAGTTAAATTAGGCATAGGTCTATCTAGTTCAATTTCATTTGCAGAAATATCTACTATCTTATAAACTAAACTTTGTGTTTCACCAGTTAATGTATAATCCTGTCCGCATAATCTTGTTTTAAATAATATCGTAATATATTCACAACCAGTGTATCCGGTTGCACCAGTAACTGATAATAAATTTGTACCATCGATTTGAGTAATATCAATTTCTTTAACTAAGCACTCAACAGTTGTACCGCTACATTCTTCAGCATCATATGGTTTATAATTTGATACAAACCCTGCTGGGCCCATCGGGTTTTTAATTGTTTCTGTTAAAGATTGTTGAATAGCATTACCAAAATTAATTGTTTCACCAGAGCTAACTAGATATGGATATTTGATATGTTGATCGCCGTCCATAGGTGCTAACACTCTTTGGTGCGTTGTACCAGTATATCCACTAAACGTATAATCAAATTCAGAATCGCCAACCTGAAAATATTTTATAACAAAATTACCTTCAGCAATAGACTTTCTACCCTTTCTGGTTATTCTGGCTGACAAATATTCTGAATTATTACTATCTAAAAAGCTCATATTTTATTTTATATTTTTATTTAAAATGGATTTTCGCCGCCGCTACACGACACATTTCCAACATTAGTTACCATACCCATTGAATCGATTTCGACAAAATAATATGTTCCAAGAGTATATGTGTTTTCATATTGGGTTGTGCTAATTGCATAAACATAACCTGATCCCGCACCAACAATCGGATCACCGTTGGAATCATATATAGTATAATTAAGCATTCCTGAAATTGTAGATGACGTTGATTTAACTACCGCTGACATAACATATCCAGGGCTCGAACAATATGTTGTTTGAGTTTGACTCGTTTGCGATGGAGAAGCTATATAAAAATCGTAGTAAGGTACCGCTGTTGGCTCTGGTGTTGCAGTTGGTGCTGGGCTACAGCCTATTGTTACACTCCAAGCATCTGATGGATTTGGTGGTGTTCCATCAGGATTTGCTGGGCCAACATCAACACGTAATTCATATGTTGTTCCAGATGAATATGTAAAGTTAAATGATCCATTACCATCAGTATCAACCAAACTACCTGCGCTACCCCAAGGGCCGGCATATGTATTATCAGATCCAACCCAACCACTGTTCGCAATTAATGAGCTATCACCATATATGTTAAATCTATTTGGTCTATCATTTGCCACAAATGTGATTGTAACTATATCGCCATTTGTTGCATCACTCAAATCGAGATATTTTGTTTGTGTTACAAATGTACTTGGTGCGTATGTATCAGACACAGTATCACCACAACCATACATTACAACTGTTGCTGTAGGTGTTGGTGTTGGTGTACTAGTAGGTGTGCTTGTTGGTGTACTTGTTGGTGTTGCGGTTGGACCTACGGGCGTTGCTGTAGGCGTTGGTGTTGGTGTATTAGTAGGTGTTGCGGTTGGAGTTGCTGTAGCTCCAGCAACAAAATTAATATTAATACATTGTGTTGTCCCCGAACATTGCCCATTATCAACCTTAACATATAAAGAGGTTACCAAATCGTTAGTTATTGATATTGTTTTTGGAAACCCAGAAACAGCTTGTCCTGTTGCCAAACTTGTACAACCACTTCCACAAGAAGCACCTGTACAACCAGATATTGAAACAGTACTACCTGTTATATCTTCACCAACTGTACCTAAATTTACTAGCGCGTTAAATGCCATATTTTATAAATATTAATTCTTTTATTTTTATATTGTTGCTGTTGCTGTTCCACTGTTAAAATCACAATATATTATTTCAGTTGGTGTTGGTGTTGGGGTTATTGATGCTGTTGCAGATCCGCCACTAAAATCACAAATCGGCATACACGGATCGTAATAACTTTCACTATGAATTTTAACATTTTCAATAATATACCCATCCGTAACAGTATCTTGTATTTTTATCCAAACTGTGTCAAAAAATATATCATCAAATGTGGCCCCAGTTAAAATAACTGGGTTTGTATAATAATTCCTAGATGCACTAGAAGGATATGTACCACCATATTGTGTGTAACCAGTAGCAATAACTGTTTCATTACCTGGTGTAGGTGCAATCCTATATGAAAGTTCAAAAGGATTTGGACAATTTATATCATATACTCTAATGTGTAAACCCATACCTATATAAATACCGATAATAAAAATTTAAATAAAAAACCCCTTTTAATAAAGGGGTTTTAATTAAAAATATTATTTAAAAATTTTATACGCTTGCGCCCGAATCTAAAACAAACGCGACATAATCGTTTCCACTGGTAATTCCAATCGTATGATCATATGTTGCGTTACCTCCAGTAGCTGATCCTGGACATGTTGATGACCCAACCCCGACCATCGCATAAGTTTGGTCTGTTCCAATTGTAACAATATCACCTAATGTTAATCCAGTAATTGTACCAATTAAAGAACAACTATTTGTCAATGGATCAAGCGTTGTTAAATATTCTGTTGTTCCACTGTTTACTTGATAATAAACTGAAGCATTTGCTGGTGTACCATCAAGATCTTTACCATATACTTGTAGATCTACCAGAGATCCGCCTCCACCTCCACCGCCACCAATTCCAGTTAACCATTCTTGACTTGTGCTACATGTTCCAGTGCTTTGTATTGTACCACCACTTAATGTTTCATATGTGGTGTTTATTGTATAACCACTTATTAATTGATTTTTCGTTACCCCTGTTGCTAATTGATAGGTGGTTCCACCAGTAGTTGTTCCTGAAATATTAAATGGACCGGCCACATATGTTGCACCAGTATAAGGCGATTGTAATGTGAATGTAATTGTCATTGTTTTCTTTTTTTATTATAAATATCCGTTTATTGTAAATAAATTATTTTAAGCATTACATAATTGTGAACATGAACTAAATGATCCATAAATCTCTGTCAATTCATAAACGTAGCTAGGACCAGAAGCATTACTTACTAGTTTATATGCATAACCATCAGGGCCTGCGGATGATGGATAGAACTCATTCAATGCTACTATTGCCCCCGCTGCGATTCTAGCAACACCTGTTCCGGATAAACTACAACCGCTACAGTTATAAACCTCAACATTATAGTAATCATATGCTGGAGCACATGAATCTAGTGTCACCATACTACTTGTAACCACACAACCATTTGCATCAGTAACTTTAACACGATATGCAAAAGAAGCGGTCAATCCGGTTACATTTCTAGTTGCATCACCACTATTGACGCCAGTAAATGTTGCAATTAAAGATGTGTTAATAGGATCATTATATGGTGATGTATTATCCTCATAAACTTGATATGTTTTAGGGAAAATTCCGCCGCTAGAAGATACTTGAATAACACCACTACTATCACAATCTGGTTGTGTAACAACGGATATCGATGCTGTTCCTTGTGTTGGTTGTGACAATTGGGCTGGGGTCAAATCATTTGTTGCGTTAGCACCATCTTTTACCCTAAATGTGTATGTTGTATTAGCAACTAAATTACTGAATGTTTTAGGTAAATTATAATATGGGAAATAACCATCTTCGCTAAATGCAACTTGATAACCACTACCACTTCCACCACTAGGATTTGAGATTGTGTAGCTACCATCAGATCCACCATTACAACTAATGTTTGAATACGCTATTTGCGCTGTTGGTGCTGTAGGAATTGTAATTGTTACATTTGAAACAATTCTTTCACAATCTGAATTATCTCTAACATAAACACTATATGTCCCCGATCCTAATCCTGTGTATTGTTTACTACTTGAACTAAACGTTTCATATGTACCAGAATTTAGCTTCACATCATAATCTGCAAATCCAGATCCAGTTCCACCCTGTGGACTACTAACTGTAATTGTTCCTGTTCCGGTATATGTGGATGGGTTTGTTGATGAAACTGATGCTGTTACTATTGAATTTTGTGTTACAGCTACGCTGTATGTTTGTGTACATGTTGCACCATCTTTAATACCTATTGTATAGGTACCGGAACTTAATCCAGTGAATGTTTTTGGTAAATTAAAATATGCCCCGCCACTTATATTTGCTTGATACCCACTTCCGCTTCCGCCAGTACCGTTTGTTACTGCAATTTGGCCAGTAGAATCGTTAAAACAGGTTACATTTGTTACTGTTGTTGTTGCATTAGGTGCAGATTTTGATAATACTTGTGTTGTTGCCGTAACGCAATCATTTTGATCTTTTACATATAAAATATATGTTCCGTTACTTAAACTACTAAATGTTCCGCTTGATTGGAAGTTTATACCATTTATTGAATATGTTTTTGTTCCAGTACCGCCAGAACCAGAAACGGTGATACTTCCGTTACTACCATCCCAACAAGTTGGTGCTGTTGCATCTGTCACACTAATTGAAAGTGCTGTTGGTTGTGTAACAGTAACAGAATATGATTTAACACAATTGCTATTATCTTTAACATAAATGGTATAAGTTCCGGCGGACAAAGAAGTGAAAGTATGTGATGAAACGAATCCAGTATAATTTGTCCCGTCTTTTGAAACTCGATAAGGTGAATTTCCTCCAGTAAAACTTGTTACAGCTATCGATCCAGTACTATCACCATTACATGCAATATTTGTTGGTGTAAATGTGGCGTTTGGAGCTGTTCTATTTAGTGTAACTGAAGTTGTTACAACACAATTGTTTGCATCTTTTGCATAAACTGTGTAAGTACCATTACTTAAACTACTAAACGTACCAGAAGATTGGTAATTCGTGCCATTTATTGAATATGTTTTTGTTCCTGTCCCGCTAGACGCCGATACGCTTATAGAACCATCACTACCATCCCAACAAGTTGGGTTTGTCCCTGATGCTGAAATACTAATCTGTGTTGGTTCTGTTATTGTTACCGAATATGTGTTTTCGCAGTTTGCACTATCTTTAACATAAATGGTATATGTTCCAGCAGCTAATGAAGAATATGTTCTAGATGTTGTTATTACTTGATAAGTTCCACCCGCATTTAATTTTGTTGAATATGGGCCACCTTGTCCGCCACTTAATGACGATACCGTTATTTCACCACCTGATGCACCATAACAAGTGTTGTTTACTTGAGATACCGTTGCTGTGACCTGAGTCCTACTCAATGTAACTGAAGTTGATCCCGTACAATTGTTACTATCTTTAGCATAAATTGTATATGTTCCATTTGCTAAATTACTAAAAGTTGTGCCGGTCTGATAGTTTGTACCATCTTTAGAATATGTGTACCCACTTCCAGATCCACCAGAAGCAGAAGAAACGGTAATTGATCCATCTGTACTGGCATTACAAGTTGGATTAGTGCCGGATGCACTTACTGAAACAACCGATGGTTGTGTAACTGTAACTGAAGTACTACCAACTTCATTATAAGAATCTTTTGCATAAATTGTATAAGAACCCGCAGTTAATCCACTAAAAATAGTACTTGATTGATAATTGCTACCGTCTTTAGAATATGTGTAACTTGCGGTACCTCCACTAGCATTTGATACTGTTATAACACCGTTAGATCCACCATTACATGTTACATTTGTTGTTGCTGACGCTGTTACAGAAATTGTTACATTTGTAATTGTAATTGTTATGGTTTTATCAAATGTTAACCCACCGGCATCTGTTGCTCTAACCCTAATTGAATAACTAGATTTAGTTTCATAATTAAAAACAACAGAACTTTTTAATGTTGTTCCATCAATATAAAAACTTGAGTTATCGGGATATGTTACGGTATCATGTAATGTGAATGTAAAAGTATCACTAGCATCAGGATCTGTTGCCGATAGTGTTCCAATAGTTGTTCCTGTTGGTACGTTTTCAGATATAGATGAAGAACTTAAAGAAATATTTGTTGGGGCTTCATTAACATTTGTTACATTTATTGTAAATGTTCCATCGTATGTTAATCCGCCAGCATCTGTTGTTCTCACTCTTATTGAGTAAGATGTTTTTGACTCGTAATTAAAAACTACCGCATTTTTTAACACACCAGCACTAGATAGTGTAAAACTTGCATTATCTGTGTCGCCAGTTCCACTTACTAAAGCATATGTAAAAGTATCCCCAGCATCAACGTCTAATGCACTAAATGTACCAATTGTTGTTCCGGTTGCTGTATTCTCTTGTTGTGAACTATTATTAATAGTTAAACCATAAGGTGCTTCATTAACATTAAGAATGTTAATTGTAAATGCCTTATCAAAATATTGACCAACGCTATCTGTAACTCTTATTGTAACACTATGTGATGTTGCGGATTCATAATTAAAACTTTGTGATGATCTTAATGACGTACCAGAAATATTAAAGTTTGTTCCACCACTTATAACTGTATATGTGTGTGTGTCACTATTATCTAATGTTGTGACAGATAGTGTACCAATAGTAGTGTTAATAGCACTATTTTCATTAATTGTGTTATTACTTAATGAAATATCTGTTGGCGGGAAATTAACATTAACGTTAACATCAAATTCACAATTAAGTGTTGGCGTTGGTGTTGGTGTTGGAGACGGACTCGGGGTTGGTGTTGCGGTAATTACGTTTGTATTAACATCAAAATCGCAATTCGGTGTTGGTGTAGGTGTTGGTGTCGGAGTTGAGGTTGGGGTTGGACTCGGAGTTGGCGTTGGACTTGGAGTCGGTGTTGGGGTTGGTGTTGGTAATATTAATTCATCTCCAGCCAAACAGTTTTGATCTGTATTGTATAATACTATTTTTATTGCTTCATCTGGCACAGAAACTAGCACACCATCAATATCTGTTAAATCAGAATATGTGATCCCTGTTGCTGGTTGAGATGTTGATACAACGGTAGCAATATTTGAAGGATTAACAACATCATAGTAGATGTTGTATGGTCCTGGTGCTGTTCCTGATACTATATTAACCGTGTATTGTTTCGCCATTACTTTATATAATTATTTACTCATTAACTTCCACTACATAGGTTTAAGCTATAACCTAACGTATTTAATCCAGTTATTATTTGATCCGCATAATATTGTGGTGTTGATCCTTGTGTTACATTTTCAATATATGTAATTTCATTTTTGTCTGATAAACCATTTGTTCCAGAATATGATCCTGTACCATTCTTAACAGCAGCTAAGAATTGTCTAAATCCATCGTATGAATTTGGACCAGTGTTTACTCTAAATACGATACCTCTATAATAACTATTATTAGGTGCACTGCCAAGATTTGTTCTTAAAGAAGCTAAATCCAAATCATATTGTGCGGTTCTTACTCCGGTATTAAATGAGCTACCATCAGCACTATACGGTGATGCTTCATCTTGGAATACTAGATTAATAACTTTTGTTGTACTTGGTGTAGATCCACTAGTATTCAACATAAATAAAGTTCTTTCAAATCCACCTGATTTAGCACTGAAATTACTTACAGTAACATTTTGATCATATAGATCATAGTCATTGTTATAGAACTGAACTAAACAATCTCTTAATATTGTGTTTCTCATAGTTTGTAGTGGTGTTAATGTCGCATTCATTGATCCACTATCATCAAACCATATGTTTATTTCTGTATTCTCATCCACCACTAATGGTTGACCAATTGCCCCCTCAAATACACAATCTGTTGTTGGTGTTGGAGTAGGGGTAGGTGTTTCAGTAGGTGTTGGACTTGGTGTCGGACTTGGGGTCGGACTTGGAGTCGGTGTTGGTGTAGCCGTTGGGGTTGGAGTGGCTGTGATAATATTTGCATCAACACCAAATTCACAATTTTCTGTTGGTGTTGGAGTAGGGGTAGGTGTTTCAGTAGGTGTTGGTGTCGGTGTCGGAGTTGCTGTAATAACAATTGTATTTACGTCAAACTCACAATTTTCAGTTGGAGTAGGAGTAGGTGTTGGGGTTTCAGTAGGTGTTGGGGTTGCTGTTACCACGGTTGTATTCACATCAAACTCACAATTTTCAGTTGGAGTTGGCGTTGGTGTTGGTGTCGATGTAGGTGTTGGCGTGGCTGTTATTACATTTAAGTTAACATCAAACTCACAGTTTTCAGTTGGAGTAGGTGTTGGCGTTGGGGTAGAGGTCGGTGTCGGTGTTGGAGTTGGGGTAGCAGTTACAACATTTAAGTTTACATCAAACTCACAATTTTCAGTTGGGGTAGGGGTTGGTGTTGGAGTCGATGTAGGGGTTGGGGTTGCTGTTACCACGTTTAAGTTTACATCGAATTCACAATTTTCAGTTGGTGTGGGTGTTGGAGTTGGTGTGGCCGTCACAACATTTAAATTGATATCAAACTCACAATTTTCAGTTGGAGTTGGAGTTGGAGTTGGTGTGGCCGTCACAACATTTAAATTGAT
>Ga0315902_10003669_pt1 | contig 22777 bp, 14 predicted proteins | sample LakEriMetagenome_9_FD_203523 | JGI IMG/M metagenome (GOLD analysis project Ga0315902, IMG submission 203523) | Freshwater fungal communities from buoy surface, Lake Erie, Ohio, United States - Buoy 12 MA117 | ecosystem: Environmental > Aquatic > Freshwater > Lake > Lake biofilm | place: USA... | reverse complement strand
TTTCGGTTCATCTCCTTCGTTGTGTCCGTATTTGCGGTAACACAATAAGTCAATGAAGATATCCATGTTGAATTCTTGTCGGTATTTAACCGCGATTTCGATGGCATGAACGACTGCTTCGACGTCATCACCATTGACATGAAATACCGGACAAAGGGTTGTTTTTGCCACATCCGTACAATAAGTGGATGAGCGTCCATCGAGGTAATTGGTGGTGAATCCAACTTGGTTGTTGATGACGATGTGAATGGTGCCTCCGGTACGGTAACCGTCCAATTGCGCCATTTGAATGGTTTCATACACAATTCCTTGACCTGCTACGGCCGCGTCTCCGTGAATTAAGACGGGACAAATTTTATTTTCGTCGTGGAGTACATGATCGATTTTGGCACGCGCAATGCCTTCCACGACGGTGTTCACTGCCTCCAAGTGTGAAGGGTTTGGAGAAAGCGTGATACCGATTTCTTTCCCGGAATCCAGTGTAACGTTGGAGGTAAAGCCCTGGTGGTATTTCACGTCTCCATCGAAGGACTCGACGGCATCAAATTCTTTGCCCTCGAATTCACGAAAAATATCGCGAGGACGTTTTTTGAAAATATTGGTAAGGGTATTTAATCTTCCGCGGTGAGCCATACCCATAACGAAATACTCTATTCCTAGGCCGGATCCGGTTTCCACCAGTGCATCAAGGGCAGGAATGAGTGCTTCACCCCCTTCAATCGAAAACCGTTTTTGTCCAACGAATTTCTTACCCAGAAAAGCTTCGAAATTGCTGGCGTGTTGCAATTTCTTGAAAATCTCCACCTTACGTTCTGCATTAAACGCATAACGTTGTTTCAATTCGACCTGGTTTTTTATCCACTCGATGCGCTGTGGGTCCCGCATGTACAGGAATTCTACTCCGATGGATTGGCAATAGGTTTGTTTGAGGTAATCGATGATGGCGCTCAATTTGGCAGGACCAAGTCCGAGTTGTTCTCCTGCTTGAAACACTGCGTCGAGGTCAGCGGTTTCTAAACCGAAGTTTTCATAATCCAGCGTTGGCGTATGCTTTCTTCGTTCACGAACCGGGTTTGTTTTGGTAAAAAGGTGACCTCGTTGCCGGTAGGCTTGAATCAGGTTGATTACTCGGAATTCTTTTTGAAAATTCTCGGGAATTTCTGCATCGTCATCATAAGACGTTCGGGCAAAATCAAAGCCCTCGAAGAACTTTTTCCAACCAAGGTCAACACTCTCTGGGTTGGTTTGGTATTGTTTGTATAAATGGTCTATGGCATTGACATCTGCATTGCCTACATAAGAAACTTTATCCATCATGTTTACAGCGCGCTTAAAGTGAAACAAATTTAAACATTTCGTTTCAATATCGAACAGGATACTTTTAATCGCAAAGCTGGAAGTGTAACGCAATTTTACTTTTGGCACCTGTTTTAAGCAAAGCATTGCAGCTCAGACGTGTTATTTATGAATCATTGTCAATCCATTCAAGGTATGTTCTTGCTAAGGATTCGAATGGATTAGCTCGCCCGATTCCTTCGGTTTTATTACCTTTACAAACACACGTGTTAGTCATTCGGGACATACAAAACTTACCCTCGTTACCCAAGCCGGTGTTAACGATCGGCACATTCGACGGTGTTCATGTCGGACATCAGCAACTGTTAAGGCAGGTGTGTTCGGTAGCGCATGACATCAACGGCACACCCCTGCTTCTTACTTTTTCTCCTCACCCCAGAATGGTTTTACAGGGAAAGGAGTGTGACCTAAAACTGATTCAAACGGAGGAGGAAAAACTTGAAAAACTGAGTGGGTTTGGGTTGCATTCTACCGTTTTGTATCCCTTTACGAAAGCCTTTTCTCAGTGGAGTTCCATGGAGTACATTTCAACATTACTCGTCGACACGTTAAAAGTTCACACGGTAGTGATTGGCTACGATCATCGTTTCGGGGCCAACAGGGAAGGTTCTCTGGGTTTTTTGAAGGAGATGGGGCAACATTTTAACTACCGTGTCATTGAAATTCCTGCGGAAGAGATTGATGCGATTAACATCAGTTCTACCAAGATCAGAAAAGCCATAGAAACGGGCGATATCGCCCTTGCGAATCGGTACTTGGGTTCGCCCTATTCGTTGCGTGGCGTGGTGGTACATGGGCAGCAATTGGGAAGAACCCTCGACTTTCCAACGGCGAACATCCGAGTGGTAGACCCGGTTAAAATCATCCCGTCCAGGGGCGTTTACGCGGGAACGGTAGAAGTCAAAGGACAGATGCACAAAGCAATGATTAACATTGGCTACAGGCCCACATTGGGTGAAGATAGTTCCTTGTCCATTGAAGTGCATCTATTGGATTTCGCTGGCGACTTGTATGGGAGTTCTCTTGATGTGTATTTTTTATGCCGTGTTCGCGATGAACGGGCCTTTCCTCATTTAGAGGCACTACAAACGCAATTGAAACAAGATGAAATATTTGTTCGTCAGCTGGTTGTTCGTTAGTTTGGGCACTGTTGTTTTAGGACAGGACTACCCCATTTATACCCTAGAGCAGGTTCGTTTTGCGCAGGCAGACACGGTTTTTGGACTCGATTTAAGCAAACAGAAGCTCGATGAACTACCGGAAGAAATATGCCGATTCAAAGCCTTAAAGTATTTGAATGTTAGCCGAAATAATTTGAATGAATTGCCTGGTTTTTTGGATAGTCTGACACAACTTGAGTCGTTAGATGCAGGAAAGAACAAGTTCACTGTATTTCCTACGGCTGTTTGCCGCATGCATCAGTTAAGCACGTTGGTTTTGAATCGAAATGATTTTTCTTCCATCCCCGATTGCATTCGGTATGCAGAAAAATTAGTTTTTATCGACCTTTGGGACACACCGGTTTACACATTTCCTGATGGATTATCACAGCTTTCCGAATTGAGAAAGATCGATCTTCAGGGGGTAAAATACGGCCCCACTTTTCAGGACCAGCTGAAGTCTAAACTACCAGGAGTAGAAATCCTGATGGACCTCCCTTGCGATTGCATGGAATAATTTTTCGATTGACTTTCAATTTATTGGTTATATATGTTTATATTTACATGAACTAAAACTAACCATATGGGATTATTTGACAAATTATTCAGTACGCCGTCACAACCAACCAGTTATGCACCAACTTCCGAAATGGAGGCTTGGTTGGGCATCATGCACAGTTGCATGGCAGCGGATGGCGATGTATCCGAAGCAGAAATCAGCCGCATGGCGAACTTGATTGTTTATAAACAACATTTCAAGCTTCAAGATTTCCGGACACAATACACCGCAGTGGTGGTGGTCCACAAACGCGTTGGAGGTAAAGCAATGATCGATGCATGTGCACCACATGTTTCCGCCGACTACCGTGAGACGCTGTTGGCGATCGTCTGCGAGCTCATTTTAGCCGATGGGGTAATTGACAAAGAGGAGAAAGAACTGGCCGAGTATATTACAGAAAAACTTGGGATTTCGGCAGAAAACGCGATGAAAATCGTGGAGGTAATGCTTATCAAGAATAAAGGAAATAAGGTTCTAAAGTAAGCACGTACTATTCTTTCATTGAATTTACTTCGGGTTAAGCACCTTGCCATTTCCATTAGCTTTTTCGACTTCTTCCAAAAAATCCCTACATTTCGAAACGCAACGGATTGTATGATAAAGGACATCGAAACCTATTTTGTAGAAGGCTGTGGAAGGTGTTCCCTTTTTGCCACCGATCAATGCAAAGCGGTTAGGTGGAGTAAGGAGCTTCTCCTACTGCGAGATATCATCAACGAGCTTGGATTAGAGGAAACCGTTAAATGGGGCGTGCCATGTTACATGCATCAGGGCAAGAACCTCTTCATGTTAAGCGCCTTCAAGCACTACTGTGGTGTCATGTTTTTCAAAGGGGCTATGTTAACCGACGAAGCCAAGTTATTGGCGAGGCCGTCTGAACAGACGCAAGCCACGAGGCAATTGAGGTATACAAGCACGGCTGACATCGTACTGCAACGAGAAGTAATTAAACGTTACATTCTTGAGTCCATTGACATTGAGAAATCTGGATTGAAAGCGACCAAAACGGCACCTGAGCTTCCTATTCCAGAGGAGTTAGAAGCGCAATTCTCTTTGGATCAAGATTTCAAGCATGCCTTTGAGGCGCTCACACCTGGCAGAAGGCGAGGTTATTTATTGTTTTTCAATGCGGCCAAACAATCGGCTACTCGAACAAGCCGAATTGAAAAATATAAGGCCCTTATTTTTCAAGGAAAAGGCATGAATGACTGAATCTACTACCTAATAGGTTTTCATTCAGGGGATTAATAAAAATGCCGTTATTCAGTTTAATTTCATAGTTGTTAACATGTCATTGGTGATGATTTAGTACACACGTAATGAAAAATTAAGCCAATTAATTGATAATATTGTTAGGGATTTTTTGCTTTTCGTATATGAAAATCAGGTAATTCCAACTTAACTGTTAGATAGAACATGAGTAATCAGGGGCTATATCGTGTGGATGAGCAGGCAGAAGAATTAGTCCGTCTGCAACGCCTGGTAAAAGGCTCGATCCTCACTGGCTCTGATCAAGAACTCAATGCTTTTTTCGGTGATTTGAAGAGTGCTGTCATTATCGTGGACACTGATTACCGAATCATGTACCTTAATAATACCGCGACAAACTTAAACATCGATAAATCCTTTGATGCCGTTAAAGGCACCTTGGTCATTGAGTACATCAAACGCATTCTTCATTCTGACACCTTATTAAATTTTTATGAAAGCTTAATCAACCGAACAGAGTTGAAGCTTGAAAGTGGGTTCGCTCTTTCGCGCATTGAAAAGTTGCATTTTCACCCCATTGCCAACGAAGGTTTCGTAGTAAAAATATTATTGGACGAACTTTACACGGTTTCGGCATCGAACCTATTTCGTTATTTCCCGGGGATGCCCATTGGGTATTTTGGTTTTGACTTGCTTCCTGGTAGAAAACTTTCTGTGCGTTTCGTCGGTGATAATTTTCACAGCCTGTTCCCTTTTATGGACATGGAACGTCTACTGAAAGAAGAAAAATACCTGCTAAACTTCGTTCATCCGGAAGACTTACCCGATACGCTATCCAAACTTCAGAGTAACCGACGTAGCAAAGATGTCATGAACCTCGAGCTGCGGATGGTTAATGAACAAGGCGACTCCAAATGGTTTAGAATCATAGCCGGAAGGTTTTCGGAGAAAACCGAAAAGCATTTCTGGTTGGGATACATTGAAGACATCCACGAAAAGAAATCAGCAGCGATTGACCGAGAAAAACTCGTTCACGAAACCCTCGACGATGAACGTCACCGGATGTCCATGGAATTGCACGACGGTTTGGGTCAAAACCTGGTTGCGTTGAACCTTTACATATCCAGCCTTGCCTCACAAGAAAACGAAGAAACCGTAGGCACTTGCAGGCAACTCACGATTGACAGCATTATGCTGATGAAATCGATGTGTTACAACTTGGCACCACCTGAATTAGATAAGGGACTTCTTCATGCGCTGGATATTTTCTTCGGCAAATCAAATGAACTCTCCACCTCTATCGAATACGTCTATCAGGCCAAAGTTGGAAATGTCAAACCCCTGGAATCGGAGCGTGCTTACAATATTTTCCGCATTGTGCAGGAGTTTGTTACCAACTCTCGTAAATACGCTTCGTGCACCAAGGTAGAATGTGAAGTAACGGTACGCAAGCAGAAAACCATTCTCATGCTTCACGACAACGGCGTAGGATTCGATATCGACAAAATCAAAAACGGTTTTGGCCTCAAAAACATGCAAAACAGGGCTAAAATTGCGGATGCCCGTCTGGAATTAACAAGCAATCCCGGGGAGGGAACGTTGTTGATTTTAGAGTTTTAGGACTGTTGCCCGTTGCGCAGGATTTCTAAATCCTGCGCAACGGGCGTTTTAAACCATAGTTTTTCAATAGCCAAGTGACGCGAGTGAAATTACGTTGACCCCATCCTTACGTTTATAGCTTATTCCTGTACCTGTAATTACGTTTAAGGAATGAAGTTTGGATCTATTTGGTTCAGCAAGAATGGAAGCAAATTTCAACAAGTTTTTAGCTGCTTGATCTATTTGACCTGTTCCCAATTTGATTTCAAAAGCACAGCATTCACCTGTATATTTTTGCACGATGGCATCAATCTCCAATCCAGTTGAGTCGTAATAATGGTAAACCTTTGCATCATTTGCTTGTGCATATACTCTTAGTTCGTGAACAGCCAGTGATTCGAACAAAAAGCCTGTGAATTTCAACTCATTCAGCAAATCTTCTTTTTTCATTCCTAAGGCGGCAACGGCGAGTGCAACATCGGAAAAGTGTCTTTTGGATGATTTACGCAACGAAGCAGATGAACGCAAATGCACATTCCATACAGGTTGGTCATCGAGAATCATCAAACGATTTAACACCTCGAGGTAATCGTAAATAGTAGGTCGGGAAATATCCGTTTGCTCCTTCAATCGGACATCTTTTTCAAGTACCGAAATATCGACCGTCGTTGCTGTATTTCTCGCAAGCGCCCGCAATAAGCTTCTCACCTTTTCGGGGTTTCGTTTGACCTGCGAAACACGGCTCATATCAACCTCTGCAAGAAGGTCTATCTACGCTCGATTTATTTCCATTGCTTGATTCACATCTTTCTTTATCAGCGCAGGAAATCCGCCAATAATCATTCGCTCGACAATTGTATCAAGATTAATCGGGTGATCAACGGCCGGTTGGGCATGACCCTTTAGCAATTTACCCAAGCTTATTTCCCCCGTGGAATATCCCAGTTCCTGCCAACTCATAGTACGCATATCCAAAACGGTAAATCTACCGGCTCCCGAATGCATTTTAATGTTTTCTTGCGGATTGGCAGAGCCGGTTAAAATGAATTGTGCCACCTCATTTCTTCGGTCGACCTCATGCCTTACATAATTCCAAATTTTGGGAAATTCCTGCCATTCATCAATGAGCCGTGGCACTTTACCCAATAATAAGCGCTCAGGCGCTGTCTCCATGAGCAATGGAACCTGTTCATCCTCATCAAAAGCCACCTCACTTGCTGCTAGATGCTTGGCTGATTGTGTTTTACCACACGCTTTCATACCACGAATTAATAAGGCTCCCGATGCTCTTAACTTACGTTTCAGTTCGTCATCCGAAATACGAGGTATGTAGGAAGATTTTGCCGCCATTTTGTGTCATTTTGCATTCACAAATATAGGGGTATTTTACAGATTGAAATCTTTTTAGTTTACATATTGAAGACTTTTTTATTTACACATTAAATACTTTTTACTTTACATATTATGTGTTTTTAACTTTACACATTGAACACTTTTCACTTTACACATTGAAGGCTCCCTTTATTGTTTCTTTGAACCTAAAAACCAGTCCACCCATGAGTCCACCTGACTCACAGAAGAAGGTCGAAGTACGATTTTTCGTTGGGGATCAAGAATGAACATGGTTGGCGTTGCAAATACGTAGTAATCATTCACGACGGGCGATTCCCATCGCTTGAAGTCGGTGTAGGAAATAAATGGGAAGGATTTAGCGAAATTCATGAATGCCACTTCATTCGTATCGAGCGATACAAACACTACCTCGAGGCCTTGGGCTTTCCATTTGGTATATAAACTGGCAATCTTCGGCACATCTGTTGCACATGTTTGGCACCAACTGGCGCCAAATACCACCAGCATGTTTTTTGATTGGATTTGGGATAAATTATTCAGCGCTTTTACCTCCACACCTGAAACAAGCGTTTTTCCTTTGAATGTTATTTCCGGAGCAGTGTTTCCTACCTTCATCGCCCGATAGGTCTCCAACTGTTTTGCGAGGTCATTATCGATGGTACAACTTACTTCATTCAACACCTTAAGCGCCAAATACTCAGAAGCTTGAAAAAGGCTATGGCGTTCAAGTAAATCAAACAAATAATCCGTTACCTCGTTTAGTTTTCGCTCGTGTCCCGAAAGCGTGGCTATTACTGCATCGATCGATGTTTTCATTTCAAGGTATATCGAATCCAACGGCTTCCCACAATTTTCCAACAGCCAGAAATGGCTTTCGATGGCATCTTTGAATAACCCGCTTTTGTACAAGCGCTGGTCGCTGTAATCGAGTTTTCGGAAAGCAGCAATGGTCAGTGGAATTTCTTCGGCGCGGTATTGGGCAATGGTGGAAACATCGCTCACCAACTTGCGCGTGGGGAGGAACCAACTGACAAAGGTTTTTGGATTTAACTTCGCCAAATAGGTGCTGTCCTCTGCTTTGATGCGCTGCTTTTCTAAGCGTATCGCACGCACCGGCTCGGACTGCACCGAAAAAAGCGGGTCTAGGCGGTAGATTTTTTCGAGGTAATCCCAAGCGCTAAGGGCTTGTTCCCGGCGTGGGTGTTCCGACGCAAATTGTGCAAATTGTTGGTTTTGCAAACCTTTATTTACCATTACCGATTCAGGAGACAAACCCAATTCGCCGGATAAGACGCTTCCCTCTGGATCAAGAATAACAAAAAAAGGCTTGTTTTCGGCGGTCATCAGCACCCCCATGCCGTGGTCCTTAGAGGCATAATCCAGGGAAAACTGTCCTTTGTCGGATACAATGACACTGTCTATGGTGTAGTTTTGCAGTCCTTCAAACACTAGCAGGCGCATGGATTGCCCTTTCAAAGCGGGAAAAGTACCTTTTATGGTCTGCGCATGAGTACTTGTCAACAGGAAGGTAAAACAGCAAAGGAGGTAGGTTCGAAACATTTTTCAGGTATTAAAAAACAGTATATAAAAATACGTATTGTTGGTGGTTTATCATACTTTTTAAGCTATTTTGAAGCGCCTGTTGCGCAGGATGTGTACATCCTGCGCAACAGGCAAACCATGTGTTTTCAAATTATATAATCGTGCATTTTCAAAGTTATTACTAGTGTATTTTCAAAGTAACAACCTGTGTATTATCAAAATTAATGTACTTTTGTACTTTACATAGATTGCATGGGCGCACTTCGCACAATTAAAAAAGCAATGGATATTTACCTAACGAAATATCCTATTTTGGTATTAACTGGACCGAGGCAATCCGGCAAGACCACCTTTTTACGGAGTCAATTTCCGACCTATGCGTATGTCAATTTAGAAAACAGTGACATCCGTCAATTTGCGCTTAATGACCCGAACGGATTTTTAGCGGAACACGGTCCATACGTGATTTTCGATGAGGTGCAACGGGCACCGGAATTGTTCTCTTATTTGCAGACGAAGGTAGACGAAGATAAGGTCATGGGGCAATACATTTTATCGGGATCACAGAATTTCCATTTGATGCGCAACATTACGCAGAGTTTAGCTGGTCGCGTAGCACTTTTTAAGCTTTTGCCTTTCGATGTACAGGAAATGCAACAGGCAGGTTGGTTGGATGAGGATTACGCCGTAAATCTACAAAGAGGGTCTTACCCTGCTTTGTACGACCGAGAGATTCCTTCTAAGGCATTTTATTCCAATTACCTCCAAACCTACGTAGAGCGCGATTTGTCTGAACTCATTCAGGTAAAAGATTTGAAACAATTCAGGAATTTCATTTCGCTTTGTGCTGCGCGGGCGGGACAATTACTCAATTTGAATTCGCTGTCAAATGAGTGTGGAATTTCGCAACCGACGGCAAAATCTTGGATTTCTGTGTTGGAAACCAGTTACATTGTATACCAATTGCAACCGTACCATGCCAACTTAAACAAACGCATAACAAAGAGCTCTAAGTTGTATTTTTACGACACTGGCTTGCTCTGTTATTTATTAAAAATCAACGATGCCTCGAGCTTGAAGATCAGCCCACATAAAGGTAGCTTGTTTGAGAACTTTGTCATCAATGAGTACTTAAAACAAAACTACCACCGACACCTACTTTTGGATTATTGGTTTTGGCGGGATGCTGTGGGCCATGAGGTGGATTTTATCTGGCAAAACAGTGAAAAACTACATTTGGTTGAAATCAAAGCCAGCGAAACCATCATGCCTAACATGTTTAAAGGGCTGAGTTATCTGGAGAAGCTCATTCCACAAAAGATCGAAAGTAAAACACTGGTGCATACGGGTGCATTTAATCAAAACAGAACCGCGGGAAAGGTACTTAGCTGGAGGAATCTGTTTGCTCCGATGAGCAGGATGTGACATCCGCCTGTTGAGTAGGAATCCCTCGTTCAAAACGCCCGTTGCGGAGGAAACCCTTCGGGGAAAACGCCCGTTGCGCAGGATGTGGACTTATGCCCGTTGCGCAGGATGTGGACATCCTGCGCAACGGGCAACAAGAAGTGTTTTTATTTGTATATTTATAAAACATACTTTTACATGATACTAAAATTAACCCTAGAGCAATGTGTATACGAACAGCGAGCTTCAGCAGCGAAGCGTTCAATCGGGATTCCCCGTGAAAAAACATCCGATATAAAGCTAAGTCCTGATTTTGTAACGATTATTACGGGTGTAAGGCGTTGCGGAAAGAGCACGCTTTTGTTACAGTTGATGTCGGCATCCGCCCAGCCCTTCGCTTACTTCAATTTTGAAGATCCGCGTATTTCGGGGTTTGAGGTAACAGATTTCCAAAAGCTGGAGGATGTATTGGGGAACCAGGATGTGTACTTTTTCGATGAAATTCAAAACGTGCCCCAATGGGAATTATTTGTCCGTAAGTTGCATGACCAAGGAAAAACCATTTGCATCACAGGTTCAAATGCTTCACTACTCAGCCGTGAGTTGGGCACACGTCTCACGGGTCGTCACATTCAACAAGAGCTCTACCCTTTTAGCTACAATGAGTTTTTATCGTTCACAAAAATGGAACGAAAACACCTTAGCGTTGAACAATACCTCATCCATGGGGGATTTCCTGCATACCTCGGCCAAGATGATGTTGTTTACCTGCAGCAACTGTTCAGGGATGTACTGTATCGAGATATCATTGTTCGCTACGGCATACGAAATGTAAAAACATTGGAGCAATTGACGCTTTTTCTATTAAGCAACACTGGCTGTGAATATTCTCTCAACAAGCTCAAGAACACCTTTGGCATTGGTTCCGCAAACTCAGTAGCTGACTATATCTCATGGCTTGAAGACAGTTACCTTTTGTTTTCCCTACCCCGATTCAGTTGGTCAGTCAAATCCATTGCTGTAAATCCAAAAAAAATCTACGCCATTGATACTGGATTTGTCCGTTCCAATTCACTTAGTTTTTCAGAGGACAAAGGTCGGCAACTGGAGAATCTAGTATACCTTTCCTTGCGCAAGAGGGGACTGGAACTTTATTATTACCGAGAAAAAGGCGAGTGCGACTTCGTTGTTCGGGATCAGAACAAGGTCACTCAGGTGATACAAGTTTGTTCTGAACTAAACGATGACAACATGCATCGAGAAGTGGATGGATTGAGGGAAGCAATGGCATTTTTCAACCTAGACGAAGGAACCATCGTAACGCTAACGCAAGAAGATCGATTCATAGCTGGCACTTCTACCATACATGTTGTATCAGCCATGGAATGGTTGTCATGTTAATCCCCGCTGCGCAGGAAACCCTTCGTTCAAAAGGCCCGTTGCGCAGGATTACCTTCGGTGAAAAGGCCCGTTGCGCAGGATTACCTTCGGTGAAAAGGCCCGTTGCGCAGGATTACCTTCGGTGAAAGCGCTTCGCTAAGTTTTGAAATCCTGCGCAACGGGCGACACAACATCCTGCGCAACGGGCGACGAACTCAATATAAAAATCCAAAAGCCCACAACGGAATGCTGTTTCCAATGCCGCGTTCGATGTCGTCTTTGACGACAAATGAATTTTCTATGCCTTCTATTTGTTTACGCGTTTTATGCTTTCCCCCGACCTCAAACACCCACTTTGCATCCACCAAAAAATCCCCTTTTGGCGGCAATTGGACCTTCGCCAACGGACTTACTTGTGAATAAAAAAATGTTTCACGGACATTTCCAATTTGGGTTTGACTTCCTCCGAGGTGATAGGCCAATGTTGTGTTTTGCAAATAGATTTTATCGGGCTTTTGCAAAATGGATACACTTATACCTGCAGTAAACAATAGAGATATTAGTTTAGCTTGTTCCAAAAACTGAAGGTAATGGTTGAGTGTGTTGCGGTGAATGCCCGTTTTTAATGCCAATTCTGAGATATTGGGTTTAAACGGTACTTGTTGTGCGATGACATGCATAAGCTGCAACATCTTCTTAGCATTACGAATGTCAAATTCCTTCATCTCCGACATATCGAATTCTACAATCGTTCGAATGAGCTGATTCAAACGCAAGTGGCATGTTTCGGGCTCCTCCAATAAAAAAGGATAATATCCTATTTTTAAGTAATCCTGAAAGAAAACCAACGGCCTAAAATCACTTGGAAGTGTTTTGTAAAATCCTTGTTCGCCACTAGTCAGTTCCTCCAAGGTGGTGGTTGGCAAATTGTTATTGAAACGCAACGACAAGTATTCGCGGTAAGACATACCAGCAAGTTCATACATCACTACCCTGCGACTTAAATCTCCCTGTTGTTTGGATAAATCAATGATGGATGATCCTGTAAATACGATTTTTAAATCGGGGTAAAAATCATGGACATTTTTGATTTCAGTGGACCAATTTGGGTATTTGTGTACTTCGTCTAACACAACCACTTTGCCTCCATTTAAGTAAAACTGAACCAAGGTATCCTTTAGTGAATGTTCAAGAAAAAAAATATCGTCTAACGAGAAGTAGGCCCGTTCCCGCTGCTCCATGTTCAAAGAAGACAACCATTGCAGTAACATGGTCGTTTTTCCAGTACCCCGTGCACCTTTAACACCTATCAAACGCGACTCCCAGTGTATTTGATCGAATAAATACCTGCGAAAAACGGGTCTTTCTCGATGAAGCAACGCTTCCGACTGCATCTGTAAAATTTCCATTTTGCACTTTTAATTGTGCAAATATACTGTTTTATGCTTTTTTAATTGTGCTTTTTCAGTGAAATTGCCCGTTGCGCAGGATTTTGAAATCCTGCGCAACGGGCGACACAAAATCCTGCGCAACGGGCGACACAACATCCTGCGCAACGGGCGACACAAAATCCTGCGCAACGGGCGACAACTTATCACATTCCATTTAATTCCTTGAACCCAAGGACGGTACCATTGGCTCTGTTTTGGTATTCATTTCCTCCATAAACCAAATAAGACAGAACGTCGGGTTTTATTTTGGCAAACTTTTTCAGGTTCTTGAAGAAATCTGGATGGATTGTTTTGGATGATTTTATTTCAACGGCCATTAGTTTCATGCCTTCTTCAATCAACAGATCGACTTCATTTCCGGAGGAATCACGCCAAAAATAAAAGTTCTCGTGGGTTTTAAAGTTCCATGAAGCTTTCATCTTTTCAAGGATGATAAAATTTTCGAATAATTGCCCTTTTGCAAAATGAAGGTCTAAATCTTGTTTTGTACGAATCCCAAGCAAATAGGATAGTAAACCAGTGTCGTAAAAATAGATTTTAGGTGTTTTTACAATTCTTTTACTGAAATTCGTGTGGTAGGGGGATAATCGAAAGGCAATGAAAGACGCTTCGAGCAGGGACATCCACGAATTGATGGTTTTATTGTCTAAGCCCAATTCATTGCCTAAACTACTCTGATTAAACAGTTGACCTGTTCTTCCCGCTAAGAGCTTGATGAATTTTTGGAAAAGATCGAGGTTCAAAATATTTTTGAGCATGCGCACATCTCGTTCTATGTAGGTATTTACGTAATTTCCATAAAAGTCAAAGGCGTCGATATCGTTTTTCCATTTTCTAGGGTAAGAACCACGAATGAGGTAATCCTCCCACGATTCGAACTTAAAATTCCCTTGTTGTAGTTCGGCCAGCGACAGGGGCAAAAGGTGAAAAAGTGCTACCCTGCCCGCGAGTGATTGCGCAATATGCTGGGACAACAAAAAATGTTGTGAACCGGTAATGATGTATTCACCGTTGATTTGCCGTTGATCGGTAAGGACCTGTAAGTAAGAGAAGAGCTCCGGAACATATTGAATTTCATCAATGATTACCCCATGTTTATAGGTTTCCAAAAAGCCATTTGGGTCACTTTTTGCGAAATCTCTTAATGAAATGTCCTCCAAATTCACATAGGTAAATGTGGGTTGGAGCATTTGGCAAAGCGTTGTTTTTCCAGATTGCCTGGGGCCCATTATGCCGACAATTGGAAATTTTTCCAACGCCACCAACACTTTCGGTGCAATATCACGTTAAAGTTGGTTCATTTTGTAAATTTAGGAATTCAATTCCTAATCAGCAATAAAACACTCTGGATTTGATTCGTTGCGCAGGAATCCCTTCGGTGAAAGCGCCCGTTTCGCAGGATGTGGACATCCTGCGAAACGGGCGACACAACATCCTGCGCAACGGGCAAAACCTCATCAATCCTTGATGCAACGGACAGGAAACCCATAAGCCCTTTGACCATTAGAATTCAGATATGCTCCAGACAAATAGAGATCCAAAAATTTCGAGTTATTTCCCGATATTGAACTGGACCAATAGTAACCAATACCCCCAACATTGCTTATCAATCCATCAATGCAACTTCTTACACCTGTTAATGTCCATTTTAAGACAGATGCATAGGCCCCTACATTATTATTGGTACCCCAAGAAATGCGTTCTGTATCTAATTCTGCTTCCGTCGGCAAACGGTACCCACTCGGACAAGGGTTATTCACTCCGTTCACCCCTTGCCATAAATTATTGTTTTGAGGGCTTCGCCAATCATTTGTTGCAGTGGAAACTAAAATAAAATTCCCATTTGCTGGCTGATCGGTGCTGCTGAGTGTACTCGTAGTGGGTGAAGTCCGGCACTGGTGTCCGTCGTTTCCGCGGCCCCACTGGTACAAATCGCCGTAGGCATTGGCATCTGTAGAACTGGTAGCTACTTGCGAAGCACCGAGGTTGCGGTCCATCCAGGTTTTGCCGGTGGCTGGGTTGGTCACGTCTAGAATGGCCGTTGGGCCAGAAGCGCAGAAGACCGAGTTGGCAGGGTATTGAGCTGCCAATGCGCTTTGTACGTTTACGGTGAACGTACAACTCTGCCCGCCAAGGGTGATGGCAAAACTGGCAGTACCTGCTGCTGCAGGTGTTCCGCTGAGGGCGTAACTTACACTTCCTGCACCGCTCGCCAAGGTTCCTGCGGTCAGCGTAGCTGTTAACCCTGTCACACCGGTAGAAGAAATGGTTTGTGTCGCGTATGTACCGCCGTTGCCGCCTGTGTATGGAACGCTCGTGCTCACTCCGCTTGCTGCTTGCCCAGTAGTTAGCAATCCAGTGGTGGTGGCGCTGCCGCAGTTCAGGGTACCAATGGTGGCAACCGTTTCTTTGATACAGCGGACGGAGTAGCCGTTTGTACGATAATAATTACCACCAACGACGGCATTATTTAAAGCAAAGTAAAGCGTACGTGAATATGATACTAAACTAACAGTATTCGTCCAATAGCGTCCACCAGTACCGGCGTCAAAAATAATACCATCATCATTATTTCGCCTTCCCGCAACAGTCCATTTAAGGGGCGAAGCTAATGCCCCGACGGATGAATTCGCATTCCAACTCAAGCGTTCAGCATCCAATTCCGTCTCCGTTGGCAAACGGTACCCACTCGGACAAGGGTTATTAACGCCGTTCACTCCTTGCCACAAGTTACTATTTTGGGGACTTCGCCAATCGAAAGGCGTGTTTGGTGCTAAAATAAAATTACCATTACTAGGCTGATCCGTACTGCTCAAGGTAGATGTTGTTGGTGAGGTACGGCACTGGTGTCCGTCGCTGCGCCTTCCCCACTGGTACAAATCGCCATAAGCTGCTGCATCGGTTGAACTCGTAGCCACTTGCGAAGCGCCGAGGTTGCGGTCCATCCACGTTTTACCGGTGGCTGGGTTTGTAACATCTACTATTTGAGTTGGCCCTGACGCACAAAAGATAGATCCTGCTGGGTATTGTCCGGCTAATGCACTTTGTACGTTTACGGTGAGTGTACAGCTCTGCCCGCCAATAGTAATTGCAAAACTGGCAGTACCTGCTGCTGTAGGTGTTCCGCTGATGATGTAAACCAACGAACCAGCACCGCTCGCCAAGGTTCCTGCACTAAGCGTTGCTGTTAAACCAGTTACCCCAGTAGAGGAAACCGTTTGTGCAGCATAAAACCCGCCGTTACCGCCTGTGTAAGGCACGCTCGTGCTCACTCCGCTGGCTGCTTGCCCTGCGGTGAGCGTTCCTGTAGTGGTGGCGTTGCCACAGTTAAGGGCGCCAAGGGTGGCAACGGTTTCTTTGATGCAACGTACAGACAAACCGCTGGCGCGGAAGCTCGCGTCCAGGGAGGCAACGCTACTATTGAAGTAGAGGTTGCGTGCATCCGTACTGCTCACCGTACTGCTCCAATAGGTGCCGCTCGTGCCGACATTGTCGAGCGAACCACTACCATTGTAAAGGCGGTTGCCAGCCATGGGCAATTTCAGCGGCGAGGCAAAAGCGCCCGCTGCATTTTGGGTGCTAAAACTTGCATCTTCCGCAGTCCATTCTGCTTCAGTCGGTAACCGATACCCACTCGGGCACGGATTATTCACCCCGTTTACTCCCTGCCACAAATTGTTGTTTTGAGGGCTTCGCCAATCAACAGATGCATTCGGTGCTAAAATGAAATTCCCATTTGCCGGCTGATCGGTGCTGCTCAAGGTAGACGTGGTTGGCGAGGTACGGCACTGGTGTCCGTCACTACCTCTTCCCCACTGGTACAAATCGCCATAGGCTGCTGCATCGGTTGAACTCGTAGCTACTTGCGAAGCACCGAGGTTGCGGTCCATCCAGGTTTTGCCGGTAGCTGGGTTGGTCACGTCTATAATGGCTGTTGGTCCGGAAGCACAGAACACCGAGTTGGCAGGGTATTGTCCGGCTAATGCGCTTTGTACGTTTACGGTGAGTGTACAGCTCTGCCCGCCAATAGTAATTGCAAAACTGGCAGTACCTGCTGCTGTAGGTGTTCCGCTGATGGTGTAAACCAACGAACCAGCACCGCTCGCCAAGGTTCCTGCGGTCAGCGTAGCTGTTAAACCGGTTATCCCAGCAGAAGAAACCGTTTGCGCAGCATAAAACCCGCCATTACCGCCCGTGTAAGGCACGCTCGTACTCACCCCGCTGGCTGCTTGACCCGCTGTGAGAGCACCCGTAGTGGTTGCGCTGCCGCAGTTGAGTGCGCCCAGGGTGGCAACGGTTTCTTTGATGCAGCGAACAGAACGACCATATGCACGGTTAAAATAATCTAACCAACCATTAGTATTTAAAAAAATGAGATAATTAGAGAAGTTTGCATTTACTGCATCTGTCCAATAATAACCAAAGGTTCCAACATTGGCTAAATTACCAGTTTCCCCAACACGGCTTCCCGCTAAAGAGAATTTCAAAGAAGAATTAAAAGCCCCAAATGCATCGTTACTTACCCAATTAGCTCGTTCCACTTCCATTTCGGTTTGAGTAGGCACTCGATATCCACTCGGACAAGGGTTATTCACCCCATTTACCCCTTGCCATAAATTATCATTTTGAGGGCTCCGCCAATCATTTGGTGCACTGGAAACTAAAATAAAATTCCCATTTGCCGGCTGGTCGGTGCTGCTCAAGGTAGAAGTGGTAGGCGAGGTACGGCACTGATGCCCATCGCTACGTCGTCCCCATTGGTACAAATCGCCGTAAGCATTTGCATCGGTTGAACTCGTAGCCACTTGTGAAGCACCGAGGTTGCGGTCCATCCACGTTTTACCTGTGGCTGGGTTGGTCACGTCCACAATGGCTGTTGGGCCTGAGGCGCAGAAGACCGAGTTGGCTGGGTATTGAGCCGCCAAAGAAGCAACGGAAATGGTAAAGGTACAGCTCTGTCCACCCAAGCTTACCGCAAAGGAAGCAGTACCACTGGAAGATGGTGTTCCACTAATCGCGTAAGTCACACTGCCTGTTCCCGAAGCTAGCGTTCCGGCAGTAAGGGTGGCCGTCAGACCTGTCACACCAGTAGAAGAAATGGTTTGAGTAGCGAATGTACCGCCGTTGCCGCCTGTGTAAGGTACGCTCGTGCTCACTCCGCTGGCAGGAGTCCCCTGTAATAAGCTTCCTGTCGTAGTAGCACTCCCGCAATTCAATGCCGTAAGGGATGCCGGAGGTAGAATTACGGTGAGGTTGAGCGTACAACTTTGCCCACCAACCGAGATGGCAAAACTGGCCGTACCTGATGCTACCGGTGTTCCGCTGATGGTGTAGGTAAGGGATCCAGAACCGTTCGCCAAGGCTCCAGAAGCCAAGGTGGCGGTTAAACCCGTTACTCCGTTGGAGGCGATGGTTTGTCCTGCGTATGCGCCGGCATTTCCACCCGTGTAGGGAATGCTCGCGCTGACGTTGCTTGCGGCTGTTCCCTGTGTTAAACTACCCGTAAGCGTGGCGGAACCGCAATTGAGCGTTGAGAGAGCTGCAGCAGCATTGCACGTTCCTGCCATGGTGATCCAACCCAGCGCACCGTCGCAGATGGCGAGCACTTGTCCGTTTACACCAGGAGCCAAGGTTGTCCAAGCGGTACCGTTCCAGTACATCAATTGGTTGACAGAGGTTCCGTTATTAAATCCTGTACCCGCAGGACCCTGTGCACCATTGCACACATACTGCGTCTGCGAAGCATTCACCTCGCCGGTTTCGAGCGTGCCGTTAGCGTTGGCATCCAAACCCGTTTCTACTTTGGTTCCGCCGTTAGCGCAGTTCGCTCCTGCGGGTTCTGGTGTTGTTTTCACGAGTGCATTCATTCCGTTGGTACCATTGGTTCCGTTTGCTCCCGCTGGGCCTGTTAATCCAATCGGACCTTGCGGACCTGTGGCTCCCGTTGCACCTGTAGGACCTGTCAATCCAATCGGACCTTGTGGGCCTGTGGCACCATTTGCACCTTGCGCGCCATTGCATACGTACTGTGTTTGAGCGGCGTTCACCTCTCCTGCTTCGAGCGTGCCGTTTGCATTGGCGTCCAAACCGGTTTCTACTTTGGTTCCGCCGTTGGTACAGTTTGCTCCTGCGGGTTCGGTGGTGGTTTTGATGAGTGCGTTGAGTCCGTTGGTGCCATTCGTTCCGTTTGTTCCCGCTGGTCCTTCTGGACCTGTTGCCCCAGTTGCTCCAATTGGACCTGTTAAACCTATAGGTCCCTGTGGTCCTATGGCTCCCGTCGTACCCGGAACTCCTTGTGGACCTACAGTGCCTGTTGGACCTTGTGGACCTGTCAATCCAATTGGACCTTGTGGACCCGTTGCGCCCGTTGCGCCAGCTGGACCGGTTAAACCAATCGGACCTTGTGGGCCTGTGGCACCTGTGGGACCCTGAACACCTTGTGGGCCAGTTATCGCATTCAGAAAATCTTGCTGCGTTCCCGTATTCCCTTGCGATAACCACAACTCGTAGGCGCTTTGTCCGTTTGGTCCCGCTGGACCTGTTGGACCCGCAGGACCTGTCAAACCTGTTAAACCCGTCAGAACGGGCGTGGTATACGTTGACCCATCCAAATACGTAAAAGTGATGGACCCGTTGCCGTTATCCGCCACCGAAGAAATGCCATTGCCAGCCGTTCCCGCATGAAAGGCATACGGAACGGTTACCAACTGCTCGGGAGCGGTACTCGAGGTTACGCCGTTGATGACAAAATCCACCGTGAGGTAGTACTTGTTGACGGTCCATGGAATGTTGTTGAAGATGGTTACCGTTCCCGCCACGTACAAGCCATCGCCCATTTTGATGGTAACGAGACCGTTTTGATCGGTAGAGGAAAAGTGTTCTTCCTTGTAGATGAGGACACCCAACTCGTTGGTGATGTTCACAAACACCGGAAAACTCTGGTTCGCATACGGCGCATTGGGGTTGGGTCCGTTCACATCGTACAGCGTTGCCTGGTAGTTGATGTAAGGCGGTGGGATGGTTTGGGAGAAGGCGCTGTTCGCCAAAACGCAAATTAGTAATGTGAATAAGCTTAACTTCATGGTTAACTATTGATTAAAATACCTTCATTTAAAAATACCGAACGGGTAAAACCGCATAGGAAGTAAGTTTGTTATTTGCACTGGCAGAAACACCCCCTCCGAAATCACTTACCTTAAAAAAACTATTGGGTGTCGCTTCGGATGAACAGGAATAATCAACAGCAGTGTAAACAAATTGTGGACCTTCATTGAAAATTGTAACCAATTCCGTTCTACTCGGTAAAACCCAATCGGAGTAACCCCCATAGATTAGGTTATAGCAAAACGAGGCGGCATTGTTTTGAGCCGCGCATCCGTTGATAATATCAAGCGTATTTTGTAAACCAGAACCTAATGCAATAGCACTGGCTCCAGGGATATCAACCCCATTGCACCCCCATGCGAGCGTTGCTTGATGGCCAATCGTTGTAATGATGCCATGAAGTTGGTTTGGGGCATAGCCCGGATCACCCGGTTTGTAAATGTAGCCAACTATCCCACCCTGGTAATAATCCCCAATTCCCAACGGAAGGTTACCCCCAGGCTGTGAATTGGGCATGGGTAATGAATACGTATTTCCATTGGTTAGGTTGATTTGAATGTTGTTGTTTTGTATGAAGAGGGTGTCAATTCCAACGCCTTCAGACCCTGCTTGTCCCTGCGGACCAGCTGGACCAGTTGGACCCGGAGGACCGGTCAAGCCTGACAGCACGGGCGTGGTGTAGGTGGAACCATTAACATACGTAAAGGTGATGGAACCGTTGCCGTTATCCGCCACCGAAGAAATACCGTTACCCGCCGTACCTGCATGAAAGGCATACGGAACGGTTACCAACTGCTCGGGAGCGGTACTCGAGGTTACGCCGTTGATGACAAAATCCACCGTGAGGTAGTACTTGTTGACTGTCCAAGGGATGTTGTTGAAAATGGTTACCGTTCCCGCCACGTACAAGCCATCGCCCATTTTGATGGTAACGAGACCGTTTAGATCGGTGGAAGCGAAGTGTTCCTCCTTGTAAATGAGCACACCCAACTCATTGGTGATGTTCACAAACGCCGGGAAACTTTGGTTGGCATACGGCGCATTGGGGTTGGGCCCGTTGACATCATACAGCGTTGCCTGGTAGTTGATGAACGGCGGTGGGATGGTTTGGGAGAAACCATTGAAAACGGCTATGAAAGTGAGGAGGGAAAGGAGGATTTTCATGGGATTTAATTTTTTATACAACGGACAGAATTTCCATCCGAACGGGTAACAACACCGAATAACCCATTATCTAGGATTCCGAATTCCAAGTGGAGAGAAGAAGAACCAGAAATAGTTGAAGACCAATACACACCACCCTGACCAACTGAAACTATATTACCAAAATTACCTGTTGCCGATAACCTACCTCCAGCTGCGGTAAATTTAAGTACTGATGAAAAAGCCCCTGAATTTGTATTAGCACTCCAGCTGTTTTGCTCAGTATTCAGTTCTGACTGAGATGGTATTCTGTATCCCGATGGACAAGGGTTATTAAGTCCGTTAACACCTTGCCAAAGATTATTATTTGAAGGGCTCCTCCAGTTTCCCGGACTTGAATTTGATACAAGAATAAAACTACCATTAGCTGGTTGGTCAGTGCTGCTCAAGGTAGTGGTTGTTGGCGAGGTGCGGCATTGGTGTCCATCGCTGTGTCTACCCCACTGGTACAAATCGCCGTAGGCTGCTGCATCGGTTGAACTGGTGGCAACTTGTGTAGCTCCAAGGTTGCGGTCCATCCAGGTTTTACCTGTAGCTGGGTTTGTAACATCTACTATTTGAGTTGGTCCTGACGCACAAAAGATAGATCCTGCTGGGTATTGTCCGGCTAATGCACTTTGAACATTGATGGTAAACGTACAACTTTGCCCACCAACAGTAATCGCAAAACTCGCTGTTCCAGCGGCTGACGGTGTTCCGCTGATAGTGTATACCAAGGTACCCGATCCGCTCGCTAGCAACCCTTGCGAAATACTCGCTGTTAAACCAGTTACGCCGGTAGAACTAACCGTTTGCCCAGCGTAATACCCGCCGTTCCCTCCTGTATATGGCACGCTTGTGCTCACCCCGATGGCTGCTTGCCCGGCGGTGAGCGTTCCAGTGGTGGTGGCGTTGCCACAGTTAAGGGCGCCAAGGGTGGCAACCGTTTCTTTGATGCAACGGATGGCGCATCCGCTTGCTCTACCAGCTGTTGTTGTAACAGCATTTGAGGAACTCAAATCTAAATACTTCGAATCAGAACCTGAAACAGAATTTGTCCACAGAGCTGCAACAACTCCAACGTTTGCAATTGTTCCGTTCGTTTCAAATCTATCCCCTGTAAGGTTAAACTTTAAAAAAGACAAAAACGCCCCATTGATATTATTGCTCGCCCAACTCAATCTTTCAGAATTAACTTCCGATTCCGTAGGAACCCGATACCCACTCGGACACGGATTATTCACCCCGTTAACTCCCTGCCACAAATTGGTGTTTTGAGGGCTTCGCCAATCAAAAGGTGCATTCGGTGCTAAAATGAAATTCCCATTTGCCGGCTGATCTGTACTACTCAAGGTAGATGTTGTGGGCGAGGTACGGCACTGGTGTCCGTCGCTGCGCCTTCCCCACTGGTACAAATCGCCATAAGCTGCTGCATCGGTTGAACTCGTAGCCACTTGCGAAGCGCCGAGGTTGCGGTC
>Ga0315902_10003665_pt1 | contig 22783 bp, 20 predicted proteins | sample LakEriMetagenome_9_FD_203523 | JGI IMG/M metagenome (GOLD analysis project Ga0315902, IMG submission 203523) | Freshwater fungal communities from buoy surface, Lake Erie, Ohio, United States - Buoy 12 MA117 | ecosystem: Environmental > Aquatic > Freshwater > Lake > Lake biofilm | place: USA... | reverse complement strand
CCCGCAGCCGTTCGAAGAGTTCGCGATCCACGCCCTGCCAGTCGTCGGCGTCGGCCTTCGTCGTCTTCGCCTTGCCTCCGCGGGGCTCGAGCAGCACGACGGAGCGTTGCCCCCGCATCACTTCCCACGAGCGGTCGTTGAGCGTGACGACGGGGCGGTCGCCGCCGGAGCGGGCGAGCAACTCCTGGTCGAGCAGCTGGTGAACAAGGTTCTCGACCGTCCGCTGGTCGAACTGGGCGAGCAGGCCGAACGTGGAGAGCCGGTCGTGGCCGTAGCGGGAGATCCCCTCCGTCTTCGCGCCCCGCAGCACCTCGCTGACGTGCCGCACGCCGAACCGCTCCTGCACCCGGGCCACGCAGGAGATGATCTTTTGGGCGATCACCGTCGCCTCCGGCAGGCTCTCCGTCTCGCCGAGGCAGACGTCGCAGGCACCGCACGACTCGGCCGTGTAGGCCTGCCCGAAATACTCGGAGAGTGCCGCATGGCGGCACCGCGCCGCCTGCGCGTACCGCCGCATCGCGTGGAGGTGGGCCACCTGGCTGGCGATCAGCTGCTCCTGCTCGTCGGGGTCGAGGTCCGACTCGGCGGCGCTCTTCCGCACGAGCGACTCCCAGCTGAACATGTCGGCCGAGGAGTAGAGCAGCACGCACTCGGCCGCGAGACCGTCGCGGCCGGCCCGGCCCGTCTCCTGCTGGTAGGCCTCGAGGCTCTTGGGCAGCGAGGTGTGCAGCACGAGGCGGACGTCGGAGCGGTCGATGCCCATGCCGAAGGCGACGGTGGCCACCACCACGTCGATCGTCTCGCGGGCGAAGGCTTCCTGGGTCTTGTGTCGTTCCTTCGCGTCGAGGCCGGCATGATAGGGGCGGGCGAGCAGGCCCTCCGCGGCGAGCCGGGCGGCGAGGCTTTCCGTCTCCTTTCGTGAGATGCAGTAGACGATCGAGGCTTCTCCCTTGTGACGGCCCAGAATCTGCAGCGTCTGGGCGATCCGGTCGGTGCGGGGCACGACGCGGTAGACGAGGTTGGGCCGGTCGAACGTGCCCACGAGCACGGCGGGATCGCGGAGATTCAGCTGCCGGGCGATGTCGTCCCGCACCTGCGGCGTGGCCGTGGCGGTGAAGGCGTGGATGCTCGCCGCCGGGAACCGCTCGCGGAGTAGGGCTAGCTGCCGGTACTCGGGCCGGAAGTCGTGCCCCCACTGGCTGATGCAGTGGGCCTCGTCGATCGCGAACCGCTTGACGCCGATCTGGGCGAGCTGGTCGAGCAGGCCCGTGTTGACGAGCCGCTCCGGGGCCACGAACAAGAGCCGCAGCTCGCCGGCGGCCAGCTGGTCGCGAATCTGCGACCGCTCGCCCTGCGACAAGGCGCCGTGGAGGGCCGCGGCCGGGTAGCCGATCGCCTCCAGCGAATCGACCTGATCCTTCATCAGTGCCACCAGCGGCGAGATCACGACGTCGGTCGTCTCGCTCACCAGCGGTGGCAGTTGGTAGCAGAGGCTCTTGCCGCCCCCGGTGGGCATCACGACCAACGAGTCGCGGCCGTCCACTGCCGCCCGGATGGCGTCGGCTTGGAGCGGCCGCAGGGCGTCGAAGCCCCACCATTTCGCGAGCACCTCCGCGATCGCGGGATCGTCGATGGGACGCGTGGCGGTGTGGGCCGGCCCTGGCACGGTGTCACCCGAAAGGAAGGGGAAGGGTGGCAGGAGAATAGCAGACGCGGTCGCCGCGAGCAGTACAATCCCGGCATGCTCTGGATCGCGTGGAAAATGCTGATCGGCAACCGGGTGAAATACCTCGGGATCGTGTTCGGCGTGGTGTTCGCGGCGCTGCTCATCGCGCAGCAGTCGAGCATCTTCTGCGGCCTGATGTCGCTCACGATCAGCCAGATCCGCGACACCGAGGGGCCCGACATCTGGGTCATGGATCGCAACGTCCAATACGTGGACGACATCAAGCCGCTCTCCGACACCGAGCTCTTCCGGGTGAAGAGCGTGCCCGGGGTCGAGTGGGCCGTGCGGTTCTACAAGGGGCTGGGCCGGGCCCGAATCCAGGAGGGCAATTATCAGCAGATGATCCTGCTCGGCCTCGACGACGCCACGCTCGTGGGGGCGCCTGCGGGCGTGTTCATGGGCTCGATCGCCGACCTGCGGAAGCCCGATGCCGTGATCATGGACGATGCCGGCTACAAGCGAACCTGGCCCGGCGAGCCCTACCGGCTCGGCCGCACGTTCGAGATGAACGACCGCCGGGCCGTGCTCGTGGGGCTGACGAAGGCGAGCCGCACGTTCCAGAGCTTCCCGATCTGCTACACGCGATACAGCCAGGCCGTCCTCTTCGCACCGGCGGAGCGGAAGGTGCTCTCGTTCGTGCTCGCCGATCCCGCGCCGGGCGCCGACCCGGAGGAGGTCTGCCGCCGGATCGAGGAGCGGACGGGTCTCCAGGCGGTCACCCGCGAGCAGTTCGTCTGGAAGACGATCCGCTACTACCTGGAGAAGACGGGCATCCCGGTCAACTTCGGGATCACCGTGTTCCTCGGTTTCCTCGTCGGCACGGCGATCGCAGGCCAGACGTTCTACCTCTTCACGGTGGAGAACATCCGCCAGTTCGGTGCGCTCAAGGCGATGGGCACGAGCAACTGGACGATCCTCTGGATGGTGCTCGCACAGGCGGTGCAGGTGGGCGTGGTCGGCTACGGCATCGGCGTCGGCCTCGCGGCCCTGTTCGGCCAGGCGGTGCGGGGGGGACTGCGGCTCTCCTTCTTCATGCCCTGGCAGGTGCTCGCCATCACGGCGGCGGCGGTGCTCGTCATCGTGCTGCTCGCGAGCCTGCTCTCGATCCGCAAGGTGCTCGTCGTCGACCCGGCGATCGTGTTTCGCTCCTGACGCCCTGGCGCCATTCCATGTCAGCTTCGCACGTCTTCGACGAGTCCCATCGTGACGATCTCGCCGTGCGTGTCCGCGGCGTGACCAAGGAGTTCGGCACGGGAGACTCCGTCACGCGGGCACTCCGCGGCGTCGATCTCGACGTGCCCTACGGCGAGCTGCTCATGCTCGTCGGGCCGTCGGGCTGCGGCAAAACGACGCTCGTCTCGATCGTCGCCGGCACGCTCGAGCCCACCGCCGGCGAGGTGGAGGTGCTGGGGCTCGACCTCGTCGCCATGAGCAACGGCCGCAAGGTGCGGTTTCGCCGCGACAACGTGGGCTTCGTGTTCCAGGCCTATAACCTGCTGCCGGCGCTCACGGCCGCCGAGAACGCGGCCGTGCCCCTGCTGATCGCCGGCTGGCGGCGGCGGGACGCCGTCGAGGCGGCTGCCGACGTCCTCGACAGGCTCGGGCTCGGCGACAAGCTGACGAGCCTGCCGAGCGAGCTTTCCGGGGGGCAGCAGCAGCGGGTGGCGATCGCCAGGGCGCTCGTACACGAGCCGCGGCTGCTCGTCTGCGACGAGCCGACCAGCGCCCTCGATGCCGAGAACGGCCGGATCACCATGGAATTGATCCAGCGGGTCGCGGTGCAGCCCGACCGGGCCGTGATCGTGGTCACCCACGACTCGCGGGTCTACGCGTTCGCCGATCGGATCGCCTCGATGGAGGATGGCCGGATCGACTCGATCGAGATCGGCCCCCACCGGACGGGATCGTGTCCTGATTCCAGGCCATCGGATAGCCTGTGACCATGTCCACCACGCTCCCCGACGATCCGTCGCTCGCCGTCGACGTCGTACCCCGACGGCCGAGGCGGCTCGCGCGGCGCCGCACCGTCGCCGACACGATCTCGCAGCTGATCCTGCCGATCGTCGCGCTCGCCCTGCTCGGCTTCGCGGGCTGGTATGTCTGGACGACCCGGCCGGTGGTCGGCAATCCAGCTCCTCCGATCGCCCCGGCCACCAGTCCCTTCGCCGACGCGGTCGCGGCGGCCGGCATCGTCGAGGCCCGCACCGAGAACATCGCCGTCGGCTCCGCGACGCCCGGCGTCGTGGTCGAGGTGTTCGTGAAGGTGGGGGATGACGTGCAGCCGGGCACGCCGCTGTTTCGCCTCGACGACCGCGACCTCAAGGCCGCACTGGCGGTGCAGAAGGCGGCGGTCTCGCAGTCAAAGAGCGAACTCATCCGCCTCGAGGCCGAGCCGCGCAAGGAAAAAATCCCGGTGCAGGTTGCGCAGGTGAACGAGGCGAAGGCGGCGGTGGCTCGCGAGACCGATGCCCTCAAGCGGGCCGAGGAGACGTTCGCCCGCAAGGTGACCACGGAGCAGGAACTCATCGCCCGCCGTGAAGCGCTGGCCGGAGCCCAGGCCGCGCTCGAGCGGCGCCAGGCGGACCTCGAACTCCTCGAGGCCGGCTCGTGGGAGTATGACCGCGACGTGGCGGCTGCAGCGATCGACCGTGCGGAGGCGGAGGTCGCCCGGATCGAGACCGATCTCGACCGGCTCATCGTGCGGTCGCTCGTGGCGGGCCGGGTGCTTCAGGTGAACGTGCGCCCCGGCGAGTTCGTGGGCACGCCGCCGAACCAGCCGCTCGTGATCCTCGGCAACATCGACCGGCTCCACGTGCGGGTCGACATCGACGAATACGACATCCCCCGGTTTCGCGAGGGGCTGCCGGCCGTCGCCGTGCCGCGGGGCAGCCTGCAGCAGCGGTATCCGCTGGAGTTCGTCCGCGTGGAGCCATTCGTGGTGCCGAAGAAGTCGCTCACCGGCGACAACACCGAGCGGGTCGACACCCGTGTGCTTCAGGTGATCTACGAGTTCGATCCGACCGGCCTGCCGCCGCTCTTCGTGGGGCAGCAGGTGGAGGTGTTCATCGACACGCCCGCGGGCACCGCACCGGGCGAGTAAGTGGCCCGGTCAGCCATCGGGATGCGAAGTGGCGCAGGTTGGGGGCTTGGCGTACAGGACCGGGCCCGCCCCGCAAACCCGGCTTGCGGTGGGGCGAAGCGGTTGGGAGAGTCCCTCCCGCTCATGACTCCGAGAGTGCGCACCAACATCGTGGCGGCGGGCCGGAGAACGTGCGTCTGGCAGGTCGCCTGCATCGCGGCCGCGGCGCTCGTTCTCGGCGGGGTCGCGCGCGCCGACGAGGATGCAGCAACGGCCGCCATCCCCGTCGAGCAGGCATCTCCGGCGGACGACGCCGGGGGCATGTTCCTCCCGGTGGCCGATGGCCGGACGCTCTGGCGGCAGACGCTCGCCACCGTCGCGGCCGAGTGGCCGATCGTGCGGGCGGTCGAGCCCGATTTCACGACGCCTGCGGGCCGCCCGGGCGTGATCGAGTCGGCCTGGGTCGAGCCTCCGGGCGGGATGCTCGCCACGCCGTCGCCGCAGCGGCAGCGGGTCGTGGTGCGGGTCGTGCCCGCGCCGGGCGGCGCCTGGATCGATGCCGCCCTGCAGACGCAGTCGCTCGCCACCGCGCCGGCCGGCAACGGCGAGATCGGGCTGGTGGGCGCCTGGGAAACCGAGTCCTCCAGGGGTGACATGACCGTGCGGCTGGCCTCCCAACTCTCGCCCGGCGCCGATGTCGTGACGACGCTGCCGCCGATCGACGGCCGCGAGTTCCTCGCGCCGCCGCGGCCCGAACTCCCGTGGGCGGGCAGTCGGTTCCCGCGGGTGTCGCGGGCGGGATACAAGGTGCTCGACGACTACCGCAACTTCTATTCTTGCGAGCCGCTCGTCTGCCTGACGGCCGCCTTCGGCGCCGGCGCCACCATGGCGAATACCGGCTTCGACGTGACCATGCAGGATGCCTGGATGCGGGGCGTCGCCCCCACGAGCCTCGGCACGTTCTTCTCCGACTGCAAGGTGCTCGGTGAGGGCATGTATCTGCTGCCGATCTCAGGGGCTGCGGCGCTCACGGGGGCCGTGTTCGAAGGGGCGCCCGCCGGCGACGTGATCGGCGAGTGGGGGTCGCGGTCACTGCGGATGTTCGTCGTGGGCGCACCGCCGCTCTACGCCCTGCAGTGGGCCACGGGGGCTTCGCGGCCCGACGAGAGCTCGGCGGGGAGCGATTGGAAGCCTTTCCAGGATGCCAACGGCGTGAGCGGCCACGCCTTCGTCGGCGCGATTCCATTTCTCGCCGCCGCCGACATGGTGGAGAGCCCGCTGCTCAAGGGCACGCTCTACGTCTGCTCGACGTTCACGGCGTTCTCCCGCATGACCGACAACGCCCACTTCCCGTCGCAGGTGTTCCTCGGCTGGTATCTCGCCTGGGCGAGCGCCCGGGCCGTCAACGCCACGGAGATGCACTTCGCCGACATGGAGGTGCGGGTGGTGCCGCTGCCGATGGCGGATCTGGGGGGCATGGCGATCGAGGCTCGGTGGTGAGTCACGCCGGAGGGGTCAAGCCGGCTCCGGGGGCGGTACAAGTCTCGTCGCGGTGGACCTCGCGGACTCGGTCCAATGCTCCTCGAGCTTGCACCGACCCCCTGCGCCTCGGTTTTTGTTGTTCTGGACGGGGTATCGCCTTGGCGGTTCGTCGCCTCGGTAGCTGCGAGGTGAGGAAGAGCGCGAGGCCGGTGCCGGCGAGGGCCCAGGTGCCTGGTTCGGGGACGGTGACGACCCAGGCGAGGCCGTAGTCGGTGGTCGTTGCCGACGTGCCCAGGGTGTTGTAGACCTGGTCGAGGCCGGCGACGCGGAGCTCGTACAGGCCGGTGGCGGGAAGCGTCAGTCGAAGGAATTCCGAGCTGCTGTAGGGGGCGATCGACTGGGCGACGAGGGACGGGCCGCCGATGTCGTCGGTGCGATAGAGCTTGAGCGACAGGTTGCTCAACGCCACGTCGGTGGCCGATGCGACCGTGCTGCCGACCGTGCGGTCGGCGAACCAGGTGAGGGCGGCGGTCAGCGTGCCGCCGGCCGGCAGGATCGAGCCGAACGCATAGGAGTTGATGTTGCCCGATCCTGCATCGGCGCCGTTCAGCACCGTGCCCAGATCCCAGCCGCGGAGTTCGAGGCCGGTGCCGCCGGCGGTGCCACCCACGCCCAGCGTCGTGTTCACGCCGGCGAGGAGAACGTTGGCGCCGCCGATATCGACGACGGTCGGGTCGCCGACGTAGGTCCGGTAGGCCCCGTCGAGGTTGATCAAGCCGGCACCGGCCGCGTGGTCGAGTGCCTGCGCCGTCGTGATCACGCCGTTTACCGACTGCTGGCCGTTGTTCCAGCCGACCGTGGCCGTGGTGGTGGCCATCATCGTGGCCTTGATCACGCGGGCGTCGAGCATCTCCGCGGTATTGATCACGGCGGATGACACGAACGTGGCGGCATCGATCATCAGCGCGGCGCCTCCCGCCACGATCGGGGCCGCGAAGCTCGTGCCGTCCATGCCTCCGGCGTAATAGTTGGAACCCGGCCATGGATTGAAACCCGCCTTGTTACCTCCCGTCATGCCGCCGTAGAGGGCGAGCGTGAGGAGGTCGCCGGGCGCGGCGATGTCGACGGTCGGTCTGACGGCAGCCACGGTGGTGCTGGTCACCGGGTTGTAGAAGTCGCCGGGGCCGCGGCTCGAGAACGACGCCACCGTCGAGAACGGGTTCGGCTCCGCGAGACCGGTGGTCGCCGCCACGGAGATGCTGTTGTAGCCCGAGGCTGGGCCGCCGACCGTGTTGGTCGTGGGACCGGCATTGCCCGCGGCGATCACGGTCACGACGCTGTTCTCGCGGGTCAGCGCGTCGATCGCGATCGTCCAATCGTCCCGGCCGGCGGGATCGCCATAGCCCCAGCTGCTGTTCACGACCTTGGCCCGGAGCGTGGCCGATCCCGAGACGATGCCCGTCCGCATCGCGGTGACGTACGGATAGAAAAAACTGGCATCCGTCGCGTCGAACGAACCGGTGAAACCGGAGCCAAGCCACTGCGTCGCGATCGCTCCCGACCACAATTGGGCCGTCGGGGCGATGCCATCCTGAACCGTGTAGAGGCCACTGCCACCGAGCGTCTGGCCCACCATCGTGGCGTGCCAGTCAAACTGACCGAGCTGCGTCGTGCCGGTGGCCACGATGACGGGGTCGGCGATAAACTGGGACACTCGGCCCGTCAGCGTCTCGTGACCGTTCCAGATCGTGCCGGCCTCGATGTTGGCCACGATCGCCCGGCTGCCGCCGAAGCCGAGGCTGTAGAACGTGTTGGCCCCGATCACCGCGTTCACGTGCGTGCCGCTGAACATCGTCGCCTGCGAATCGCTGCCGACGATGGCGTGGGACGACGGTGTGGGGATCGCAAGCGCGAGCAGCAGGGCCACCGAGGCGGTGCGGAGAAAGTTCCGCCAAGCCGCCCACGGAATCACCGGATGTGGCCCGGAATTTTCCACCGCACGCCGACCGAGGGTCCACTCATGGTGCGGAGCGGAGGAGCCGAATGCGAGGAAACGTCACTGGCGTCGGGGAGGAGCAATGGCATCGTCTGCCGAGTATGCGGAAAGACATCGACGTCACGGTTCGAGATCGACGAGCGCTCCAGAGGAGAGACCGAACGCCACGCTGCCGGACGGCCATCCAACTGACTCCCGCCGTTCGACGCGGGCGCGGTGCGGAAATCCAGGGGTGCCGAAAGACGAATGGGTTCGAGACCTGAAAACGACGTGACCGCGAGGCCTGTGGGCGCCGGTCCCAATCCTCTCAGTTCGAAATTGCTCTCGGCCATCGCGGCGCCGACGCAGATTGTTCCGCACACGGCAAGAACGGATCGGGAAAGACGAACGAACGATTTCTTGGTGCAGCTCGTGAGCATCACGCTGGCAGATCCTTAGGTGTATGAATCGAGGGTTGGGGGAATAGTGCGGAGAAAACCAAAGGTCAGCCCAGCATCAAGACGGCGATCGCGACGACCGCGGCCCCGACCCCGATCGGCAGCGTGATGAACGCGCGAGCGGCGCCGGTCTCGGCGAACACCTTCGATCGCTCCTCGATGGGCAGGCCCAGCAGCCGCTCCAGATCACGCAGCGTGATCGGGTGGGAGAGCAGCGAGTCGGCGCTCGAATCAGCCGCCTCCAGTTCGGCGAGTGTCCGTTGGCGACCGGAGGTACCCGCTTCGGTCACGATCGCGACCTTGGCGGCTCCGTGCTCCGCGCCATGATCGTGGCGCTCCTTGAGCAGTTGCACGAGGTCGTGGCCCGACATGTCGTCGAGATCCGACGCAATCAGCCAGGCATCGACCTTGAGTCTCCGCGCGAGCTTGACGGCATCGGCGCCGCTCGAGCGGAAGTGCAGATCGATCCGTCCGAGGCGGGCGCTCGAGGCAAGCTGCTTGTAGGCGTCGAACCGGGGGTCGACGACGACCACGCTGGGCACCGAGCGGCTCGAATCGGATTCATGCGTCGCGGCATCGACAACGGATGAGAACATGGGGGGCTCCTAAACGAGTGAGACGAGGTTCGAGGGTGAATTCGGGAATGAAGTCGGGCTCAGCGAGCGAAGGAACTTCCCCAGATGCTGGGATGGGGCCGAACGCCGACCATCGGGCCGGACATGGGCCGGAATTCCGCGGGCATCGGGGCGTCGATGGGCGATCCCACAGAGGATTCCGCGACGAGCGGAATGGCAAGCCTCAGATTGCGGAACAGCTCGCTGCCGACCTGGGCTTCGGTCTGCTCCCGAGGAGATGCCGATCGCGGGGCGACCGCGGCCACCGGAACTTGGCTCGCGGGCGTGACCTCGGCCGCCAAGGCGGCGTCGCCAAGGCTGCTCACGAGCGATGCGTCCTGCTTCAGTCCACCGGCACCGACGCTGACGAAGCCCTCCGCATGAAGCGAGCCAGCGCCGAGGCAGGCTGCAGCACATGCCCCGGCGATGAGCACCAGAGCCCTGATTTGCGAATGACAAGAAGAAAAAGACATCATGGAGCGCCCCCCTAACAGAAGCAGATTCTTGGAAATCAAACGGATGTGATGCTCAAGAGAAGAGAAGAGAAAAGAAGTGCTTGTCGTCACGAAAGGCCGGCCGCGATGTCCGACGACTCAGGAGTGCTCGCCGGCCGACGGGCACCGCGGATCACGTCGAGCGTGACGGGACGCACGAGGTAGCCGGCGACCCCCGAGGCCAGGGCCCGCTGTTCGTCCGCCAGCCGATAGGCGTCGGACACGATGAAGATGCCGGAGCGGAAGCTCTCGCCTACACGCTCGAGTGAAATGCGGGAACCCGACAGCATCGGATCGACGTCGCCCTGCAGGACGTGCGGCGACAGCATGTCGAGCAGATCGAATCCGGACATGTCGGGCAGATCCGCCGACACGAGCCAGGCGTCGGCACGAAAGCGACGCGCCAGCCGCACGGCCGAGCGACCGTCCACGCAGAAATGCAGGCCGACTTCACCGGCTTGGGCCGCCTGCACGAAGTCGCCGTAGCGATCGCAGGACGAATCCACGATCACGATTTCGCGAATTCCGACGGCCCGCAGGCACGAAGTCGAGTTGGAGGCAGAGGTGTCATTCATTGGAATTTCCTTCGAATGCGGCGATACGAGGCGGAACTCGAGAGCCATCAACCGATGACCGTGACCACCACGGCGAACACCGCCATCAGGCAACTGACGACGACCGAAGAGAGGGTGCGGAATACCGAGGAATCACGATGAGTCGCGAGGGTGATCACGGAGCAGTCCTTTGAAAGCAGGGTCGAGAAAAGAAAAGCCGAAAAGTGCGAACGACGGACCGAACGAGGCCGGCGTTCAGACGAGCGAAACGATCGACAGGAACACGGCGATCGGCAGCACGCACAGACACAGGTCGGTGCGGGTCAGCGACCGGTAGGCGTCCGCGCGACCGACGGCCGCGGATTGCGAAGCCATGAGCGAACTCCTTCTCTGAAGCCAAATGAATCTGAAGCCAAACGAACACACGATCACGAGCCAGCGTCCGAGTGATTCGGAGGCCTGGGGCCTTCTGCGGCCGCTGACGAAAGAGTTAGATGCAGACCGCGTGCCAAAGTTCGCGAGTCGCCGGTTTTCTCTGCTCAAGTTCCCGGCGGGAGGGCGGAGCTCCGCGTTTTCCCGCTGAAAAACCCCGGTTCCGCCCATCGCCGGTGGGCGTGAAAAAGAGTGGGCGAAATGCACCGCCTGGGCAGTGGCCGGTGCGATTCGCTCCAGGGGGCGGTCGCGGGAGCCGCGCGAGTGGAGCGATTCGCACCAGCCGGGGGTGCGTTCGACCGCCTGCCGTCAATCGCTAGGCGGCGAGCACGCGGCGGACGACCAGCTCATCGACATTGCCGACGAGTTCGACCGCTCCGATCCGCGAGGGCAGCACGAAACGCAGCCGCCCGCCCAACGATTTTTTGTCGCGGGCCATGACGGCGAGCAAGGCGTTCGGGTCGAGAGGCCCTGCGGCTGCCAGATTCACCGGGAGCCCGAGGGCCATGAGAAGTCGATCCTGGCGGGCGACGATTTCCGCCGAAATTCGGCCCATTTCGGCCGCCAGTCGGGCCGCGCAGCTCATGCCGATCGCCACGGCCTCGCCATGGAGCAGGCGCCCGTAGCCGGCGGCGGTCTCGAAGGCGTGTGCGAAGGTGTGGCCGTAGTTGAGGGCGGCGCGGGCTCCTGTGATTTCCCGCTCATCACACTCCACCACGGCGGCCTTCAGGGCGGCCGAACGCTCGACAGCGTGCTCGATGGGCCCCGGCTCCCGGCCCACGAGTGCGGTCGCGTGGGCCTCGAGCCAGTCGAAAAACCCGGGGTCGAAGATCATGCCGTACTTGACCACCTCGGCCAGGCCGCTGACATACTCCCGGCGGGGCAGGGTGGCGAGCGTGTCGATGTCGGAAAACACGCCAGACGGCTGCCAGAACGCCCCGACCAGGTTTTTGCCGGACTCGAGGTTGATGCCGGTTTTGCCGCCGATGGCGCTGTCGACCTGGGCAACGAGCGTCGTGGGTACCTGCCAGACGGGGAGGCCGCGGGCGAAGGTTGCCGCCACGAATCCGGCGAGATCGCCCACGACACCGCCTCCGACCGCGACCACGTGGGTGCTGCGGTCCACGGCATGATCGGCGAGGGCAGCCCACAGCCGGGCAGCCTCCCCGACGCTTTTTGACGCTTCGCCCGAGGGCACGGTCAGCGCCAGAGCCTGGATTTCAGCGGCGGCGAGTGAATCGGCTACCTTCCGGCCGTGCGACTCGGCGACGACGGCGTCGGTCACGATCACGGCCCGCTGCACTCCGGCTGCAGCCAGTCGGGCACCTATTCCGGCCAGCACGCCGCGGCCGCAGACGATGTCGTATGACCGGTCGGGAGCGGCTGAGGCCGGGGACGAATGGCGGTCGCTGCCTGCCGTGCCCGGCAGGTGGAGGCGGATGACGGCCACGGTCAGGCGACGCTCACGCGGTCGAGGTCCGCCGTTGTGACGGTGATCACTCGGGCAAAACCAGTGTGCTGCCGCACGTAATCCAGTTCCGCGGCCTCGCGGGGGGTGGCGTGCAGCAAAGCCTCGAGCCGCTGTTTGTCGGCCGCGGACCAATCCTCATAGACGTCCGGCCAGATCGTGTGCTGTTCCACGACGAGGGCTTCGCGGTAGGGGTCGAAGGCATTCGGCATGCACGTGGGCTCCGCATGGACGGGGGCGGTCGCTGGCGGGAACCGGACGACCACGGGCCCAGAGTATACAGTGCATCCATGCAGCAATCGACGCGTATGGCCTCTCGGAGCTCGACGACTCACGCCGGCCGTCCAGCCACCGGAATGCGGCTCGTTCTCGGGCTCGTCGTTCTCGGTGCCGGTCTGGCGAGCTTCGCGATCTGGTTTCAGTGGCAGCAGACGCGCCGCTGCCTCGATTTCTACGGCAGTGCCGTCGCGCGGCGGATTCAGGTTGCCCCGCGGGTGGAACTCTGGGAGCCCCGTGGAGGAGCAGGGTTCGATGGAGCCGACGGAGAGGGAGGCCCGCGGCCGGAGACGGCCCAGCGGTTCGACGTCAGCCAGGCCCGAGGACTCGTGCACCTGCGCCGCGGTCTCGTGGAGGATGCGAACTTCGACTGGGACAGCCGGCACGCCAGCGGCGGGGCATGGGATGCGGCGCTCGCCTTCTACGATCGGCCCGGCGATGCGGAACCAGCCGCTGTCCTCGCGTTCGAGTTCCGTTCCCCCGGAGGCACGCTGACGCTGGTGGGTGAGGGAGAATGCGTGGGCCTGGGGCGGCTGGAGAAGGGGCTGCGGTCCTGGTTGTCCACTGCCCGCGCCGAGGGCGGCCCGGTTCCCTCGGCAAATCGGGCTTTTTGAGGCGGGCCTGGAACCCTACCCTCCCGCCCGTCTGAAGTGGCCCGCATCCGGCTGCCCCGCCGGCCACCCACCCATCGGATCAACAGTCATGCGCTCCATCGCCGTTGCCAATCAAAAAGGGGGCGTGGGCAAGACCACGACGTCGGTGAACCTGGCCGTGGCGCTGGCCCGCGCCGGTCGGAACGTGTGCCTCATCGACCTCGACCCGCAGGCGCATGCGACGCTGCATGCGGGGGTTGCCCCGGGATCACACCCGGTTTCGGCGTTCGACGTCCTCACCGGCGGCCAGCCGCTCGAGGCGGCGACGGTCTCGGCCGGCGACAACCTCTGGGTGGTGCCGTCGCACATCGACCTCTCCGCGGTGGAAATGGCCTTGGCGGGCCGGCCGGGGCGGGAGTCGATCCTGCGGCAACGGATCGACGCCGATCCGCGGTGCCGCGGCGGTGCCGCGGCGGCTGCCGGGTTCGATTATCTCGTGGTCGATTGTCCGCCTTCCCTCGGCCTGCTTTCGCTCAACGCATTGGCCGCAGTCGACGAGGTGCTGCTCCCCCTGCAGCCGCATTTCCTCGCGCTGCACGGCCTGAGCAAGCTGCTCGAAACGATCGAGCTGGTTTCGGAGCACGTGAATCCTCGGCTGCGGCTCCTGGGTGTGGTGCTCTGCATGTATGAGAGTGGCACGCGGCTCGCCGGAGAGATCGGCCGCGACGTCGCCGACTTCTTCGGGGCCGCGGCTGCCGCCCATCCGGCCTGGCGGGAGGCAAAAGTGTTCGAGACGCGGATTCGTCGCAATATCCGGCTGGCGGAGGCACCCAGCTTCGGCCAATCGATCTTCGCGTATGCCCCCGACTCGCACGGGGCCGCGGACTACGAGGCGTTGGCCGCCGAGGTCGATCAGGCCGCTGCGGTCGGTCGCGAGAGCGGGCGGCTGGTGGCCTGAACGCCGCCGCGGGCCAGCAGTTCCGCCAGGGGGCTGCGAGCACCTGCCGACGATGCTTCCGGAGCGTAGAGCTCCGGAATCCACCAATACCGCGACTCGCAGGGGTCCATGCCGGCCAGCACGCCAATGGCGTCGAAATCCTCGGCCGAAACGAATCGTTCGACTCCAGCATTCCAAGGCGCCGATGCCTCATGGGCACGCGATCCCTGGAACGGCGCGGGGGGACAAAGCGGGTTTTTCTGAAGCATGGCGAGTTGGTGGCCCGAAAGCCTTGACAGTCGGGCGTGTACCACGGGGAGCGGCATCAGCCCAACCCCGCTCTGCTCATCGGTCGGTGGCCGACCTTTGGGAGAGCCGGAGCGAGAATTTCGCGGACGCACCGATATTGTGGCTTGCGAAAGATGGGCAATCAAGAAAAGACGGGAAAGATGGGTTCTGTCTGGGCTTTTTTCTGTAAAACACGGGAAATTGCTATGATTCGCCCGCGTCAGCGCCCGCGTCAGGGTGGTCACACCCAGGCGGTGTTTGGAGCGGGAGCCCTAGTCATGCCGCGGCCGATGTACGCCTTTCTGCTGACGGTGATGGCTGTGGCTGCAGTCGAGGCGGCGGAACAGCCACCGGGCTTTCGTCCGTTGGCCGCCGGAACGCTGACTGTCATCAGCCCGAACCGGTCGGCCGCCGACACGCTATTGCGCGGCGATATCCCGGACATCACCGCGCGGCCCGACTTGGAGTGGAAGCCCAAGCAGGCTCCCCCCGGGGGCACACTCTTCGCCAGGGGGCACGACCGCGAGTCGTCCCGCGAGATCTGGTGCCTGGAGTTCGCCTTCAAGCCGCCACGCTCGATCGAGATCGACGTGCCCGTCTCGGGGGAGCGGATGCGCCGCACGCGGGTCTGGTATCTCGTCTATCGCGTTCGCAACCTGGGCGGACGCCGGGCGGTCATCGATCCGGAAAATCCCCTCAACCGGGGCACCGAAGCCTTCGAGGGCCCCATTCGCTTCGTGCCGCAGTTCGTGCTGGAGAGCCGCGAACCGGTCACGCCCGACGACGGCGCCGTCACCTACCGCGCCTATCTCGATCGGGTTCTCCCCTCGGCGTTGGGGCCGATTCGCGACCGCGAGGATCCACGGCGCGAATTTCTCGACAGCGCCACCATGGCCGCGAAGGAACTGCAGCCTGGCGACGAGCGGTGGGGGATCGCTGTGTGGGAGGGAGTCGACCCGCGAATCGACTTTTTCTCGATCTACGTGCGCGGCCTCACCAATGCGATCCGCTGGCGGAAGCGGGCCGATGCCGTGATTGCCGCTGGCGCCGACCCGGGGGCGGGCATGGAGCAGACGCTGCAGGCCCTGCGGCTCGATTTCTGGCGGCCAGGCGACGGGGAGGCCGCCGCCGAAGAACAGATGAACATCGGTTTCGCCGGAATGTTCGAGCGGATGAGCCTGGGAGGCAGGCTCCTCGAGGATATCGGGCGGAGCCGCTCTGTCGGTGCGGACCCGGCGGCAGGACTCGCTCGGCTGAAACTCACATGGCGCGACCTGCTCGAGCCCGAGGGGGAAGACGCGGCGGCCAGTCTGCTGCCGCTCGCGAGGGTGGTGCTGGCCCTCGATGCCGTTTCGACGCCGCGGGAGCGGGGCGAGGTCGTTCGGGAGACGTTTGGCGAACAGGGGGCGCAGGCTCTGGAGGCGATCGCGCGGGAGGCGGCCGGCCCCGTGGACGGCGAACGCGACCGGGTGCGGCGCGAAGCGCTCGCCACGGTCGACCTCGACCCGGCAGCGTTCGAGGCGAAGCCGCTCCGCTCGCTTGCCACGATACTGCGCGAACTGGAGTCGCTGCCGTCGGCCCGGGCTCGTGCGGCTGCGGCGGAACGGTTCTTTTCTTCCGCGGGGCCGCGGGTCGAATGGCTCCGCCGGCAGCTCGCTGCGGCACGGGCGTCGCTCGCATTGGAGTCGCTCGCCGTTGAGCCGGCCGCCGTGCTGCAGGGGGATGCGCGGGCGGCTTTTGCCACGCTCCAGCCGGTCATCGCGGCCGAGACCGACCCGGCCAAGCGGGCGGCCGTCCTGCGCGGCCTTTTCGGTCCGGGGGGACCGGCCCTGTATGCCGATGCCGCCGCCGTGCACGAGGGCATTGACCACGCCTGGGTTTTCCGATACGAGGATGAGGTTCCGGGAAGGTAGACTCTCCAGACGAGGCCGGCACGCCGGTCCCTCGAGAGCGTTCCGGGTTTCAATCACGCGGCACACGATCGCGGCAGGAGTCAGGTGAGATGGCACATAAAAAAGGTCAGGGTTCCAGCCGCAACGGTCGTGACTCGAATGCCCAGCGGCGGGGCGTGAAGAAGTTCGGCGGTGAGCAGGTCGTCGCCGGCAACATCATCGTTCGCCAGGTGGGCACGAAGTTCCACCCCGGCAAGAACGTGGGCATGGGCACCGACTACACCCTCTTCGCCCTCAGCGACGGCGTGGTGCTCTTCGACCAGGAAGGCCGGCGGGTGAACGTGGTCGCCGGCGCGTCGGCCTGACGCCGGCACTCCGTGTTCGTCGACCGCGTCCAGATCGAGGTGGCTGCTGGCGACGGTGGCCGGGGCATCCGCAGCTTTCGACGCGAGAAATATGTGCCGCTCGGCGGTCCCGACGGCGGTGACGGCGGCACGGGCGGCAGCGTGATTCTCAGGGCGCAGGCCGGCGTCGATTCGCTCGCCGCGCTTGCCCATCGACGGCAGTGGCGGGCCGAATCAGGTGAGTCCGGTGGGCCCGCAAATTGTCAGGGTGCCAATGCCGACGACCTCGTTTTGCTCGTGCCCCCTGGCACGATCGTGGTCGACGAGACGAGCGGCCTGGTGATCAAGGATCTGGCCACCGCGGGCGAGTCGATCGTGGCCGCCAAGGGGGGGGCGGGCGGCCGCGGGAATCTGTTCTTCAAGACGTCCACCAACCGGGCGCCGCGGGAGTGCACGCCGGGCGAAAAAGGGGAGATCCGGCGGCTGCTGCTCGAACTCAAGGTGATCGCCGACGTGGGCCTCGTCGGCAAGCCGAATGCGGGCAAGAGCACGCTGCTTTCGAGGTTGTCGCGGGCCCGGCCGGAGATCGCCGATTACGCGTTCACGACCAAGGCGCCGATCCTCGGGATCGTGGCGGTGTCGCGGGATCGCAGCTTCGTGCTGGCCGACCTGCCCGGCCTCATCGAGGGAGCGCATGCGGGAGTCGGCCTGGGGCATGAATTCCTGCGGCACGTCGAACGGGCCGGGATTCTCGTGCACGTGGTCGAGCCGAGCCCCATGGATGGCAGCGATCCGCTCGCCAACTACCGGGCGATTCGCGACGAGCTCGTGCGGTACGATGCCGCGTTGGGCGAGCGGCCGGAGATCGTCGTGATGAGCAAGTGCGAATTGCCGGGGGCCGAGGAGGTGCGGCAGTCGCTCGCCCGTGAGATCGGCCGCGACGTGATCGGCATCAGCGCGGTCACCGGCCAGGGGCTCGACGCCCTGCTCCGGGCCGTCGTGGCCGAACTCGAGCGGAAAAACGCGTCATGACGGCCGGGGCGCGGACGACCGACGCGGTGCTGCTCGCCGACGTGGGCAACACGCGGATCAAGCTCGCGGCCATCGTCGAGCCGGCCGGCCCGCGTCGGCTGCCCACGATCGCCCGGCGGCAGGACCTCATGAGCCGTGACTTTCGTCCGGAGAACCTGGCGGCGTGGCTGGAGGCCGTCTCGCCCGGGCCCGCGCTTGTGCTCGTGGCGGCCGTGCATCACGCCGCGGCCGCCCGGCTCGAGGCCGTGATCGCCGAATTGACCGCCACCCGCCGCCATCCGGTCCGACAGCAACGGATCACCCACGCCCACCTGCCGATCGGGGTGGACGTGGCCGAGCCCACCAGGGTCGGCATCGACCGCGTCGCCGGGGCGGCGGCCGCCGCGGTGCTGAAGGAGCCGGGCCGCCCGGCGATCGTCGTCGATTGCGGCACGGCCACCACCGTCGACATGGTGGCGGCCGACGATCGATTCGTGGGCGGCGCGATCCTGCCGGGGCCGATGCTGCTCGCCCGCGCCCTCGCCGAGGGCACCAGCCGGCTGCCGGAAGTGGCCGCCCTCGACCACGAGCTCCCCCCGGCCATGCCGGGCCGCTCGACCCAGCAGGCGATCGCCGCGGGCATCGGCTGGGGCATGCGCGGCGCCGTCGCCCGCCTCGTCGCCGAGGCCCAAGCGGCCGGCGGGGGGAATGCCGAGCTGTTCCTCACCGGCGGCTCGCGGGGCGTGGTCCGCGACGCCCTGCCCGGCGCCCGCGAAATTCCCGACCTCGTGCTGGCCGGAATCGGTCTGGCGGCGATTCGCGTCGGTGCGGCAGCCGGATAGAATCCGTCGTCTTCCCCCCGCACGTCCCGGAATCATTCCCCTCGTGACCACGGCCCGCCAGGATTCGGCATCCCCCGCGCCCCGCCCCGACCGGGCGCGGCAACTCGCCCTGACGGCGGCCCGTGTCGCGGCGGAGACCCGCGGCACCGACGTGAAGGTGCTCGACCTCCGCGGCCTCACGCCCGTGTTCGACTACTTCGTCGTGGCCACCGGCTCGAGCCGGCGGCAGATTCACGCGATGGCCGACGAGATCGAGAAGGCCGTGAAGACGGAGCTGCACGACCGGAAGCGCGGGGGCGAAGGCTACGAGGAGGGCCGCTGGATCGTGCTCGATTACGGCGACGTGATGGTGCATCTCTTCGACGCCGACGCCCGCGGTTACTGGGACATCGAGCACCTGTGGAGCGACGCGAAGCGGGTGCCGCTGCCTGCCGGGACGGCCGGAGCGACCGCCGGATGAGCGACGTCGACGGCCAACAGCCCGTGGCCCTTCGGGCCGCCCTGCGGCGGATGTTTGCAGCGGCCCTCGAGCGGCTCGCAGCCGACGGGATCGTCGCCCTGCCGGCGGCGGACCTGGCCTCGATCGCCGATCAGGTGCGGGAGACCGCCGAGGCGAAGTTCGGCGATTACTCGGCCGCGATGGCGATGGCCCTGGCGAAGCCCGCCGGGAAGAAACCCCGCGACGTGGCGGCCGCGATCATCGAGCGGCTCGTGGCGGTGCCCGGCTATGCCGACCTCTTCGAGCCCCCAGGCGACCCGGTGGGGCCGGGCTTCATCAACGTGCGGGTTCGCGACGACGCCCTGGCCGCGGCGGTGGCGGCGGCCGTCCGCGACGACCGCATGGGCGTGCCCCCCGTCCGCCGGCCCGAGACCATCGTCCTCGACTACAGCTCGCCCAACGTCGCCAAGCCGATGCACGTGGGGCACATCCGCTCCACCGTGATCGGCGACGCGCTCGCCCGCATCCTGCGGTTTCGCGGCCACCACGTGATCACCGACAACCACCTCGGCGACTGGGGCACGCAGTTCGGGATGATCCTCTGGGGCTGGAAGCACTGCCGCGACGACGAGGCCTTCGCGGCCGATCCGACGGTCGAACTCGGCCGGCTCTATCGGCTCGTGCGGAAGGTGGCCGATGCCAAGCCCGAGGAGTTGGCCGCCGATCCCGAGGCGGCGGCGCTGGCCGCGAAGCATCCCGACGCGGGCCGCGAGGTGCTGGCCGAGACGGCGAAGCTGCACGAGGGCGACCCCGAGAACCGGGCCCTGTGGGAACGGTTCATGCCGGTCTGCCGGGCCGAGATCGACCGCATTTATTCGCGGCTGCACGTCTCCTTCGACCACACGCTCGGCGAGAGCTTTTTCCAGCCGCTCCTGGCCGCGACGGTGGACGACCTCGTGGCCAAGGGGCTCGCCCGCGAGAGCCGCGGTGCGATCGGCGTCTTCCTGCGGGGCGACGACGCGCCGCCGCTCCTCATCCGCAAGGCCGACGGCGCGTTTCTCTATGCGACCACCGATCTGGCTACGATCCGCTGGCGGCTCGAACACTGGCACCCCGACCGGATCCTGTACGTCGTCGATCATCGCCAGAGCGAGCACTTCGAGCAGGTCTTCGAGACGGCCCGCCGCCAGGGGATCGAGGGCGTGTCGCTCGTGCACGTCGCCTTCGGCACCGTGCTCGGCGAAGATGGCCGGCCGTTCAAGACCCGGGCCGGCGACACCGTCGGCCTGGAGGCCCTGCTCGACGAGGGCGTCGAGCGGGCGGCGGCGATCGTAGAGTCGGGGGACGAGGCCCGCGGCGGCCTGACCGCGGCCGAGCGGCGGCACGTGGCCGAGACGGTGGGCATCGGGGCGATCAAGTACGCCGACCTCTCGCAAAACCGCACCACCGACTACGTCTTCAGCTTCGACAAGATGCTCCAGCTCACGGGCAATACCGCCGCCTACATGCAGTATGCGGCGGCCCGGGTGGAGGGCATCTTCACGAAGGGGGGCATCGACCGGCCGGCCCTGCGCGGGGCGTGCCGCGACGTCCGGCTCGGCCATCCCCGGGAGCGGGCGCTGGCCCTCGAACTGCTACGGTTCTCGGAGGCCCTCGAGGACGTCGAGGCCGACTACCGCCCCAACGTGCTCACGGCCTACCTCTACGATCTTGCCGGCTGCTACTCGACCTTCTACGACGAACTGCCCGTGCTCAAGGCCGAAGGAGCCGACCGCGATTCCCGGCTCGCCCTCTGCGACCTCACCGGCCGCGTGCTGCGGAAAGGCCTCGAACTCCTCGGCATCGGCACCGTGGAGCGGATGTGACCATGCCCCGCACGCTCGACACGATTCGCAACATCGGCATCGTGGCCCACATCGACGCGGGCAAGACGACGCTCACCGAGCGGATGCTCTTCTTCACGAAGACGAGCCACCGCCTCGGCGAGGTCGATCGCGGCACCACGATCACCGACTTCGATCCCGAGGAGCAGGAGCGGGGGATCACGATCTACTCCGCCGCCGTGTCGTTCAAGTGGCGGGACGTGACGGTGAACCTCATCGACACGCCCGGGCACGTCGATTTCACGGCGGAGGTGGAGCGGAGCCTGCGGGTGCTCGACGGCGCGGTCGTCGTGTTCTCGGCCCGCGAGGGGGTCGAGGCCCAGAGCGAGACGGTCTGGCGGCAGGCCGACAAGTACGGCGTGCCCAGGATCGCCCTGATCAACAAGCTCGACCGCGAGGGGGCCGATTTTTTCGGCACCGTCGACCAGATCGAGAAGCGGCTCGGGGCGAAGCCGCTCGTGCTCCACGTGCCGCTCGGGCTCGGGCCGCCCCACGTGAAGGATCCGTTCCGCGGCATCGTCGATCTCGTCGAGATGCAGCTGCTCACGTTCCCGCCGAAGGACGAGGCGCTCGCCGGCGGCACGGCGCTCTCGGCCGTGACGAGCGGCCCGATCCCGGCCGAGCTGGCCGACGTGGCGGCCGAGTACCGCGAGCATCTCGTTTCGACGCTCTTCGATTTCTCCGACGAGATCGCGGAGCTGGCGATGAACGAGGCGCCGATCCCCGCGGAGGTCATCCGGAAGGCGATCCGCCAGGCCACGATCCGCCGGCAGGTGGTGCCGGTGCTGGCCGGCTCGGCGCTCGACTGCATCGGCATCCAGCCCGTGCTCGACGCCGTGGCCTGGTATCTGCCGAGCCCGGCCGACGTGCCGCCGGTGGAGGGCCTCGATCCGGCCAAGCTCGACGCGAAGAAGGGGGGGGCGCCGACCCCGGTCGTGCGCAAGCCCGACCCGAAGGAGCCGTTCTGCGGGCTCGTGTTCAAGATCATCGCCGAGAAGCACGGCGACCTGTTCTTCGTGCGGGTCTACTCCGGCACGCTCAAGGCGGGGAGCCGGGCCTGGAATCCGCTGCGGCAGAAGAAGGAGAACATCGCCCAGTTGTGGCACGTGCAGGCCGACCGCCGCGAGCAGATCGAGGAGGCGTTCGCCGGCGACATCGTGGGCGTGATCGGGCCGCGGGCGAGCATCACGGGCGACACGCTCTGTGACGCGGCCCACCCGATCCTGCTGGAGACGATCCAGTTCCCCGAGACCGTGATCTCGATGGCGATCGAGCCGGAGACGAGCCTCGAGCGCAAAAAGCTCTCCGAAACGCTCGAGATGATGAAGCGGCAGGATCCCACGTTCCGCGCGGTCGAGAGCGAGGAGACCGGTCAGACGCTGATTTCCGGCATGGGCGAGCTGCACCTCGAGGTGATCCGCCACCGGCTGGAGCGGGACTTCAATCTCAAGTGCCGCGTCCACAAGCCGCGGGTGAGCTACAAGGAGACGCTCGGTCGGGCAGTGACGGTGAGCGGGAGCATCAATCGCCAGGTGGGCGGACAGAATCTCCAGGCCACGGTCACGCTGCGGGCGGAGCCGGTGGAGTCGCAGGGCCCGGTGACGGTCGAGCAGGGCTGGTTTCCGGAGAGCGAATCGCTCGCGGAACTGGCGGCCCAAATGACGCAGGCGGTGCGGGAGAGCGCCGAGCGGGGCGGCCTCAAGGGCTGTCCGCTGTGGGCCGTGAGGATCGTGGTGCTCGAGAGCCCGATTCCCGAGCCGCCCCCCTCCGAAGTCGCGGTCCGGATGGCGGCAGCCGAGGCGGTCGATCGGATGCTCGCCGAGTCGGGGAGCGTCTTGCTCGAGCCGCTGATGAAGGTCGAGGTCACCGTGCCGGAGGAGCACCTCGGCGACGTGATCAACGATCTGCAGCAGCGACGGGCGATCATCACGGCCACCGAGATTCGCGGCGGCGCGAACGTGCTCACGGCCGAGGCCCCGCTGGCGAGCATGTTCGG
>Ga0315902_10003664_pt1 | contig 22787 bp, 20 predicted proteins | sample LakEriMetagenome_9_FD_203523 | JGI IMG/M metagenome (GOLD analysis project Ga0315902, IMG submission 203523) | Freshwater fungal communities from buoy surface, Lake Erie, Ohio, United States - Buoy 12 MA117 | ecosystem: Environmental > Aquatic > Freshwater > Lake > Lake biofilm | place: USA... | reverse complement strand
CGCCATCTGCATCAAAACTTTCAGCACGCATCTGATGTGGCTGCCCCTGTTGGGCATCGCCGAGCGCTGGCTGCGCAACGTGCTGCGTGGCCGCTTTGAGCAGGCCGGATGGGACATCGCGCAGGTGAGATTCATCTTCCGGCGGCTGCCGGAGCTGTTGGAATATCGTCACGCACATCGCCGACAAAACGAATGCTGTCCTGGCGAGGAGTTTTTCAAGGCTCCCGAGTTTGATTTTCGAAATCTGGAGCACGTGGCTTCCTGAATTTTCATTTCCCCATCATCATGAACATCGGCAACCGCCCGCGTCTCTACAATCTGCTTCATCGTTTGCGCCTGATCGCTGCCTCCAGCCAGACGCACCCGGATGAACGCGCGTGTTTGTGCCGCCATATTCGAAATGCTCAAGCTGCAGTCGAGATCGGCACCTACATGGGTCTGACCGCATCCGAAATGGCAGCGGCTCTGCCACAAGGCGGTGTGCTCTACTGCGTTGATCCCTACCCAGGCGATGTCGCCATCCAGCACATTGCCTTGCGCACGATCCAGCGCGCCGGGCAGACTTCGCGCGTTCGCATGGTGCGCACCGATAGCGCCGGAGCGGTCCCACACCTCCCGCCACAGGTTGACTTCTTCTTTGTGGATGGAGACCACAGCTATGAGGGGCTTCAACGCGACTGGGTAGTGGTGAAACAATTGCTCAAACCGGGGGCGATTGCAGCCTTTCATGACACACACCGTGTTCAAGGCGCACAGGTGCATTCTGAGGGAGCCATCCGCTTTTTCAACGAGGTGATCGCCAAAGATCCGGACTTCGAACCCGTGGAGACCGTGCTCAGCCTGAAGGTCATTCGTCGCAAGACGGCCTGAGAATGTCCCGCGCCATCAAACTGCTTCGAATCGCCGCTGTGGGCAATGACCGCCGAGGCGGCATGTCGCGCACGATGCACCTGACTGGAGACTACCTCTCCGAGGAGGGCTTTGAGGTGCGCTATCTTTTTTGGGATGCCTTTCGCTGGCGGATGCATCGCGGATTGATGCGGTTCACGCTGCCTTGGGAGTCCGGTATCAGAATGCGGCAGGCGATTCGGGAATGGGGAGGCTGTGATCTGGTGGAGGTGCATGAGCCTCTCTCCGTCGGTTGCACCGTGGCACGGACCTTGGAGAGGAACACACGTATCATCGGTTTTTCGTATGGCGTGGAGCTTCGTTCTCGCACGGCGACGGAAAGCTACCGCGCCTCGCATGGCATCCCATCTCCGCTGAAAGGGCGCATCACCGGCTGGCTGCAAGGGCAGGTGTCTCTGGCCGGATTGAAGCGCTGCGACCACGTGGTCTGCTCGAACAGTGAAGACGTGCACTACCTGCAATCTCATGGAATGCCTGCGGACAAGCTGACGCGTCACTTCAGCGGCGTGGATGACTCTTTGCTGGCACGTGCGGAGGGCAGCCCGCGCCCTGATCCGCAGCGAGTCCTCTTTTTCGGTGCCTGGATTGATCGCAAAGGCACCGCCGAAATCGTGAAATCAATCACCGAAGTCCTGCGCACTCGTCCGGGAACCTACTTTACGGCAGCAGGCACCCAGATTCCGGATGAGGAGGTTCTGGGGGCTTTTCCAGAGGATGTCCGGCCGCGGGTCTCGGTGCTGCGCCGTATCGAAAGCGAAGAGGAACTGGCGCGTGTTTACTGCTCTCACGGAATCCTTCTGTTACCCTCATACTACGAAGGACAGCCGCTGGTCATGATCGAAGCTGCCGCCTTTGGCCTCGCCATCGTCACCACGCCGGTCTGTGGTATGCTGGATTTTGTTCGCGAGGGTGAAAATGGCCTCTTTGCCCCGGTGGGAGATGCGGCTGCATTCACTCGTGCGCTTCTGGAACTCATCGACCACCCGGAACGGGTTGCTAAGATGGGCGAAGCCGCCCGCATCACCGCTCGTGCTCATACTTGGCGTGCATCGGCTCAAAACCTCGCCCAGGCCTATCGCCGAGTGTTGGAGTCGCGCTTGTGAAAACCGTGGTCCATCTCGTGCCGAGGCTGAAACCGCTGGAGTGCGGAATCGGGGATTATGCGACGCGGATCACGGAGGCTTGGAAAAGCACCGGTGGGCCGCGGGGGCGGTTTTGGGTGACGAGTGAGGCCTGGAGGGCAGGGCAGGAGGACGCGTTGTCGTTGGCGCGTCGGGATGCGGATGCTTTGGGTGCGACTTGGGCCTCAACTGGCGGCACATCGCTTCTGGTTCATTATTCGGGCTATGGTTATGCGAAGCGCGGGGCACCGGTCTGGCTGGTGCGGGCTTTGCGGGTGTTTCGCGCCCGATTCCCCCAAGTTTCCGTAACCGGCATGTTTCATGAGTTGTTCGCCTTCGGGCCGCCTACGACGAGCGCGTTCTGGCTTTCGCCCTTGCAGCGATGGGTGACGGCCTCCGTGTCGCGACGCTGCGATCAGATCGTCACGAACCGGGCAGAGTCTGCCACGTGGCTGAATCGTCAAAACGCCTTCCGCGGCCTTCAGGCTCACGTCATGCCCGTGGTATCCAATCTGGGTGAAAATGCCGCTGCGGCAGCTCCTTCAGCTCGCACGAATGAATTGGTGTTGTTCGGTTATCAGGCCCGTTCTTGGCCTGGAGGCGTTGAAGGGCTGCGAAAGGTGCTGGATGAGCTGAAACCGGCTCGCGTGATCATCCTCGGTAAATCGACCGATCTGCCGGAAAGTGCCCTCTCGGGGCATCTGGTGGAAAAAACAGGCTGGCTCTCGCCAGAGGCTGCTTCGGAGATTCTCAGTCGCGCTCGATTCGGCTATCTGGCTTATCATCCGGGGTATTTGGGCAAATCCGGCATCTTGGCAGCCTATCTCGCCCATGGCGTGGTGCCGGTGCTGGCCGGTTCCGATGGTGTCTTGTCCGAGGGGCTTGCTTGCGGCACGCATTTGCTGGCCTCGGATGATTTATCGGCCGCAAAGGACGCCGCGCTGCTCGATGCGGTGGCCTTGGCTGGTCGCACCTGGTATTCCGGGCATGATTTGCAGCGAACCGCCGCCTTGTTTGCCCGTTTGACGGCCATGAATTGACATCGCCGTCGCAGTGGGCCTACCTCTGATCCTATTCCAACCATGAAAGCAGCCATTTTATGCGGAGGCCGCGGCACCCGCCTGCGCGAAGTCTCCGACCTCATCCCAAAGCCCATGGTGCCCATCGGCGACAAGCCGATCCTCTGGCACATCATGAAAATCTACGCCGCGCATGGCGTGAATGAGTTCGTGCTGCTGCTCGGCTACAAAGGGTCGAGCATTCGCGAGTTCTTCCTGAACTTTGCCATGCACACCACGGATGTGACGATCGACCTCAGCCGCACCGATGCGGGCCGGCTCACCTTTCACGGCACGCCGAGCGAGCCCTGGAAGGTCACGCTGGTGGACACCGGCGAGGATGCGATGACCGGAGCGCGTCTGCGCCGCGCGCGTCGCTTCCTGGACGACACGGACTGCTTCTGCGCGACTTACGGCGACGGCGTGGGCGATGTGGACATCACCGCGCTGATGAAGTTTCATCGCGAGCACGGCCGCATGGCCACGCTGACCGGCGTGCTGCCTCCGGGCCGGTTTGGCGAGCTGAGTGTGGAGAGCAATGCTGTGCGTAAATTCAACGAGAAGCCGCAAGTCTCCGGCGGCTGTATCAATGGCGGTTTCTTTGTGTTCCAGCGCGAGTTTTTGGACCAATACCTCAATGATGATGAAGGCCTGATCCTGGAGCGCGAACCCATGGAGCGCCTCGCCGCCGATGAGCAGCTCATGATGTTCCGCCATGAAGGATTCTGGCAGCCGATGGACACGCCGCGTGAGTTTTCCCTGCTGAACGATCTTTGGTCCTCCGGCAAGGCACCGTGGAAAACCTGGTGAACCCCATGTTTGCGAATCTCTACCAAGGTAAAAAAGTCCTTCTGACCGGTCACACGGGCTTCAAAGGCTCGTGGCTGGCCGAGTGGCTGCTCATGCTGGGCGCGGAGGTGACCGGCTACAGTCACCGAGTGTATGATTCGCCCGATCACTTCACCGCGCTGGGTTTGGAAAAGCGCATGCGGCATGTCATTGGCGATGTTCGCAATCTTGGAGCTCTGGAGAAGGTGATTCAGGAGACGAAGCCGGATTTAGTCTTTCATCTCGCTGCGCAGCCGCTGGTCCGGCTTTCCTATCGTGAGCCGGTGGAGACGATGAGCACGAATGTGATGGGCACGGTGAATCTGCTCGATGCGCTGCGGCGTGTCTCGCATCCCGTGGCCTGCGTGGTGGTGACCTCGGACAAGTGCTACGAGAATCGCGAGGTGCTGCATGGTTATCATGAATCCGATGCGCTCGGCGGGCACGATCCCTACAGCGCCAGCAAGGGCGCGGCGGAGATCGTGGCGCATTCTTACCGGCGTTCGTATTTCATGTCGGCAAATTCACCTGTGCGTATGGCCACAGCACGCGCTGGGAATGTCATCGGTGGTGGCGATTGGGCAGAGGATCGCATTGTGCCGGACTGCGTGCGCAGCCTGATGCGCGGCGAGTCCATCTCCGTTCGCAACCCTGTCGCCACACGCCCCTGGCAGCATGTTTTGGAGCCTCTGAGTGGCTATCTTTGGCTCGGTGCGGCGCTGACGGGTCGCATCACACTCCCGCGCGCGATAGACCGGTCCGTCTTTTCCAGCGCATTCAATTTCGGCCCGTGGCTGGAGGCCAATCGCAACGTCGAGGAACTCGTGAACGAGCTTTTGAAGCACTGGTCAGGCGCATGGCATGATGCCAGCGATCACAAGGCTGTGCATGAAGCCGGACTCCTGAGCTTGACCATCGACAAAGCCTTCCATCTCCTGCAATGGCGGCCCGTGTGGGACTTCGCGCGAAACATCGAGTCCACCATCGGCTGGTATCGTGATGTGGCACGGGATGGAGCTGCCGTGCGTGAGCGTACCCAGGCTGACATTTCGTCCTACATGCAAGACGCTCACAGGGCGCGTGTCACATGGGCTGCCGCTGCCGAAGCCGAAGCCTGAATCTCGGAACTCCACACTTCTTTTCGCCTCAAGTCATGAAGTCGTTCATTCCAAAAGCCGCCAACAGGCTCATGCCTGTCTTCGATGTTATCTTGCTCGTGTTCACCATTCCGAGCGCCTTGCTCATGAAGATGATCCGCAGCCTGGGGCTGCAAAGACTGCCCTTGTGCCGCAACATGCTCTTCAACATTGGTGTGTTCCCGATTCGCAATCACTTCACCGAGCCGCGTTTCGACCATCGGGACACCCGAGAAGATTTTTCCTCGGACAGAAGCCTGCCCGGCATTGACTGGAATGAGCGTGGTCAGCTCGCCCTGCTTGAGCAGCTGACTTATGCCGGGGAGATGCGTCAGTTGCCGGCCAGGAAGCTGGAGAAGAACCGCTTCTACTTCGAAAACGGGGTGTTCGCACACGGCGACTCCGAGATTTGGTATCAGATCATTCGAGCAAAAAAACCCTCCCGTATCTACGAGATCGGATCCGGCTTCTCGACTCTCATGGCGATGGAAGCGATCAAAAAGAATCGCGAGGAAGACCCCGGTTATCACTGCGATCATGTGTGCATCGAGCCCTACTCCTCCCTGTGGCTGGAGGAAACTGGTGTGAAAGTCGTTCGTGAGCCGGTGGAGAAACTCGGTGTGGGTTACTTCAGTCAGTTGCAGCGTGATGACATCCTCTTCATCGACTCCAGTCATGTGATCAACGCCGAGGGGGATGTGGTCTTTGAGTATCTGGACCTTCTTCCCACCCTCGCCCCGGGTGTCATCGTTCATGCTCATGACATCTTTTCGCCGAAGAACTATCCCAAGAACTGGTTGGTGGAGGATGTCAGGCTTTGGGGCGAGCAGTATTTGCTTGAGGCATTTCTCACCCACAACAAGGAGTGGAAGGTTATTTGCGCGCTGAATTACCTCTCTCACCATCATCGCGAGCAGTTGAAAGCTGCCGCCCCGCGCGTTGACGCCACATGTGATCCCTCCTCGTTTTACATTCAGCGTCAAGGCTGACAGGAACCCTGATCTCTCAGCTCATCTACCCTCCCATTTATGATCGACGGTGTCATCATCACTCCTTTGCGGCAGATCCCCGACGAACGCGGCAAGATCATGCACATGCTGCGCAGCGACGCGCCGCACTTTCAGCAGTTTGGCGAAATCTACTTCTCCTGCATCTATCCCGGCGCGATCAAGGCCTGGCACATCCATAAGGTGATGACGCTGAACTACGCGGTGGTGCATGGCATGATCAAATTCGTGCTGCACGATGATCGTCCAGATTCGCCGACGCGTGGCGAGACGCAGGAAATCTTCATGGGCGAGCAAAACTACTGCCTCGTGACCGTGCCGCCGATGGTGTGGAACGGCTTCAAAGGCATTGGTGATGAGATGGCCATCGTGGCGAACTGCCCGACGCATGCGCACATGAAGGACGAGATCGAGCGCATGGACCCATTCACGGACAAGATTCCCTACAAGTGGGACATCAAGCATGGCTGAGCCCCGGTATCTCATTCTCGGCGGCGCCGGATACTTCGGCGCACGGCTTGCGCAATCCTTGTGCGCGGATTCGGCGGTCACAGTGACCGCGCGTCGCGCCTCTGCGGCGCGGACCGAATGGGCCCGGAAAAGCGGCATCAAGCTGGCGGCTTACGATTCCAACAATGCGGGCGGATTCGGCTTCGAAGGTGAGTGGGACGCCATCATCAACCTCGCCATGCCCGGCGCGGCAGAGGCTGGCGCGGATGCAGATGCGGCAAAGCAGCGCGGTCTGGTCACGGCACAACATTGCCAGCGCTGGTTGCAAGAGGGCAGGGCAGGGAGGCTGCTGCACTTTTCCACCTTTCACGTTTATGGTGCTGGAGGCCGTGAAACCTACAATGAAGGCGATCTCCCGGCCCCAACACATCCGTATGGTCAGGCGCATCTGGCCTGCGAGCAGCTTTTGGCGGATGAATCCCGCGCCTTCGTGGTGCGGCCGTCCAACATGATCGGCTGTCCGGCCCATTCCGACCTCGGAGATCAGGCCAAACTCTTGTTTGTGGATCTTTGCCGTCAGGCTGTCTCCGGTGAAATGCGCCTCGGAAACGATGGCCTGAGCTACCGGGACTTTTTGCCTTTTGAGGCCGCGATTCAGGCGGTGCGGCTGCTGCTCACGGCTGAGTCGACCGGGCAGCGACTTTTCAATCTCGCGCACGGCACCGCAACGCGACTGGATGAGGCTGCGCGATTGATTCAAGCCGCCGCTGAGCCGAATGTCGTCCGAACCAGCTTCGGAAACGGCTCTGATGCCTTCCGCGCACCTTTTTGCGTCAACACGACGCGTCTGCAAAAACTCGGATGGAAACCCCAAGGTTCGCTGGAGGCCGAAGCGCGCGACACGATCCGCTTTTTCACATGACACCGCGTTTGCTGGTCATTTCGCCTCCGTGCCATCAACCGGTGAACCGGGCGGTTTATCACGAGCTGGCCTCGCGCCACGGCATTCCAGTCCGTTTGGTGGTTCCTCGTCAGTTGAGTGTCGGCGGCGTGTGGCGTGATACTCCATCTGGAGACGCCTCGGCCGCTTACGAGTTGGTTTTGGTCGATTTGAAGGGCACGCACGGCCGTTTACAACGCATGGCGACCTTTGACGACGCCACGCTGGGCTGGGGCCCGACACACATCTTTGTGGACAGTGATCCGGCGTCTTTGATGACACGTCAGGCCATCACCACGTTTCCAAAGGCCAAGGTTTGGGCGATGACGGCTGAAAATCTGCCGCCGCGCTATTTGAACGAGTTTTTCAGCGGATTGAAGGCCTTCAAGCCCGCGCGCATGTTGGCTCCGCTGATGGTTTTTGCCCTGCGAACGTGGATCCATCCGAAAGTGGACCGCGTGTTCACGCTGAGCCAGGACGGCACGCGCGTGATGGAAAAGCTGGGCCTGCGCGCGACACAAATCCCGCTCGGATTCGATCCGGCGCTGTTTTGCATCCAAGACGCCACTAAACGTTCTGCGACGCGTGAACGCATCGGTTTGAAACACCGCACGGTGGCCTACTTTGGACGCCAAACACCCGAGAAGGGCGTGCACCTGCTTGTGGAGGCCTTGGCGGGCCTGAAGCATCTGGAATGGCAGTTTTTGATCGATCACTTTTCTGCCTATGGGGGCGACTACATCGACCAACTGCGCGGATTGATCGAATCCTCCGGCATTTCGGACCGGGTGGTCTATTTCGATGCGCCACATCACGAGATGCCGGACTACATGAACGCCTCCGACATCGTCGTGCTGCCCTCCGTGAGCACCCCGAAGTGGAAAGAGCAGTATGGTCGTGTGATTCCCGAGGCCATGGCCTGCGGCCGTGCGGTGATCGGCAGTGACAGCGGTGCCATTCCCGAACTCATCGCCGGATTTGGGGATATTTTTCCCGAAGGCAATGTGGGTGCGCTCCGCGCCGTGTTGGAAAGGCTTTTGCACGCACCCGATCTGGCGCAGCGTGGTCAACAGGCCTCGGTTCACGCGCACCAGCAGTTGTCCATCACCCGTCAGGCGGAAATCCTGGCCTCATGCCTCGTTTCATGAGCAACGGAACGATCGCTTTGGCCTATGCGGGTGTGCATGAGATTTTTCAGCTCGCTCTTGCTGCGCACGAAATGGACCGTTTGGAGGCTGTGCACTGTTCCGCGATCGATTTGCCCGGAAAAATTGGACGCATGCTCTCAGGTTTGGTTTCAGCTCCATCCTTGCGGCCCCTCGGACATGCGGAATTGCCGGCGGAGCGTGTGCGCGAGTTTCCCTGGCCCTTGCTGGTGCACCGAATCATCCAAAAGCTGCTGCCCCGCCGTAAAACCGTGCACCTGCACAGCAATGACTGGTTTGACCGCGTGATCGCCCGCCGACTGCGTCGATCGTCTGCCCGTTTGTTTGTGGGCGCGGAGACCTGTTCGCTTCATTCGATGCGTGCCGCACGCAAACGAGGCATGAAAACACTGCTCGACTGTCCGGGCATCCCTTCGCCGTTTTTGGAGTCGATGGAGGCCCGCGCGGCGAGCGAACGCGGCATCGCGGTGACTCCCGCGCCGAACACTTCGGCGATGCTTGAACGCAAATTGGCCGAATTGAAGCTCGCGGATCGCATCCTCGCCTGCTCAGAACTGCAAAAACGTGCCTTGGTCGGCATGGGCGCGGAAGCAGATCGAATCACGGTGGTTCCACTTTGGGTGGATGCAGCGTTTTGGGCCGCTGGGCCCGCCCGAAGCACCACACGGAATGGACCGCTGCGCGTGCTGTATGCCGGTGCGGTCAGCCTGCGCAAAGGAGTGCCCTATTTGCTCGATGCGATGAAGGAACTGCAAGGCCGCGCGACCTTGACGCTGGTCGGAGCGGTGCCAGCGGAGGCGAGAGAGTCTTTTTTCAAAGCCTGCCCTCACACGCATCACGAATACGTGCCCAAACAAGAGCTGCGGCGTCTCTTTTCGGAGCACGATGTGCTGGTGATGCCTTCGCTCGGCGATTCATTTGGCTTTGTGGTGATCGAAGCCATGGCAGCCGGACTGCCGGTGATTGTCAGCGAACACTGCGGTGTGCCGGTGCCGGATGAAAGCTGGCGCGTGCCCGCTTTTGACGCCGCAGCGATCACTCGCCGCCTAGACGCTTACCTGAGCCAGCCGGAGTGGCTGCAAGAGCACGGGGAGCGGGCGCGTCTGTTTGCCCAAGATCTCACACCGGCCCGTTATCGCCAAAACGTCGCGAACGTGATGCGTGAACTGCTGTCTGAAACCTCCGCATGATTCGCGAACTCTGGAAGCACCGCGACCGGCCTGCGCCGTTCTCCGCCCCCTGGCTCAAAGCCTGGGCGAAACGGCTGTTGCAGGCACCGATGCTCGTCAAACAGGCGATTTATCACCTCCGCCTGCGAATGGGGGGCGCCCGCGTGGCTGGGAAGACGTTTTTTTCTGAACCCTCGCGAATCAGTGGCGATCTGACGCGGCTGACGGTGGGCGAGGGCAGTTTCATCGGTCGAGCGGAACTGGCAGTTCACGATCAGCTCTCGATTGGACGCGACGTGTGCATCAACGATGGCGCGCGACTTCTCACCGCCAGCCACGATGTGACCGACCCATCTTGGGGGCGAGTGACACGGCCCGTGATCGTTCATGATCATGTCTGGATTGCCGTCGATGCCATCATTTTGCCCGGTGTGACCTTGGGCCGTGGCGCAGTCGTCGGCGCAGGGGCAGTGGTCACGCGTGACGTGCCTGAATGTGGCATTGTTGTTGGAAATCCCGCTCGTCTTTTGGATAAAAAGCGTGTTTCATCGCTGGCCTATTCCCCTGTTGGTCACTTGGCGCTATTCACCGCCTGGAACCGGCTCGCGAAGCCCTCTATTGTCCCTCCTGCCGAATCATGAACCTGCCCCTGCTGGCCGCCCGTTTCTCCCAAACCGAGATGATGTTGATCGGTGCCTTTGGCGCTCTGATCGTCGTTGGTTGGTCTTATGCGAATTGGCGAGCAGCGGTTAAGATAGCCTTGTTGGTAGCCCTGTTTGAGGGGGCCATACGCAAATGGATCTTACCAAGCGGACAGGAACTGGTCTATTTCTTGAAGGACGTGTTTTTGATCGGTGCCTACATTCGGTTCTTTTTAGCGCCGACGCCTGACTTAAGAGCTTACACGCTCAAAGTTCCCGTTGGCGCTGTGTTGATCTTGTCAGTCATCGCGTGTGCTTCGGCTCTGAATCCTAACATCGGCTCGGTCATCATCGCCCTTTATGGGGTGAAGATCTACTTCATGTACATCCCGTTGATCTTCATGATGCCGTATCTATTCCGAACTGAAGGGGAGATGCTTCGTCAACTGACCTGGTACACGATGCTGGCGATTCCTATCTGCGCGCTCGGTTTCCTGCAATGGCGCTCGGATGCCTTCAGCATGCTCAACACCTACGCGGCAGCTCAAGAAATGGGCGCAACCGGGGCGACAGGCTTCGGTCTTGAGGGCGGCAAGGTCCGCATTACGGGAACCTTCTCTTACATCACGGGGCACACCACGTTTGTGGTCATCTTCAGCGCGTTGAGCTTGTTGTTGCTATCTCTCAAGGAAACGCGTTTCAAGTGGGTCTTCCTAGCGCTAAGCCTGCCCATGCTGGCCGCCAACGGCCTGATGAGCGGTTCACGCGCCACGGTGCTTTGCGGCCTATTTGTCGCAGTTGGCCTGCTGCTCGCAGCCACAGCGGGCCGGGTGGGCAGCAATAAAACATTCGTGGCCATGTTGGTCGTTGGTGGCCTCCTTGCTTTTGGGGGTGGGATTTACGTCTATCGTGATGCTTGGATGCTCTGGTATGCCCGTTTCGAAAGCTCGGGATCGACTGGCGATATCTCCGAGCGCACAGTCGGCCACGCGAGCTATGCCATCACGGCAGGCCTGAAGGAAAGCGGTGGTTTGGGCACTGGCATGGGGTTGAGTCACCCGGCCTCAGACGCACTCAGACGCCGACTCAAGGTGCCCGCGCCTCGAAAAAAGGGATTGGTGTATGACAACGAGTTTGGCCAGGTGATGGGTGAGTTGGGGATTCCGGGATTCATCGCATGGTATGGTTTGCGGCTCATGGGCATTCTGGCCTGCTGGGTCGGCTACTGGCGCTCAGCACCCGGCTTGGTGCGCGTGATGTGCCTGACGACTTTTCTGGTCAGCATCCCTCACTTTTTCATGTCCTTGGTGCTCAATCACACGGCCAACATCCTGATCTCTGCGATGACCGGCTTGAGTTTGATTCCTTTCCTGCAAAATCGTGTGGTGATGAGACACGCGCCGAGTCGGAACCGTTCGCGTCTGGATGTTCCCCGGCAAGCATGATGGATGCCTCCAATAAAGCGAGTCTGAGTGTGATCGTGCCGGCCTGCCGCCGCGTGGATGCACTGCTGAAAACCTTGGGCACGATTGAGGCCTGCCTGCCTGCTCCGGCTGAGATTCTGGTGCATGTGGATGGTGCGGATGCGACTTTGATCAGCGCCGTCGCGAACCAATTTCCAGCCGTGCGCATCCTCTCCAGCCAGGAACTGCAAGGACCGGGTGGCGCACGTAATTTGATGATCCGTGCAGCGAGTCATGAACTAGTGGCGAACTTTGATGACGACTCCTTTCCGGCCTCCCCCGACTACTTCGCGCGAATTCTGAAACTCGCGGCGCATTTCCCTGACGCGGCCATGTTCAGCGCCGCGAGTCATGAGGCGGAGTGGCGTAGCGGTGACTTCAAACGCATCGTGCTACCCTCCGGCTGCGGCTGTGTGTTCCGCAAAAGCTGGTTTGAAAAAACGTGCGGGTTTGTACCTCTGCCCGTGGCCTACAACATGGAGGAAGTGGACATCGGACTGCAACTTCACGCCGCAGGTGGAACCATCATCCACGATCCGCTGCTGCGTGTGGTGCACGATCATGAGCCTGCGAGGCAGATCTCACCGGAAATGAACGCTTATGTTCTAGCCAACACGGCACTTTTTCCATTCCTGAGGTTTCCGGTTTGGCTTTGGCCTTTGGGATTCTGGAGCGTGATTCGCCGCGTGCTGGTCCTTATCCTGTGGGGGTGGACAGCCGGTTTGCTGGACGGTTTGCGTCTGATCCCTAGGCATCTGGAGCGCTACAAGCGCTATCGGAGGGAGGTGTGCAGCCCGCACATCCTTTCCTGGCTGCTTTTGCGCCGCTGGCCCAAGAGTCTCGGTGATGCGCGAATCTAAATCTGCCAAAGGGCACTCCATTTCCACACACTCATGAGTTTTCTTCACCGCCTCGTTCGTCAGTTTTATCCGCACGGTTCCGTGAGGACTGTTTTGCGCGGGCCACTCCGTGGATTGCGCTTTGTGGCAATGCCCGGCATGGCCGCCACTTATGCGCTGGGACTGGACCACCTGAATCTGCCTTTTTTGTCCACGAAGGTGCGGGCCGGGGATGTGATTTACGATGTGGGCGGAAATTGCGGGCAGATGGCCCTGTATTTCTCTAGGGTCACAGGTGCGGAAGGGCGTATTTACAGCTTCGAGCCCGTGCCTCAAAATGCCGCGGTGTTCCGGCGCAACATGGAGCTCAACGGCATCCGCAATGTGGAACTGACCGAGGCAGCGGTTTCATCCAGCCATGAGCCACAAGTCTTCTGCTTTGATGACTCAGATCACACCATGGGCACCTTGCGCGGATCGGTGGTGACTCCGGATGTGTTCAGGACCGAGTTGCAGGTCTCCTGTCTTACTTTGGACTCCTTTCTGGCGGCAGGTGCGCGTCCGCCGCAGATCGTGAAGATTGATGTGGAAGGCTCTGGATTGGGCGTGGTTGAAGGGGCGGTCAGCCTATTCGAGAAACACCGGCCTGCCGTGTATTTCGAGATTCATGCCGGCGAGGAAGACTCGCCGGAGCTTCGTGCGGTTCGCATGCTTCAAGATCGTTGGGGATATCGAATCAAGGACCTCAGCGGCAAAATGCCGGATGGTCTTCGCCCGGTTTGGGGCGCTCCCGTATGGTGCGAGCCTGCTTAAGGCATTTGAGCCGGGGAAAGAGTTTCTGTTTATGGTGACAAAAGCCATCCAATCCATCCGATATGCGTTGTTGGAGGGGCACGCGGCGGCAAGGCTCTCGGGGTACTGGTTCTCGAGTTGGCGTTTACGGGTGGACTTTTTGCTCAGCCGACTTCTGAAGGCGGGCTTAACACCGGGAGTGGACCAACCGCGCCAGATTCGTTTTCAGGATTGGCGGCTGACCTACCGATTCAATCGTGGGGACATTCAAAGTCTGCGCGAAGTGCTGGTGGAAGAGGTCTATGCCTGTGAGTTGCCGTTTGTGCCGCGCAGCATTCTCGATCTGGGGGCGAACATCGGACTGGCATCGCTGTGGCTCGCTCGCCGATACCAACAGGCCGAAGACATGTGCATTCTGGCGGTGGAGGCTTCCGATGCGAATGCACGCGTGGCGGCGATCAACTTTCGTGACAACGCGATTCCCGGTGAGGTGATTCATGCAGCCGTCGGGGAACACCATGGCGAGGCTTTTTTTGCCGCGCGGGCGGCTTCGAATGTGGGGCGGATTGTTTCCTCTGCGGATGAAGCCAGCGTGCGTGTGCCGGTGATCGGGATCGCCGAACTGGTCGCGCGCTTTCCATCCGGGCAGGTCGATCTGGTGAAAATGGACATCGAGGGCAGCGAGCGTGAACTGCTGACACCCCGCAGCGACTGGCTAGACCGGGTGCGCGCGCTAATGATCGAATGGCATGATGACGTCGTGCCCTCAGAGGCCATGAAGCAGGTCTTGATTGAGCGTGGTTTCCACCACGAACCACTGAATGCCCACCGCCAAGAAAACTTGAGCCTTTACCTGCGCCGCTGATGCCACGGAAAATTCGACCTCTGCATGTTTGGGCACCAGGCATCCGGGATGACACTGGTGGCATCCAGGCTTTCTCGCGTTTTTTGGTGCGTGCGTTGTTGGAGGCATTCCCTGAGCATCCGGTGCGGGTGATGGTGCGCAATGAGGCGCTGAATGCAGATGATCCACTGCTTTCGATCCCCCGTTTGAAGATCCACACCATGGCCGGCCTCGTGAGTGGCCTGCGCGCGCCCGGTCTGGCCCTTTCAGGCCTGTTTCATGGCATCAAGGATCGGCCAGCCTGCGCGCTCACGACCCACATGCACTTTCTGCCGCCGCTGCATGTGCTGCGCAGCCTCACCGGCACGCCGTTTGCCGGTGTGCTGCATGGCATCGAGGCTTGGGGGCATATCTCTGCGATCCGCCGCCACGCTCTGGGCGAGGCGGACCAGATTTTCGCTGTGAGCCGCTATACGCGGGAAAAGGTCATTACGGATCACCATGTGGACAGCTCCCGAGTGCGGGTGCTGCCGAATACCTTTGATGAATCGCGCTACCAGCCCGGTGAGAAGCCGCTGCACCTGATGCAACGCCTTGGCATTCAGCCGGGGCAGAAAGTCATGCTCACAGTGAGCCGGTTGTCCGCGAGCGAGCGTTACAAAGGACACGACATGGTGCTGCGCGCGCTCGCGAAACTCACGCAGCAGGCACCAGATCTCTGCTACATCATCGCGGGAGAAGGGGAATACAAAGACACTTTAAGGCAGATGGCAGCGGAGCTAGGGGTGGCTGATCGCGTTTACTTTCCGGGTTTCATCCCGTCCGCTGAGCTGCCAGATTATTACCGTCTGTGCGACCTCTTCATCATGCCGAGCACGAAGGAAGGTTTCGGGATTGTTTTCATGGAGGCCATGGCGGCGGGCAAGCCGGTGATCGGCGGGAATGTGGACGGATCTGCGGATGCGCTGGCGGATGGCGAACTTGGCGTTCTGGTCTCGCCGGGGGATGTGGAGCAGATCGCACGAGAGATCCTCCGTGTGCTCAGGTGCGAGCATCCGAACCGCCTGCTGTACGATGCACCTAGCTTGCGGACTGCGGTCTGTGAACGGTTTGGCTGGAAGGCCTTCGTGAAAAACGTGAGTGACATCGTGAAGCCACTGATGCGATGAGCCGCGAGTTTCCCAGAGTGGCCATTCTGGCCTACAGTCCCGCCCCATACCGGGTGGAGCTGTTTGACGAGATCGCCCGTCGGGCCCGCATACACCTGACTGGTCTTTATGTGCATCGGCAGGAGCCCGGACGGCTGTGGAGCGATGCACCCATGGCGCATGAGGCGGTCTTTTTGCAGGAGGATGAGGCTGGAAAGGCCCTACAGACCGTCCATGAGGCTGATTTGGTGGTGATCTCCTTTTTCGATCAAACGAACGCACGAGCGCTTTGGAAGTCCCGTATTGCCAGCGGACGCCCGTGGACGTTTTGGGGTGAAAAACCCGGCGCGCATCGCCGCAACCTCGCTGGGCGCCTCCTGCGTCGCTGGCGGATGCGGGATCTGGCGGCGTCTGACGCGCCCGTTTGGTGCATGGGGAGTTGGGCGGAGGCCGCTTATCGGGAGGAATTCGGGCAAAACCGCGTGGTGGCCAATCTTCCGTATTTCTCCGATTTATCCCGATTTGCTCGAGCGGCCGAATCTAGGACGAAAAGCCCGGAAACGTGCCGGATCCTCTACAGCGGCAGTTTTAGCCACCGCAAGGGGGTGGATGTATTGCAGCAGGCCTTCGCGCAGGCCTCCGCAAAGTGCCCGGGACTGACGCTCACGTTTCTGGGGGCCAGGACGCCTTGGGAGCGGCTTCCCGCGCTCTATGCGGGGCACGATGTGCTGGTCGTGCCTTCACGCTACGATGGCTGGGGCATGGTGGTGCCAGAAGGCCTCGCCTGCGGGATGCCGGTCATCTGCAGCGATCAAGTAGGTGCGGGGCATGATTTGGTGAAACCCGGCACCAATGGCTGGATTTGTTCCGCAGGTAGCGTGGAGGCTCTCTCGGCCGCCATTCACGATGCTGGCCGTCTATCGGTGGATCAATGGCAGGTCATGTCGGCCGCCGCGTCCGCATCCGTGGCAAACCACCAGTTGAGCAATGGGGCGGAGCGATTGGAAGCCCTGTGTTTCGAAGCCTTGGGAGCATGAAAAATGGGGTAAGGGACGGTGGTCGATGGCAGCAGCCTGCTCGACCTCTATGTCATGCCTACCGCCACTGTTAATAAGATGGATTTCTGGCTGTTCGATTGGTTGAATATCGAACATATCTCCTCATTCGTTTTTATGCTTGTCACCCCATCTGCTAAGAGCTTGAACAGAGCCGACGGGGCTCACACCAGCCCGTTTGTTTAGTCTTCATGTGCGGCATCGCTGGCAGTCTTCACTCTAAAAGCTCACCAAGTCTCACGGATGAGGTGGCCACCCGGCTACGTGTGTCGTTGCGACACCGCGGACCGGATGACAGCGGCCTGTGGCGATCCGCGGACGGCCAAGCGTGTTTCATCCACACGCGTCTGTCCATCCTGGACCTGTCCGCCGCGGGACACCAGCCGATGACGCTACATGGAGAGCGATTCACCATCACGTTCAACGGGGAAATCTACAACTTCCATGAACTGCGAGAGGAGTTGCTGGCCCGTGGAGTGATCTTCCGCACTCAGACCGACACGGAGGTGATCCTGCGGCTTTACGAATCTGAGGGCCGCGAGATGGTCAAAAAACTGCGGGGAATGTTTGCCTTTGCGATCTGGGATGAGGAATCCAAGAGCTGTTTTTGCGCCCGCGATCCGTTTGGGATCAAACCATTTTACTACAGCGTGTCGGAAGGCCGTTTGAGCTTTGCTTCGGAACTCCGCGCGCTCATTCAGGCTGGCTTGACCTCCAGTAGGCTGAATCCGCAGGCCGTGGCGGCCTATTTCGAAACCGGTAGCGTGCCGGAGCCGCTCACGCTCATCGAAGGTGTATCCTGCCTCAAACCGGGACAGGCGATTTTTTGGAAGGATGGCGAGATGCAGGTTTACCGCCACTGGGAGCCTGTTTTTCCCTTCACGGAGGGAGATGAATCGCGATGCGATGCCGAAGAAGCCGCCAGCCGGCTGAGACAGGCCCTACTGGACAGCGTGAGGCATCACTTCGTCAGCGACGTGCCGGTCGGCATCTTTTTGAGCGGGGGCATTGATTCGACTTTGTTGCTCGCCTTGGCTCGTGAGCTCGGACATGAAAAGATTTCCACCTTCTCCATCGGTGTGGATGATCCAGGGCTGGATGAGAGTAGCGTTGCTCGCCGCACAGCAATGCACTTCGGCGCGGATCATCATGAAAAGCGCCTCGATGACCACGCGGGACGCGCGATCTTCGACCAATTCATCACCAGCATCGACCAGCCGAGTATCGATGGCTTCAATACCTACACGGTGTCCGCTTTTGCCCGCGAGCATGGCATGAAAGTAGTGCTCTCCGGCTTGGGTGGGGATGAGATATTTGGGGGCTATCCCAGCTTTTCCCAAGTCCCGCGCCTAGCGCGGCTCGCCCGGCTGCTTGGAGTCGTTCCGGGCGTGCGGCAAATGGCCGGGCGCTTCATGGAGAAGCACTCGAAGAGCAACCGCACCCGGCGGATGGGGACTTTGTTCCAGAGCGATCCGTGTGTAGCCACGGCCTATCGTGCCTATCGCGCCATTTTCTCCCGCAGAGACGCTTTGCGCCTCACGGCGCACTACACCGGGGTCGCTGAGGTGTGCCGCCATGCTCGGTCGGATACCCCCATGCCACCCACCGCGGAGGACGAGGTCAGCTTCTGTGAAATCACCGGCTACATGCGCAATCAACTGCTCAAAGATAGCGATGTCATGAGCATGGCACACGGGTTGGAACTGCGAGTGCCGCTGGTCGATCGAAAGCTCTTTGACAGTATCGCCAGCGTGCCTGCACGGCTGCGGCTGCGCAGCGGCAAGCGGTTTCTCCTCGATGCCGTGCCAGAAATCCCCTCCTGGGTGGCTGAGCAGCCCAAGCGTGGCTTCCTGTTTCCTTACCAGCGCTGGGCGGAGGCCTCATGGAGCACGTTGTTTGACCGCCTGCCGGTCAACAACCTCGGCATCCAGCCATCTTGGTTCCAACGTTGGAGCGCGCTCGTTTTGGAGCATTGGATGAAGACGCACAGCATCTCTTCCGCGCCTCTATCCGCATGAAGGTGCTGCATGTCATTCCGTCGCTGTCGCGCAGGCGTGGCGGCCCCACCACCGCTCTGCTCGGCTTATGCCCAGAGCTCGGCAAGATCGGTATCGAAACGACGATCATCACCACGGATGATGATGTGGACCGGCGGCTTCAGGTGCCCCTGATGCAGCCCTGCGTTTATGAGGGCTGTCGCGTGATCTTCTTTCCGCGGCGTGATGGATGGTCCCGCCTGTTCCGCGATTTCTCCTATTCACCGGAGCTGCGGGAGTGGCTGGCGGAGCATCTGGCGGAATACGATCTGCTCCACGTGCATGCCCTCTTTTCCTATGCGCCCAGCCTAGCCATGCAACTGGCGCGCCGCGCGGGCGCGCCCTACATCTGCCGGCCGCTCGGGCTGCTCGGAGAGTGGGCGCTCAAACAAAAGCCCCTGCGCAAGCGCGCCTTCATCCGCCTGTTTGACGCGGAAAACCTCAATCATGCCGGTGCCATCGAGTATGGCAGCCCCCAGGAGATGCGGGAAGCCGCCGCACTGGAGCTTCCGGCACCCGGTCGCATGATCCCGCTGGGGTTTCAGCCGGTGCCGGAGCATCCCGAAGCCCGTCTTGAGCTGTGCGCGCGATTTTCTCTGCCCGCGGACAAAACGATCATCCTCTTTCTCTCGCGCGTTCATCCTAAAAAAGGACTCAACCTTCTCGTCGAGGCCTGCTCGCGTCTTCCGGCGGATTCCTTTCGCCTTCTCATCGCCGGTTCGGGCGAGCCCGCTGATGAGGCAGCCATCCGAAAGCAGGTTAAAGCGCTTGGATTGGATGGGCAGGTGCTCTGGACAGGCTTTTTGGAGAACGCGGACAAAACGCTCGCGCTCCGCGGAGCTGATTTGTTTGTTCTGCCTTCGCTCTCGGAGAGTTTCGGCATCGCGGTGGCAGAGGCCATGTCTGCTGGATGCGGAGTCATTGTCAGCGATCAGGTGCCCGTTTCCGACTGGATCGCGAAAGCAGAAGCGGGCTGGGTGACTCGGACGACGGTGGATTCGGTGCATGAGGCCCTGCTCGAGGCCCTAAACAATCCTCACGAAACGCAGATACGCGCGCAAAGAGCTGTGCGCGTCGCCCAGGAGCTTGCCTTCTCAGTTCTGGCTCCACAAGTGGCTGCACTCTATCGGGGAGTCCTCGAGCGTGCGGCCACGGCGCCCACGCCCGTCCTTCGCGCGCTGCACGTCATCCCATCTCTTTCGCGTGAGCATGGAGGCCCCAGTGTCGCCCTGCCGGCCATGGCGCGTTCGCTCGCAGACGCGGGCGTTTTTGTCGATGTCGCCACTACGGATGACGATGGGGTTGGCAAACGATTGGCGGATGTGCCACATGCCACGCCGCTGAAATCGGAAGGCTACCGCGTGATCTATTTCCCGAAGCAGAGCGAATTCTACAAATGCTCCCTGCCGATGCTGCGCTGGCTCTTCCGCCATGTCACCGACTACGATGTCGTGCATGTGCACGCGGTGTTTTCGTTTTCCACACTCGCCGCGGCCATCGCTTGCCGCTGGATGCAGGTTCCCTACATCGTGCGACCGCTCGGCGTGCTCAATCGCTGGGGCATGATCAACCGCCGCCGCCAGCTCAAAGCCGCCTCGTTTCGTTTGGTGGACAAACCGGTGCTCGATCGCGCTGCAGCAATTCACTACACCGCGGAAGACGAAAAGGAGGATGCGTCGCGGCTCGGCATTCGCGCGCGTGCTCGCGTGATTCCGCTGGGCTTTGATCTCGCAGCTTTTTCCGATCTGCCGCCCGCCGCTGAGTTTGCCGAGGCATTTCCGGCGAGCAGGGAGAAGCGGATCATTCTTTATCTTTCCCGGCTGGATCCCAAAAAGAACATCGGATCGCTCATTGAGGCGTTTGCAAGTGTCCCTGATAACACGGTGCTCGTGATTGCCGGAAGCGGGGATGCCGAGCATGTCGCTGAATTGAAGCAACGCGCGAAGGGGCTCAATCTCAGCCCGCGCATCATCTGGACTGGGCACATCGAGGGCCGGCTAAAGATGGCCGCCTTTGCCGCGGCGGCCGTTTACGTGCTGCCATCGCACACGGAAAATTTTGGCATCGCCTTGCTGGAGGCCATGGCATCCGGACGAGCCTGCATCAGCACCCCAGGAGTCGCTCTTGCGGCGGAATCCGCGAAGGCCAACGCGGTGCTCATCTGTGACGGCACTCCCGCGGCTCTTGCTTCCGCGATTCAGCGCTGCCTCGGCGATGAAAAACTCCGTGTCGATCTCGGCGTAAGGGCCGCGGAACTCGTCCGGGAGCGTTTTTCCGCCCCCGCGGTGGCGCAGCGTCTCATCGCGCTGTATCGCGAGTGCCGCGTCACCTAAACCGAACCGCATGGCCGCCATGACCATCACGCCGATGATCCTCACCTTCAACGAGGCGCCCAATATTGCGCGCACGTTGGAAAAACTCGCCTGGGCAGGCGAAATCCTCGTCGTGGACAGCGGCAGCACCGATGGCACGCTGGAAATCGTTCAGGCCAATCCGCGGGTCCGTGTGGTGCATCGTGCCTTCGATAGTTTTGCCGCCCAATGCAATTTCGGACTCGGTCACGTGCGCACGGAATGGGTGCTCTCGCTCGATGCCGACTACGTCCTCACCGACGATTTGGTCGCTGAGTTGAGCACGCTGGATGAAAATACGCCCCACGCCGGTTTCACCGCACGTTTCATCTACTGCGTGCACGGCCATCGGTTGCGTTCTTCGCTTTATCCGCCGCGCACCTCGCTCTACCGGCGTTCGCTGGCCGTTTACGAAAACGATGGGCATGGGCACAAGGTGCGGGTGACGGGCAGCACCGCGATGCTGGATGCCGCCATCCTTCACGACGATCGCAAGCCCCTGGATCGCTGGTTTGGGGAGCAAATCCGCTACGCAGGCAAAGAGGCTGCCAAACTCGCCTCCACGCCCGCTGCGCAGCTCAACCGACCCGATCGAATTCGTCAGCGTATCTGGTGCGCACCGCTTCTGGTGCTCGGATATACCTTGTTTGCCCGTCGCTTGATCCTCGATGGCTGGCCCGGGTGGTTTTATGCTTTTCAGCGCCTGCTAGCCGAAGTGATGCTGTCTTTGAAGCTTTTGGAATTCCGGCTTAGCCGATAAAACCACAAAACATTCACGAATTACCCTGACGGGCCGGATTGACCTCCGGCCCGTTTTGCTTTTTGATCTGGCCGCCCATGCGAGTGCTTTTGCTGAACCAATGTTTTCATCCCGATCATGTGGCCACTGCACAGCATCTCACAGATCTCGCCCTCGCTTTGAAGCAGGCCGGTCATGAGGTGACCGCCGTGGCCTCCAGTCGCGGCTATGACAATCCTACGCACCGCTATCCCGTGAACGAATCCTGGGAGGGCATCGAGGTCCGCCGCATTTGGACGCCTGGGCTTGGTAAAAAGGCGAAGTGGCGGCGGTTGGTGGACTTTGGTGTGTTTTGGCTGAATGCCGCGCGGATCTTGCTGTTCATGCCGCGGCATGACGTGACGGTCTGCCTGACTTCACCGCCGCTGATCTCCACGTTGGGCACGATCGCGGCAAAGTTGAAGGGCGGAGCGGTCATCCCGTGGGTGATGGACCTCAATCCTGACGAGGCGGTGGCTGCGGGCTGGCTGAAGCAGGGCGGAATCGTGGAGCGCGTCCTCACTTGCGTGCAAAACTGGAGCTTCAGGCAGGCGGCGCGCATTGTGGCGCTGGATCGCTTCATGGCGGAGCGGCTGATCCGCAAAGGCGTGCGGCCGGAGGTCATTCACACGGATGCGCCGTGGTCCCACGATCAGGCGGTGCGCTTCGATGTGCCTGCGCGTGAGGCTTTTCGCGCGAAGCATGGTCTGAGTGGCAAATTTGTCGTCATGTACTCCGGCAATCACAGCCCATGTCATCCGCTGGACACGGTGCTGGCGGCTGCGGAGGAATTGAAGGGCGATGAGCGCATTCATTTCTTGTTTGTCGGCGGTGGCAGTGAATTCAAGAAGGTGCAGGCCTTTCAGAAGGCGCAAAACCTGTCCAACATCACCACGCAGCCTTACCAGCCGATGGCGGAGCTTTCTGGATCGCTTTCGAGCGCGGATCTGCATCTCGTGGTGATGGGCGATCCGTTCGTCGGCATCGTGCATCCGTGCAAAATCTACAACATCCTCACGCTGGGCATTCCGCTGCTGTTTGTGGGGCCGGAGGAGA
>Ga0315902_10003662_pt1 | contig 22793 bp, 21 predicted proteins | sample LakEriMetagenome_9_FD_203523 | JGI IMG/M metagenome (GOLD analysis project Ga0315902, IMG submission 203523) | Freshwater fungal communities from buoy surface, Lake Erie, Ohio, United States - Buoy 12 MA117 | ecosystem: Environmental > Aquatic > Freshwater > Lake > Lake biofilm | place: USA... | reverse complement strand
TAAGATAATACTTATATTTATATTCAATAGCATCACTGCCATTAATATAAATCATAAGGTTTTCCATAAATGTCATAGTAATACTAATTATAAAAAATATTAGTAGCCAGAGATACTTTTCCTGATTATCCCAGGCTATTATAAATATAATGCTGGTGAGTATAAACAACCCAATATATTCTGGAGTTTTATATTTATATAGTACTAGGTAAGTATTAAAAACTAACATAGGCGTGAATAATAGGTCTATATTACTAACAACCATATAATAAAAAAAACATTTTTATTTTGTTGGTTTTATCTTTTGGTTTCATTTGTTGTTTTTTAGTTTTTTAGGTTTATCTTTGGTCTAGTATCTAGTACGAGACCTACCACTACGAGCAGTACTCCCAATCTGTAGTCTCTCCATAAGCTTTCTGTTTTGTTCAATAAGGTCAAACACAGTTTGTTCTGCTGGACGACCTTGTTCAGCTCGTTGTTCGTGCCTTTTCGGTTGCTCTTCTACTCTATGGCCTCCATGGGCTTCACGACAACACGTAGTTACATGACTGTTGTACTTGTTGGCGCCAAGACCTGCTCTCCAACACATAGCACACTTGTATGTGGTGGGCTTCATATCAGGTGTTCGTAATGTACAATAGCCACCAGTATGTCCAAAATTACAGCAGTAGTTACACCGCATGTTCTTTAGGTTAATACAGTCTTCTTTGAGGTGTCCACTATACACATGCTCGGGTCTGCCAATACTTTGACAATATTGGCAGACCCTAAATTTTTCAAGCTCCTCATCACCAGCAAGATTAATTATAACCATAATGCCATCATCTTCCTCTTGGTCATCACACATATCGTCAGAGTATATGAGAAATGGTTCCGCTCTACATCCACCAGAACGGTCAAGTTCGGCTATGCGATTTTGTTCAGCGATGGCCAACAGCATATAGTTCTCTGTAGTGTAATATCCAGGATGTGATATATCAGTAATCATCTTAGTTTTTGTGACAAGACTGTATACCATAAAAAAAACCTATCAATTTTTTTAGGAAAAAAAAAATATTAGTATTTTTAGTAAAATATGGTATAGATTTAAAAACATACGTGTTAGAATATATAATCGATGCACTACTCGGATTATTATTATTATCTACAGAGTTATTCACGTATCTTACCTAATAAACTATTTCAGTGCCTATATAATTATTATTATGGTATGTTGGGTAAGCCAGCTGTTAGAATGATAACATTATCTAAGACAGAAAAGGTAATAAACCATTTTACTAACTTAACTTTAGAACCAACTGAAATAATTCCAGGTATTTATTTAGGGAACGCATATAATGCTAATAATTTTGCTATATTATCTAAACTAAATATTAAGGTTATAGTAAATGTTAGTACTGAATTTAATAATACATATGAAAAGGATACAGATATTAAGTATATACAAATTCCTATTAGAGATGATGCGGATCATCATTTAAATAAGCATAGTATAAAGCAGGTATTTGAATTTTTGGATTTGTATGCTCCATACGATGAGAATAATGCGGTATTATTCCATTGTTATATGGGGAGTAGTAGAAGTGCTAGTATTACGTTAGCATATTTAATACATCACTATAAGTATAATTTTACGGATGCGTTGAGCTTAGTAAAAGAGCGACGAAATATAGTGAATATCAATGTTAATTTTTTGAATGATATTCGTAATTATTTTGATGATGACCCAGTTATTATTTAGACCTAAATTTAAATATAAAATATAAGATATAAAATAATAGTAAACATATGTTATATTTTTTATTAGATTTTATGACTAGTTTATGTCTAAATATGGTACTGAAAATAGGTAGTATTTTTGTCTATAAAAGTTATAATGGATTATATTATGTTTATAGATATTATATACCATTAAAAGAACCAAATGATAATAGTAATAATGGAGAGTATGTTGTATTAACGGCGGAAGAATATAATAGTTTGGTATATAAAAATGATGCTATACAATTAATAGAGGAGCGACTAGCTAATATTGAGAATAACCACCACTCTGGTACTAGTACTTGATAAATATAAAATATAAAATATCTGTGTATTATTTATATGAATAAAATATCGAAACTAATGTTTGCCTGGCTCATAACAGGTATAATTTTATTAGTAGGAACTGTTATAGTAACTTTTATTCCTATGCTTAATTTAGTAGCAACTCCAGCAGCAATTTTAATATCTATTATAGTTCATGTAATATTTTTGATAGTAATGTTAGTAACTTTCTATAAGGAGGCTGATAATATTAAATTTTTGTAAATATTTAACTGTAGTGTTTTGTAGGAATTCTTGAAAATACTTTTATTTTTGAAAAATTGATTAGTTTAAAAAATAAAAGAGGTAATTTATATATCTATGATAAAAAACTATATTGCTAAAAAGTCAGACAAATTAGTTGGGGATAATTACGCTGTGTCATTTGAATTAAGTAGAGTGCATAAATCCCTGGCAAATGCTATAAGACGGGTATGTCTTAGTGAAATACCCGTAGTCTCGTTTGATGATACATATCATAATACTGTATCAGAAAATAATATTAAAATACATAAAAATATTAGTGTACTACATAATGAGTTTATAGCTCATAGGTTGTCTCTACTACCTATTTGTATGTATAAGTCTCCTAAATTAAAATTGGTAGCGCATATTAATAGTAGTAATAATACTATTGTATATGAATTTAAAGACGCTAAAAATATTCCACAATTTAGTCTTAAAATTAAAAATGATCAGGAGACAAGAACTAGATTAGGCACTACAGCACAGGATAATATTATAGATGTTACAACTGAATATTTTGAAGTATCAGAGGGAAATATAAGAGACTACTTTATACCGGATTATATAACAGGTGACTATCCACTTATACATATTATAAAACCTATTAGTACTACAGAAGAGGTACAGAATGCTGAGGAATTGATTATAGATATGTCGTGTTCGCCAGGTATTGGTAAAGAAAATGCTAGAAATTGTGCTGTTGGTACTATAACATATGAGTTTGTTAAAGATGATCAATCAGTTATTGATACTAATTTTGATAAATATATGAGTGATTTACAGGCACAACGTGTTTTAGATAAGTTGCCACTATTTAGTGAGGATGATATTAGTCAATTTCGTAATAGTTATATGCTATTAGATGCTGAAAAAATCTATAAGAGAGATAGTACAGGTGAGCCTGATACTATTAAAATTTCGGTAGAAAGTGTAGGTAATTTGGAGGCTAAACAAATAGTATATGATGCTATATCTATATTAAAAATGAAAACCTATAACTTGATGAATAGTATTAAATGGGTAAATGATAAATATGTTACAGATAATAATATAAGTGTACGTAAAAACAATAAGAATGGTTTTGTGGAGATTTGTATTAGTGGTGAAAACCATACAATGGGTAACTTAATTGGTTGTTATTTACAGGATATTTTTGTTACACAAAAAACAGTGGGAGACTATCTTACTTTTGCTAGTTATAAAATGCCACATCCATCAGAAGAGAAAATAGTTATAGTGGTGGGAATAGATCACACAAAAGATTTATCTAATTTGTTTGGTAAGTTTGGATATAATCCAACACTGCGAGATGAGGATAGTGCTATCAATTGTATGTTTATGGCAATGAGTGCTTATTTATATAAGTTAGATATTTTACTAAGTAAATGGAGTGAGATAAGTGGTGTGACAGATACTAGTTTTGAGGTAGCTGATATAGAATTAAAAGAGTGTAAGGATTATGATAGAAATAAGATTTTTGCCACGTTATTCTAAGCTAATGGCGCAATATTTTTAGAATAAAATATTTTATTATTTTAGAATAAAATATTTTATTATTTTAGAACAATAAAATAAATACTTGAGTGTGTTCTATATTAATTTCGTGTTTAAATCTAAAATATTTTATTATGTTTTTAGAATATATTTATGAACAATAATAATAATAATACTAAGTCTACGCTTTTCTATTCTAAAAGATGTCCTCATTGTGCGGAAATAATGATGTTTATAGAGAAATCCCAGAAACAATTACCTAATTTTTCTGATAATTTTAACTATACGTTGGTGGACGGTAATCGCAACTTACCACCAGCTATTAAGAGTGTTCCAAGTATGCACGTTCCTGATATGGGTGGTCGTATTTTAGTGGGTACAGAAGTAAAAATGTATTTAGAAACTTGTTTTACACGCTTGTCACAGAATAGAAGAGCACCACAGCCAGTAGCAGCTCCATCTCCAGCTCAAACACAGGCTGATAGTGATGGTATATTGGGTTATCTTGCTGCGGAAATGAGTGGTTTTGGTGATATGTATTCTTATATAGATGGCGATAGTTCATTACAGACACATTGTTATGAATATATTGATAGTAATGGAAATAAACAGCAAAAATGTGAAATGAGACCAAAACCACGTTCTGAGACTGGTGTTAACCAGGGTATGACTGCCTCACAACAACATACTATTAGGTTACAACAACAGGCTAGACAAATGGGTAATGGTCAAATGCCTGTATTTCAAGATCCCACCCGTCAACCATTACAAGATAGACAAACAGTGGACGAGAATGACTATGAACGATTGATGCAGGAACGTAATAATGATCCTAATGTCCCACAATATGCTAATAGACTTGGCTAATAATATTTCTCTATTATATATGGTAGATAGTTGTCCAGTTGGATTTTTATGTCTAAATTCTAATAGTGCTCTATTATTGATATCTGTTATTTTTATTGTAGTAGCATATTTGGCTACAAATGGTAAAGTACAACTTAAAAAAATGGAAGATTATACGGATTTAATAACAGCAAAAGAAATAGTATTAGAAGAAAGACGACACATTTTAAATAAATTAATAGAAACAGATGTCCAGGCATTGGAAACATCATGTGAAATATCACCTAAAAAACCTATATCATCGTCTATAGTCACCGCTACACAATTGGCACAAGAACCAGTTATTATAAATAATATATATGTACAAGGTGAAAATAGAGTACATGATAGGGCAACAGAAAACATGTTAGTAAGTAAGGAATATGAAAGGCTGGTAAATCCATTATTGCCACCTGAACGTAGTTATGAAACTACGTATGGCTTACCTATAAATGTTCCAACACGTGGTGTTAACTCTAGTTATCAACAAATAGGTACACTGGATAGTGATAATAAAGTATTACCACTATTTGGACGACCTATGTGGCGTGGTAGTCATAAATGGAATTTCTACACATTTAGTGATCAGTTTCATGCTATTAAATTACCAGTCCATTTAAAATCCAGGGACTGTATGGATGACACAATTGGATGTGATGAATTATATACGGGAGATAGTGTAACTGTTCCACAATATCCTGGAGTACAATTTCGGGTAAATATGTATAAGTTAGACAAACCAACCTACATTCCATTTGTGTAAAAAAAAGCAAAACTAAAATAAATATAAAGAATAGACACATTTATAAAAATAAGATGAGACTTAGAAATCGTAAAGCCTATGGTGGTGACTTAGTGGAGGAGGATGACAATATGGATACTAGAGCGGTGGCGTGTATTCTATTAACTTTTATGGCTGTTTTGCTATCATGTACATTTGCTCTTGGTTATGTTAGTATTACACTATATGATCCTGGTTTTTTTGAGAGATTATATACTAATATATATAATGCTAACTCACATAAGATTAGCTCTATTAACAGTATTCTTAGCAATTTTGTAGGTGGTAATAGACTACCTTTTGATTATACTCAGTATGAGTTATAATATAAAATAAAAATAATAGTTTAACACTATTAGACTATTATTTTTAGTATTAATGATAATAATATAGTTATCAAGATTAAGTTATTTATCTTTCTAACAATTCTGGGTGTATACGATATAGTCTTTCAATGGCTTGTTCTTTTAGTTTTGCCTCTATCATGATGTCTATCTGAACACCATATTTTTCTGGAATTTCCAAATAATAGTCTGGTAAACGTGAAATTAGATCACTATGGTGACCTGTTTTACCTTCACCTTGTTCACTAATATGAAATTTAGGTCGCATCTTGCGTACTGTCCATGTTTCTAATACAGCTGGTATGTAATAGGAAATATCATGTTTAATTTCGCCTGGATGTAGTTGATTATAGCAGGCAAAGTGATGATTGTCTAGAATAACAACAACACCTGTACGCTTACTAACCAATAAACAATCCTCTATATTAAATGCCTTCTCACAATTTTCAAGAGCAATACGTCTCCTAATATATGATGGCAAACTCTTCAGATTTTTAACCCATCTATTAATGGTAGCTGCTTTATTACCATACACACCACCACCATGAATACATAAGACACTACTTCGTGTACATTTCATATAGTCTAAAATTTTAGCATGGACACCCAACTCATAAATAGTTTTCTCTAACACACGTTCGTTGGGAGTTCCTAACACATTAAATTGGCCTGGATGAAAGGTGATACGCTGCTTGTACTTTTTAGCAACAGCACCCAGATATTCTAATTTATCAGCAAACATATCAATATTATATTGAGAGGTGTCAATATAGTCTATGTTTGTAATATGTGGAAAAATATCACTACTTAGTCTGAAAACAGATATATTATTTTCCCAATTCCATTTCATCATGATGGCGATATCATCTAGATTTTGGTTTGCCAGTTGAATACAGTGACCATAACCTTTTGTCTTTAAAGTATCCAATCTACATGTTCTACTAGCAAAAACAGCGGGTTTTGATTCACGTAACTTTGTATTAATACAACATAATCCCAGTCTAATATTTTTATTATAAGTGTTCATTGATTTTAGTTTTTTAACACATAGTGATTTTTCATATTTTCAGTTTTTTTGAGATTTTATATGTCAAAAAAACTAACTACTGGTATTTTTTATTATGAAATATAATGGTAGAAAACTTTTGATTATAGTAGGCAGATGGTGTATAGATTTTAAATTGTAGGTTTTTGGGATAGGTGTTATAACTCACGAAATAGACTTATATACATATATTACTCGTGTTTTCTAAACACATAAATTAATTATAAGAGTTTTAAATCTATAGTCCACTATAAAGCCAAAAGTGGGTATTGCCCGAATTATTATTTTTACCAGTTTTCCTATTTATTTTTTGGTCTATCCTAACACCATAAAATAAATAATAAAATAACTATTTCATCATGATAAATATTCAGCTTATTAGCCATAGTTACAAAATGTGCTTACTAGGTATAGTATATTTTACATATATTATATCGTTTCAAATATAAGTCTATAAATTTGTAGTGTAAGTTGCTCTTGTATACTAATATGCCTTTATCGCGAAATTTTAAATAATTTACATTTAATAGTTTATTTATGTCAAAATCTATTTTTTCAAATAGTGCTATTATCCATGGCCGATTGTTATAAATAGATATAGACTTTTCAGTAAACATATACTCATCCATATAGTTGTCTACTAATTTATGAAATCCATTTGATGCTCGTCGTTTTATTTGTGTCAAAAAATCATAGTGGGTAGATGATTTAAGATAAATACTACTAAAAGAATTCATTCTAGGTATAGCAGCGCACATTTTATTAAATGTAGGTAGTGTATCATTTATCTTCTTTTTATTTAGTGTATATTCAATATTATCACTCATACTTGCTAAATAGCCTTTAAAATAGTGCTCCAACCAATTTTTATCTATATAGGGGGACACTAATATATCATGCAATCTCAAATCTATGGTGTTTAAATGTAAGTGTACTATTTGGTTATCAGAATAAAATTTAATAAACGCAATAGAAAAATATACCATATTTACTATAGAAACATCACTTTTATTATCTGATTTTATATATTCTAATAGGGCTCTCTTACTCACATGATTTATACTGACTGCTAAACTACAACAATTTTTACATGCGACATGAATATCAGACCATAACTTAGTCCCTATACTAGAATATAAATCTGTGTTGGTAAATTTAGTTATAGCGATTCTATAATTATCATATTTATAGTAGATTTTAAACGCATTAAAAGCACTCATAATTCATACTAATAAATACATATTATTTTGCACACACTGAGAAAAAATTGAAATTTTGTAAAGATTTAAAGAGTACGCTTTATTATAAAATTATAGTATTATAATGGTTGAACACGCTAAAGTTGACAGTGAAGATTATTATGAAGTCTTAGGCGTTCCCAAGAATGCTGATACTGAATTAATTAAAAAACATTACAAAAAACTTAGTCTAAAATATCATCCTGATAGAAATCCTGGAAATGTGGTAGAGTGTGAACGTATTTTTAAACGTGTAGGTGAAGCATATAGTGTATTGTCTGACGAAAATCAACGTAGGGTATATGATCAAGTAGGTAAGGAAGGTCTTAAAGGCGGTGCGGGTGGTGGTCATGGTTTTGATGTAAATGACTTATTTGCGCAAATGTTTGGTGGTGGTGGTTTCTCATTTGGTAGTGGACATCATCCACACCATCATCATCAAAGGGCTCAGCAAGTTGAACAACATTTAGAAACTATTAACTTGACACTAGAACAAGTTTATAAAGGATATAAGGAAACACGTAAGGTTAAGATGATGTGCACATGTAAGACGTGTGATGGTATGGGTAGCAGTGATGTTGTAGCATGTACACAATGTAAGGGTAGTGGTTTATTTACCCAAACAATTCAAATGGCACCTGGTATGATTTCACAGACAAGAGGGCCATGTAATGCTTGTGGCGCTACAGGCAAAATAGGCAAAGGAAGTACACCCTGTAGTACTTGTAATGGCGCTAAGCGGATAGAACGCACTGAGACAGTAAATATTGAATTTCCACCTGGTGTTGAAAAGAATGCTCAGCTACATTGTCAGTTTGAAAATCATGTGTTCTTGTTTAAGGCTAAAGTTGAAACACACCCATTATATAAACGTGATGGTGCCAATATTATAATGGACAAATCCATTTCGTTATGTGATGCTCTATGTGGTGTTACATTTGAAACAAAGACACTGAATGGTAAAACTGTTGTAGTCCAGTCACCTAAACGAATGGTTATTAAACCAAATACCACACATGTTATTTCTGGGTTAGGTTTGCCATTGCCTGGTAAATCAGTATTAGGTGATCTTCATATCCGATTTAATATAGTTTTCCCAGATGAACTAACGGATAATAGAATAGAATACCTATATAAAATACTTAGCAAAACGGGTCTTCCACCTCCACCGCATAATACAAATGGTAAAACGGTTATAACACTTGATCCATTTAAAATCCTAGATAGCCACACATATTCAGGGGAGCGTGCTGATAATAATGATTTTTCAGAGCCAGAACATATGGATCCTCGCCAACAATGTGTGCATCAGTAAATATATAAATAGTTTTTATTTATATATTTAATGAGTGTGGTATGCTGTGTTACTAATATATAACTATCTTTAGAAAACTAATATATATATATATATATATATATATATATATTGGCTAATCAGCGGAATATTTGTATGATAAAAATAGATATTTTCTTATTCATTCCCTGGTATCATTTACCAGCATACAAGTGTGGCACAGTAGACTTTTTGTCCCACTTTTAGTTTGTTATTTAAAGTGGTGTCGACACCGAAATTTATAAAGACTTTTTATGGTCTGGGACAAAAAACTTCACTATGCCACACTTGTAAGATAAATATGAAAATACGCAAAAACAATAATCCTGGTAATGCCTACTTTTTGATTTATAGTGGATAAGTTATATTATTTTTGCTGGTTTATCTATTTTTAATGGCTAAATATTCAGCTTATTATTTTTTATCGTTGCAATCTATTTCACATTGTTCCTTGTCAACTTCATGTTTGCACTGTATTTTACAAGTGTTGTTAGGACCTCCACCATTCAAATTATTTATTAGATCCTGCTTTATTAATTCAACTGCTTTTAACAGTTCGTATATTTCTTTTTTTTTCATTATATATATATAAAATAATATAAAAATTTTGTAGAATAGGTATTAATTTACGCCCATGATACAAGTTCATTTTGTAAGTTAAAATTTCAGATACCATAAATGTAGGATTTCTAACTATACAAGTGCGTTTTTGTGAGCTACGACGCTAAAAAAACGCACTTGTATTCTAACGGATTTATAATTGACCCATATAATTTTATAGACTGAAAGTGGCGTAAATTATTCTAACATCTAAAATGCGTTTTATAATTTCAGCAAAACATCCATTTGCTAATATTAATTAGTTGTTTGTTGTTTACATATCAAACTCTTAAAAACAAAAAAACCTATTATCTAGCAGTAGGAAAACTAACAATACCACGAGTTCTACTAAATAATTGGTTATTTTCTACATTATACAAATTTGTATTAAAAAAATCAGGTGTCATTGTAGCATATAGTGATTTATCTGCTATGTGTGCTGGTAATATTGTATTGTTATAGTCATATATATTGCGAATATCACCTGATGTTTTTTCAAAAAGTATTTCTGTAAATTCTGGTGTTTTATCCATTACTGGTTCTGGAGCTACACATCTATTTTTTTTGAGATTTTTACTATTAATTACACTACCAGTAGTTAAACCATAAATATTGTTATCTATGTGATCACTTCTAACATTATCTTTAAAACTATAAACGCGCATATCTTTTAAACTAAATATATTATCACTTGAATAATTAAAGTCTATTATAAATTTATTAGTGCTATAATCACTATTATTTAGTAGAAAAATTTCCATTAAATAATTTTTGGTCAAATTTGAAAATGTGGAAACTTTTAAAAAATCAATGTCAATAGGTTTCACCATGTTTTTTAATCCAGAAAACAAATTTTTCTCCAGAATTTTATAAATTTTTAAACGCAAATCACGTGGAATATCATGTCTATTGTAAGTAATTGGTTTTCCTATTATAGATGGAATACTTTCTATAATATTTGGTTGACAACTGCTATCTATAGAATTACTATTTAATTGGCATAATGATCCCGTAAATTCTTCCACCATAGAAAACTTGTTTCGTAATAGAAAAAATATAAATATAAAAACTACTATTAGTAATATATGTTTCATATATTAATAATAGTTATTATTATTATATTTATACTCTATTATTATTATAGAAAACCTAAAAAACATATCAGTAAATATTGGTCAAATATGCCTGTTATGCGAGACCATAGTAAGCCAAATATGAGTATAATAGATCTAAAGTATGGATTGTCCCCACCAGACATGACTAATATATCAAGTTTTTTGAAGGTTAATGATATTGTCCAGTTTTTGAATGATAATTATATAGATTATTATGAATTATCAACTGACTATATTAGTAGAAAACTAACATGTGATAATAGTAGGTCACTAGTTTATACTGATGTCGCAACTGGTAATATTATTGGTTATGTTTATAGTAGTACTTTTATTTTCCAGGGTAAACCCTTTACCTATGTAGACTTATTATGTGTTCATAAACTTTATAGAAAAACACACATAGCGGAACGACTTATAGATGCTATTATTTATGTGTCGCCAATAAAACAAATAATTCACAAAAAAGATAGTACATGTTTACCATTTAAACATTTTCACCAAACTAGTCACTATAGTTGTGGTGTAGCATATCTATGTAGTAAATATACTGAATATAGTAATAAAAACCAATGGATAATAGATGAAAAGGAGAGTAGTGAGACAGTTAAAATATATAGATCTAGTATTGGTGAAGTAGAAAGTGTGGTAAAATTTGTGGTTTTTGGTTTTAAAAATCTGGTAAAAAATGGTAGACTAGGGGAAATTTATTTTTGTAAAGATTTAAATTCAGAAAGTTTATACATAGAGTTGATTTATATTTTTAAATCCCTAGATATAGATTTTCTAGTAACATTACCATTAGATATTTTTGAGAAAAAAATAAATAGTGACTTTTATGCTAAAGGTATGGATTTGTATATGTATGGGTTTAATATATATTTGGATTATATAGAAAAACCATTTTGGTTAGATGTGTTTTAGTGGATTATTTCCACGTGAAACATTAATTTTTAAACATTCACGAATACGTTCATTTCTAAATTCAATATCTTCTATTAGGACATCCAAAGTGGATTTAAATATGATGTCACTATTGTAGGTAATTTTAAGTTGTTGTAAACCTCTTACAGCATTAGTAAACTCTAATAGAAATTTTTGTAGTATACTATGGTTACTCTCTTTAAAGTAGTTATATGTGGAAGAAACCGATTCTAGTTCGTTGAGTAGTATACTATCAATTACAGTAAATGTAGAAGAAATGAATTCTCTTAGAAAGTCCAATGTATTATCACCATTTCTATCATGCCACCAACGATCTATTGACCGTAAATAGTGATTTTTATCTATACCTATAATGTGTTCGTTTTTTTTGTAAAGTTTATCGCCTTCTGTTAAATTACTCAATATTTTTAGATTAATAAAAATATTATTTAATGTTTCCTGTGCATTTTCGGTAGACATTGTTACTTATATATATTTTAATAGATATTTTTCCAAGAATATTTCAACTGAATTTCTACAATATTACTCATTTGAAAGAGGCGCAATTAATATTTGCTGGGTTTTAAGTAACATTTCAACATTATTATTTTGATATAGAACTATCAAGAAGAAAAAATGGCGTTTATTTTTGTAATATTTTACATTTAGTGTGTCAGTATAAAGAGTATAAAATCCATAGTTTTCTATAGCATTTTCACCAACTATTTTAATTTTATAGATTATTTTATAAATATTTTTGGTAATTTCTATAATTTTTACATAGAATATATCAGTACATCTATTTATTTTAATATTGTTAATATAATCACTCCCTATAAATTCTCTAATATCTATACGTGTACATTTTTTCAAGTAGAGTTCAGCATAATCACATAGATTTTTATATGAAGCAGATAGATAGGTATCATTATGGGCATGTAAACAATATTTAAAATTAGATAGAGCGTTTGCCAGAAAGTCAAATTCTGGAAACATTATTATTTAATTATCTAATTAATTTTATATTCTTTATACTATTATATAAAATGGTAACATTGCAAAATATAGTGCATTCATTAATATTGGGTGGAGGATCAACGGAGCATTATGGTGGAACTATTGTGAATGGGAATATGAATAGTAGTATGATGGCTTCATTCTTTGTAACATATTTACTTATCTATATTCTATTATTATTAATAGGTAAATTTTTATGGAATACATACTTAGTAGATATGTTTTCAGTTGTGCGACCAATTAGTTCTGTATGGCATTTAGTAGCATTTAGTATATTGGCCAAATTAGTTATATATTAACATACTCAACTTATAAAAATAGGATTAATTGTTTATACTGTCATTTATATATATATATATATATATGATGGACTAACGTAATATAGCATTTTAACTGTCAGCATAAATGCTATATTTTTGGCATTAAAACCGTTTCTACATTATTTACCATTATACGTAACAAATTTAAATAGTAAAATAAATTTATGGTAATGAATATTTTAATATAAAAATGCATATCTATAGCATTTATGCTATCTGCTAAAACACACAATTATTTGTTATGGCAATATTATAAATTTTTATTTTATGGCGTTAATGTGCAAATATTTAGAATAGACTGAGAGATCTGTAAAGCCTTAATTAATAATGAAAATATAATATATACAGTGAACTTTTTCTATAACGATATGTCAACATCTGAGATATTATTACCATAATTCAGTAACAATCTATAAATTTACTTTTAAAATGGGGTGTATTTCGCATTTTGCGAAATCGTACAAGTGTGGCACAGTAGACTTTTTTGTCCCACTTTTTAGTTTGTTATTTAAAGTGGTGTAAACACCAAGATTTATAAAGACTTTTTATGGTCTGGGACAAAAAGTCTACTGTACCATACTTGTAATGAAAAAATTGATAGGTTAAATTATCATGATAATTCATCGTATTTACTAATCAAAAATCATAGGTAATAAATGAAGGCTGATATTGATGCTAACATAGAGAGGATAGTAGATTTTGCGTATGGTTATTGTATGACACATATAATGTTTAACACACAGAATATGAATGAGTATCGAGATAATAAACCAAAAACAATAACAGAAATGATGCGTGAGACATGTGATAAGTGGAAGAAATGTTTTAGTGATAAAGATTTGAGAAATCGCATACGTAGACACCTAAGTGACGAAGATAGTGAGGATGATAATTTTGATTGGGATAGTATTTATATACCAAATGAACTAAGATTTCTTCTATTTGATGGATTATATGCTGAGAAGAGAAATCACTTGCTTGATAAGCATCTTAGTGAAATGTTTATACAGATCCTAGACATGTACGACGAGTAATTATAGAAAGGTAGTCGCTAAGATAAAATAATATATTTTTCTTTTTTTTGTAATTCCAATAGATAGGCCATTAAAGTAGCCTCTTTTTCACCATCATCTAAATTACATTTATAATGGTAATGTTCAAGTACTAAGTTTCTAAGTTGGTCTATTCTTTTGGTGGTTAATATTTTCACATTTTGTAGATCTAGCCGACGTCCAATAATAATAGGTATCCTATTTTTATTAAGAAAACTACCTAATGATACATCATCAGTAAAACGATAGTTTAATGTATTAGTAATAAATTCTTCTACAAGGTCTCTTGAAATAATATATCCATCATTACTAGGAAATCTATGTGGTATAGCATAACTATAAATAGATATAGAAGATATACACCTGTTTAATGGTAATCGATCTGTATAATTTAGTAAATTTTGGGCGTGAATTATATTGCTTAAATTAGTACGAAATATATAAGTGAAGGAAAAATTATCTAAACAGTATTTAAAACTATTTACTGTTTTTTTAAGTGTACCTGGTGTAATACTCTCTACACCCGGACAATATATAGTGTTAGCTACTAAAATAGTCTTTGAAATATGTTCATTTAGCTCTACAAAAAAACATCTGATTTCTGGCTTCTTCAGTTTAAAATACTTGATGGCAGATTCCCATATTTTATAGTTTTCGTGCTGAATAAGTTTGTCTGGTGGTGTTATGATAAGTATTATAATTTGGTACATATAATATAGTTTTAGAGATAAAAAAATATGTAGTAAATATATATAAATTTAATGAGTTTAACTTACGACAATGGTACGTTGAAGTGGGTCGGAGCAGCTCCTTCTGGTAGTAAATTTGTACAGTCAAACGTTTTGGGTAATGGGGATGAGTGGTTTTATATAGCAACAAATATTGATAAAACGTATATTAATAATTATGCGAAAGGTATATCTACTAATGGGAGTAGCATCTTCACACCAAGTGGAGAATCAAGTCCTATACCATTTAATAATATTGTTACAACTTTGATGACTGATATGAGCTTGATGTTTGCCGGTGCTGGTACTTTTAACAGTGATATGAGTAAGTGGGATACTAGTAATGTTACAAGTATGAATAACATGTTCTTAGATGCTGGTCATTTCAACATGGATATAGGTAGCTGGGACACATCACGTGTCATTAATATGGGTGAGATGTTCCGTAGGGCTGCTAGTTTTAATAGTGATATAAGTAGTTGGAACACATCAAGTGTTACAGATATGGGTGGCACGTTTTACAGTACTGTTAGTTTTAATTGTGATATAAGTAGTTGGAATACATCAAGTGTTACAGATATGAATAACATGTTCCGTGAGACTACTAGTTTTAATGGTGATATAAGTAATTGGAACACGTCTAATGTTATAAATATGAGTGGTATGTTCTACTATGCTACTAGTTTTAACAAAAATATAAGTGGGTGGGATGTTTACCAAATATCAAATGAACCTAGTGATTTTTCCACAAATTCACCTCTAGAAGACGCTAACAAACCAAAATGGGGTACACGTGGTGTCAATTTTACGCTAGCACCACTATATTTTTCACCTAACGTACTATACTCAGGAACACTTAGTCTAACTCGTGGAAACAATGCTACATATAGTATAATATCTCAGTCCGATAGTTCTCTATCTATAAGCGGCAATATACTATCAGGCACACTATCATCTACCAGTACATATACAATATTAATTGATAGTACGGTTTTAAATGGTGGTAATGTTACTAAAACCTTTAATTTATTACCTATTTTTTCAAATTTCACACTATCACCACTAACAATAGATGAAGGGCTTGTATATAATGGTACTTTCACACCTGATGTATTGAGTAATATAACCTATTCATTTGCTAACATACCAAATCCTAATTATTTTAGTATATCCGGCAACACTATTACTAGTGGTGCTAATATATTAAATGGAAATATTAGTACTCATTCCTTAGATATAACAGCAACACCAGTAACTGGAAACGCTGTAACACGTAATTTTACCCTAAATGTAAATAAGGTGTTCCCAACTGATATTATACTTAGCACCTCTAACATATCATATAATACTCTTTCTGGTAATACTGTCGCTACCTTTAGCACCGTTCCTGATAGTAATCATAACCTAAGACCATTCACTTACAGTTTAGTCAGTGGAACTGGATCTACTAATAACTCTATGTTTTCAGTAACTGGCAACGATCTAATTTTTAACAGCACCTTTGGAAATAATATTACACCAAACATATCCATACGTGCTAACACTATTAATAGTTACGGAAGAGGATATGAAAAAGAGCTTATCTTGAATGTAACAGGAATACCACAAATAACAGACTTTACATTATCACCATTATTTGTAGATTCGGGATCAGCATATAGTGGATCACTAAGTGCTGTTGGAAATAATAATGTAACATATCAAATTATATATCAAACTACTAATGGGTCTAGTTCGCCTATGATTTTGTCTGGATCATCAATTACTAGTAATAGTAATACAATACAAATTAGTAATTTTTCTATAATCACGATAAATATTAGGGCCAGTCAAAATAATAGCAATACTGTAATATCAAGAACTTTCGACATAATAGTACGTCCACCACCTATTACATCTATCACTCTTTCACCGCTATTTGTTAACAGTAATTCACCTTATACAGGTAACCTTAGTGTTGTTGGTGGATATGATGTTACATATAATATAACTGCTCAGGCAACTCTTAATAAAATGATAATATCCGGCAACTCTAATATTGTTAGTAGTAGTAATAGTGTTTTTACTTATAGTCCCCCAAATACCAGTTATAGTCTCACAGTAACCGCAAACTCTATTAATGGAAATACAGAATTAAATAGGTCTGCTACTTTCAACATAGATATTTTACCATTGAATTTTACTGGAAATGGTAGCAGCACATTAGAATGGTTTTTGCCAACAGCACCTTCACCTAAAATAATTAATTTTAATATTGGTGATGGAGCACAAAATTATTACATAGCAACAAATACTGATAAAATACATATAACTAATTACGCAAGGGGTGGTAATGTTACAGCCAACAATATATTTACACCTGATGGTAGTACTATAATACCATTTACTAATATTATTACTACTTTAATGAATGATATGAGCAGTATGTTCAGTGGGGTTGCTACATTTAATGGTAATATAAGTACATGGGATACTAAAAATGTGAATACTATGGCAAGTATGTTTTTAGGGGCTAATACGTTTAATCAACCCATTAGCAACTGGAATACCGGAAATGTAAATACGATGGCAAGTATGTTTCAAAATGCTAGCGCTTTTAACCAGCCATTAAATAATTGGAATACCGGAAATGTTACCACTATGGCAAGTATGTTTAATGGGGCTACTGCTTTTAACCAATCAATAAATAATTGGAACACTGGAAATGTCATAACTATGTTAAGTATGTTTTCAGGCGCTAGTAGTTTTAACCAGCCATTAAATAGTTGGAATACTAATAAGCTTACTACTATAAATGGAATGTTTAATACTGCCAGAAAATTTAACCAACCATTAAATAGTTGGAATACTGGTAATGTAACAGATATGACTAGTGTATTTAACACTGCTGTCAATTTTAACCAGCCATTAAATAACTGGAATACCGGTAATGTTATATTAATGACTACTATGTTTAATGGTGCTGTTAACTTTAATCAACCACTTAATAATTGGAATACATCAAAAGTAACAAATATGACTAGCATGTTTAATGGTGCCAGAAGATTTAATCAGTCGCTAAATACTTGGGACACTCGTAATGTTACATTAATGACCACAATGTTCAGTTCTGCTGTTAACTTTAATAGTCCGCTAAATAATTGGAATACAGGCAAAGTTACTAACATGAGTAGTATGTTTAATGGTGCCACTAGCTTTAATGAAGTTATTAACAATTGGAATACATCACTTGTTACTAATATGTCCAGCATGTTTAGTAGTGCTAGGAACTATGATCAACTAATGAATAATTGGGACACTGGTAATGTCACAACTATGGCAAGTATGTTTTCAGGTGCTAGTATATTTAATCAGCCAGTAAATACCTGGAATACTAGTAAGGTGACAGATATGACTAGTATGTTCAGCACTGCTGTAAATTTTAACCAACCACTTAATAATTGGAATACTGGTAATGTAACCTTAATGACTAGTATGTTTAATGGTGCTGGGCGATTTAATCAGTCAATAGGTAGTTGGAACACTAATCGTGTTACAAATATGAGTGGTATGTTTAATGGTGCTGATGATTTTAATCAAAATATAAATAATTGGAATACTGGTAATGTAACAAATATGAGCAATATGTTCCTAAATGCGACCAAATTTAATAACCCGATAAATTGGAATACTGGTAATGTCACAAATATGAGTAGTATGTTTAATGGGGCTACAAATTTTAATCGGGATATAAATAGCTGGAATACTGGCAATGTAACAAATATGAGTAGTATGTTCAACACTGCTGTAAGTTTTAACCAACCATTATATAATTGGAATACATCGAAAATAGCATCTAATGTGAACATGGCTAGCATGTTTAGTGGAGCTAGTAGTTTCAACCAACCATTATATAATTGGAATGTAGCTAACATAGCATTAGAACCTACAAACTTTTCAATAAATTCATCGCTATTAATACAATATAAACCACGTTGGGGACTCACAGTTTTAAATCCACTAGCTTTCTCTGATTTCACACTATCACCTTTATCTATTACAAGTGGTCAGTCATACAACGGAACTATAACCGCCAATACTGGTATTGTATCCTATAGTATTGCATATCAAACTAGTAGTGGTTTCATGACATTATCTAGTAGCAACATATCAAGCGCTAGTGCTGTAAACTATTCTAGTTATAATACATACACTATAGATATAACAGGTATTAGTGGAAATTACTCTATTACAAAGCAGTTCACAATAACAGTTATACCACCTACTTCATCCGAGTTTTCACTATCACCACTATCAGTATTAAGTGGAAATACCTATACTGGTACATTAACTTCTAATAACAATTCATTGGTATATAACATAGTAAACCAGAGTATATCAGGTTTTCTAAGTGTATCTGGAAATACTATTACTAGTAACCCCAATATAATGAATTATGATACTACACCAACATACGTTCTACATTTAAATGGTAATACATATGAAAATGTCTTTGTTATTAATGTAAACAAAATAGAACCACAGGGAATAACTATAAAATTTAATAATACATTAAGTACATCAGACAATATAATCGCAACTATTAATACTCTACAATATGATAAACCAACTGATACATTCACATATATAATGTCTGGTAATGACACGCCTCAACTCTTTGCCATAGTTGGTAATACTATTAGATATTCTGGGCCACTATCTACCAGTTCGCCAACAAATACAAGTACACAAAACGTAAAAATCAGAACTACAAATAGTACAGGTGGCTATTATGAAACAAACATGACTATACCACTCAAAAGTATTGTATATATGAGTGGGACTACATATAAATTAAATTGGGTTTCATAAATTTCAAGGTTTTTCAAAAATAAAGAGTTTTTTAGTTTTTAAAAATCTGAATATAAGTTCCTACACATTAGAGCGTTTTTAGTCGACTGCATAAATGCTACATTTCTGCATAAAAGCCTATTTTATGCGTAATGTACCATTATTTAAATCTGTTACTGTTATATGTAACAAATTTAAATAGTGAAATAGGTTTGTGATACAGAGGATTTCATAGAAAAAAACATATTTATAGCATTTATGCTGAACTAGGTATTAGTTCTAATTTAAAAAAGATAACTAAGTGCCTATAACACGAAAACCGGGAGTTTCCCTAATTCATATAATTTATGTAAAATTTATACACTGTATAAATTTTACATAGTATTACTATCTAAATTTATACGAGTGATAGCCGTAAGTTTACTACTATAGATAATAAAATTTATATTGATGTAGATATTAGTAAATTATAATACATCAAACATTTTTTATAACGACACACCATTTTAAAAGTAAATTTATAGATTGTTACTGAATTATGGTAATTGCCTATCAAGCCCACTTTTTAGTTCTTTATTTAAGTGGTGTAAACACCAAAATTTATAAAAATGTTTTATGGACTGGGACAAAAAAGTCTACTGTGCCACACTTGTATTTCGCATTTTGCGAAATCCGCTGGATAGGCAATATAAAAAGTAATGGGTCTACTAAAAATTTTCACCTAATTTAGACCATGGGTTATAATTATAATTAGTACCAAAAATAACTATAATTATAACTGAACTGGTGCCATTTTGTTATATTGAATTTGCTTGGCAGCCGATAGTTTGGTGTTGGCTATAAGACCATTCACCTTTTGGCTATGTGTTTCTAATTGGTAGTCCCGGCGTTTAAGTCTAGCTTGACGTTCACGTTCAGTCTCTTCTTCTAGACGCTTTTTAGACTCTAAGTATTCTCTATCCTTATCTGTTAGTGTGAAATCCTGCGTATCACGCACTCTTTCTAATTCATCCACATCCTTATACTGTTTTACTGATACCTTATTTGGATTAATAAGTCTATTATTAGAATGTGCTTGTTTTAGGTCTGTATATTGTAAACCAGCCTGACTATTTAATACATTGTTTTTAGTATAATCCGCCGATTTTTTATAGTCCACCTCACTATAATCCATAGCTCCACTTGGTAAAATCTCTGGTTCACGATACACATCTATCTCTGTTACCTGTTGTTCACTATCATCTGTCTCCTCAAAAACTCGGTTGAATACATCTAAATTAAACTTTTCACTAAAAAACTTGGGTTGTCTCGAAGTACGCTCCTCCTTTATCCAATCACCATAACCACCTTCATTATCCACATCTTCCAACTTATTTTCATCAAATAGTTTATTAAAATAACTCACGTCAAAATCCTTTTCACTACTACTCATATCACTACCAACATTGCCATTACCACCATTTTGATATTGCGAACGTAAATCGTGATGTCCACGTTCCACATAATTAGACTCAGTATGTTTCTTAACCAAATATAAATAGGCTTTAGTCAACAGTTTAAACATTTCAGCATTACCACCTTTATCTGGATGGTAGCGCATTGCTAAACGTTTATAAGCGAGCTTAATATCGTGTTCTGTGTAATTTGGAATTTTATCTAATCCCAATACCTGTTCTGGTTCGTAATTTAGGTTCTCCACCTCTTTTAATTCATTATAGAATTGGTCTCGACGTTTTTGCTGATCTCTATCAAATTGTCTTTTAGCCTCTTCCTGGTTTTTAATAAAATTATCCAGTTGTTGCTTTTTAAATGGATTATTACTAAAGGCACCATCTTCTGTATATTTAGATAACATGTTCATTTCAGATACATCACCATAATCATCAGATAAAACATTTTGTCCCATTTGGTTATTTAATCCTACTCTTACACCACTAGATTGGTGTAACATACCCATTGGACCATTTAAATTATGCTGTGGTGCCATTGTATGATGAAAACCACCATTTTGTTGTGGTACTGTCTTCCCACCAATATGTATATTATCTCTCATACGCTGATTATAGTGATCCTGTAGGTTATTTTCAAGATTAGGTAATTGTGTTTTGTGAGTTACTTGTGGTTTCATCTCAAAATTCTTGTTCACTGTTTTAATCTGTGTTCTATTAAAATTATTTGCTGTCGCAGCTAGTGTTGGTGGCTGTTTTATATTTGAACCAGTCGGTGTAGTCATTTGTTGTACAACAGGTTGTTGAACACTGGTTTTATTTATTCGCTCTTGCAACTTGAGATGTTCATTATATTGTCTCCATTGTTCGGGTGTATATTCTTTCATATTAGATGGATTGTTTCCCATATATTTTTTAACCATAAAAATATATAGCTATTTTGAACGATTTACAAAAACTTTTATAGAAGATAGACAAAAAACCTTTTATATATAAGTATGACATCGTAAGCTTTTTTATCCCATATCATACAAGTGCGTCGTTGTAAGATACAACGCTAAAAAATGTCCGGTTACCTTGTCAATACTGAGCGAAATTTGGAAACCCTACATTTTATGGTCTAGGACGTTTTTAACAGTCGTAGCTTACAACGATGGACTTGTAAAATATTGTTATAAATTTCTGTGTCGACACCACTTTATATAAATAATTAAAAAGTGACACCATAATTTTAATATTCACAAAAGTGTAAAGTTTTATAGCCACTATAAAGCGAAAAGTAGACATTGTCCAAATTATTATTTTTGCATG
>Ga0315902_10003661_pt1 | contig 22794 bp, 26 predicted proteins | sample LakEriMetagenome_9_FD_203523 | JGI IMG/M metagenome (GOLD analysis project Ga0315902, IMG submission 203523) | Freshwater fungal communities from buoy surface, Lake Erie, Ohio, United States - Buoy 12 MA117 | ecosystem: Environmental > Aquatic > Freshwater > Lake > Lake biofilm | place: USA... | reverse complement strand
CGGGCTGGCATCCGCCCAAGGCGCAGCGCTTCATCCGCCGCATCACCTTCCGCAAGAACGATCCGGTGGCGCTGGCCTGCATGGACTACGGCTACACGATCGTGCCGAGCCAATCGGACAAGGACGAACTGGGAAGGCTGCTGGATGATCCGTTTGATCCACGTTGCAGCGAGTGGCTGGTGGAGATCCCCACGGAGGTGAGCTGGGCGAACCTGCCGGGTGCCGACACGGTGGAGATCAACAATTTCTCGGCGCTGGCCCAGTTTGACTTCTACATGCAGGTGCAGCGCCACTACACCGCCCACAACACCAGCGCCACAATCGAATTCCGCGAGAACGAAATCGAACCGCTGGCCCACAAGATCCACGAGGCCATCCAGGAAGGTTTCGGCTACATCTCCGCGGCGCTGCTGGCCCGGTTCGATGCCAACGCCACCTTCCCGCGGCTGCCGTTCGAACCGATCGACAAGGCCACCTACGAACGGCTGCACCAGGAGGTGGAAGGTCGCCGCCGCACGGCAGACTTCTTCGAAGCCCTGGCCCGCTACGACCGCGGCGAGCTGATGGAAGCGGGGCCTGCCGGCTGCGATTCGGACAAGTGCCTGCTGCCGCTGGCGAAGCCGCTGGGGTAACGGGGGAGATGGAGCTGGGGAGCTGGGAGCGCGAGTGGTGGTTCACGGGTCCGTGAACCACCTTGCCCCGCTGGGTCGTACACCATCAGAAGCCCTATGCTGCAGTGACTCTCCGGCCATAAGTGAGAGGAAAGCAGGGCTGAAATTCGGAAAGAGAGCAGGCAATCAGAGTGGTTCGCCCAACCATCGAATAAGCAGTTCGAAGGATCGGGGTTCCAGCCTATTTTATAACGCTTTCCCCGCAATTTTATTATTCTTACCGATAACCTGCATCCAACCATTCCAGGGCCCATGTTCTCCTGCGCAAATCATGCAATAATTGGCGGACTAATCATGTCACCGCATAGCAAAAACTGGAAAATCTGAAGTTCACTCGCGCTAGCAACTTAAGACACTATTAGGCGAGCTCTATCATTTCTAAGCATGTTTCTTGCGAACTATGATGTATGCGAACTTCCTTATTCATGGGCCAATGGATGTCACCAGTCCACCAGATTTCCTCTAAAGAATCCGAGAGGCGCCGTCGGCGATACCGGGTCCGTATAAGCTCCCCACATCTCCTCCGTACAATTCCCCAGACCCATTGCACCGCACGCCCTTTGGAGCAAGCTGACGGCTTCCCGTCGGATGCATAGGCCGACAAAGGTACCCACGGCAGAGCGGATACCGGACCCGCCCATTCAGCGTTAGACTTACATGGCTTATGAACGCATTTAAAACCGATTGTCTGCCTGTCTTTTCACGTTCTGCCATAAAAGTTGACATTTTCTCGGGTTGGACTAAGATCTGGCACAATAGTTGCTTTGGTTGCTTGTTGTGGGCGAGCAGAAGCCAAATCATGGCGGCAAAGAGCCTTTGAGTACTGAGGTTGTGGTCGCATTGATTAGTGTATTTGGTGTTGTTTTGACTGCTCTCATTGGTAACTGGGACAAAATCTTCAGAGCATCACCTGACTCTGATAAGCCGGGCTTCACTCCCACTCGATCAAGTGAGTCGATTCCTCGTGATAAAAAAAGTCCGAAAGTCTCATCGCAAAGACACCTGGAGGGTCTTGGGAAATATCTGTCAATTCAGGACTATAAAAGTGCTGATAAGGAGACAAGGCGGCTCATGCTTCTTAGCGCAGGTCGGACTCAAGCCGGATGGATTGATAAAGGAGGAGCAGATAAGTTAAGCTGCAGCTTGCTACTAGAAATTGATGTTCTGTGGAGGCAATACAGCAAAGACCGTTTTGGGTTTGGCGTGCAGCGCAGCATATTTGAGAATTCTGGTCGCAACACTGAAGAGTTTGGGCGGCTTGTTGGGTGGCGGGAGAATGGCCAGTGGCTTTCTAATTCAAGCTTGGAATATTCTCTTAAGGCTCCGCCTGGTCATTTGCCGTCAACTACGAGAGATGGAAATCTATCTGGCGGTTGGCTTGTGTACCCAATACTTTTTAATTCAAGGCTAGGATCCTGCACAACCAACGCTAAAGTCTAACTACCAGATGCAGAAGACGGGAGCAAGCGTTGCTTATCAAAGCGATGCCTCTCTACGCGCTTCTGATCTTGAGCGTTAGTCAGACTTAATGCCTGGAGACAAACATGGAATTTATCTGTGCCTACTGGGTATTTCTATGAGTGCCCTGCGCAAGGGCACTTATGCGGATCCGCATTAACCGTCCACCAAGTGGCACATTGCCCAACAAAGGCACTGCGGCACAGTTGCTCGTGGAAGCAGGGCAACACGGAAGAAGGATGTGATACGGAATGTGAATCCATAGCTTACATTTTAGCGGATCCAGCTAAAAGTACGATACTCGCGTGCAGTCTGAACTGGCCTTCTGTAGCGATTCGAACCCTTATAGGTGGATTTGCCCATCAAGCTCGGTATGGCTACGGCCTGCGTGAGATTGCCTGTCATCGCAAATGATCTCCCAATAGCCTGCCGCTTGCCTCCCGCTTTCAGACGGCCAGAACGTCGGAGAAGTGGGTATTATGCAGATCCGATCAATGCAGTTACTTGATTCATGAAGATTTTCCTATCCCACGCTTCGGAAGACCGGTCACTAGCGAGAGAAATACAGCTCGCGCTGCTCAGTTTTGGGCATCAAGTCTTTTTCGATAAGGAGAGCTTGCCCGCTGGTGGGGACTTTCACACCAGAATTCGAGAAGAAGTGAATGGATCCGACCTGTTCATTTTCTTGATCAGCCCGCATTCCCTCTCCTCGGGTAAGTACACTCTAAGCGAGCTGAAGTACGCAGAAAAAAAATGGCCCCATCCGAGGGAACACGTACTGCCGGTCATGATTAAATCCGTGCCATTTGAACAAATCGACGAGTACCTCAAAGCTGTCACGATTTTGGAGCCGGTTGGAAGTATTGCGGCCGAAGTTGCTGCCGAGGTTGCGGCTAAGGAAGAGCTAAAAGCCATATCACCCCCTTCGGTCACATCTATTGCCGGCAGTTGGCGTGACCCTAACTTCCCAAGCAATGGGTCACGCATTACCCAAGTCGGGAATTCGTTCCGATTTAATGGTTGGGGTGTTCTTCCCAACGGAATTCCATTCATGTCCTCTGGAAGCGGCATTGTCAATGGACAGAACATCACGAGCGCATATACCACAAAGTACCAAAATGGGTGGGTATCAAACGGGGAATGCATGGGAACAGCTTCGCTCGATGGATCGCAGATGATGTTAACGTGCACCGATAATATTTTGGGTACGTTTGTATCTTCCGGAGTTCGAGAGTAGAGTCTTTTTTTCATGGAGTACTTGCGTGGTAGGCCAAGAATTCGAAGACCGTTGCCTAACAAACGCTTGCAGCCGACGGCTTTCGGCCATAGCTCCGCTTCAGATTCCAGCGGCGCCTAACACCCGAAGTTAGTCGGTAACTTTCAGGGAAGGTGTCACTCCTTGGCTGCCACTCAGGCGGCCTAGATTAAGGGGAGCGCCAGGGTCGGTTCTGGCTCTTCTCTTGGTGGCTTGTTGATCCACACTTCTTCGAGTTGACGCCAGCAGCAGGCTCCATCATTGCGCCCCAGTTGCACGCCTGCTCCCTCAACCGGCCTGGCACCGCCGATAATCGCGTTCGGCTGTCGTACCGTTTGCTTCCTCCGCGGTGACCAGGCCTGCCATTCAACCCATGACCACAACCACCGCCACTCTCGCCGCCTTGCGCTCCGGTGAGCTGAAGGGGATCACGCGGCTGGACCTTTCCTGTGGCCTGGAGGAATTCCCGCGGGAGATCTTCGAGTTGGCCGACACCCTTGAGGTTCTCAATCTTTCGGGCAACTTGTTATCCGAGCTCCCGGACGACTTGTCGCGGCTGGGCAAGTTACGGGTGATCTTCTGCTCGGACAATCGCTTTACCCAGCTGCCCGAGGTGCTGGCCTCCTGCGTTCAGCTGGAGATGGTCGGGTTCAAAGCGAACGCCATCCACGAGGTGGCGCCTGCCGCCCTTTCCCCCGGGTTGCGCTGGCTGATCCTCACGGACAATCAGGTTTCGGTGCTTCCCGATTCCATCGGCACCTGCGCGCGCCTGCAAAAACTGATGTTGGCCGGCAATCAACTGGCAGAGTTGCCAGAGGCGATGCGCGGCTGCATCGGGCTTGAGCTGCTGCGGATTGCGGCCAACCGGTTCCAGGCGTTGCCGGAGTGGCTGCTGCACCTGCCCCGGCTCACCTGGTTGGCGTTCGGCGGCAATCCGGTTTCCGCGCTGCCCCACGCCCCGCGTTCAAGCGCGGACCGCCTCCATTGGGGGGATCTGGTGTTGGCTGAACAACTCGGCGAAGGCGCCTCGGGAGTGATCCACAAGGCGCACTGGCAGCCGTCACCGCAGGAAGCCGGCCATCCCGTGGCGGTGAAACTCTTCAAGGGGGCGGTCACCAGTGACGGGTTTCCAGCCGAAGAACTTGCGGCCTGTCTGGCGGCGGGCAATCACCCGCACTTGATCGGGGTGATGGGCGAACTCAGCGGGCACCCAGCCGGCACCAGCGGCCTGGTGATGCCGTGGGTCGACCCGGGATTTCGGAATCTGGCCGGCCCGCCCAGCCTGGCGTCCTGCACCAGGGACATCTACGACGACGGCCAGCGTTTCTCCCTGGACTTGGTGCTGGATCTGGCGAGGGGCCTGGCTGCTGTTGGCGCGCACCTGCACGCCCGTGGAATCCTGCACGGGGATTTCTATGCGCACAACGTGCTGTATCGCCCCGAGGGCGGCTGCTACTTGGGCGACTTCGGGGCGGCCTCCTTCTACCCCCCTCAGGCAAGTGAAGGCACCAATCCATTCGAGGCGCTGGAGGTGCGCGCCTTCGGCTGTTTGCTTGGCGAAATGCTGGAGCGCCTTGAACCCGGCCATCACCTGCTCCTGCCATCGTTACAAGCACTGCAACTCCGCTGTATGGCGCCAGTTGCGGCGAGCCGGCCCCGGTTCGCCGAGCTGGTGGCCACCTTGGAATCACTGTGAAAAGAAGCGAGGTGGTCTGAAATCGCGGAGCTCGGTGGATCCGCCCAGGGATGGATGGAAAGGGGATCTGCAGGAACCCTGGTGCACGACAAAGAGTGCCTGCCAGAACTCGTACGGGTATGGGAAAGTTGGTGAATTGTTGGTGGTGAGCGGTGGATCCGAACGCTTCCGTAACCGGTCTGGCCCGCGCCATTCAGCTGTCGGTGGCCCCGATGTTCCTGCTCACCGGCATCACGGCGCTTCTGGTTGCCGGCGTGGTGGCCGTGCTGTTCATCAGCGCGGTGGCGGCCCTGGATCTGGCGGTGATCGTGGTGCCGGTGTTCGTGCTGGCGATGGTGTTCCTGATCCTCGGGCAGGTGTTCTTCCTGCTGGAGGTGCAGCTGGCCATTCGCCAGAACCCGCAGCGCTACTACTAAGGCTCAGCGGCACGGGCGTGCCCTGATCAGCTCCCGCTGCCGCTTCTGGCCTCAGGCCAATGATCACCACGTAGGCAGGCCAGAGACCATCGATGGCGCCAGCGAAAACCCTCGGCGGCGACCCCGGAGAAAATCGCCGAGGCCGTGGTCCGCTTGGTGGAGGCGGGCTCAGTTCAGCAGCTCCATGGTGTCCGGAAAGGGGCCGCTCTGCAGCCACACCGTGGTGGCGGTGTGGGTGGGGTGGAGGCACTCGCCGCCCCCTAGGCCGAAAGGAAGGGGCGCGGCCCGATCGACACACCGGGCCTGGCGCGGTAGCGGAGCCGGCTTCACGATCTCGGCGGGCTGGTGGCGCCGGGAAGGCTGGCCGGCTGCTCCGCCACAACAAAGCGGTTTCGCCCTGAGGATTTAGCTGCCAGCAGAGCGCGGTCTGCCCTCCGGTACACCTCGGTGTAATCCTCGCCGGCCAGGTGTTCAGCCACACCGATACTCACCCGCGGGTGCACCGCACCAGCCGGCAGGTCCACGTTCAGCCCGCGCACGGTGTCCAACATGCGTTGGGCCACCAACTGCGCCGTGGCCAGATCCGCACCCGCCAGCAGCGCCAGGAATTCCTCCCCACCCCAGCGCGCACAGCAGTCGTAATCCCGCAGGCCCTGTTGCAGAGCCTGGGCCAGAACAACCAGCACCTTGTCACCGGCTTCATGGCCGTGGGTGTCGTTGATGGTCTTGAAACGATCCACATCCATGGCCAGCAGGGAGTAGGTGGTGTTGTCCCTCTGGGTGCGGTGATCCTCACGACGACAGCGGTCCACGATCAAACGGCGATTGGGGAGGCCGGTGAGTTGGTCGTGGGTGGACGCTTTCTTCAGCGCCTTGTTGAGATCGTTGAGCATCTCCTGATAGCGATCAGAGATGCGGATCACCTTCTCAAGCTTGCGGATCTGCAGGTCGTACCGCTGGGAAACGTGTTGCACCCGTTCCTGCAAATCGGTCTGGTAGCGATCTGAAATCTGGGTGATTCGCTCCAGCCGAAGAAGTTGCTGTTCCATCCGCTCCTGAATGGCCGCCAGTGCGTCGCGCAAGGGATGGTCCTGATAGCGCTCATCCGCTAGCAGCTGGGCGACCCGTTGCTCAAGCTCATCCTCCGGCCCCCAGGGGCGGAATGGGTTCATCGGCATTATTCAACAAACGGAGCAGCGGTGATCGTGAAGCTGAAGGTATAGTCTTCCCGGAATTCCTCACCCAACTCAGCCGAACGAGGGTTGCGGCTGTCGTACAACCAGACCACGGCCAGATCGCGACCGTCAGCAAAGGCCATTTGCAAACGATCGAAGACATCGATCATGGCCCGGATACTGCTAGTGTTGAGGTAGTTGAGATGCAGCTCAAGCCGGAGGGGCAAGGCTGTTTCCGTGAGAAAAGCGTCAACCCAGGCAATCACTTCGGAAAACAGCTCGTAGGTGTTCTCCGGATACGACTCACCCGACATCTGCAGCAAACCGGAATCCCAACTCGCCTGAATCGCAGGGGTGGACTGCGTAGCAGCAACGCTGAGATTCGTCCCTGGGCCAACCTGGATCGAGTTGTGCTGGGTCATGGCGGATCAGATCGTGGCCCGAAGGGTGAAGAATGCCCTACCAGCCTCCAGGAGGTCGAGGCTACATTCCAGGGGTGCCGTTGTTTTACGGGCGATCTCGATCAACCCCAGGCCGGCACCAGAAGATTGCTGCTCATCGCGGGGACGACGCAGTTGCTCCTTGTAGAGGGACTTCAATTCGGCCTTGTCCAACGAAGCCAACTGGCTGACCCTCTCGAGCAGCCGTTGGCCATCAGCGTCTTCCACAACATTGCCTGCTGAGACGACATAGCTTCCCTGGGCTGACTCTGCGATCACCACCGTGGCCGTTGCCTCAGGCTCACCATAACCCTGGGCAGCGGTGTAATGACGGATGTTCTGGCTCATTTCAATATAGGCGCTGAACACATCCATAGCCGATGACATGCACTGGCGGGTGGACTAGATATGTTCCTTCAGGGCTAGTCCAATCTCACTGATCAACGTCCGCGAAATCGGCCCGTTGAAGCAGATGAGGATACGCTCAGCAGAGAAGAAGTCCCGCAGGGAAGCCAGATTTCGATGGGTGGTGAATGCTGAGGACATCGCCCCGACCTACTCCCCTAAAACTAGCAACAAGTGCAAGCGATCGGCAATCAGGGCACGCGGAACGAAAAAATGGTGATGTCATCGCGCTGGGGATGGCCGCCCATGAACGCGGCCAGGGAATCACGGAACGCCTGCTGCTGTTGATCCAGGGGCTTGGCGGCATGGTCCAGCAACCAGCGCTCGAACCGTTCCGTGCCTAGGCCGAAACCATCCTCACCTCCGGCTTGATCGATGATGCCATCGGTGGCGAGTTAGTAAGTATATTCACTGGCCAGTGGGATCGAATGGTCACTATAAGTACCGGCGCGGCGGTCCCACAGAGGTCGGTTATCGGCCCGAGCCATACAAACCGATCGACCATCACTCCAGTACAGGGAAATCCGTGCTCCAGCGAAGCGCAGAATCCGCCGCTCAAGATCCAGGAACACCAGCCCCGCATCCATCGATGTGGCCATCGCCCGGGTGATCTGGGCTTCACCGAGTACTCCGTGCATGGAGGCATTGATGGCCTGGAGCACCTGGGCAGGCGATTCCATACCAACCTGCTGGATGGAGCGGTCGAGTCCAGCCCGAGCCAGCATGGTCATCATCGCACCAGATACACCGTGGCCGGCACAGTCGGCAACACCGGCAATGCAACGAGAAGCCTCACCGTGGTACACGTAATAATCTACACCCACAAGGTCGCGAGGTTGCCAGAGCACGAAATAGTCCTCACCAAAGCGCTCATTCAGCTGACGATCGGGAAGAATAGATTTTGCAGAAGGGCTGCATAGCGGATCGAATCATCAATCTGCTGATTCACTTCACGCAGCCGGCTATTCGCAGCATCCAGCTCTTGGATCGCTTCGCGCTGACGAAGGAGAACGCCATTGAAGGCATGCGCCAAGCGGGCAATCTCATCATTGCCCTCAATATCCAGAAGTATGCGATCGAGGGAGTGATCGAAAGCCAGGTTGTCAGACTGGCGCACTAGCCGGCCGAGGGGTCTGATCACCCTCAACGCAACGATGCGGTAGGAAATGACCAGGCCAACCACCAGCAGCAGCGCCAGAAAGATGGTGGTAGCGGCATGCTGGACACTGGATGTCTGATCATGCAGCAATTGCCAGGCGGAGAGTAGCAACGACGCCAACACCACTCCATTCAGACAAGCCAGCAGCTGAAAGATCTGCTGAATGATGAGCGAATGTCGGCCTCTTTAGCGGCTCCTGGCCATCAAACCAAACCCTGTGAAAGCCACTTTAAACCCCGCAGCAGAGCCCCCCTCAGCCAGGTTCCATGGCAAAATAGCCAGGCACGCCTGTTCGGTTGTGTTGGCCGTCTGGAGAGGTGGTCGAGTGGTTGATGGCTCCGGTCTTGAAAACCGGCGACCCGCAAGGGTCCGTGGGTTCGAATCCCACCCTCTCCGTTTCCTGAAAGCCCCGTCTCCAACAGGATTCTGAGGCCTTATCCAAGCCTCCCGGCAGACCCCGCCGGGAGGTCCAACGAGGCAAAGCGATTAGGCAAATCGGGCCCCGTAGGCCAGGATTAGGCAAGTCACCCGGCAGATCCGTGTCCGTCTATGACCCCACACTGCTCAGCCTGATCAGGCCCTCAATCTGCGCGGATTGGGCGTCACGTTGAAGCTGGTTGAGACAAGACTGGGATTGGCTGCATTGATGCCATTCAAGCCAGAAGAGTTCTGGCGAATGGATCAAGCGACAGAATCTGATTTTTTTGAGGCCCGCTCCCGGCAGGGTGCCGACCACCCGGAAGCCGTTGCGCTGCCAGCAGCGGATGCCGGCGGTGTTGGTGCTCACCACCAGGTTGAACTGCATCGCTCGAAAGCCCAGTCGCCGTGCTTCTTGCAGGGAGTGCTGGCAGAGGCGGCTGCCGAATCTCTGGCGCCGGCCGTGCTCGGCCACCACGTAGCCCGCGTTGGCCACATGGGCTCCCAGCGCGAGCGAATTGGGCCTGAGGTTGTAGAGGTGCCCACCGCCGTGCCGGCGGCCCCATCCACAGCCACCATCACCACCTGGCTCTGCTCCACCCACGCAACCTGGGCCTGCTCCTGGGTGATGGCTGGGTCGTGGTGGGGGCAAGGCGAGTCGGCAGGGTGCATGGACATGCAGCTGCAGAACGTCTGACGTCTTTTGCCATTGCCAGGCCAGGGGCCGCACCAAGGGGGTGCAAGCCGGAGGCAAGACTTGCACGATCAAGTGCGTCACAGAAGCATGGATCTCCCCTCCTTGCCGCCACGCAGGATCGGCAAGCTCACCCGGCCGGGAGCGACACTTCACTAAGAGGTCACCGGCAGCGGGCCGGCGATCGTGTTCGCCCACGGCCTTGGCGGAAATCAGATGTCGTGGTGGCAGCAGGTGGCGCATTTCGCCCCGCGCTGGACCTGCGTCACCTTTGCCCATCGCGGCTTCTACCCTTCATCCGTGATCGAAGGCGGGCCCGATCCGGCTGACTATGCCGACGACCTCGCCGCCCTGGTGAGCCACCTGGAGCTTTCCAACCTGCGCATCGTCGGCCAGTCCATGGGCGGCTGGACCACCATCGAATACGCCCTCCGCCGCCCTCCGGCACTGAAGGGGGTCGTGCTCTCCGCCACCTACGGCACTGTTGATGTGTCCCGCATCCGCCAGAGCGAGCTGGCCCTGCTGCAGGACTGGTTGCAATCCCGCGACGCGCTGGTGCCGAAGCTGCTGGAGGCTGGCATCAAGCCGGCCTGCGGAGCACGGATGGCCGCCGAGCAGCCGGCGCTGCACCAGCTGTACCGCCATATCGACGACATGAACGCCGACTGGGACAAGGAGGCGCTGCGCCAGCGCCAGATGGATCACCGCAGCCGCTCACCGGAAGACCTGCGTCAGGTGGATTGCCCAATCCTGTTGGTGGCGAACGAGGAAGACGTGGAGATGCCGCCCGTTGCGGCCGCTGCGATCGCCGCTGTGGTTCCGGGAGCGGACGTGGCGCACATCGCCAAGGCAGGCCATTCCGGCTATTTCGAGCGGCCGCAGGAGTTCAACCGGGTCGTCGGAGAGTTCCTGGAGAAGACCAGGCCAATCACACACCCGCCCCTAACGCATTGGCCGTCCAGCCATGGGGTAACGCAGGGACTGATTGAGGGCCCCCTGGTCCGTGGCCCAGCGCCCACCGCTCAGAACCGGAAGCTGGTTTTCAGCAGGGTGCCCAGCTGATCGTTGCGGCACTGAGATCCACCGGGATTGTTGAGACCGAAGAGCGCGGGGGCCGTGGCGAGAGCGGGCCGACCCACACCCTGGCTGGGCTCCCCTCTTCCCTGGTCAGCGGGCCCTGGGAGTGTGAATCCTGAATCAGCACGATTTGGGCAGGGCTTCCAGGGGAAGGGGTGGGTGTTCGGCACTGTCCCTGCCCAGTTCCCGCTCCAACATGCTGATGCGCATCTGCCGCAGACAGAACTTGCAGCCTCCTGTGGTCTGCAGATGTTTCTCAGGTGTGATCGTGATCTCTTTGACAGGGTGCTCCCTACAGCGGATCTTGATCGGTGTTTTATAGCTCTTGTAGACGATCTGGCTGTAGTCGTAACGATCACCGAAACGGGCCTGTGCCCGTTGCAGGAATTCATCCTTGCCGATCGGATTGCCCATCCGGGGAGGTTAAGAGCATTGCTCACGTCCGGCTGCGCTCTTCAAGGAACGTCACGCGGCGCCATCGCCGCCTGGCATGCTTGAGAATCTCCGCCGTGCGCTCCCACCATGGCCAGCCAGCCGCCCCAGCGCCCCGCCTGGTTGAACTGGCTGTTCCTGGCCATGTTCCTGTGGAGCAGCTGGCAACTGGCTGGACTGTGGTTCGCCCGCCTTGGCCAGGGCTGAGCCTTCAGGACTGGCGAGACGAGCGGGGCATCACGGCACGCACCAGCCGCACCAGTCCACCTGCCAGCAACATCAGGGCAAGCAGGGCCACCAGCACCACAAGCACCACCCCCAGCAACTGGAGCAATCCCAGCAAGAGGGCACGCAGGCCGCTGATCAACTGGGCGATGGCCGTACTCAACAGCAGCACCGTATCCAGTCGCTCGGGAAGCTGCAGCAGGCCATAGAGCATCACCGCACCGAGGCCGATGAACAGCAGGCCCACACCCACCTGGCGCCAGCGGGGGGGGTGACGGCGGCGGCGGAAGACATGGCGCTGACGCTGGGCTGAGCCAGGCAGCTGGAGGGAGCGCCGCCGGGTTGCAGTCATGCTTCCAGCACGTGGCCCGCACCACGCATCCAGCGCTCAAATTCCTGCAGCACCAGCGCGTTGGGGCAATCGATCAGCGAGAGCTGGCCCACCTGGCAATCCCCCTGCCCGCCGTGGTGCAGCGAGAGGTGGAAGGCATCACCGCTCAGGCCACAGACCTCCGGGTCGCTGCGCACCACCACATCGAGGGCGGCGCCGAGGCGGGCCACCCGAATGCGCAGTTCAGACCAGGTCATCTCGGTCATGGGCCCAGTGTGGGGGGCAATCAGCGAGCGTCAAGAGAATGGGCGTCAAGAGAACGGGGCAGCCTGCGCCCGGGCCGCAGCCGATCAGGGTGCCGCACTCGGTGCAGCCGCCGGAGGGGGAGCAGTGGAGGGCGTGCTGGGCGCTGGTGAGGGAACCGGCAGCAACAGGCCCAGACCCGCCGCCAGGGCCACCGCCACCGCCCCACCCAGGGGAGCCACCAGGCGCTGGCGGCGGGGCACCCGCTCCAGCACCTCCCGCGGCCGCAGGGGCCTGGGATCGGGCACGGGCAGCTCCAGCTGGAGGCGTGGATCCAGCCGCAGGCTGTCGAGCACCAGCACCAGATCACTGAGCTCGCCGTCGTCGAGCTCCACCGTGAGTGGATCGGTGTCGGGCTGGCTGCTGATCAGCTTCAACAGGTGGCCGCCACCAGCGGGGTTGGGGCCGATGGTCACCGGACCCTCGGCGGAACCGAACGCACGGGCCACGCCGCTGATCAGGTGGCGGGCGTAGGGGAACACCACCTGCATCAGTGCCAGGAGATGCTCCTTGCGGCCTTCCAGTTCAGGCCGGCCAGCCCATTGCAGGGTCCATCCCGTGACGATTCCCACGGCATCTCCGCTCTGGCCGATGGAGACGTCGGGAAAGCCCTCCACCTGCAGCCGGCAGCTCAGTTGGTCGTAGCGGAGGGTCTTCTTCATCAGGCGGGGCAGGTGTTCTTCAGGTGGGGCGGGCGCTCAGGCCACCGGGTCACAGAGGCTGGCCCGCAGCCGCTCGAAGCCCCCCATGCCGGCAGCCAGGCTGAGCGACTGGATCAGCTGCCGCCGCCGCGCCGCACCGGCCTGGGGATCGAGCAGGCGCTGTACCCCCTGGCGGCGCGGATTGAGCCGTTCCCTCACCAGCTCGGCGAAGCGCTCCTCAAACAGACTCCAGCGCTGCTGGCGGATCGCCTCGGGCTCAGCGGTGGCCAGCAGGGCCCGCACCATCGGGTAGAGGCGCTCCGTGGCGGCACAGAGGATGCGGATCAGGGCGTCGGACTCGGCGGGGTCGAGCTCGCCGCGGCGGGTGTTGCGCCGCAGGGGGTTGTGGCAGCGCCGTTTCCACAGCTCCACGCGGTTGGGGAACAGGCCACTGAAGCCCAGCTGCTCACTCAGCCACACCATCGACTCACCGCCGCTGAGATCCAGGGCCTCAAGACAGAGGAGGAGCAGGTCGAGACGTTCCAGACCCCGACGCGGCAGCCTGGCGGCAACGGGAACAGCTGGGGTGTTGGGCATGGTTGCGATGATGCCAGTTCCCACACCCCGCCGTCACCCTCCCCCTCTTCACGGCCGAACACCTATGGATCTGCGACAGCTCGTGCGGGACGTGCCCGACTTCCCCAAGCCAGGCATTCTCTTCCGCGACCTCACCCCGCTGATGCGCGATCCCCAGGGATGGCAGGAAGTGATCCGCCAGCTCAGTTCGCTGTGTGATCGCCTGCAACCCGATTTGATTGTGGGGATCGAATCGCGGGGATTCATCGTGGGCACGGCCCTGGCCACGACGGTGCAGCTGGGGTTTGTGCCCGTGCGCAAGCCGGGCAAGTTGCCCGGTGCGGTGACCGGGGTGGACTACGCCCTGGAATACGGCACCGACCGGCTGGAGATCACCAGTGATGCCCTCAGCGGAGGCCAGCGGGTGCTGGTGGTGGATGACCTGCTGGCCACCGGCGGCACCGCAGCCGCCTGCGCCCAGCTGGTGGAAGCCGCCGGCGGCACTCTCTGCGGCTTCGGCTTCGTGGCCGAGCTGGCGGCCCTGGACGGGCGCAGCCGCCTTCCCGACGACCAGCCGGTGGAATCCCTTATCATCTACTACTGACTGCCCGAGAGCGGCTCGGGCCGAGGAGGCGATCAGAGATTGGCGTCCTGCCATTGCAGCACCTGCTCCAGCTGCTGCAGGCTGATCAACCCGAAGCGCCAGAGCACCACCGCCAGGGGCGCCTGCTCCAGCTGGGCCTGGCGGATGCCCAGGGCCAGGGCGCTCTCACTCAGGCCCTGCTGGCTTCGCAGATAGCGCAGCAGGGCCTGGGGTGGCGGCGGTGGCGGTGCTCCGGAACTGATCACCATCGCCGAATTGTGGACCTCACCAGGGCCTTGTGGGGCCCACGGTCATCACGCCGAGGCTGAGCCGCCGCAATGGCGCCCCTGCCCGGAGCAGGCCAATCCCCAGACGGCGCAGGGGCAGCAGCAGGGCAGCGCGGTTGGAGAACACACGCACCAGCAGGTCGGTGGCCAGCAGGGTGAACAGCAGATCTGGCCAGCGCCGGCGGGCGTAACGGCCCGGCAGCTGCTCGGAGCGCAGGCGACCGGCGGCCACCAGGCCGGCCAGTCGGTGCAGGCAGGCCACATCACGCCAGCAGAGGTTGAGGCCCTGCCCCCCCACCGGATGGCAGCGGTGGGCGCTCTCCCCCACCAGCACCGTGCGCCCCCTGGCCAGCCGCCGGGCCAGCTGCAGGGCCACGGGGAAGGCCCGCGGCTGATCCAGCAGCGCATCGGGCTGCAGGGCATTGGGCAGGGCGCCTGCCAGGCGGTCGAGGAAGGCGGCCGGAGAGAGGCTCTCCAGCTGGCGGCAGCGGTGGGCCGGCGCACTCCACACCAGTTGAAAACGCTGCTCGCCCAGGGGCAGCACGGCGAAGGGTCCCTCCGGACGGAACAGTTCCCAGGCCTGGTCGTCGCCGCAGCCGCGCAGTTCCACCTGGGCGGTGAGGCAGCTCTGGCGGTAGGCCCACTGCCACTGGCCGATCCCCAGCTCCTGGCGATGGGGTGAGGCGGGGCCATCGGCGGCCACCACCAGATCAGCGCTGGCATCGGCGCTGCCGGTGTCAGGCCCGTCTCCGCCATCCTGGAGGCGAAGCGCGATGCCGGGATGGGCCTCCAGCCGCTGCAGCAGCACAGCCATGAGCGGAGCATGCAGGGCAATCCAACCCACGGCATCGGCCCCGCTGCCGCGGGCGGTGGCCGGCAGGTCGGCCAGGGTGAAGTGGAGCTCGCTGCCGATCGCCTGATCCCGCAGCAGCAAGCGGCGGAACGGCACCATCAGCGACTCCAGCTCCCCCCAGAGGTCCAGCCGGGCCAGCAGTCGCTGGCTGGAGTGGTTGAAGGCATAGGCCCGGCTGCGCTCCCTGAGCTGGTCGGCGCCGAGGGGATCGCGCAGGGTTACCTGCCAGCCGGCATCAGCCAGGGCGAGGGCCGCCAGGCAGCCTGTGGGACCGGCGCCATGCACCAGGGCCCGCAGGCTCGGGGCAGGCGATCGGGGGGCCGCTGCGGGCGGGGCCAGGTTCACGGTCAAATGGCACAAAAAAGCCGCAGCGCGTCTGCTGCGGCAAGGGGATTCATGAAAGGCGTGATCGCTGTCTGGGCGAGGGATGCCCAGGCCTGGATTCAGCCCAGACCCAGCAGACCGTGGGTGAAGGCCTCGCCACCCAGGGCGAACTCGGTGGCGAGCAGGGCGATGAAACCGAGCATGGCCATGCGGCCGTTGAGCTTCTCGGCGCGCTCGTGGAAGCCCCAGCCGCTCTCGGCGCTCACCACTTCCATGCGGGGCTCGGTGGCAAAGGCATTGAGGCGGCCGCCGTCTTCGGTGGTCACGGTGGCGCCGCGGATGGCGGCGGGAGCGGCGGGGTTGGCCTGGGTCATGGCTGGTTGTGCGTTTCCACCAATGTAACGCAATGTTGCGCTGTGTGAACGGGTGTTCAGGTTCGGTTCAGCGCAGCCGCCGCAGACAGAGCTCCTCGAAGGCAGGGCGCAGCAGATAGGGGTACTCCCCAACCCACAGCTTCAGCTGGGGCAGCCAGGCGTCACTGAGGGCTCCGATGCGGGAGAAGTCCTTGCGCTCACTCAGGACCAGGGCACGCACCACCATCCCCGGGCGGATCAGCTGGTGCTTCTTGTCGTAGGGAAAGCGCAGCTGTCCCAGGTAGCCCTCCTCGTCCTCCAGCTCCAGGGTGAGCCAGGTGCGGCGGTTCTCCACCAGCTCCAGCCGGCCGCTGCGATCCGCCTGCTCGCGCCGCTCCTCCACCAGCTCGCGGGTGTAGAGGTCGGCCACCTGGCCCTCAAAAATGGCGGCGGCCGGATAGCGGCGCAGGGTGGCGTTGCGCCGGCCCGCCTCCACGATCGGTCCCCAGAGGATGTAAAGCAGAAACACAAACCCGGCCACCAGCAGCACCGGGGAGAACTGGCTGCGGAAGGCCAGCGTCTGGCTGATCAACAGGGAGAGAACCCCGCCGATCACCGAGATCAGCAGGCGTTGCAGCAGGGTGCGGGGATTGCCGCTGCAGGCGTTGAACTGGGGGCCGGTGGCCACCGCCGGAATCAGGCGCACCAGCTCCCCGGGCTTGAGCGGGATCAGCATCAGAGCAGCCGCTCCAGGCCGTACACCAGCCCAGCCAGCTGACGCACCTTGCGCACACTCAGCAGCACGCCGGGCATGTACGCGGAGCGGTCGATCGTGTCATGGCGAAGGGTATAGGTTTCGCCGGGGGCACCGAACATCACCTCCTGGTGGGCCACCAGGCCTGGCAGGCGAATTGAGTGCAGGCGCAGGCCGCTCTCGCGCTGGCCGCCACGACAACCGGCGAGGGTTTCGTGCTCCTCCACCTGCTGGGGGTTGAAGGTCTTGCCCAGGTCCTCCATCAGCTCGGCCGTCTTGATGCAGGTGCCGCTGGGGGCATCGGCCTTGCGGTTGTGGTGCAGCTCGGTGAGCTCGGCGTGGTCGTAGAAGCGGGCAGCGGCGGCGGCGGCCTGCTGCAGCAGCACCATGCCCACCGAGAAGTTGGGGATCACGGCCCCCCCCATCGAGGCCTTGCCGGCGAAGGCGGCCAGGTCGGCCAGCTGCTCCGGGCTGAGGCCCGTGGTGCCGATCACGGGATGCACCCCGTAGGCGATGGCCCCGCGGGTGTGCTCGTAGACCACCTTGGGATGGGTGAAGTCCACCAGCACCGCCCCCTGGCCGGGGCCGGCATTGCGCACCGCCTGGCTGGCCTGGCAGAGGCAGCCTTCGAAGTCGGCCGTGATCGCCACCTCCAGTTCGCCCAGGCCCAGCTCCAGCCCCACATCAGCGCCTTCCTTGCCAGGGGTGGTGTCGATCGCGCCCACCAGCGCACAGTCGGCAGCAGCCGTCACCGCCTTCACCACCTCGGCACCCATCCGCCCGAGGGCACCGGCCACCACCACGGCGATCGGCGGCTGGGTCGGGGCCGCGCCGGAGGGGACTGGCGGGGCGGTGCTGATCATGGCGAAGGCAGTGGCTTGGCGAGAGCCTATGGCGCTGCCAGCAATCAGCGCAGCCCAGGGACCGCAGCGGCTCGCATCCCCGCAGAGAGCTCCGTAGATTCCTTTCCATAGCTCCGCCCTTCCGCATGTTCACCCAGGTCCGCTCCGCCAATCGCCGCGTCACCCCCGGCGACGTGAACGGACGGGCGGTGATGAAGGCGGTGTATGTGGTGCTCGAGCCCCAGTACCAGAACGCCCTCACCCAGGCGGCCACCTCGCTCAACGACCAGAACGGCCCCCTGGCGATCGACCTGAGCGGCTACCTGATCGAGGAGCTGCGCGATCCGGAGAACTACGCCGGCTTCTGCGCCGATGTGGCGGAAGCGGATGTGTTCATCGCCTCGCTGATCTTCATCGAAGATCTGGCCCAGAAAGTGGTGGAGGCTGTGGCCCCCCACCGCGACCGCCTCAAGGCGGCGGTGGTGTTTCCCTCCATGCCGGAGGTGATGCGCCTCAACAAGCTGGGCACCTTCTCGATGGCCCAGCTGGGCCAGAGCAAATCGGCCATCGCCAGCTTCATGAAGAAGCGCAAGGAGGCCGGCGGCGCCGGCTTCCAGGACGCGATGTTGAAGCTGCTCAACACCCTGCCCACGGTTCTTAAGTACTTACCGGTGGAGAAGGCCCAGGATGCCCGCTCCTTCATGCTCAGCTTCCAGTACTGGCTGGGCGGCACGCCGGACAACCTCAGGAATTTCCTGTTGATGCTGGCCGACAAGTACGTGTTCCCCCGAAGTGGTGAGAGCAGCGCCGAGCGGCCCGAACTGCATGTGGCCGATCCTGTCACCTTCCCGGATCTGGGCATCTGGCATCCCCTGGCCCCGGGGATGTTTGAGGACCTCAAGGAATACCTGAACTGGAGCGCCAGCCGCAAGGATCTCTCCGAGAAGGCGCGCAAGGGCCCGGTGATCGGACTGGTGTTGCAGCGCAGCCACATTGTCACCGGCGATGAGGCCCACTACGTGGCTGTGATCCAGGAGATGGAATATCGGGGTGCCACCGTGATCCCGGTGTTCTGCGGCGGGCTCGACTTCACCAAGCCGGTGAACGCCTTCTTCTACGACCCCCTCAACCCGGACATGCCCCTGGTGAACGGCGTGGTGTCGCTCACCGGCTTTGCCCTGGTGGGCGGCCCGGCCCGCCAGGACCACCCCAAGGCGATCGAGGTGCTGAAGAAGCTGAACTGCCCCTACATGGTGGCGTTGCCGCTGGTGTTCCAGACAACCCAGGAGTGGGAGGAGAGCGACCTCGGACTGCACCCGGTGCAGGTGGCCCTGCAGATCGCCATCCCCGAGCTCGATGGCGCCATCGAGCCGATCGTGCTCTCGGGCCGCGACGACGCCACCGGCAAGGCCCACACCCTGCAGGACCGGGTGGATGCCATCGCCGAGCGCTCCATCCGCTGGGCCTCGCTGCGGATCAAGCCGCGCACCGAGAAGAAGCTGGCGATCACCGTGTTCAGCTTCCCGCCCGACAAGGGCAACGTGGGGACCGCGGCCTACCTGGATGTGTTCGGCTCCATCCACCGGGTGATGGAGGAGATGCGCGCCAAGGGCTATGAGGTGAGCGGCCTGCCCAAGACCAGCAAGGAGCTGATGGAGGCCGTGCTCAAGGACCCCGAGGCTCTGGAGGGTGCACCGGAGCTGGCGATCGCCCACCGCATGAGCGTGGAGGAATACGAGCGCCTCACCCCCTATTCCGAGCGCCTCGAGGAAAACTGGGGCAAGCCCCCCGGCAACCTCAATTCCGACGGCACCAATCTGCTGATCTACGGCCGCCACTTCGGCAACGTGTTTGTGGGCGTGCAGCCGACGTTCGGCTACGAGGGCGACCCGATGCGCCTGCTCTATTCCCGCAGCGCCAGCCCCCACCACGGCTTCGCGGCTTACTACACCTACTTGGAGAAGGTGTGGGGCGCCGATGCGGTGCTGCACTTCGGCACCCACGGCTCGCTGGAGTTCATGCCCGGCAAGCAGATGGGCATGAGCGAAACCTGCTACCCCGATTCCCTGATCGGCGCCCTGCCCAACCTCTATTACTACGCGGCGAATAACCCCAGCGAGGCCACGATCGCCAAGCGGCGCGGCTATGCCGAAACGATCTCCTACCTCACCCCGCCAGCAGAAAATGCCGGCCTCTACAAGGGCCTCAAGGAGCTGGGTGAGCTGGTGGGCAGCTACCAGCAGCTGCGCGAGAGCTCCCGCGGCGTGCAGATCGTGAATGCCGTGGTGGAAACGGCGCGCCAGTGCAACCTCGACAAGGACGTGGCGCTGCCGGAGGTGGATGCCGCTGAGCTTGATCTCGATGGCCGCGACGGCGTGATCGGTGCGGTGTACCGCCAGCTGATGGAGATCGAGAGCCGCCTGCTGCCCTGCGGCCTGCACACCATCGGCAAGCCCCCCACGGCCGAAGAGGCGATCGCCACCCTGGTGAACATCGCCGCCCTGGAGCGCGAGGAGGAGGGCATCCGCTCCCTGCCGGGGCTGCTGGCCGAGAGCCTGGGCCGCACCATCGCCGATGTGTACAAGGGCAACGACGAAGGCGTGCTCGCCGACGTGGAGCTCAACCGCCGCATCACCGAAACCAGCCGAGCCGCGGTGGGCGCCATGGTGCGCAGCGTCACCGGCAGCGACGGCCGCGTCACCCTGCGGCGCAACTTCGGCTGGCTGTTTGATCTGCTGGCCAAGTTCAACTTCAAGCTGCCCAGCCCCTGGCTGCGGGCCTGCTGCGGCGCCGGCTTTGTGAGCGTGGATTCCGTTGAGCTCGACAAGCTGTTCGCCTACCTGCAGTTCTGCCTGGAGCAGGTGTGCGCCGACATGGAGATGGAGAGCCTGCTCAAGGCCCTCGACGGTGAATACGTGCTGCCCGGCCCCGGCGGCGACCCGATCCGCAACCCCGGCGTGCTGCCCAGCGGCAAGAATCTGCACGCCCTCGATCCCCAGGCCATTCCCACCAGGGCCGCCATCGCCGCCGCCAAGGGGGTGGTGGACAAATTGATCGAACGCCAGAAGGCCGAGCAGGGCACCTGGCCGGAAACCATCGCCTGCGTGCTCTGGGGCACCGACAACATCAAAACCTACGGCGAATCCCTGGCCCAGATCCTCTGGTTCATCGGCGTCAAGCCGGTGCCCGATTCCCTTGGCCGGGTGAACAAACTCGAGCTGATCTCCCTTGAGGAGCTGGGCCGCCCCCGCATCGACGTGGTGGTGAACTGCAGCGGCGTGTTCCGCGACCTGTTCATCAACCAGATGGCCCTGATCGACCAGGGCGTGAAGATGGCCGCCGAGGCCGATGAGCCCCTTGAGATGAACTTCGTGCGCAAGCACTCCCAGGAGCAGGCCGAGAAGGAGGGCATCTCCCTGCGCGACGCCGCCACCCGCGTGTTCTCCAACGCCAGCGGCAGCTACAGCTCGAACGTGAACCTGGCGGTGGAGAACAGCACCTGGGAAGAGGAGAACGAACTGCAGGAGATGTACCTCTCCCGCAAGACCTTCGCGTTCAACGCCGACAACCCCGGCGAGATGAACCAGAAGCGCGAGGTGTTCGAGTCGGTGATGAAAACCGCCGACGTGACCTTCCAGAACCTGGATTCGGCGGAGATCTCGCTCACCGATGTGAGCCACTACTTTGACAGTGATCCCACCAAGCTGATACAGGGGCTCCGCGACGACGGCAAGGCACCGGCGAGCTACATCGCCGACACCACCACCGCCAACGCCCAGGTGCGCTCCCTGAGCGAAACGATCCGCCTCGATTCGCGCACCAAGCTGCTCAACCCCAAGTGGTACGAGGGCATGCTCAACTCCGGCTACGAGGGCGTACGCGAGGTGGCCAAACGGCTCAACTTCACCCTGGGCTGGAGTGCCACCAGCGGCGCTGTCGACAACTTCGTGTACGAGGAGGCCAACGACACCTTCATCAATGACCCGGAGATGCGCCAGCGGCTGATGGACCTCAACCCCCACAGCTTCCGCCGCATCGTGGGCACCCTGCTCGAGGTGAACGGCCGCGGCTACTGGGAAACAAGCGATGAGAACATCGCCCAGCTGCAGGAGCTCTACCAGCAGATCGAGGACAAGATCGAGGGGGTCAGCGAGGGCTGATCGCCCTCGCCATCCGCACCACCTGGGCGATCGGGCCCACATCGTGCACCCGCAGCACGGATGCCCCCGCCGCTGTCGCCAGAGCACACACGGCAGCCGTGCCCCACAGCCGTGCCCGGGGGCGGGGCTCTTCGAGCACGGCTCCGATGAAGCGCTTGCGAGAGGGGCCCACCAACAGGGGATAGCCAGCGGCCGCGAGCTCCGGCAGGCTGCGCAGCAGCTCCAGGTTGTGGTCGGTGGTCTTGGCAAACCCCAGACCGGGATCCCAGAGGATCTGCTCGGCCCGCACTCCCGCAGCCAGTGCTGTGGCGGTGGCAGCCTCAAGCTCCGCCCGCACCTCCCGCACCACATCGCCGTAGTGCGCCAGGCCATCCATGGAGGCGCTGTCGCCCCTGCTGTGCATGATCACGTAGGGACAACCACAGCGGGCGATCATCGGCAGCATCGCCGGATCGCGGAGGCTGGCGGCAGTCAGATCTGCACTGCCGGAGGGAACCACGTTGGCTCCGCGCACATCATTGACCCAGTTGGCTCCGGCTGCCAGGGCGGCCTCAGCCACGGCCGCATGGAAGGTATCGATGGAGATGGGCACCCCCGGCCACCGGTTGCGGATTGCTTCGAGCACCGGCAGCACCCGCTCCAGCTCGCGCCCCGCCCCTACCTCCTCGGCGCCAGGGCGGGTGCTCTGACCACCGAGATCCAGCACGTCAGCGCCCTGGGCGAGCAGGCGCCCGGCGGCACGCACGGCCTGCTCCACCCCCTGGATCCGGCCCCCATCGCTGAAAGAGTCGGGGGTGAGGTTCAACACCCCCATCACCAGCGGCCGCTGCCCCCAGCGCAAGGCTGGATCAGCCCGCAGTGGGCCACTCACACCCGGGCGGGCACCTGGTAGTTGGCAATCCGGGCAAAGCTCTCGGCCTGCAGGGAAGCGCCACCCACCAACACGCCGTCGATCTCGCTCTGGGCCATCAGGTCGTCGATGGTGGCCGGGTTCACCGAGCCGCCGTACTGCACCGTGACTTCCTCGTTGCCCACCCAGCCGCGGATCAGGCCACAGATGCGGTTGGCCTCCTCGGCCGCGCAGGTCTTGCCGGTGCCGATCGCCCAGATCGGCTCATAGGCCACGATCAGGCAGGTGGGATCCACGTCCTCCAGGCCCTGCTCGATCTGGCGGTGGATCACCCGCTCGGTTTCGCCGGCCTCGCGCTGGTCGAGGCTCTCGCCCACGCACAGGATCGGGATCAGGCCATGGCGCTGGGCGTTGCGG
>Ga0315902_10003660_pt1 | contig 22795 bp, 18 predicted proteins | sample LakEriMetagenome_9_FD_203523 | JGI IMG/M metagenome (GOLD analysis project Ga0315902, IMG submission 203523) | Freshwater fungal communities from buoy surface, Lake Erie, Ohio, United States - Buoy 12 MA117 | ecosystem: Environmental > Aquatic > Freshwater > Lake > Lake biofilm | place: USA... | reverse complement strand
AAGCAGCGCGTCCGCGAAGACGCCGACCCATTCCGGAGCGAACACGCCGAGGACCTGTCGCTTGACGCCGGCCGGGTTGGCGAGCGGGCCCATCATGTTAAAGATGGTGCGCAGGCCGAGTGCGGCGCGAACCGGTGCGACGTGCTTCATGGCGGCGTGATGCGCAGGCGCGAACATGAAGGCGACGTGGGCGTCGCGGAAGCTGGCCTGGAGCTGGTCGTCTGTCGGCGAGAGGTTCACGCCGAGCACCTCGAGCACGTCCGCGGAGCCGGCCTTGCTGCGCGAGCGGTTGCCGTGTTTGGCGACGATTGCGCCTGCGCTCGCGGCGACGATGGCGACGGCGGTGGACGTGTTGAGCGATGTCCAGGCGAGACCGCCTGTGCCGCAGGTGTCGATGGCGCCTTCGGGCGCCACAACTGTGCGAGCGCGCGCGCGCATCACGCGGGCGCCGGCGACGATGTCTTCGGAGGTCTCGCCACGGATCCTCAGGCTCACGAGGAAGGCCGAGATCAGCGCCGGATCGCCCTCGCCCGCGAGGATCGCCTCGAATGCGGCGGTCATTTCCTCCTGGTTGGGGCGGCGCCCGTCTTCGACCAGCAAGCCGACAGCCTTGCGGAGTGCTTCGCTCACCGGAGGCCCGCCTTCTTCAGGAAGTTGGCGAGCATCACCTTGCCGTACTTCGAGCCGATCGATTCCGGGTGGAACTGAACGCCGTAGACAGGGCGGGTGACGTGGCTGACGGCCATGATCTCGCCGTCGGCGGTTTCGGCGTCGACGCTGAGCACGTTGGGCATGCCGCTGCGGCGGATGGCGAGCGAGTGGTAGCGGACGGCTTCGAAATGTTCGGGCACGCCGGCGAAGAGATCGCCGCCGAGGACTTTCACGTCCCAGACCTTGCCGTGGACGATGTCTTTCGCGCCTTCGACGACGCCGCCCATGGACTGTCCCAGCGCCTGATGGCCGAGGCAGACGCCAAGGATGGGAAGGTTATCGGGCGCGGTCTTGATGAGCTCAAGGCAGATGCCGGCTTCGTTCGGCGTGCAGGGGCCGGGCGAGAGCACGATGGCGTCGGCGCCTTTTGCGAGCGCTTCTTTAACAGTGAGCGCGTCGTTGCGGACGACCTCGACGTGAACGTCCGGCGAGATGTCCTGTAGATAGTGGACGAGATTGTACGTGAACGAGTCGTAGTTATCGATCAGGAGGACTTTCATCTGTTCCCCCGATCATACCGTGCCGCCTCTTCGGCCGCGCGGAACAGCGCGCTGGCCTTGTGGATGGTCTCCTGGAATTCGCTTTCGGGGTTGGAGTCGAACACCACGCCGCCACCAGCCTGGACGTGGATCTTGCCGCCCTTGAAGACCGCGGTGCGCAGGGCGATGCAGGTGTCCATGTCGCCGCCGGCGCCGAAATAGCCGACGCCGCCCGCGTAGACGCCGCGCGCGTGGGGCTCGAGCTCGGTGATGATTTCCATCGCGCGGATCTTTGGCGCGCCGGAGGTGGTGCCAGCCGGGAACCCTGCGGCGAGGGCGGAGACCATGTCTTCGCCGTCCTTCAGCACGCCCTGCACGTTCGAGACGATGTGCATGACGTGGCTGTAGCGCTCGATAGTGAAGCTCTCGGTGACCTCGACCGTGCCGCGCGCGGCGACGCGGCCGACATCGTTGCGGCCGAGGTCGAGCAGCATGAGGTGTTCGGCGCGCTCCTTGGGATCGGAGATCAGTTTCTGCGCGTTGGCTTCGTCCAGTTCTGGCGTCGCGCCGCGCGGCAGCGTGCCGGCGATGGGGCGGACAGTGACGACGCCCTTGCGAACGCGGACGAGGATTTCGGGGCTGGAGCCTGAGACCTGAAATTCGCCGAAGTTCACGTAGAACATGAAGGGCGAGGGATTCAGGCGGCGCAGGGCGCGATAGAAGGCAAAGGGCGAGCGTTCGAAGGGTGCGGAGAAGCGCTGGCTCGGGACGACCTGGAAGATGTCGCCGGCGTGGATATAGCTTTTGGCCTTCTCGACCATCTCCAGATAGCGCGCCTTGGTGGTGTTCGAGGCGAAGTTGATCTTCTCGACGGGCGCGTCGCTGGGCCGCGAGGGCGGCATGGGTTGGTCGAGGGTTTCCTCGATCCGGTCCAGCAGGTCGTTCGCAGCCTTTGCGCCGCTGCGGGCGGGGGCGGCAAGGATGATCTCCTGACGGACGCCGTCGAAGATCAGCACGACGCCGGGGCGCATCAGCATGGCTTCGGGCACGCCGTTGGGATCAGGCTTCGGTTCAGGCAGGCGTTCGACGTGGCGGACCATGTCGTAGCCGAGATAGCCGAACGCGCCGGCGGCCATGGGGGGCAGGCCGTCCATGCCATCGACCTTGCAGGCGTCTATAAAGCCGCGGAGCGCGGCCATGACGTCAGTGGATGTCTCAGTGGTTTCGCGGAAGTCGGCCGTGAGCGATGTCTCGGCCTTTCCGTCGCGCACGCGCCACCACAGATCGGGCGCCATGCCGATGAAGCTGTAGCGGCCGCGCGTTTCGCCGCCGACGACGCTTTCAAACAGCACGAGGCCTTGCGACATCGGGTTCAGCTTCAGCATCGCTGAAACCGGGGACTCCGTGTCGTCGACCCGCCGCCTGATTACGAGGGACGGACGGCCTTTCGTCATTGCGCTGGCGCATCCCCGCGCAGGCCGTTGAAGTAGGCCTCGAGCGCTGCGTCGTCGCGCTGGTATTCGACCTCGGAGCGGATGCCGAGCACGAAGACCTCGTTGAGATCGCGTAGGAGCGACTGGGATACGTCGTTGCCGAGTTGCGCGCGCAGGGCTGCACTCACCTCAGGTGACGCCGGTTCGATCTTGTCGACGCGCGCGACCCATGGATTGCCATCGCGGCCGCTTACGACGCCAACTTCGCCGGCCTTGAGGTTGAACGCAGCAGCCACCACGGCCGGATCGATCGGCGGGTTGGACGCGCGCACGACGGTCAGTGCAGGGAGGGCGGTGAGTTTTGCATCTGCCGCAGCTTTCTCGAACGTCGTACCAGCCTTGACCGCGGCCACCATTCCGTCGGCTGCGGCCTTGCGGGCTGCGATAGCCCGTTCGGTCATCATGGCGTTTCTCACGCGATCCTTGACCTCGGCCAAGGGAAGCGTGAACGGCGCGACGATTTCGTCGAGGCGGAACATGGAGCGCACATTCTCGCCCTCCATGACGTTCGTCATCTCGCCGGCGTTCATCGTGAATAGCTGGCGGAGGGCGTCGACGTTCTGGGTCATGATCTGCGCCTGCTCGCCCTGCGAGGTGCGGGCCTGCGCGTCGATCGGCGCCAGCGTGATCACGGGAATGCCGAACTCCTTGCCGATGTCTTCCAGCGGCTGGCCGCCCGCGGCGTCGCGGAAGTTCTCGCCGGAATTCTCGAACAGCGTTGCGGCTTCGGGGAAGGCCACGTCACGGCGGACTTTTTCGGCAACCTCTTCAAACGGGGTGGGGATGCCGGGCGTCAAGGATTCGATCAGCACGGCCTTCCATGGGTCGCCTTCCTCAAGCTGGATGGGGATGCTGTGCACCTTGCCGGCGGGAAGCGAGAACAGGAAAGTCCGGTACTCTTCGTTCGTCACGTCCTCGGGCTTGAGCGTGGACACGACGCGCTGCAGGCCGGGGGCCTGGGTCAGCGCCTGGTCGAGCGGGATACCCTGCACGGAGAGGTCGATGAAGGCCTGGACGGCGTTGCGGTTTTCGGACGTGTATTCGACGATCGTGCGCGTCTCGGGGGTCGAGTATTCCTTGAGACGGTTCTGATATTCGGTCCGAACCTGTTCGTCCGTGAGCGCAACGCGGTCGAGGAAATCATCGGGTGTGTAGCTCAGGATCGAGATGCGCCGGCGTTCCGGCTGCTCGAAGCGCGCCTTGTTGGCGTCGTACCAGGTCTGCATCTCGGCTTCGGTGGGCTCTGTGGGGGCAGGCGCGGTCGCGGCTGTGACTTGCGCGAAGCTGACCGTGCGCCCTTCGCCGAGATAGTTCACCCACGGCTGCGAGAGGATGTTCGGCACTGTCAGCGCGCTGCCGGCGGCGGCGCGGATGTATTGTTGCGTGAGATAGTCCTTCAGGAAGCCCTCAAACTCGCGCGTTGTCTGCTGGCGCCGCTGGGCGGCCGCCATGATTGTCTCGCGCGTCAGGCGGCCGAACTCGTTCACCATCAGGTTGTTGCGCTCGAGATAGGGCTTCAGCGAATCCGGCGTTGCGCTGACGCCGACCTTGTCCGCGTAGGCGAGCAGCGTGTTCTGGATTTCGAGCTCCTGGTAGACGCCTTGCGGGATGCCCTCAGCCACGGCCTCTGCCTGACTCAGGACCCGGCCCTGTTCGACACGGAGGCGTTCCAGCGCCTGCTGCATGTCGCGGTCGATCTCGAGAGTCTTGATCTCTCGGCCGCCGATGCGGCTGACGGTGCCGCCGGCGAGGCCGCCGCCGAAATTGTCAGGCAGGAACAGCGCAAGGCTGATGACTAGGGGGATGAAAAGGACCACCAGCGCCCACTTCGACTTAGCGAATTTCCGCATTCCGCCAATCATGCGGTGCGACTCCCTGACTGGGCGGAAACCAGTGTAGTTGTCCGCCGGAAGCTGGCTTGCTAGAGCATTTTGCGGCGGAGGGGAAACCGGTTCGCCACAGGAAAATGCGACATCGCGGCATCCAGGCGGCGCGCGGGCGAGACAACCTGCTCAGAGCGCTTTCGGAGCCTTCAAGGAAGTCAGTGCATGGCCGAACGCCGCAAGCTGGTAGCCGGTAACTGGAAAATGAACGGTCTCCGCACGGCGCTCCCTGAGGTGGAATCCATGATTGCGGGCGCACGCGCGCTGGGGCGGGTCGATCTCGCAATATGCCCGCCAGCCACGCTCGCCTCGCAGGTGGGGGATGTGCTTCAGGGTTCGCCGATCGGGCTTGGGGGGCAGGACTGCCACGCCAAGGCGAATGGGGCTTTTACTGGTGATGTCAGCGCGGAAATGTGGGCGGATCTCGGCGCGCGCTTCGTGATCGTCGGCCATTCCGAGCGTCGGCAGCATCATGGCGAGACTGACGCCATCGTGGCTGCCAAGGCCGCCGCCGTGTGCCGCGCGGGGCTGATCCCCATCATCTGCGTCGGCGAGAGCCTCGCCGAGCGGGATGCGGGCAAGACACTGGCTGTGATTGCGACCCAGCTTGCCGGCTCGATTCCCGACGAGGCGGGACGCGCCGATACCGTCATCGCCTATGAGCCTGTCTGGGCCATCGGCACGGGCAGGACCCCGACCGTGGCGCAGGTGGAGGAGGTTCACCAGGCCGTCGGCCGGGCGTTGGACGCGCGCTTCGGCGCGGCGGGGCTGCAGATTCGTGTGCTTTATGGCGGCTCGGTGAAGCCAGATAACGCCGCCGAACTCATGGCGGTGGCCGGAGTGGACGGCGCCCTTGTGGGAGGCGCCAGCCTGAAGGCCGCGGACTTTCTGGCGATCGCAAGGGCCTGCGGCTAGGGCGCCATTTGGCGTCGGCGCGGGGGCGCTCCCATATGAAAAGAACCCGCATGGGCGCCATGGGGGCTTGGCCGCACCCTCCCAACGTGCTTTGACGCGGTCCAAATTGTTGCTGGCGGCCACTTCATGCTGAACGTCCTCCTCACCATCCACATGATCGCGTGCGTCGCGCTCGTGATCGCCGTGATGCTGCAGAGGTCCGAGGGCGGGGCCCTGGGCATGAGCGGTGGCGGAACGGGGGGTCTCATCTCCGGTCGCGGCGCCGCCAGCGTGCTGGTCCGGGTGACAATGGGCCTTGCGGCTGTCTTCTTCGTCACTTCGATCACCATGACGCGTCTGAACAACGACTCCGCCAGTCAGGGCTCCATCCTCGAGCAGCAGGTCGATGAGTCGGGCAATCCGTTCGACTCGCTGACGACGCCTCCGGCTTCCGGCACAGCCACGACGCCTGATCCGCTGGGAGGCACGACCACGACGCCGGCCCCGGCGAGCCCAGCCCCGGCGGCGTCCGATCCTCTGGCGCCTGCGACGAACACCACGCCGGCCGCGCCTGCGCCTGCGACAACTGCGCCCACCACACCGGCGTCGACGCCGGAAAACGGTGGATCGCCGAACTAGTCGACTACTGCCCCCTCGCTAGGGCGGGGCGAATCGTTAAACTGATCATTCGTCATGAAGCGATTTATCTTCATTACGGGAGGCGTTGTGTCCTCCCTCGGGAAGGGCATTGCTTCGGCAGCGCTCGGCGCGCTGCTTCAGGCGCGCGGCTATCGCGTGCGGCTCCGCAAGCTGGACCCCTATCTCAACGTCGATCCGGGCACGATGTCGCCGACGCAGCATGGCGAGGTTTTCGTCACGGATGACGGCGCCGAGACGGATCTCGATCTTGGGCACTATGAGCGCTTCACCGGCGTGTCGGCGCGCAAGACGGACAACACCACGACGGGCCGTATCTACAAGGCGATCCTCGAGAAGGAACGCCGCGGCGATTATCTGGGCGCGACGCTCCAGGTGATCCCGCACGTCACGGACGCCATCAAGGAGTTCATCAAGTCCGACACGGACGATGTCGACTTCGTGCTGTGCGAAGTCGGGGGCACGGTGGGCGACATTGAGGGGCTCCCGTTCTTCGAGGCGATCCGGCAGTTCAGCCAGGATGTCGGCCGCGAGGCGAGCCTGTTCATTCACCTGACGCTGCTTCCCTACATCAACACTGCCGGCGAGCTGAAGACCAAGCCGACGCAGCACTCGGTGAAGGAGCTGCGGTCGATCGGCATCCAGCCGGACATCCTGCTGTGCCGCGCGCCCATGCCGATCCCGCCCGAAGAGCGGCGAAAGCTCGCTCTGTTCTGCAATGTGCGGCCGGAAGCCGTGATCGAGGCGCTGGATGCGCAGCACATCTACGAGGTGCCACTCGAATATCACGCGCGCGGGCTGGACCGCGAGGTTCTGCGTCACTTCGGGTTGGAAAAGCAGACGACGCCTGATCTCAAGCACTGGGTGCAGACGTCGCAGACGCTGCGCAATCCCGATGGGGAAGTGCGCATTGCGATCGTCGGCAAGTATGTGGCTCTGCACGACGCCTACAAGTCAGTGGTTGAAGCGCTGGGCCATGGCGGTCTCGCCAACAGGGTGAAGGTCAATCTGACCTGGATACCGTCGGACCGCTATGACGACCCCAACGCCGACCTTTCCGAACTCGATAGCGTGGATGGCGTTCTGCTGCCCGGCGGATTTGGCGAACGCGGCGCGATCGGCAAAATGCGCGCCGCTGGTTACGCGCGCCGGCACAAGCTTCCGTGCTTCGGTATCTGCTATGGCATGCAACTCGCCGTGATCGAACTCGCCCGCAACATGGCGAACATCCCCGGCGCCGGCACCACGGAATTCGGCAAGCCCGATTACGCCGCGGTGGGCCTGATGTCTGAATGGGTTCAGGGCAACACCAAGGAAGTGCGGAGCGCCGATGGTGATCTCGGCGGTACGATGCGCCTCGGCGCCTTCCCGGCCGTGCTCGCCAAGGGCAGCCGCGTCGCTGCCATCTACGGCACGCAGACCATCTCTGAGCGCCACCGTCACCGCTACGAAGTGAACACCGACATCATCGGCAAGCTCGCTCCGCACGGCGTTGTCTTCTCCGGCATGTCGCCTGATGGCAAACTTCCCGAGATCATGGAGCTGACCGACCACCCCTGGTTCATCGGCGTCCAGTTCCACCCGGAGCTGAAGTCACGTCCGTTCGACCCGCATCCCCTTTTCGCGAGCTTCATCGCAGCGGCGCGCGACAAGAGCAGGCTGGTCTAGGCCGTAGTCCTCACGCAACTAATGGCGCGCCTTAGCTGCTGCCGCCGAGGGCTTTGGCCGCCCAGCGAAATGCAGCCCCTCGCTTCGCACCACGTCCCGGCGGGTGGAACCGTCATTTCCGGTTACGATTCCGCCCGGTCTTGCAGCGCTGCGCCAGACCCTGTATGAGGCCCGCTCGCTCGAACGGCCATTACGCAAGAATGAGCTGTTTCCAACACTTTTCCGCCTGATCAGAGGCTTCCATGGCCGTCCCTAAGCGCAAGACATCCCCTTCACGCCGTGGCATGCGCCGCGCTCACGATCGCCTGCCGGGCTCGACCTATGTCGAGGACAAGGAATCGGGCGAGCTGCGCCGCCCGCACCATGTCGACCCGAAGACCGGCATGTACCGCGGCAAGCAGGTCCTGAAGGCCAAGGACGAGGAATAGCCCTGGCCGACCGGATATTCGATCTGCGAAAGCGCCCTTCGGGGCGCTTTTTGCATTTGGGGCGCGGCAGAACCGTCTCCCGCCGCGATTGCAACTGCCGCCGGTTCGCGACATAGCAGGCCCACCTTTCCGCCCCCAGACGGGGGCCGGGCCTGCTCAAGCCGAAGGACCATCCAGTGACCGAGATCGTGGACGTGTACGCGCGGGAAATCCTCGACAGCCGGGGCAATCCGACCGTCGAAGCGGAAGTGACGCTGGACGACGGCTCGACAGGCCGCGCGGCTGTGCCGTCGGGCGCATCGACCGGCGCGCACGAGGCGGTTGAGCTGCGTGATGGAGACAAGTCGCGTTACCTCGGCAAGGGTGTGCTGAAGGCGGTCGCTGCGGTCAATGACGAGATCTTCCCCGAACTGCTGGGCATGGACGCCGCCGACCAGCGCGCCATCGACAGGGTGCTGATCGATCTGGACGGCACGCCGAACAAGTCGCGGCTGGGCGCCAACGCGATCCTGGGCGTGTCGCTGGCAGTTGCGAAGGCGGCGGCGCAAGCATCAGCCCTGCCACTGTACCGCTATGTCGGCGGCGCGAACGCGCATGTGCTTCCGACGCCGATGATGAACATCATCAATGGCGGCGCGCATGCCGACAATCCGATCGACATCCAGGAATTCATGGTGATGCCAGTCGGGTTCGATAGCTTTGCGGACGCGCTGCGCTGTGGCGCAGAGATCTTCCATACGCTGAAGAAGGGTCTCGCGGCGGCCGGGCACAACACCAATGTTGGAGACGAGGGCGGCTTCGCGCCGAACCTGAAGTCGACCGACGATGCGCTCGGCTTCATCATGAAGTCGATCGAGGCGGCAGGGTACCAGCCGGGCGAAGACGTTGTGCTGGCGCTCGATGCGGCCGCGACCGAGTTCTACAAGAAAGGCAAGTACGAGCTTGAAGGGGAGGGCAAGTCGCTCTCGTCCGACCAGATGGCGGCGTACTGGGCCGACCTGGTGAAGCGCTTTCCGATCGTGTCGATCGAGGACGGCATGTCGGAGGATGACTGGGAGGGCTGGATCGCGCTCACCAAGGCGATTGGCGACAAGTGCCAGCTGGTGGGCGACGACCTGTTCGTTACCAACACGACGCGGCTTGCCGACGGCATCCAGCGCGGCGCCGGCAACGCCATTCTGGTGAAGGTCAACCAGATAGGGACGCTGACGGAGACACTGGAGGCGGTGCAGCTGGCGCAGATCAACCGTTATGGCGCTGTGATGTCTCACCGGTCGGGCGAGACCGAAGACTCCACGATCGCTGATCTCGCCGTGGCCACGAATTGCGGCCAGATCAAGACGGGCTCGCTGGCGCGGTCGGACCGGCTGGCGAAGTACAACCAGTTGCTGCGGATCGAGGACGAACTCGGCGATGCGGCGCGGTATCTGGGCCGGGCAAGCATCCGGGCTTGAGGCCTGGCACAACAACTTGGCCTGACCAGCCACGCTGATAGTCTCCGTTTCGAACACGGAGACCGCACCAGTGAAACGATTCCTGATTGCCGCAGTTCTGGGGCTCGCATTGGCATCGCCCACGTTGGCCCAGGAGGGTGGACAAGCCGTGCAACCGCCTGGAGAGGCGGCTGCACCAGCCGAAACTCCAGCTATCGTTGAAGCCCCCGCGCCTGATCCGGCGGACCCAGCCGCGCCGGTCTGGACGGGGCCCGAGGTCACGCTGCAGACATCCCTGGGCGATATCGTCGTGGTGCTCGACACGGTTGGCGCGCCGAAGACGGCGGCGCAGTTCCTGAAGCTGGTCAGGAACGGGCACTACAACGGGTCGGCGTTCTACCGGATCGAGAAGGGGTTCGTGATCCAGTTCGGCGATCTCGATGCGAAGCTCAAGTACCGTCCGGCCAACCTTTCCAATGTTCCGCTGGAAACCGCAAACAACAAGCATAGGCGCGGCGCACTCAGCCTTGCGCGCGCCGATGAGCCGGGCAGCGGGCAGTCGACCATCTTCATCAGCCTTGGCGAGAATTCCGGGCTCGACGCCAAGGCGGACGCGCCGCCGAACACCACGGGCTATGCCGCGTTCGGCCACGTTGTCTCCGGCATGGAGGTGGTGGATGCGATTGCCGGGGTGGAGCTTGCCGCGGAAGGCGGGCCGTTTCCGGGCAAGTTGCCGAAGGCGCCCGTGGTGGTGAAGAAGGCCGCAGTCACCAAGAAGGAGTAGCGCGCGGAGCGCGCCTCGAACTCCGTGTACGGCTCAAACGGTTTGCCCGTCGGCGCCCGAGACCTCGTCACAATCCTTAACGCGCCGTTTACGAAAAACATCCGGTTTCAATCTTGCGAAAAGAACAAAAAGGGATCACAACAGCGAACAGAACGGAGCAAGAACATGACGGCGGCATTCAACGGATCGGTCAACTTCTGCGGCGCTCAGGGCCAGAGCTATCGGTTTGAGCGTTTTGGCGTCGAACAGGACTGGGCGAAGGTGGCCGGCGTGGTGATCTTCGCGGCGCAGGAAGGCCCCACATGGCGCGTGATCCGCGTGTCTGACCAGGGTGGGGTGGAAGGCGATGTCGCCACCTTCTGGCGCTGGCGTGAGGCCCGCCGCTACGGCGCCACGGCCGTCTTCATCCGCCGCAATGTCGATGTGAGAGGCCGCCGCGCTGAAGCGTCGGACCTGGCGCTCGGTCTCGATCCGGTGTTCGCGAACGGCAGCGAACTGGCGCGCGAACCTGAGCTTCTGGCCGCCTGAGGCCAAACAGAACCTCGTCCATCCGGCGCCGCGGCTGTCTCCGCTGCTCTGCGCCGGACCCAAGACGGGAAGTGGGCCCGCGGATGATTCCGCGGGCCCGATTCATTTTCGGTGAGGGGAGCTTACTGACCTGCGCCGCCGTCCGCCGGCCTGAGTGTCTCCTGCGACGCCGCCGACTTCGCGGCGCGCGCCAGCTGGATGAATTCGGCGCGGTAGCCGAACGCGTCCTCGCCCTTGGCGCCGTTTGCCAGTGCGATGACGTTGTCCCACGTGAACGTCTTCGCGACATAGGGATCGCCGCGGAGCATTGAGCCGTAGGCCGCCACCGCTGTGGCGAAGCGGGTGGATTCCGGCGCTTTCGCGATGTCGCTGACCTGATCGGCGCTGGTGACAGGGCGGGTGATCAGCTTGGACGTGTCCTCGCCGGGAAGCTTGTAGCGCACTTTCAGGAAGGCGAGTTCACTGGTGGCGCCGGCGACCGGGGTGGGGGCGGGCTGGTAGCGGTTCGGGTCGACGAGGGCGGCTGTCGAACCGACAGGGGTGATCTCGTAGATCGCCGTTACCGATGTGCCGGCGCCGATTTCGCCAGCGTCGACCTTGTCGTTGTTGAAATCCTCCTGGTTGAGGATGCGGGTCTCGTAGCCTATTAGGCGATATTCGGCGATCTTCGCGGGGTTGAACTCGACCTGAATCTTCACGTCGTTGGCGATCGAGAACATCGAGCCCAACAGGTCGTCGTTGAGGACCTTGCGGCTTTCGTTGAGGTTGTCGATGTAGGCGGCCATGCCGTTTCCGGACTGCGCCAGCTTCTGCATCATCGCATCGTTATAGTTGCCGCCGCCGAAGCCGAGGATCGAGAGGTAGACGCCACTCTCGCGCTCGCGGTTGACGAAGTCCTCAAGCTGTTCGGGATTGCTGATGCCAACGTTGAAGTCGCCATCGCTGAGAAGGATGACGCGGTTGACGCCGTTCTTGTTGAAGTTCTGCTTGGCCAGCGAGTAGGCGAGGCGCAGGCCTTCGCCGCCAGCGGTTGAACCGCCTGCGGACAGGCGATCGAGTGCCGCGAGTATCTTGCCCTTGTCGGCGCCGGAGGTGGGTTCCAGGACCGCGCCCGCAGCGCCTGCGTAGACGACGATGGAGACCTTGTCCTTCTCGCCGAGTTCATCGATGAGCATCTTCAGAGATTTGAGCGCCAGCGGCAGACGGTCCGGACCCGACATCGAGCCCGAGACATCGACCAGCAGGGTGAGGTTGAGCGGCGGGCGGACATCCTTCCTGATGTCGTAGCCCTGCACCGCGACATGCATCAGCTGCCGCCCCTCGCTCCATGGGGAGGGCACGACTTTCACCGTCGTCTCGAACGGCGTCTCCTTCGACTTCGGTAGGGCGTATTCGTAGTCGAAGTAATTGATCATCTCCTCGATGCGCACTGCGTCCTTGGGCGGGAGGTGGCCTGCGTTCAGCATGCGGCGGACGTTGGTGTAGCTCGCGGTGTCGACGTCGATGGAGAAGGTGGAGACGGGCTCCTTTGCGACAACCTTCACGCCGTTGATCTCGACGTCGTCGTACTTGTCGCGGTTGATCTCGCCCGGCATTGGCTGCGCAACGAAGCCCGCTACAGGCGCCATCATTCTGGGCGCGGGAGGAGCAACCATCGGCGGAGGAGGCGGGGGCGGAGGCGCGTAGGCTTGCTCGCTGGTGACGCCCGGGACGGACTGAGCGGAATCCTGCGCGGCAGCTTCACGCTTGTTGCCTGTCACTACTACAACCTCGCGGCCGTCGGCGGGCTTTGAAGCGCCCAAATCCGCCTCTGCAACGGTTGAACTGGATTGGCAGGCCACGAGTGTGAGCGTCGAAGCGGCGGCCATCAGAAGCATGTTGATGCGTGTCATGTTGGAGTCCCATCTGTGATTGCGTGAAGCAATCAGGCGCGCCGAATGGGGCTGGTTTACGTCAGATTACAGACGTAAGCTAGGCTATTGGGCCGGCGACTTGTTTTTCTGCGCTGCAACAAAAGCGGCGATGTCTGCCTCGACCACGGGCATTGGCCGCGCGCCGGGGGAGAGCACGGCAGCGTGAAACGCCTTGAGACTGAAGGCAGTCTTCAGATCTCGCTGCGCCTGGCCGCGCAGGCGGAGAATGGTTTCCCTGCCAGTCATGTATGCCGCCGGTACTCCCGGGCGGATCGACGAGCGATCGACTTCGAACTCCGCGGTTGCGCGCGGCACGCCGACCGTTTCCTCAAAATATCGGATGGCTTCTTCACGCGTCCATCGCTGGGCGTGGATGCCGGTGTCTGTCACAAGACGCGCTGCGCGCAGCAATTGCGACTGCAGGTAGCCTATCCGTCCGAGCGGATCCGACTGGTAAGCGCCGAGTTCGAGGGCGAGGTCTTCGGCGTAAGTCGCCCAGCCTTCGTTGAATGAAGGGTAGGCGACGAGATGTTCGATCAGCGGCTGGTTCGGCAGATTGCGTTCAAGCTCGACCTGCAGGTGGTGGCCCGGAATGCCTTCGTGGAATGTCAGGGTCGGCAGCGTCCATGACGGGAAGTCCGCCGTCGCGCGGAGCGTGATGTTGTAGACGCCGGGCCGCGATCCGTTGAGGGGGGCGGGACGGTAGTAGGCTTTCGATGTGGTGTCCTGCACGATGCGCGGCGCCTCGCGCACCGCAAGCGGCGCAGGCTTGTCGATGTCGACTACGCGCGCGGTGATGCCGTTCGCCCAGGTGACCTTCTGGTTGATCGCATCGAGCAGGGCGAGGCGGCCCTCGGGCGTTTCGGGGTATAGCAGTTCCGGTCGTTGGCTGAGGCTACGAAGCCGGCCGCCCGCGCTTCCCTCGACCAGACCCGCCGCCGCGAGAAGGGGATCCAGTTCCGTCGTGATCTGCTCGACGAGCTTGAGGCCGAGTTCGTTCATCTGCGCCGGGGTCAAAGACGACGTCGTGTGGAGTTTCAGGACATCGGCGTAGTAGGCCTCGCCATCCTTCAGGCGCCAGACGCCGGGTTCGGCAGGCGCCTTGGCCAACGTTTCTTCGAGAAGCGCGATCAGCGCGTCGTACTCTTTCTTGATATCGCCGCCAACGAGTTCGGCTGCGCGGGCAGTCAGGCGCGCGATGTCAGCCTCGGGAATATCCGCAACCTGAGCGAGGGATTCAGTGAAGTGCTGGACGAGCACATGATCGCGCGCGATCCCGGGGCGCAGCTGCCGCGCCTTGTCGAGCGTGCGCTGAACGACGTTGCGCGGCGGGATCGTGCCGGCCGCGACATCGACTTCGAAGCGGCGGCGCTCGTCGCGCATCGATTCGTCCATCTGCTCAAGCCGCTTGAGCCATGCATCGGCCTGGGCCGGTGTGGCGACGGCCACGTGCAGGGTCAGGAACTTGACGAGATCGGTGAAGGCGCCGTCAGCGAACGTGGTGACGTACGTGCTGGAGCGGCCAAGCGAGGTGACGCCATGGCCGTGGCGATCAACTGCGATGGTCGCCTCCAGAGTGGAGCGCAGGGAGTCGTAGGTGCGGACCGCGGCGGGCGAGAGCAGCGCCCTGTCGATGCGTTCGAAATCCGCCAGAAACTCGAGGCGGCGAGTGCGGGTACGCTCCTCGACGGCGATGGACCTGTCGTTGAGAAGGGCCGCATAGGAGCGCCCGAAAGCCGACTCGGGAAGACCGATCATGTCGGCTTCTTCCGGGAGCCTCTGGATTTCGCTGGCGCCGAAGCGCTGCACGAGTTCGGCCAGAAGCGGATCGGCGTTCTCCACTGCGGGCGTGCAGCCTGCAGCCATAACGGCGGCCAAGGCGCCGGCGGCGGCCCCGAAACGCAGTCTCCAGCCGGGAAAAAACATATGATTCGCTTTGGTTGAGGCGCCCGGAGTTTTCCGATAAGGACCGCCCAGCATCAAGTCAGGAGCCTGTTAATGAGCACTCCCGCCCCCGGTGGCCAGCCGGAACTGACCGGTCAGGTCATGTTTTACAAACGTCCCGAGCCGCTTTCGCTGGAAAAGCACCGGGACCTGGGGGTGAAGCAGATAGCTTCCCCATTCTCGTTCCTGAAAACGGCCCATGCGGTTCCGATCACGGTGAGCGAATTCGGCGTCGCCGCGACCTGTTTTCCGATCATTTTCGTGGGTCCGGAGAAGACCCCGGTCGCGGTGATGGGCGTCCGGCAGAACGAAAACGAGTATGTCGACAGCAATGGCCAGCCCGACCCGGACGTCTACCTGCCGGCATTTGCGCGCCGTTATCCGTTCGTGTTCGCCTCCGATCCGAAGAGCGATCGCCTGCTTCTTTGTGTCGATACCGCCGCCGAAATGGTCACCAGCACGCCTGATGTGAAGTTCTTCGATGGCGACCAGGCCTCGAAATTCACGCAAGACGCGATCGAGTTCTGCAAGGAATTCGAACGCCAGCGCCGCGCCACGGTCGAATTCGTCGAAATGCTCGACAAGGCCTCTCTGTTTGAACAAAAATCGGTGGCGTTCACGCCGCGCGATGCGGCTGGCAATGCCGGCGCCACGCAGAAAATCGCCGATTACTGGGCGATTTCCGAGGATGGCCTGAACGCCCTGCCGGAATCCAAATTCCAGGACATCCGCAATACGGGCGCTCTGGCGGCAGTGTACGCCCACATGGTGTCACTGATGAACTGGCAGCGCGTGATCCAGCGCACGATGCGGCGGCTTGCTCAGTAACCAAACCCTCCGGAGGTGCGAATAGCCCCACGGTTGCGTCATCACGGCAGGCCAATCCCTCACGTTCAGGCGAGGGGGATAGACCTGTCGTGTCGGGCTCCCTTAGTACACAATGGTTGCGCGGCCGATTTGGGCCGCCTGGCATGTTGCCGGCATGAATCGAGGTCCTAGGGTGCGTCTGGAAATGTCGCGGCTCGCTGCACGTCTGGCCGGTCTGGTTCTACTCCTGGTCCCCTCGCTTGGGCTGGTCGCGCCTGCTTCCGCCCAGGCCACGGCGAGCAGCCCGCACGCTGAAGGTACAATCCTGCTGGAGCGCTCGGCCGCGACGCCGGGGGATACGTTTCTTGGAGCCCTGCGGCTGAAGCTGGCCGAGGGCTGGCATGTTTACTGGGTCAATCCGGGGGATAGCGGCCTGCCCCCAACCGCCGCGTGGGCGTCTTCTCCCGAAGTGTCCGCGGGCGCATTCAAGTTTCCTACCCCGCACGCCATCCCGCTCGCGACGCTGATGAACTACGGCTACGAAGGCGAAGTCGTCCTACCGTTCGAGGTAAAGATTGCGCCGGAGGCCGCTGTCGGTAGTCCGCTGACCATCGGCGCGACGTTCGATTACCTGATCTGTGCCGACATCTGCATTCCCGAAGCCGTGACGCTGTCGACCTTCCTGCCGGTGGCGGCGACGGAGTCGATCGACGACGCTGCCAGCAAGATCATCGCTGAGACGCTTCCCACCATTCCCGTCGCGCTGACCGGGGAGGCGGTGGTGGAGCGCGCCGGGGACACGTTCAAGATCGGCGTGATCGATGACAGCCTTGCGTCGGCGATCGCATCGGCCAAGTCCGTGCGCTTCTTCCCATATGGCGCAGAGCTACTTCACGCGGCGCCGCAGACTGTGCGCACTGGCCTCGACGGTGTGTCTGTCGAAGTGAAAGCGAACACGATGTTTGCAAAGCCCGGCGACAATGGGCTGGGCGGGATTATCGGCATCGAGACGACAGACGGGAAAATGCGCGGCTGGGAAGCGCCCGCAACGCCGGGCGTCGTACCCGCGAGCGTGACGACCACGTCCTTTGCCGGCGCCGCCTCGGCGGTGGAAGCGCCTCCGCTGCCGATTGGCGAACTGCTGATCACGCTTGGCCTCGCGTTTATCGGTGGGCTCGTGCTGAACCTCATGCCGTGCGTGCTGCCGGTTCTGACCATCAAGGCGGCGGGGCTTGTCCACACGGCGCACGATCCCGGGCAGTCGCGTGCGCACGGACTTGCCTATCTTGCGGGCGTGGTCGTCTGCTTCGCGGCGATCGGGGCGATCCTCATCGGGCTGAAAGCTGCCGGTGACACATCCGCCGGGCTTGGCTTCCAGCTACAGTATTCATGGGTTGTCGCGCTCTTTGCGCTGGTGATGTTCGCTGTGGGCCTCAACATGCTCGGCGTGTTCGAGATGGGTGGATCGCTGATGGGTGTTGGTGGGAACCTGGCGGATCGCGGCGGCACGTCAGGCGCATTCTTCACCGGGCTTCTCGCCGCTTTCGTTGGCGCGCCGTGCGTCGGTCCCTTCATGGCGGGCGCGGTCGGCGCAGCGCTGGTGCAGCCCCCGCCGGTGGTCATGCTGATCTTTGTCGTGATGGGCCTCGGCCTTGCTGCTCCATTCACGCTGCTGAGCTTCACGCCCGCGCTGGCGAAGATAATTCCGAAGCCGGGCAAGTGGATGATCACGTTCAAGCAGGCGCTCTCGTTCCCGATGTTCCTGACGGCGCTCTGGCTGCTCTGGGTGCTCTCGGCGCAGGCTGGCGCTGACGGCGTGATCTGGGCGCTGGGCGGCGCGATCGCGTTGTCGTTCGGCATCTGGCTCGCCACGCGGGTCGGCGGAAGCACTGGGGGGCGCGTCGTTTCGACGGCAGTGATCCTGGCCGCCTTCGCCGTGCCTGTCTTCGGCACGATCACGCCGCCAGCCGCGGCAGCCGCTGTCGTCACGGCCAGCACATGGTCGCCGGAGCGGATCGCGGAGCTGAAATCGGAGGGCCGCGTGATCTTCGTGGACTTCACGGCGCGGTGGTGTGTCACCTGCCAGGTAAACAAGGGCGCGATGCACGATGCGGCGGTTCAGCAGACCTTTGCCGACCTGAACGTGGCGTTCCTCGAGGCTGACTGGACCAACAAAGACAGTGTGATCTTCGAGGAGCTGAAGCGGCATGGCGCGGGCGGCGTGCAGTTGTATCTTGTCTATCCGGCTTCCGGAGGCGAACCGCGCAAGTTCGACGGATTGCTGTCAGCCGGACAAATTCAGCAGGCCGTGAAGGAAGCGGCAGGCTCGATCTAGTGGTCGCAAGACCGGGCGTGGACAGGTTTCATCCGTGGGAGTTGCAGGATGGGCATATCGAAGCGTGAACGTATTCCCATGGTCCTTGGCGTCGGCGCTGCCGCGGCGATTACCGCCGCGGCGCTGATAGTGTCGAGCGCGAACGCTGCACCTCCGGGCAACGCCGCACCGGCGTTCAAGGAAGTGAACACTGCCGGCAAGGAAATCTCGCTGGCGGACTTCAAGGGCAAGACTGTCGTTATCGAGTGGACGAACAATGGCTGCCCGTTCGTGCAGAAGCACTACAACTCGAAGAACATGCAGAACACGCAGGCGGCAGCCGCGAAAGATGGCGTGGTGTGGCTGTCGGTGATCTCGTCCAAGCCGGGTTCGCAGGGGCATGTCTCGCCCGAGCAGGCCGACAAGCTGACGGCCGACCGCGGCGCGAAGCCGACGCATGTTCTGCTCGATCCGGATGGTTCGATGGGCCGGGCTTACGGCGCAAAGACCACGCCGCACATCTACATCATCACGCCAGACGGGAAGGTCGCCTACAACGGCGCGATCGACTCGATCCAGTCCAGCAAGGTCGATGATATTCCAAAGGCCACGAACTACGTGGCGGCGGCGCTGACCCATCTCAAGGCAGGTAAGGCCCCGGATCCGGCGGCCACGGTGCCGTACGGCTGCGACGTAAAATACTGATCAAAACGGCGCCGCGGGGCATTGCGCCGCCGCCGCTCGGGATGAGCTGGCGGCGGTTGCGTTTCCGCCAACGGCCGGCGCGATCTCGACCGCGTCCTTGAGCATGTGTGTGAGCCGGCCGAGGGCCCTGGCTTGTTCGGCGCCGGTTGCTGCAGCGTTGGCGGCGGTCAGCTGTTTGCCGGTCTCCTCGGCCATGCCACGGAAGATGCAGCGCAGGTCGGCCGGTCCGCCGCGCTGGTCGATCTCGCTGGAGAGACGGCTGGCGGCGAGGCCGAAGCGTCGCAGGTCTGTCGACAGGGTTGGGGCGAGGGGCTGCGGCTTCGCGCCTGGTCGCGCCGTCGCGGAGGTCTGGGCCGATGAGACCTGGGCGAGCAGGCGCCTTGCCTCCGCGCCCACCTGATCAGCGAGGGTGTCGGCGTTGGCGGGCGCTGTTGCCATCAGGGCGAACGTGAGCAGGAGGGTGAAGCGCTTCATGCCGACAGCTTCTCAGGCGGCGGTTAAGCCTTCGCGAAAGCTGCTGCGCGTGTTGCTGCAGATCGGTGGTGCTGGGGTGGCGGACGTGACCATATGGGTATCCCTCCGGAGATTTACGCATGTTCCGCCCAGCCCTGCTGCCTATCGCTCTGGCCGTTGTTGGGTGTTCGCCTGATGCGCCTGCGCCGCATGCGGCGGTTACCGCTCCGGCCATCGAGGCCAAGCCGTTGGCCGTGAACATCGGCGTGCTCGAGGATCGCCCCGGAGCGACAACGGCCGAGCAGCCGCGGTTCATCGTCCGTGCGTTGTTCCAGAAGGACAAGCAAGGCTGGCGGTCGCTGGAGCCGGAATGCACAGACCTGTCCTGCCTTGCCAGCGCGCCGACCGATTTTCCCGCCAGCGTGGACTTGACCGTGGTGCACCATGGCGGCACCCGCGGATCTGTTCGCGCGACAACACCGGCAGCATGGCAGCTCTATGCTGATGTCGGCTCGCAGGAGATCGCCGCTGGCGTGACGCCGCCCGTGATTGGCGAGCGGTCGATGGAATTTGCCGGCGGCAATGGCGTGCCGATCTACCGGCCCTTGCTGACCGTGTCGGCGCCCTAAGGGCCGGATGCGGATTCCTGGAAGGCGGCCGAAGTTTCGCCGAAAGCCGTTGCCGCAATCCGTGTCGCGTTCCGCGGGCTGTTCGCCAACGTACTGAATTGCGCGAATGAAGGCGTGGCGGACGCCAGGCCAGTCACCTATGCGGATCGCGATGTCACGATATCCAAGGGCGCCGCCGCAAAGACCGGTTGGAGCGTGGCGACGGCGAACCTGACCGGCTACCGGTGTGACGGTCCATGGGATGACACAGCATTTGCACCGCAGGCCTTCGCCGTATCGCCTGATGGGGACGCCCGGTATCTTGGCGAGGGGCTGCAGTTTCTCGACGCCAGCGATTTCGACGGGGATGGTAAATCCGAGGTGGTCTTCGCGATAACCGGCGCCAACCAGGGCGGGTATCAGCTACGCTACAACGACTTCGCCGCGCAGGCGGTATTCGCTTTCAGCTATCATTAGGCCCACGGGCGGCAGGGTGGCTGCCGTGTTGCCGCGGGTTGGCCGATGGGTTATCCCGCAGGCCCCAAATCCAGGGCTTGGGGACGGATGGCCATCATGTCCAACGACGAGCAGAAGCGGCCCGAGGCGCGCAAGCCTCGCGGATTTCCGGACAGGACGGCGGCGGTCATCGCCGCCGAACGCCGGCTCGTTGACTCGATAAGCTCCGTTTACCAGCGCTGGGGCTTCGACGCCCTGGACACCGGCCCGTTCGAGTATGTCGATGCGCTTGGCAAATTCCTGCCCGACACAGATCGCCCGAACAGCGGCGTGTTTGCGCTTCAGGACGATGACGAGCAGTGGATCGCGCTGCGCTATGATCATACCGCTCCGTTGGCCCGCTATGTCGCCGAGAACTGGGAGCGCATTCCGAAGCCGTTCCGCCGGTATTCGGCTGGGCCGGTCTGGCGCAATGAGAAGCCGGGGCCGTTCCGCTTTCGGGAGTTCATCCAGTGCGATGCTGACTCCGTTGGCGTGGCGGGGCCGGCGGCGGACGCGGAGATGATCGCGATTGCAGCCGAGGCGATGCAGGCGGCGGGCGCCGGGCAGGGCGAGTATGTGATCCGTGTGAACAGCCGCCAGATCCTCGACGGCATCATGGAGACGGCGGGCGTGCTTGATCCGGCCCAGCGCGGCACGGTACTGCGCGCGCTCGACAAGTTCGACAAGTTCGGCGTCGAGGGCGTGACGCTCTTGCTTGGCAAGGGGCGCAAGGACGAGTCGGGCGATGTGACCGCTGGGGCGGGGCTCGCCGCCAACCAGATCGATGTGTTGGTGGAGTTCATCACCTCGCGTTCCGTCACGCGCGCAGAGACGGCGCGCAAGCTGGCCAACTCGGTTGGCATGACGCGGTCGGGCGAGACGGGCGTGGCTGAGCTGGTGGAGATCGACAGTATCCTCAATGCGCTTGGCATCGGCGATGAGGCGGCGACATTCGATCCGTCGATCGTGCGGGGGCTGGAATACTATACCGGGCCGGTATTCGAGGCAGAGTTCCTGCGCGAGTTTCGCGACGCCGACGGCAATCCCATGCGGTTCGGATCGGTGGGCGGCGGCGGGCGTTACGACGGCCTCGTGGCGCGCTTCCGCGGCGAACCCGCGCCGGCGACCGGCTTCTCAGTTGGCGTGAGCCGACTGGCGGCGGCGATGGCTGCCAGTGGCGAGGCGCAGGTCGAAGGGCCGGTACTCGTGCTGGTGCTCGACAAGGATCAGATGGCTGACTACTCGGCGCTGGCCTCGGACCTGCGAAGCGCGGGCGTGCGGGCGGAGATGTATCTCGGCGCGTCGGGCATGAAGGCGCAGATGAAGTATGCGGACCGGCGCAATTCCCCTGCGGTGGTGATCGTCGGCAGCAATGAGCGCGCGGCGGGCATCGTCACCATCAAGGACTTGAAGGCGGGCGCTGCGGCGGCCAAGGGAATGACTGACAACGAGGCCTGGCGCAACGAGCGGCCGGGACAGTTCGAGTGTCCGCGCAGCGAGATGGTGGCGCGCATCAAAGCAATTGCAGGCCAGCCGTGAAGCTGACGCCTGAGGCTTCAGCGGCGTTGGCGCGCATCGCGCGGGTGAGCGGTGTGCGGGCCGAGCCGCAGGCCCTGCTGCCGGCGGAAGTGATCCTTGAACTGTCGGGCGAAGCGGTGCGCTCGCGGCTGTGCACATTCACGGACGCAAGCGGCGCCGAGCATTGCCTGCGGCCGGACCTCACCACGCCGATTGCGCAGATGGTGGCGTCGGGCGAGTTGCCGGTGGCGCGCTATCACGGCGCCGGTCCTGTCTATCGTTTGCCGCCGCGCGGGTCGGATGATCCGGTCGAACATTTGCAGATCGGCTTCGAGTGGTTCGGCAATTCGGGCTCGCCCGCCGAGGACGCCGAAGCGCTGGCCGTTGCGCTGGAGGCCGCGCAGGCGGGCGGCGTGATGAGCGCGAAGGTGCGGTTCGGCGACGTCGCGATCTATCATGCGCTTCTGGCTGCGCTGCCGCTGTCGCCGCAGTGGCGCGACCGGTTGCGCCGGGCGTTCTCGCGCCGGAAGGGACCTCGTGAGTTGCTTGTTGCGGCGCACCTGCGGACGGATGTGGCGGAGGCTGTGGTTCGTATCGGCGGGTTGGCGCAGGACGATGCGGTGCGTGCCGTGGAACTAGAATGTGTGGCGCTGGGCGTCGAGCCTGTTGCCCGCGCGCCTGTGGAGATTGCGCGGCGGCTGCGCGAGAAGGCGACGGATCCGGCGCCGGCCGAGAGCGTGGCTCGGATGCTGGGCGACTATCTCGATCTGTCGGCGGTTGCCGGCGACAGCGCGGCGGCGCTTGCCGCGTTTGGCAAGCAGGCAGGCGTTGATCTGGGCGACGCGCTCGACAGTTTCAATGAACGGCTGGCGTTGATTGCCAAGCTCAAGCCGCCCTTCTGGGCTGATGCGGTGTTCAGCGCCGAGGCGGGGCGGCGGTTTGAATACTATGACGGGTTCGTCTTCGATCTTGCGCGTGCGGGCGAGGCGGACCGGCCGGTTCTTTCAGGCGGGCGGTATGATGGCCTGATCGCGCGACTGAGTGCCGGCGGCGTCGAGGCCTCAGGCATCGGCGCGG
>Ga0315902_10003659_pt1 | contig 22797 bp, 14 predicted proteins | sample LakEriMetagenome_9_FD_203523 | JGI IMG/M metagenome (GOLD analysis project Ga0315902, IMG submission 203523) | Freshwater fungal communities from buoy surface, Lake Erie, Ohio, United States - Buoy 12 MA117 | ecosystem: Environmental > Aquatic > Freshwater > Lake > Lake biofilm | place: USA... | reverse complement strand
CAGGCTGTTTTTTCGGTTCGTTGAAATAGGTCCGGTTTTGCGGCGTGGCATTACCAGATCCGCCCCATCCCCTCATCCTTTCTGAAGCAGAAGGCCCGCCAGACGACTGGTTCCGGAATCCACCCCCGGCATAAGAACGATCCAAATGATCTTCTGGCAGTTCATTGATGAACCTGCTGGGCTCATTCTGCACCACCTGGCCAAACTTGTAGCGGGTATTGGCATAGCTGATCCAAAGCTTGTGCTTGGCGCGCGTTATCACCACATAAAAAAGTCTTCTTTCCTCTTCCAGTTCTTCGCGTGTATTGATGCTCATAGCACTCGGAAAAAGCATCTCCTCCAGGCCCACCGCAAAAACACAGGAGAACTCTAATCCTTTTGCAGCGTGGATGGTCATCATCTTTACGGTATCTGCATGCTCGTCCTTGTCATCGGCATCGGTCAGCAAGGTGATCTGCTGCAGGTAGGCTGAAAGCAACACATCTTCCCGCAGGGGTTTCTTTGCATCCGGATCCTCCGGGCCATTTGCCTCTGCTTCAGGAATCCCGCTGAAAAGGTCTGTCTTCTCTTCCACATCATCAGGTCTCACTTCATCCCTGATTGTTTCATCCAGCATCACCCCATCTTCATCAATCTGCGCACGGTTCTGCTTGTCATCCACCCATTCCTTGATGGAGTTCAGCAACTCCTGCACGTTTTCATAGCGTTGAACACCTTCGGTACTCTTGTCGTTGAACAGTTCCCTGACCAGGCCTGTTTGTTTGCCCACATGAAAAGCCACGTCATAGGCATTGCTGTTCTTGAGCATGCTGGCAAAGCTTTTGATCATCAGCACGAAATTCTCGATTGCTTCGAGGGTGCCGGCCTTGAAACCAAAAGATGCTGCACGGGTGAGCACATCCCACAAGGTGATGGACTGCTCGTTGGCAACAAGAATCAGCCTGTCGAGGGATGTTTTGCCAATGCCCCTGACGGGATAATTGATGATGCGCTTGAGTGCCTCTTCGTCTCGGGGGTTGACAATGATCCTGAGGTAGGCAACATAATCCTTTACCTCTTTGCGCTGGTAAAAGCTGATGCCCCCAAAAATTGTATAGGGGATGTTCATCCTCCGCAGTGATTCCTCCATGGCACGGCTCTGTGCATTGGTCCTGTAGAGAATCGCAAAATCCCTGTTGAAAAAATGGTTCCTGAGTTTCTGTTCCTGTATGGCGTCGGCCACAAATTTTCCCTCATCATTATCGGTCATGGTCCTGACCAATTTGATCTTGTCTCCTTCACTGTTTTCCGTCCACAACTCCTTTGGTATCTGGCCCTTGTTGTTGCCAATAACTTGGTTGGCCACATTCAGGATCTGCTTGGTGCTCCTGTAATTCTGCTCCAGCTTGATGACCTTCACATCATCATAATCCTTTCTGAACAGGAGGATGTTTTCAATCGTAGCGCCACGGAAGGCATAGATGGATTGCGCATCATCTCCGACCACACAGACATTCTCGTGCATGGCACCCAGGAGCTTGATGATTTCATACTGCGCAGGATTGGTATCCTGATACTCATCAATCATGATATGGCTGAACTTGTGCTGGTACTTATGCAGGGCATCAGGATGGTTCTTCAGGATCAGATAAAATTGCAAGAGCAAATCATCAAAATCCATGGCACCATTCTTGAAACAGCGTTTTGCATACGCTGTATAAATCTGTGCGATAGCAGGTCGGTTGGCGCGGGCGTCTTCCTGCTGCAGGCCAAAATCCTTTGCATACTCCTCTGCAGTGACCAGTGCATTCTTGGCAGCAGAAATCCTGTTGTAAACAGTGGATGGTTTGTAGATTTTGTCGTCAAGGTGCAATTCATTGATCACCGTTTTCAATACACTCTTGGCATCATCGGTATCATAGATCGTAAAACTGGTAGGATAACCCACGCGGGAAGCTTCGCCCCTGAGGATTCTGGCAAACACCGAGTGAAAGGTTCCGATGTATAAATTTCTCGCTTCGCGGTTGACCAGTATTTTTTCAACCCTCTCTTTCATCTCCTTGGCAGCCTTGTTGGTAAAGGTCAAGGCCAAAATTTTGAAAGAGTCCACTCCATTGGCCATCAGGTGGGCAATACGGGTGGTCAGCACCTTGGTTTTTCCGCTCCCTGCACCTGCAATGATCATCAAAGGACCATCAAGATGCAACACGGCCTCCCGCTGTTGCGGGTTCAGCTCATTCAGGTAATTAAACATGGTTGCAAGTTAATGAATTCGGTTCTTGGATTGGGTTAATCGGTCAGATGTTAAAATTATGTTTAAGGAATAATATTGCTTAAACCCGGAACGTTAGGAAAAGTCTATAGTTCTGTACCGGGTTTGATACCCCATTCAGAAAACCAAAAAACAAAATACATGAAAACAAAAAGAATTTTTCTAGGTCTTGCATCCATGGTCGTGGCATTTGCTGTTATTTTCTCCGCCTGCACCAAATCGGGTTTAAGCGCCGGTAACGGACTACAGGTTTACCTGACTGATGGACCAACTGATCTGGCGGCTGTCTCACTGGATATCGTAAAAGTGGAAGCCAAGGTTGACAACGATAAGAAATACAAGGATGATGACCGTCGCAGTGATAAAGATGATGATAAAGACGACCACACCCGAAAAAAAGATGATTTTGGTGAGTGGGTAGACCTCAAAGTGACTCCTGGTGTAATTAATGTGCTTGAACTTCGTAATGGCGTGGAAAAACTGATCGCTTCCTCCAACAATATTCAGGGAAGGGTAAGAAAAATTCGCATAACCCTTGGAAACAATAACTCTGTTACATTACAAAACAGTACTGTGATTCCTTTGAGCATCCTCAACGATACACAGAACATGATTTACATCAAGTTGTTTGATGAGCACAGAGGTCGTGGAAGCGATGACAGGACAACCGCTGTTCGCATTGACTTCGACCTGGGATCTTCTGTAGTACTGATAAATGGCAAATACTTTTTGAAACCAGTGGTTCGTCCCTTCTGTAACGAGAACTTTGGTGAAGTGGAGGGTAAGATACTTCCACTGGATGCCAAGGCAGTGGTTCGCATCACAGATGGAGCAGGTTTCAATGCAGTTGCCCTTCCTTTCAGAGGGGGAGAGTTCAAAATTCGTGGGTTGAAAGCAGGCACTTATACGGTAACTGTTGAAGCGCTTGCTCCTTACAAGCCTCAAACCATCAACAATGTTGTGGTTAAAAAGGGAGAGGATACCGAAATAGGTACCATCACCTTGGTAAAATAAAATGGGTTAAGGTTAAAAATGAAAAGAGGTCGTCCAGTGATGGACGGCCTTTTTTATTGGTTGCCCCTCAAGGCAACCCCGCTGCGGGTTCCGGTATGTTTACCATTGTTGATCACCAGCTTGCCGTTGACCAACACATATTCGATTCCTTTGGTGAACTGGTGCGGATTTTCATAGACAGACATGTCTTGAATGGTGTTTTCATCAAAAATGAGGATGTCGGCAAACTTCCCTTCCATGATCAGGCCCCGGTCTTTCAGGTTGAACTTGGTGGCAGGGAGAGAGGTCATCCTCCGAACGGCTTCTTCCAGACCAATCAGTTTTTCTTCCCTTACATATTTGGCCAATACCCTTGCATTGGTTCCATACCCCCTTGGGTGGGGCATTCCCTTTCCGTTGCTGACACCGCCATCGGCCGCTGGCATGTTGAAAGGGTATTTCATGAAATGGGCCAGGTCTTTTTCATTCATGGTATGGTAGATCATCTGGGCATTGGCTTTGGCCAGCATGTCCAAAATGGTATTGGCTTCGTTGATGAATTTTTTCTTCCTGCCAAGGCTTTGGTTGATCTGGCTGATGTTTTTTCCATTAAAACTGCTGTCCGGACCAAAATTGGCTACAACCGCATAGGCATAATCTTTTCTCTTGGCCGCCTTCAAGGCCTTGGCCATTCCATCGATTATTTTTTTCCGCTGCTCTGGATTTTTCAGCCTAACCCTCAGGGAATCCAATCCCCCTTCAAGGGCCCAGTCTGGAACAGTTACGGCAAGGTTGGTGCTGCTGGCCGTATACGGATATTGGTCGATGGTGACATCGTATCCCTGCTTTCTGGCCTCTTCCACCATGGCCAGGGTTTCCGTGGATCGGCCCCAGTTGTTTTTCCCCGTCACCTTGAAATGGGATATCTGCACCGGAATATTGGCTTCCTTACCAATGGTGAGGGTTTCATTGATGGCCTCATCAACCTTTGTTCCCTCATAGCGCATGTGTGTGGCGTAAACCCCGCCCTTTGAAGCTGCAACCCTGGCCAGGTCTACAATTTCCTGGGTAGGGGAGTACATGCCGGGCAGGTAGATGAGTCCGGTAGACAGTCCTACAGCCCCATCTTCCATGGCCTTCAACATAAGGGCCTCCATTTTTTTCATTTCTTCAGGGGTTGCCTTGCGGTTGTCGAGGCCCATGCCCAGTCTTCTGATGGTATTGTGGCCTGCCAGCGTGGCTACATTGATGGAAGTTGTTGTGCTGTCAATCTTTTTCAAAAAAACTGCAATGTTATCGGCAGCACCACCACAGTTTCCGGTAACCACAGAAGTGACGCCATCATAAATGTAATTATCAGCAGTAGGTCTTTCAAAAACGCCTCCTTCAATGTGCGCATGCACGTCAATAAACCCTGGCGAAACAATCATGTTTTTAGCGTCAATCGTTTTTGTATTGGGGTATTGGGCAACCAATCCTTTTTTCACCGCAACAATCCGGTTGCCTTTCACGCCTACATCAGCCCGGTACCAGCTGTTGCCCGTTCCATCAACAATGCGTCCGTTGGTGATGATGAGGTCTGGATTTTGCTGGGCGAACAAAATTGAAGGGAAGAAAAGAAGACTGAAGAAAAATTGTTTCACGATCTATGTTTTTGTGGGCGAAAAGTTAACCAATTTTTTGAATGCGTGTATATCAGGGTTATTTTGGCAAAGAATGCCTAATTTTCCATTACCAAAAGCGCGTATGTCGATCAGGATTTTTATTACAGGAGGAACATTTGACAAAGAATACAACGAACTCAATGGAGAGCTTTTTTTCAAGGATACCCATCTTCATGAAATGCTCAGGCTTGGTCGCTCAAAGCTTGAACTCAACACCACCACATTGATGATGATTGACAGCCTGGACATGACAGATGCAGACCGCGAGCGGATTTCTGATGAATGCATTCGTGCTGCTGAAGAACGCATCCTCATCACCCATGGAACCGATACCATGGCCATTACCGCTTCAGTGCTGTCTGAAAAAGTGAAGGATAAAACCATCGTCATTACCGGGGCCATGGTTCCGTATAAATTTGGCAGCTCAGATGGAATGTTCAATCTTGGCAGTTCTCTGGCCTTTGTGCAAACCCTTCCCCATGGTGTTTATATTGCCATGAACGGGAAAATTTTTGAAGGGAAAAATGTAAAGAAAAACAAGTCTACCGGAGAATTCGAAACCATTAACCCATAACCATAACATCATGAAAAAGATTTTTTTATCCCTTGCTATTGCCTCGTTCTTTTGTTTTGCAACCCAGGCCCAGAACAAAAAGCAAGCACCCGTGGCAACTGCTGTTGCTGCACTGGTCAAGGCAATGGAAACGGGTGATCGTGTTGCACTGGAAAAACTTGCATCCGATCACCTCAGCTATGGCCACTCAGGCGGACATGTTGAAAACAAGGCTGAATTTGTTGAAGCCATTGCCAGCGGAACATCTGATTTTTTGACCATTGAGATCAGCAAACAAAGCATCGATGTAACGGGTAAAAATGCCATTGTCAGGCACCAGCTTGATGCCAAAACGATGGACAAAGGCAAGCCTGGTGAAGCCCACCTCAACGTGCTCTATATATTCAGAAAAGAAAATGGCGAGTGGAAAATGCTGGCCAGGCAGGCGGCGAAGATTGTTAAGTGAGGTTGAGGGGTTTAGGGGTGTAGAGGGTTAGAAAGCCTGCTGACCAGAGGTTGGTAAAGAACTAAATAGCATGAGCCGAATAAAATACCTATTCGGCTCATTTTTTATGTATTTTTGAGCCGATTACCAACATTAATCGGCTCAACACATGTATAATTGGCAACATAAAAACTGGCCAAATTTCAAATTCGACCTGAATGGACTTGAAGATCTACTCATAGATATTCAATCTAATGTGAGTCTGGTTACGGGTGCAGTATCTGCTTTACCCGAAAAAATGCAAATGGAAGCCCTTGTGCAAATAATTGTAGCAGAGGCACTTAAAACATCTGAAATCGAAGGGGAGCACTATAATAGAATCGATGTGATGTCTTCCATCAAAAAAAATCTTGGTCTTGTTGTAGATAAATCACCTGCCAATAAAAATGTAATTGGGTTGGGAGAGATGCTCCTGGATGTAAGAAATACATATAGCGAACCTCTTTCTCAAAAAAAACTATCTGAGTGGCATACCCTTTTAATGCACACCCATAAGAAAATAAGTGCAGGTGTCTACAGACAAGGAGAAGAGCCTATGCTGATAATTTCCGGATCTGCATCAGATCCTACCATCCATTTTGAAGGACCGCCATCTTCTCATGTGCCAAAAGAAATGTCTCGCTTTATTGAATGGTTTAATCAAGATAGATCAAATGAAAAAGATTGGAGGCTAAATAGCCCTCCGGTAAAAGCAGCAATTGCCCATTTGTATTTTGAATCCATACACCCATTTGAAGATGGAAATGGAAGAGTTGGGCGAGCCATCGCCGAGAAAGCACTGTCTCAAGGTTATGGAAGACCTATTTTGATAAGCCTATCCAAAACCATTGAAAAATACCGAAAAGAATATTACAATGAGCTGAAGGAGGCACAACGTAAATTGGATATCACAAAATGGGTGGTCTGGTTTGTGAATATTGTTTCCATTGCACAAGCAGAAACCGATAAACTTGTGGGCTTTACGATTAAGAAAATGAGGTTTTTTGATTTATATAATAGCCAGATCAATGAACGTCAAGCAAAAGTAATTGGTAGAATGCTTGAAGAAGGTCCTGATGATTTTGTAGGCGGCATCAACGCAAAAAAATACATGAGCATTACAGGGTGTTCAAAAGCAACAGCAACAAGAGATCTTCAGGGCTTAAGAGAAACCGGTATTATACATCCGATTGGCTGTTCTGGAAGATCTACTAGCTATTCATTAAATATCTAGCCTTTGCCTCAAAAGTTTCATTCAAGCCTACTTCCTTTTTGCTTTTACTGGTGAAGGCCAGGCTGCATTATTGGCTTTTTCAGTTGAGCTGCGTTCTGGATCTTCGCAAGCCATGTAAACAAGAATGGCTGTAACGATAGCATTGTTGCGCAAATCATCAAATACAATTTTATCGTAAGTGTCCCTGTTGGTATGCCAGGTATAGTTGAAATACGACCAGTTCAAGGCACCCAATGAAAATGCAGGAGCACCGGCCGCTACAAAAGATGCGTGGTCAGATCCGCCACCACCGGGCATTCCAGGGAAGCTGGTTTTGATGGAGTCTTTGTATGCGCCAGGCACCGCGCTCAACCACCTGCCCAGGTAGTCTTTTGATTTTGCATAGCCCGAACCACTGAGGTTGACAATTCTACCGGTTCCATTGTCCTGGTTGAACAAGGCTTGAAGATTGTTTACTATTTCAGGATGATCTTCAACAAAAGCACGAGAACCATTTAACCCCTGTTCTTCACTTCCCCAATGGCCCACTAAAATAGTGCGCTTGGGATTGGGGTATATTTTTTTAAGAATGCGCATCGCCTCCATCATCACCATCGTGCCGGTACCATTGTCTGTTGCTCCAGTTCCACCATCCCAGGAGTCGAAATGCGCAGACAACATCACGTATTCATTTGCTTTGCTTGTGCCTTTGATTTCTCCGATGGTGTTAAAGGTGGGCACTTCACCAAGCTCCTTTGATTTGGCCAACACACTGATTATTGGTGCAGCTCCTGATTCAGTTAATCGATACAACAAGCCATAATCTTCCAGCATCACATCAATGGTTGGGATTTTCCTGGTGTAGGCATCAAAAATTTTATTGACGCCAAAACCCTGACTCCAGTTGCTTCCCACAATGCCGGCAGCTCCTGCATTTTCAAGTGCTGTAGCAAGTGTACGGTTGTTGTAACCTGTTTTGCTGATGCGTTTGCGCCAGGCTTCAGTAAGTTCTTTCCTCTCCTGCAACATTTTATCCATCGAGGCTTTGGTAGCAAATTCTTTCCAGTTGTAATCTGGTCTTCCTGTTGGTTGAGGCATGGCGATCAACACAAATTTTCCTTTTACATTGGGCAGCCATTGCTGAAAGGCGATTGAATCAGCTACATCAGCAAGAATGATGGTTTCTCCTTTTACTGCTTTTTTGGTGGATGGAGAAAAAGCAAGTTGTATTGCTTCCAGGGATTTGGTCCAGGGACTGATCATGTCTACATGTGTTATGCCGCGGTCCCATCCTCTCCAGGTGCCATAGTTTTCTCTTTTCGCAGAAATGCCATATTGCTGGTACTGTGCAATGGCCCAATCACTGGCTTGTACCATTTTGGTAGAGCCAACCAAGCGCGGTCCCACACCATCCATCAATTCATGGCTCATTCTTTTCAATTGCGAATTTTCAGTTGCTTCTTTGATGATGGCAGCAACAATGGGATCTTGTTGAGCAAAAGCAACAAAACAAAAAGATTGGGCAGTGAAAACAATGGTAAAAAGGATTGTACTTAGACGCATGGGAATTGATTTGAGGGTAAAATACTGAAATTCAAGGAATAGGATTGCACAACGCATTAAAAAGGGCCCAAGCATTGCTGCATGAGCCCTTTTTCTATTTGAGACAAACGTTTACTTAAACTGCTTCAACCTCTTCAACCCCTTGAACCTCTCTCAACCTCCCTCACCTCTCTCAACTATTTCTTCTCCAGCAACTTGAAGAACTGATCCAACTGCGGCAAGATAACAATGCGTGTCCTGCGGTTGGCAGCGCGGCCTGCTTCTGTTGAATTGTCTGCCAGTGGGCGGTATTCAGCACGACCTGCTGCAACCATCTGTGCAGGGTTCATTTCGTACTGCTTCTGAAGCAGGCGAACGATGGTTGTTGCACGCTTCACACTGAGGTCCCAGTTGTCCATCAGGTCCTTGTCGCCTTTCATGACAACATTATCTGTATGTCCTTCAACCATGAACTCAATGTCAGGCTGGTTCTTCAACACCAATGCCACTTTTCCAAGAACAGTCTTTGCCCTTTCGCTCAGGTCAAAGCTTCCGGTCTTGAACAATACCTTGTCTGAAATATCAACATATACCACACCTTTGTCGACCTTGATGTTTACATCCTGATCGTTCAAATCTCCAATGGCACCTTTGAGGTTCATCACCAGGGCCATGTTCATGGAATCCTTTCTTGCGGCTGCAGACTGGATGGTTTGAATGTATGCATCCTTGGATCCGATATTGTCCAATGATTTTTTGATGCTTTCTGCCTGAGAAGAAGAAATCACAGAAAGATCTTCCAGTTGCTTGAGGGTCTGGTTGCTGCTTTTCTTCAGGAATTCAATCTGGTCTTTCAAAGACCCGATTTGCGCTTCGCGCTGTGCATCTGCAATGGAACGCTGGCGCTCCGCTTCGGCCTTTTCATCACGGCAGGCCTTTGCTTCCTTTTGTGCTGCAATCAATTGATTGTTGAGGTCGCCATATTTTCCAGTAAGAGCCTGAAATTTCTTGGAGCTTACACAAGAAAACAGTGTAACGACCATCACCAGAGGGAGAACAAAGAATTTGCTTTTCATCTTTTTGATTTTTTATTGGTATTGACTGAAACGCAAAGATAATTTCTCCGAATCAATTCGTCTCCATTAATAATCCACAAGTGCAAGGATTCCTATTTTTCGTCCGACTCTATGGTGCGCACAAAAGCGCTTCTTCTGGGTGCGGGCATCGTGCTGAGTTCTCCCTTGATGGCCTTCCAGATTACTTCACTGAACTCCAGATCATTGACCCTGTCTTCCTTGCTGAAGTCAAATGACATGCTCTTTTTGGAAAGGGCATTGACCTTTACATTCTTGTCATTCAAATCCACCCTGGCGGGAAGGGAATGAAAAACGGAAAGATCAGCCATTTTGCTGAAGCTCCTCCACATCGGCGTGGCCGCTGCATCATACTGAGACATGGGTGGCAGGCCCAAAATCAACTCCATGGTCCTGAGCATGGAAGAGGTGCTATAGGGCGTATGGTCAATAAAACCCCTTTTCACAAAACCACCAGCCACATAGGCAGTGGTGCGGTGTGCATCCACATGATCGGGTCCGTTTTGTGCATCGTCCTCCACAATAAAAATGGCTGTTTCTTTCCAGATAGGCGACTTGGAAAGGTATTCCACAAACAAACCAACCGCCAGGTCATTGTCGGCCACATGGGCAAATGGGGTTGGTCTGCCAATGCTGGTTCCTTCGGTATGGTCGTTGATGAAACGCAGGGTGTTCAATTGTGGTACAGCATTTTTGGCCAGCAATGAGTCAAACTCCCGCCTCCACTGGTAGAACCTTGTGGTATCGCGCACGGTTTCATCCCAGCTGGTAAAATAAGGGCAGAAATGACCTTCCAAAACCGGAATATTGGCCTTGTAATCATCAGCAAACTCCCCGTAGGTTCTGTAGCTGACACCATGCCTTTGCGCAAGGTTCCAAATGAATCCGCCCTTGTTGTTGGCAGCGGCTTTGGTGCCCTCAGCATTGTAGTCTCCGCCACGGCCTCCGTAATTGGTGGGCCAGGTCTTCTCCAGGTAGTCTGTGGCATAGGCGCCCAGGCTCCAGTTGTGCCCGTCCGCACTCACTTCCCCATCCACATAAAAATTATCAAGCAAAACAAACTGTTTGGCCAGGGCATGTTGGTTGGGGGTGATGTTCTCGCCAAATAACAAGAGGCTGGTATCACCATTCCCTCCGGGAACATCGGACAAGACCTGGTCATAAGTTCGGTTTTCCTTCACGATATAAAACACATGTTTGATGGGCGAAGGATCGCCAACCTTCATGGGTATTGGGTTGCCGGGCTCTCCGGCGGCGAGGGTTTCCTTTTCTTTTGTATACGGTGTGTTGGCGTAGACTGCTTTGGAGAGAGCGGCAAGCTGGCTGATCGTAGGCTCCTCAAAAATGCTCATCGTGCCCTTGAACAGACCGCCAATGTATTCCACATCTTTGGGCTTGGAAGCATCTCCTTTCTGGTAGATGACCTGCTGTCTTTTTTGCACCGGATTGGGACCATTGGGATTGGCCATGGAGGTAAACCCCTTGCCATTGCTCACAAAAACCTTTTTGCCGACAATGCGCACATTGGTGGGATACCAGCCAACAGGGATAAAGCCCATGGCGCGGCTATTCCCAGGATCTTCAACATCAAAAACGGCCAGGCAATTGTTGTCTGCATTGGCGATGTACAGGCGCTTCTCATCCGCAGAGAGGGCCAGGCCATTGGAAGCAGATCCAGCCGGTGCATCCGGATAAAGGGCAGCGTTCAGTGTTTCGGTGACTTTCATGGTTGCAGTATTGATCACCGAAACGGAGTTGTCATTGGCATTGGCAACAAAAATCCTGTCTCCTTTTTTTGAGAGGATGATTTCGTTGGGATTGTCACCGACAACGGTTGATGCGATTATTTGACTGGTGCTTGCGTCAATCTTCAGGAGCCGGTCTCCACCCCAAACAGAAACATAGACAAATTTTCTGTCCCTGGACAACAGGCAACCATATCCCTCAGCACCGATAGAGATTTTGCTGATGATTTTGTTGGAAACCAGGTCTATGGTATAGAGCGCGCTGTCTTCTCTTGTGGCAACAAACAGCTTATTGTTGCGAGAATTAATGGCAATGCCCGAAGGGCCAATGCGGTTGGGCCAGGGTTTGCCCAGCAAAATGCTATCGGTTAGCACGAGTCTGTTAGAAGAAACATCATACTTGTTGATGCGGTTGTCATGGCCTGCGGAAACATAAAGGAATTTTTCATCCTCGGTAAAGGCCAGTCCATACCAGGCTTTGGGAACAACCAGTGTATGAAGCACCTGCTCTGATGAAGGATCAATCAACTGAATGGAGTGGAGGCTCTGCCCATTGTTGGTGACGGCCATTTTTTTGCCAGAGGCGGAAAGGGCAATGTTCAACGGCAAGTCTCCGATGGGGAAATTTCTTCCATAGGGAGAAAGCGACCAGCCATTCGGAAGCCTTACCGGTTCAGGAACCTGAGCAAAGATTCCACTTGTCATGGTGATTGCGCAAAAAAAAATAGCGGCGAATTTCCTCATGTGGATTGATTTGGTAGACCAAAAATAACCATCTCAAGTGCAAATAATTTTGGGTTGGTATCAACTAATTATGATTATATTTATAAAGATTTTTGTCACCGGTGGCTTGCCGGACTTTCTTGTTTGTTTTCTCATGTATACCCTGCTGTTTGTCTAAATAGCAGGGTTTTTTGTTGAAAACACCACCCGAAAAAGAGAAAAACACTAATATTTTTAGTGGAAAAAATGCTAAAAAAATTAGTTTGTCATTTCAAATCACCCTATCTTTACTTTCTCAAAATTTAAAAGCTATGTCAAATTCAGAAAAGTTAAAAGCGCTGAAACTCACGCTGGACAAGATCGAGAAGGATTATGGAAAGGGAAGCGTGATGATGATGAATGAAAAAGGGGAGGCGCAATTGGAAGCCATTTCAACAGGGTCAATTGGCCTCGACAGTGCATTGGGGATTGGCGGTCTGCCAAAAGGAAGGGTGATAGAAATCTACGGCCCTGAGAGTTCGGGTAAAACCACCATCGCTACACATGTCATTGCAGAAGCACAGAAAAAAGGCGGAATGTGCGCCTTCATTGACGCAGAACATGCGTTTGACAGCGTCTATGCAAAAAAACTGGGTGTAGATGTTGACAATCTGCTGATTTCCCAACCCGATTATGGAGAACAGGCTTTGGAAATCGCCGACAGGCTGATACTTTCCGGCGCATTGGATGTGGTGGTGATTGACTCCGTGGCGGCACTTGTTCCCAAAAGTGAACTGGAAGGTGAAATGGGAGACAGCAAAATGGGATTGCATGCCCGCTTGATGAGCCAGGCCCTCAGGAAACTGACTGCCACCATCAGCAAAACCAATACCATCTGTATTTTCATCAACCAGCTCCGTGAAAAAATCGGGGTCATGTTTGGTAACCCTGAAACCACAACCGGAGGTAATGCCCTCAAGTTCTACGCATCTGTGCGCCTCGACATCCGCAGGGCTGCCCAGATCAAGGACGGCGATGAAGCCATTGGTAACCGTGTAAAAGTAAAGGTGGTCAAGAACAAGGTGGCTCCGCCTTTCCGCTCTGCAGAGTTTGATATCATTTATGGAGAAGGTATTTCCAAAACCGGAGAGATCCTGGACATGGGCGTAGAGCTGGGTATCGTCAACAAAAGTGGTAGCTGGTACAGTTACAATGGCGATAAATTGGGACAAGGCCGTGATGGAGTAAAACAACTCCTGATCGACAATCCTGAAATGGCCAATGAAATTGAAATAAAGATCAGGGAAAAAATCAAGGAAGCTCAGGCATCATAATTGCAGTTGGTGCTTTTTGTTTAGAGGCCGCATCCCGCAAGGATGCGGTTTTTTATTTACTTTCACCCTGATAAAAAACAACATGGAACAAAAGCGAATCCTGGGTGCAAGAAAACGCATTGCACTCGTAGCCCACGACAACAAAAAAAAAGAACTCATCGATTGGGCGGTGTACAACAAAACTTCCCTCTCCAGGCATGAACTCCTGGCAACAGGCACCACAGGGAGATTGATTGAGGAAGCCCTGGACAGGTCTGTGAAAAAACTGCTGAGTGGCCCACTGGGCGGCGATCAGCAAATTGGTGCTTTGATTGCTGAAGGGCAGGTGGATGTGCTGATCTTTTTTTGGGACCCCATGGAAGCGCAACCCCATGATCCAGACATCAAAGCCTTGCTGCGGCTGGCAGTAACCTGGAACATCCCTTTTGCCTGTGACCGCGCTACTGCAGACTTCCTGCTTACATCACCATTGATGCATGAAGCGTATACCTGCACCATTCCTGATTATTCTACTTACATCAAAAGGGAAATGAGATAAGCTGCTCAATGAGCAGCAGCAAAGAACTTTTTTATTTGACTCCTTGTTTAGACCCCAAAGACTTTACAATGATGCGACTATTTTTTGCACTAACGCTTTTCATGGTAAATTATAGCATAGCCCAGGACAGCATCAAGGCTGGTGATGTGCACAGGGCAGCCAATTTGCTTGACCTGAAATTTTCAGACATGGAAGTGGAGATGATGTTGCCTGATTTGAAAGACAACATCAATGACTATAAAAAAATGCATGCGCTGCCGCTCGACAACAGCATCGCCATGAGCATGGCCCAGCGACTGACAGCAGAAAATACAAAACAGGAAAAACTGAAATGGAAGTATGATAAAAAAATCAAGCTTCCGACCAACAGGAATGAACTGGCATTTTATTCCATCCATGCCCTTGGATCATTGCTGCGCAACAAATCAATCACATCTGTTGAATTGACCAATTTTTTCATCAAACGCTTGAAACAATTTGGCGACACATTGCAATGCACGGTTAGCCTCACAGAACAAATAGCGATGGAGCAGGCAACGAAGGCGGATGAAGAATTGAACAAAGGAATGGACCGAGGGCCTTTGCACGGAATTCCTTACGGGCTAAAAGACCTGTTTGCAGTAAAAGGAACAAAAACAACCTGGGGTGCAGCGCCGTATAAAAACCAGACCATCGATGAAGATGCTTATGTATACACCAGGTTAAAAGAAGCTGGTGCAGTGCTTGTGGCCAAATTTACATTGGGGGCATTGGCCATGGGCGACTATTGGTTTGGTGGCAGAACAAAAAATCCATGGAGCCTTGAAAGAGGCTCCAGTGGCTCATCTGCAGGATCAAGTTCAGCCACTGTTGCCGGATTGGTGCCTTTTTCCATTGGCACAGAAACACATGGATCCATCATCTCTCCAAGCCATACCTGCGGAGCAACAGGCCTAAGGCCCACCTTCGGCAGCGTGAGCAGAAGCGGTGCCATGACATTGAGCTGGAGCCTCGACAAAGTGGGGCCCATCTGCAGGTCTGCTGAAGATGCAGCAACTGTTTTTGCCTTCATTCATGGAACAGACAACAAGGATGCAAGTGCTGTGAATGCTGCTTTCAATTACAAAAGCAAAACAGATGTAAAAACCTTGCGCATCGGTTATGCAAAAAATCATTTTGACAGGCTTGATTCATCCGCACAGGAATGGTCTGTGCTCAAAGTACTGAAGGCCCAGGGGCTTGAAATACAACCCATGTATTTTCCAGATACCGAAGTCTATGCCTTTGACATCATCGGACAAGTCATCGGCGCAGAATCTGCTGCTGCATTTGATGCTTTCACCAGAACCGGGCTTGATGATCAAATGACAAGACAAACACGTTTTGACTGGCCCAATTATTTTCGGGTGGCCAGAACCATTCCTGCAGTAGAATACATCAATGCCAACAGGCACCGCAGCATCCTGATGCAGCGCGTCAATGAGGCAATGCAACCATTCGATGTGGTCATCACACCAAGCTTTGGAGGAAGACAATTGGCCATCACCAACCTTACGGGGCATCCTGCACTCTGCATGCCGATCGGCCTTACAAAGCAAGGCACACCCAATAGCATAACATTCTTGTCCAACCTCTTCAAAGAAGAAGCGCTCCTTTCATTGGGAAATTTCTTTCAAGAAAAAACAGATTACGATAATATCCATCCTGAAAAATTCAGATGATAAATTGGGTTAATTTTGCAGGATGCAATTCAAGCTGCATTCTCCCTATTCGCCAGCTGGTGACCAACCCAATGCCATCAGGCAACTGGTGGAAGGCATACAACAAGGAGAGCAGTACCAAACCTTGTTGGGGGTAACCGGATCGGGAAAGACCTTCACGATGGCCAATGTCATCCAGCAGGTGCAAAAGCCTACGCTGATCCTGACGCACAACAAAACGCTGGTTGCACAGCTCTATGGAGAGTTCAAACAATTCTTTCCTGAGAATGCCGTAGGTTATTTTGTTTCCTATTACGATTATTACCAGCCCGAGGCCTACCTGCCTGTCAGCAATACTTACATTGAAAAAGACCTTGCCATCAATGAGGAACTCGACAAACTGAGGCTGCAGGCCACTTCCGAACTCCTGAGTGGGAGAAGGGATATCATTGTTGTTGCTTCGGTAAGCTGCATTTATGGTATGGGCAACCCCTCTGAATTTGAAAATGGGATTGTGCGCATCCACAAGGGTCAAATCATCAGCAGACAGGGATTCCTGCATGCACTGGTCAACTCATTGTACCACCGCACACAAATCGATTTTAAGCGTGGCAGTTTCAGGGTCAAGGGCGATACCATCGACATCAACCTGCCTTATGTTGATTTTGGCTACCGCATCAGTTTTTTTGGGGATGAAATTGAATCGATTGATACACTTGAAATAGAGACCGGAAAACGCATAGCGTCTGTTGATACCGCAGCTATTTTTCCTGCCAACCTTTACCTGGCGCCAAAAGAAATCATCAACCAGGTGATCTCTGAAATCATCGATGAGCTGGGGCAACAGGTACAGTATTTTAGAGACTCGGGCAAGTTCATTGAAGCCCAGCGCCTCAGCGAAAGGGTGAACTATGACATTGAGATGATCAAGGAACTGGGCTATTGTAATGGCATTGAAAACTATTCAAGGTTTTTTGACAGGCGAACACCCGGGGCAAGGCCTTTCTGTTTACTGGATTATTTTCCAAAAGACTTTCTCTGCATGATCGACGAAAGCCATCAAACCATTCCACAGGTCAGTGGCATGTATGGTGGCGACAGGAGCAGGAAAATGGTGCTGGTGGATTATGGCTTTCGCCTGCCTGCTGCGCTGGACAACCGACCCCTCAACTTCAATGAGTTTGAGAACATGCTCAACCAGGTGGTTTTCGTTTCTGCCACACCCAGTGATTATGAATTGAACAAAACCGAGGGGGTTGTAGTGGAACAGGTTGTACGCCCTACAGGCTTGCTGGATCCGCCCATTGAAGTAAGGCCGAGCATCAACCAGGTTGATGACTTGCTGGATGAAATTGACAAGACGGTAAAAAAAGGAGACAGGGTGCTGGTAACAACGCTGACCAAGAGGATGGCAGAGGAAATGGACAAATACCTGCAGCGCATCCACATCAAATCAAAATACATCCACAGTGAAGTAGACACCCTGGAAAGGGTTGAAATTTTAAGGCAACTTCGCCTGGGAGAAATTGACGTACTGGTGGGAGTAAACCTTTTAAGAGAAGGACTGGATCTTCCGGAAGTATCACTGGTGGCCATTCTTGACGCTGACAAAGAAGGCTTTTTGAGGAATGAAAAATCCTTGACGCAGACTGCAGGAAGGGCAGCAAGAAATGTGGACGGCAGGGTTATTTTTTATGCCGACAACATCACTGGCAGCATGCAAAAAACCATGGACGAAACCGAAAGGAGAAGGGCCAAACAGGTTGCCTACAATACTGCGCACAACATTACCCCAACAACGGTGAACAAGAGCAAGGAAGAAGTTTTTGCACAAACCGCTGTCTTGGACATCAAAGGCTTTGATGAGAAAAATACCCTTGCAGCAGTTGCAGAAGAGCAAATGAGTGCGAAGGCTGCAGAGGACCAAAACGATTATGTCACCATCCCACAAATGGAGAAACACATCGCGAAACTGAAAAAGAACATGGAAAAAGCCGCCAAGGACCTTGACTTCATGGAAGCTGCACGATTGAGGGACCTGATGTTTGAGTCCAAAAAAAGGATGGAGGAGATGAAGGCATTGTCCTGATCAAAGCATCCCTTAACGCGCATTTCAATCAGCCGAATTGCGTTTATTTTCAATGAATTGTTTAAATTCACTTTTCAACAACCAATAGTCATGCGGTATAGAATCATCGTTTCCCTTGCGCTGCCTTTGCTCTTTGCTTCTTTTTCTCAGGCACAGCGCATCAAGCCACGCCTGAAAGAAATTTCATTGAACAACTTAGAAGCTTTTCAAACACCCACCGCCAACTGGAAACTCATTGGTGATGTTGAGGCGGGTTACAATGATACCGTTCTGAACACAGCAAAAGGATTGGGCATTCTGCACAACGATTTCAGCAAGGCTATCCAAAACAAGCCGGTTCACAACCTGCTCACCAAGATGGAACATGGCGACCTGATGCTTGAATTTGATTTCATGATGGCCAAGGGTTCCAATTCTGGCATCTATTTTCAATCCAGGTATGAGGTGCAGCTGTTTGACAGCTGGGGGGTGAAAACACCCAGGTACAGTGATGTGGGCGGTCTTTATCAGACCATAAAAAAAGGAATGAGCGGAAAGGCTCCCATGAAAAATGCAGCACTGGCTCCTGGCCTTTGGCAACACATGGAAATCTCTTTCCAGGCACCAAGGTTTGATGAGAAGGGAAATAAAACAGCAGATGCCAAATTCATTTATGTGAAACTGAATGGCGTCACCCTGCATGAGAACATCAATGTGGATGCCCCGACCATTTCAGCAAGTTTTTCAGACGAGAAACCCTATGGGCCCTTGATGATTCAGGGAGACCATGGAACCTTCGCCATCAAAAACATGAAATACGCCGCACAGGATGACCTGAAAGTGAACCTGCGCGATATCAGCTACCAGTATTTTGAAAAGTCTGCCACCAGTTTGGAACAGGCTAAGTTCACAAAACCAACGAGCCAGGGAAATGCCAATGCCATTGATTCAAGGCTGGCACCTGCAAGAGACAAGTTTCTGTTGGTGTTTGAGGGAAAAATGAACATCCCCGTTGCAGATAGCTATACCTTCACCACACTTTTCTCTGGTAGAGGAAGCCTTGAAATTGATGGAAAGATCGTGCTGGAAGCGAAAGATTTGCATTTGAACGCCAATCCTGTTTACGGAACAACCGACCTCAAGGCCGGCGATCATGCCTTCAAGCTCTGGATCAACAAAGACATTGACTGGGCAAGACCAGGACTTTCGCTTTACATAGAAAAAGCCAACAGCAAATCAGTTGCCCTTCATGCTCCCGCCTCTATGCCAGACCGCGTTCCAGCACCCTTGATTGCGGTAAAAGCTGAGAGTGGACCCGAAATGATCCGTTCTTTCATGAACCACAACAACAAAAAACTGACCCATGTGGTTTCGGTTGGAGACCCTGCCCAGGTGCATTATGCTTATGATCTTATGCAGGGTGGAATCCTTCAGGCCTGGAAAGGAGATTTCCTCAACACCACAGACATGTGGCACGAAAGGGGCGAACCACAGACTGCATCACCGCTGGGCGCTCCCATTGTGCTTGCCGGGAACTGTCCGATCTATGAAAAACCCCTCACCAAAGACTCCATCGCCGATTACCAGTACAAGGGATATGCCCTCAAGGCAGGTATTCCGACCTTCTCCTATAGTTACAAGACACTGACCATCAAAGACCAAATTCAGCCAGAAGGAAAAGGCCTGAAACGCAGCATCACTGTTTCGGGTGAAGGAAAAGAAAAAGCCATGATCCGGATTGCCCAGGGCAGCACCATCACGCCGCTTGGAAAAGGGTTGTACAGCATCGGCAAACAGGTCTATTTTGTGCAAATTCCAGCAGGCCTTTATCCTAAAATTGAAACTTATCTTGGTCAGCAGGTTTTACTCCTTCCTGCAGGTGAAACAATACAATATCAGCTGATCTGGTAGGAAATTTGCAATTTGTTGCTAATTTTGCAACAGATGAGACCCGATTTTCCTTTCAAGCTGTTCAATGACAAAAGCGACACCTATGCATGTCTGATGCAGTCGCTTGCTGAAGATGCGGTAAGAAAATGATTTTTTACTGGGATAATTCCCTTTTTTCTTACCCCTATTTCTCATCAAACCCATTTTGACAATGGAAAGTCTTGAACAATTTCACCAAAAAATCAGTGAAAGGTCAAAAACCTATATTGGTTACCCTGTAGCCACTGACTACGATTATGCTGAACTCTATCCCTTGATGCAGTACAGCATCAACAATGTTGGAGACCCCTTTGTGGAATCCAATGACATGCAGTGCAAATCATTTGAACGCGAAGTGGTTTCTTTCTATGCTGATTTTTTCAATGCGCCCGCCGACAACCACTGGGGCTATGTAACCAATGGCGGCTCGGAGGGAAACCTTTATGCGCTCTATCTTGCCAGGGAGCTCTATCCCAACGGAATCGTTTATTACAGTGAGGCCACGCACTATAGTGTTCAAAAAAACCTTCACCTCTTGAACATGAAAAGCATTGTGATCCGTTCACAGCCCAATGGGGAGATGGACTATGAAGACCTTGCCCAGATGATTCAACTGAACCGTCAGCAATCTGTCATCATCATGGCGAACATTGGCACCACCATGACAGAGGCCAAAGACAGCGTTCCCACCATCAAGGAAACCCTGAACAAATACGCCATCAAAAGCTCCTATATCCATTGTGACGCGGCCCTTGCCGGATCGTATCTTCCCTTGCTGGGAGCCAGCGATTTCGATTTTTCGCATGGTGCAGACAGCATTGCCATCAGTGGCCATAAATTCTTCGGATCTCCCATCACCAATGGGGTTGTGCTGGTGAAAAAGTCCTACAAAGACAGGATTGGCCGTTCCATCAACTATATCGGATCACTGGACACCACCATCACAGGATCACGCAGTGGCATGAATGCATTGATTGTCTGGTATGCCATCAAAAAATTAGGGAAAGAGGGCATGCTGGCTAGAACCATGACCAGCCTGGAAAATGCTGCACACCTGAGGGTGCACCTGAATGCCATTGGCGTCAAAGCATGGAGCAATCCCAATGCACTTACCGTAGTGATGCCAAAGCCTTCCCATGAAATTTGTAAAAAATGGCAGCTTGCCACAGACAATGACATTGCGCATGTCATCTGTATGCCCGGTATTTCAAGGGAAAAACTTGATGAATTCATTGAAGACATCAAGCAGTCTCAAACACAGCGATAACATTTGATGATCCGCACAGGAAAGCGGGAATTTGACTATCTTTAAGTCAACAAAACTCCCGCTTTCCATGCGCATCATCCGATCAATTTCTCTCGCAGTACTTTCCCTGGGTCTTGTCACTTTTTCCAACGGACAAACCAGTGCAGTACAAACCGAAAAAGACTTCTATTCCCTCAGAACCATCGCCATACCACAAGAGATAAAGCTCGAAGTGGGCGGTGTGGCTGTGATGCCTGATGGAAGGATTGCAGCCTCCACAAGAAGGGGAGAAATCTGGATCATCGAAAATGCATACGGAAACGGACAGCCTCACTTTTCAAAATTCGCATCGGGCCTCCATGAGGTATTGGGACTGGCTTACAGGGATGGCGCATTCTATTGCACCCAACGCGGAGAATTGACCAAAATTGAAGACAAGGATGGAGACGGCAAGGCCGACAGCTTCACGCCGGTCAGCATTTTTCAACTGAGCGGAAACTACCATGAATATGCCTACGGTCCGGTATTTGACAAGAACGGTGACATGTACGTTACCCTCAATGTTGCCTGGGTGGGCTTTGGCGATGGACTGGGCAAATGGCATGGCTGGTTGTTGAAAATAAAACCCAACGGAACGACTGAGCCGATTGCTACCGGACTTCGCTCACCGGCTGGATTCAACATCAACAGCAGTGGCGATGTTTTCTACGCTGAGAACCAGGGAGACTGGGTAGGTAGCGGAAGGGTTACCCACCTCGAGAAAGGCGATTTTGCAGGAAATGCAGGTGGACTGAACTGGACCAAAGAGCCGGAATCTCCGCTCAAACTTACCAAAGACGACCTCAAGGTTGTAGACAATGGTCAGCCCATGCATGAGGCGGCCAAAATCATCAAAGAACTCAAACTTCCTGCTGTATGGTTCCCTCACACGCTGATGGGCATCTCCACTTCAGACATCCTTGAAGATGAGACAGCTGGCGCATTCGGACCATTTGCCGGTCATTACTATGTTGCAGACCAGGGCCATTCCAAGGTCATGCGCATGACACTGGAAAAAGTAAAGGGAAAATACCAGGGCGCCTGTTACCCTTTTTATGAGGGATTTGCTTCCGGACTCCTGCGCCTGCGCTGGGGGCTTGATGGCTCGATGTTTGCAGGAATGACCAGCAGGGGATGGGCCAGCACCGGCAAAGCAGAATATGCATTGCAGCGCTTGGTCTGGAACGGTGAAACGCCTTTTGAAATGAAAGACATCCATGCCCTTCCTGACGGATTTGAAATTGAATTCACCCTTCCTGTTGACGCATCGAAACTGAAAAATGCGATGAACTACTCCGTCAACAGTTTCACTTACAAATACCACCATATTTACGGCAGCCCCATCATTCAAAATCAAAAAAGAAAAATCAGGGGCATCATTCCATCTGCTGATGGAAAAAAAGTAAAACTGGTGATGGACAGCCTCATTGCAGGCCATATACACGAAATCAAGGTTCAAAACCTGACATCATCCAATGGCAAAGCACTGTTGCACGATTTTGCCTACTATACCATGAACAATATTCCTGAGGGTGCTGCTACAGTCCTGACAGAAGAACAAAAGGTGAAGATGATGGACATGAAGCATGACATGAAAATGATGCCTGAAACAAAAACCCCAGTCACTACTGTATCAGCCAAGCGCAAATTGACCATGCCTGGCGATTGGGGCCAACCGGATGTTGTGCTCAAACTCGGCACCAAGCCGGGGCTGAAATTTGAT
>Ga0315902_10003656_pt1 | contig 22804 bp, 41 predicted proteins | sample LakEriMetagenome_9_FD_203523 | JGI IMG/M metagenome (GOLD analysis project Ga0315902, IMG submission 203523) | Freshwater fungal communities from buoy surface, Lake Erie, Ohio, United States - Buoy 12 MA117 | ecosystem: Environmental > Aquatic > Freshwater > Lake > Lake biofilm | place: USA... | reverse complement strand
TGAATAACCTAAATCCTCAAATTTTAGAATGCTGTATTGTAATGCCACCGCCAAAGACTGCTCCTCCGTTTCAAGGATAGCGAAATCAAAGCCAGTTACATGAATATCTGTATGTACGCAGTCACCTGAAACATAGTGAGCATGGTCAAGGTATGTCTTGAAAGTAACATCTATCGTTGTGCCATCAGCATGAGCCACGAACTCAATCCGTGCGTAAACAGATGTCAGTTCAATATCAGTTCCGTGAATGTATATTGACTTCCCCGGAATTATTATCGGTTCGTTATTCTCATCCACTCCCTGAGTGTCTATTCCCTTGCTTAATAGTATTCCCATTTAGTTCAGTTTTTTATATTTAAGCATTGCCCCCTTCATTGTTCTCACGGTGAATCCATTTGTACCTGCTCTGTGCTGTATGTTAAATGTCGCATTTGCGGATGTATTAAACACAGCGTACACCTTTAATATATGCGGATTGTTAATGTCACTTGCCTGACCACTTGAAGCTAACAGACCTGAAGTAGCGACAGCATTCATAGTTGCCAAAGTCCAAGACGTTGCATTACTTTGAACACGCATTGTATGTATTCTGCCAGTCATATTACCAGTAGATACATTTAAAGCAATATTAATATCGGTACCGCTACTTGCACAACCATAGTATAAATCAATTTCTACTGAATACATCCCAGCAGCAACCGTTGAAAATGTAAAATTCGTAATATTTGTCAATCCCGTTGTTGAAATATCCTGATTCGCACTCTTGATTATTGTAGTCCATCCTTCAGGATCAGTTGCCGTAGGTGTTGCCCAAGTGTTGTCCCCTCGCAGGAAGGTAGTATTGTTAGCCGTACCCGTTGCACTTAACTCAGTTACACCCACAGTTGCAGCATCTATGTTCCATACTGTACCGCTTGAGGATACCGTTATATCTCCTTTATCTCCATCTGTCAGCCCTATGATGTCACCTACAAACAAAGGAACGCCATCACTCACAGCTGTATCAAGCTGCGCCTTCGTGAATGATCCGAGAGCTGTGGTATTATTCCCCTCATTCGCTGTGATTGCTCCAGTTAGTGCTGCTCTTGATAGGCGAGGAGTTGCATCTGCATAGATGAGCGAGCCATCAATCATTGCACCTACAGCATCCTGTGCCTGTTCATCTGTGTACTGAGTGACATCGCCAACGAATAAGAAATCACCATCAGAACAAGCTGTGTTGAAATTCGCTTTCGTATCTGAGATGCCATAGCCTCCCAGCGTTGTCGGCTCTCCTGTCACCTTTGACCAGTCAACATCATTGATTTTTGCGTTCGTTACAGCGTTGTTATCAATGGTCCATACCGTACCTGAACTAGTTACTGTGATATCTCCTTTGTCACCATCAGCAACTGAAGCTGTAGGTGTAGCCCATGTGTTGTCACCTCTTAGGAATGTGCTTCCAGATGGCGTACCTGTTGCACTTAATTCCGTTACACCCACTGTAGCTGCATCAATGTTCCATACCGTACCAGATGAACTTACAGTAATGTCTCCCTTGTCACCATCAGATACACCACTTGGGGCTTGTGGAACCCACAAAGACCCATTATATGTCAACACGTTACCCGTTGCAGGAGGAGTGGTTACAAGATCAACGTCATGTATTTCGTCTAACTCGTAACCGTTTTGAACCCTTACATATATCTGACCGTTGCCAGCATTAGCCCTCTCAACGATGCCTATGTACACCATGTGATTAGGTGCGTATGGCTTTGTAGCAGTATAACTACCAGGAGTTGAGCCTAAATATAATATATTCCCAGCTACATACATCCCAGTATTTAAACCGTCAAGCACTCCTTGACAGATCACCATACCATTTTGACCTGCACCTATATTCTCTGCTGCCAACCCGAACGTCTTAGCACTCGTAGCGTCAGACGTATTAAACGCTAGTTTTACAGACGCCTTGTTGCCACTAGCACTAAATAAATATACAGCTTGACCCTTAGTAATGGTTACTGCCTCTGCGTTATGCACGTAAGCATGCATTGTCTGACCTATCCTACTTACTACGTTAGAATTATTAAGCAGATATGACAAAGCTCCAGAAGCCCCGTCATATACTATCTGACCAGCTCCGGCTGCATTTGTCGGTGTCAAGCTAAACTCTACAGCGTCTGCAGACAACTTATATATACCAAGGTCTACGTCTTGTGTAGCTCCTACATATGGCACATACCCCATAGACGAAGGAGTACCCCAAGTACCATCCCCTTTAAGGACTGTTGTTGCATCAGTTGTACCAGATCCAAGAGTCTCTGGATCTAAGTAACTATTTTTAGGCAGCTTTATTATCTTGCCTAAGACCTGTATTAAAGGCCGTATTTTGACCATTACTTACGCTTTTTAGGCATAGGCTGATTCATCAAAGCCATCTTAAAAGCCATAGCTTCCATCATAGCTTCCTCCATCTCTTCTGCCTTTTCTTTCATCTTCTTAGCCTCAATCATCTTCTGAATGCCCGTCATTGGCTGAATACGTGGTTGCTTTTTCATTATCATCCAAAATTAAGTGATCTGTAAGTTATTTTTGCTCGTATCTCTCCGTCACCATCTTCTGGATCTGTTCCCCCAAATGTTGTTATTCCTATAGGTTCATTGACCAAGAAATGAGTGGCCCTATTCCATTCAGGTTGTGAACTGCCCGCAAAAGACTGTTGATGACCTACAAAATTAGATGCAAAAAACACAGTATCATTTGCAGATGTTATCGCTGAAGGATCGAAGTTAGTGCCGCTATATGACAACAATCCACCAACCATTATCAAATCGTTAAGTGTATATTGTGTTGTTCCAAATTTAAACTCATATGCAATTTTATATTCATAATACCTTTCAGATCCAGGAGCAGGCAACAGCTCAACGGGAATTGTTCCCATAGAAAGGATTCTATTATATGATATGTCTATAGTAATTGTTTTATATACAGAATTAACTGTTTCTATTACATCCTCTATAGTATATATTTCACTCAATCCATTATTTTGAGCTGATCTATTTTCAGGAGTTGGCACGTCAGATGATATACCAATAAATTTAGTTCCTGGTTGGATTTGCGTCATGACATTTATTTTATACTACAAAGATACTAATTTACAGCTTATGTATCCAATTGAACGATACAGCGAACCCTATGCCATATGTCAACCTGCATAATATAACTATCATTATAGCATCAAATATGCCATTATTGCATATTGCAATATGCAATATGCCTAAGTACATAAATACATTTCGCGCGAACTTCATTAAGTGCCAACCGTCCGTCATAAAGACAAACAGCCTGCTCGACTGCCAAAACGCCTCACCCTGCATCGGATCTCCATTTCTCCATTTATTTCTCCAGCTATACTGAGAGTTCCAAAACATACTACGCCACAACTGGTGAGATGGATTAAGTCGGAACTGAAGCCAGTCCATCACTCCCTCCGATATACCAGCTATAAAGAATATTAACGTCGCCATTGCCAAATTATATTTACTGCTATTACTACCCACGGGAATATGTAAACTGTCCAGATAAGATATATCTCTCCGTTGATGTATGTGTCATAAAAGTTTGGCTCAACGTATGACCACACTATAAGAGTTAGGCATATAGCAATCGCTATATAGCTTCCGAAGTTGTATAGAAACTTAGTTATCCAGCTGCTGTTTGGGTTCATATCACCGCCACTATATCGTTCTCATTAACTACAGTCACTCGCTTACCATCTAGCGTCATCTCGAACGCACGGACCTTGTCGTAGTACACCTCGTCGCCCTCATTTATACCAGTAACAAGATTTCCAGGAGGAGCTATAACTTTAGCCCTCTGATACCGCATGTCCTCCATATCGGACGCAGATAACTGCAGTCCGCTCTTCATAACGGCAGGCTCATCGACCTGCTCGCATATCAGCCACTTATTGTACGCTCTCACCTTCTCTCATGTTTGTAATTATACACTCAGACACCATGATCGTTGTAGCGACAGACACAGCGTTCTTTAGGGCTGACTTCGTTACAAGAGCTGGATCAATTACCCCCATCTTTATCATGTCTCCGTACTCCATTGTCTTTAGGTTAAGACCATAGCCAAATGGCTCACCGTTTATATTCTCATCAATCCTGTCCTCAAAAAATGACAGACCTGCGTTGCTCAGTATTTTTAAAAACGGCTCATATAAAGACTGACTAAGTATGTCGCACGCACACTCCTCGTTGATGTCAGTCACCTCGAATGTCTCTATGGTATCTGCCATATACTTCAAAGCAACACCTCCACCTGGAAGTATACCCTCCTCAATAGCTGCGCCCACAGCTCTAACTGCGTCGTCAACCCTGTCAAATAACTCCTTCTGCTCGATGTCAGATGACGCCCCAACATGCACGATGCCGATGCCTGACGTTAGGTTGGCTATCCTCGCCTCCGTGTCCTTACGCTCATTTATAGATATGTCTCCTGTCAACTTGTTCTGCAACTCTGAAACACGCCTGTCCAACTCCTCGTTCTCACCGTCTGCCTTGTATATAATTGTCCTGTCAGCACTAACGACCACTCGTGCAGCCTGACCCAAGCCATCTACATCAAAGTTATGCGTACCGTGCCCACTCTCCTCTGTATAAAAAGTAGCCCCAAGGACTGCAGCTAAGTCACGCATCTGCTCTCGCTGCCTATACCCGTTTGATGGTGGGATGATGTGACACGCCTTTACGTTCTTCTTCATGACATTAGCTGCGAGCGTAGCTCGCGCCTGCTCAGACATATTGCCTATGATAAGTAAACTAGCGTTGTTCTTAATGATCGGCTCAAACACATTCTCCAATATAGCGTTCGTCAGCTTCTCGATTGTCATGTCTGTCAACAGAACGTATGGGTTCTCCAACTCACACACCTCCCTGTCCTCGTTGTTGATGAAGTACTCCGTAGAGAAACCCCTGTCTACCTTCACTCCGTCTATAACTTCCGTGTACGTAAAATCAGTCTTTGAGTTCTCTACATGCACAACCTTTACCCTTGAGAACAACTCAGCGATTTTTCCGCCAAGTTCAGGGTCGTTGTTTGATGATATCGTCGCAATGTCCTTGAGCCTTCGCTTTGTTACAGCCTTTGATAGCTTTGTGAGTTTGTTGAGTATGGCTTCTGAGTGACTAGATATGTATCTAGCCACTGAAGTAGGGTTATGCTTATCTGTCATGTGATCGTCAGCAGCATCAAGCAACGCATGAGTCAACACACAAGCCGTTGTAGTACCATCTCCAGCGTGCTTTGCTGTCTGTAGTGACGCCTCCTTAACAATATTTACAGCCAGATTCTCTACTGGGTCATACAGCTGTATAGCCTTAGCGACAGATACACCGTCCTTTGTGATGACTTTCTGACCGATATGCTGCTCGGACTCCATAATTACCGGTCGACCGTAAGGACCAAGAGTGGATCCTACTGCTTTGGCCAACTTCCGAACCCCCTCTCGGAACTTGTTTTTACCTTCTTCGTCTAAATAAACTCTTTTTGGGATCATATTTGATTAGATTTGTCGCAAAAATAGACAAAATTTGTGACAAAATACGCGCAAAAGTATAATTTTAAGCGCTAACGCTAAATAGTCTTTACATAATCGGATAATTTCCGACTTTAGTTTGTTATAATGTCCAGTTTATTGCGCTAAAAACTGGACAAATAAAAAACCCGAGGTGCATTTCCTCGGGTCAGAGCAAAAGACCCATCCTGGTACGCTCGTCAGGGTGACACCCCTAACCAGAAGCGTGATGGGTACTGTTATCTTAACGTCTCAACTGTTATGTATTTCTTAACAGTTGACTGGTGTTCTTTTTGTATGTCCATCTCAGTATACGCGTCACACTTCTGTGTAGACTTGCAGGATGACAGGAGTAATACTAGGATGGCTGTACGGATCATGCTCCGAATTTAATTGTCTTGTGGTAGATTTTAACTAGTAGTGTTCCGTCACCAATGGTTGGGTTACTACCGTCCCAAGTAGATATAGTCATTCCTTCGTTTAATTCTTGACCAATTATCATAGAATATTTTGTCCCTGAGTCATCGAATAAATCAGAAAACATAGCTTTTGTGTCCACTTGAAAAATAAAGTCATTTGATATTGAATCTATTGTTGGAACGACCATATATGCATTATTCCAAGTTATATAGATTGGTGCTGATGTGTATCCAGATGTGCCATAGTTATACTCAAAAAGTGCATATCCCTCATAATAATTCCCAACTCCAGCAGCAGGAAGTAACTCAATAGGACTTGAACCCATTGCAAGTATCTTTGCAGATGAGATGTTAACAATTGTCTCGGTATAAGCGGAGCTTAATATATCCTCAATTGTATACACCTCCTGAAATGCGTTGTTCTGTGATGAGCGGTTCTCCGGTGTAGGTACTGTCGATGAGATCCCTACGAACTTCGTGCCTGCTGGTATTTGTGTCATTATGAATATTTTTTTTTTTACAAATATACAAAAAAACCGAGCGTTAGCTCGGTCTGTTGTTATCTTGTGGGTTTGACGAATATTACATTTTGTTCTTCTGTTAGTTCCCCAAGTATGCACAAAGAGTTCCCATCTGACATATCCCAAATATATACTGTCTTTGTCTCCCCATTTATATCTATTGTCTCTTTACGGTCGTTTACCCTTACGTCGTCCTCGTCTGTCTCGTGCCAGTTACCATCTGTCTCGTAAAGGATTATCCATGCTACTTCGTTTATGTGTTGTGTCTCTCCTTTGTAAAACTTCTCCACTCCGTCGTATGTGAACCATTCGCTACCTGGTACTGTGGTTGATTTCTCGCTAATACGTAACGGATTATCGTAAGTCTGAGCCTTAGATGCCATTGATACTAAAAGTGCTGCTGTGATGATTACTTTTTTCATAATTTTTATTTTTAGTTATAACGTGAAGATATGTACAAAATAACAACCGCCCACCAAATAAATGATGAGCGGTCGAAAATTATGATGAACGGTAATTAGCTTCTCTTTATCCCTTTAACTGCCGCTGGAGGATTCTTTGATGGCTTTGTTGGAGCAATATATACTTTATACGCTCCAGTACCCTCCATAGTGTTCTTCTTGTTAGAAGAAGCTAGGATTGCTCCTTTAGGAGCGTCCTTACCATATTGAGCTTTATATGCATTTCTAAGCTTCTTCTGGTAATCATCGTCTTTTACTGTTGTTGCCTTCTTAGGAGCTGTTGTCTTAGGCGCTGTTGTCTTAACAGTCATTTTAGTCATTCTTGCCATTTCTCTTTTATTTTTTATTGGTTAACCTTTGCAAATATAATAAAAATTAGAACTCATTCAACAAGCAGTACGAAATTCCAACACCCGATGGGATCTGATTTAATATCGACCTGTACTTCTCCATGTCGTTCACCACCTGACACCCAGCGGACCATAACCCTATAGTGCTAGCTGTCGTCTTGGCGTCAAACTTGAAAGTGTTCGGATGGAAGTTGATCCCAAAGTAACCCTCCACAATGTTCTCCGTAGCCTCCGACTTCGTGTCCATGTCGCCATCGCGGTGTACCTTTATCTTCGCACCCAACTGCAAAAGTGCCGTCGTCCGGTTCAAGTGCTTGCCCTTACGCCACACCTTATAGTACCAGTGGTCGGCCACCACAACAGCTGCACCCATCTTGTTGTACCTCTTGAACCCTCCCTGCAAGATAGGAACACCAGGGTTAGTTGTGCCAGACGTCACAAGTATAAACTCCTCACCTTTGAAAAAATAGAACTTGTCGTCAAACTGATTTGGCGTGTCCTCGCTCGACCGAACACCCAACAGCCAATACCCCTCCGGTATCGACTTGAACGATTGGAGCGACTTGACCCTGTCAAGCAACTCCTTGTCTGTATACTTCCTTACCATAAGGCAAATATACACAAATGACGGTTTAGTGACGCAAAATGACGGAACGATGACGTTAATATCTTCGGCAACGCCTGATTCTACTGGGGGTAGTGTCGAAATGACGAAACACTCCAACAACTTTTTTTATTTTTTTATTTTTTCCGCGAAAAAGTTATTGCACCTTTCCGTCATTCCGTCACTACTATTAGTAAAATCAAGGGTTTTGAGAAAAAAAACCGTCATTTTACCGTCATTCTTCCGTCATCGACCGTCATTTAGAGGTTAAAAATTAACAACTTTTTAACAGATAGGTTTTCAGGGGTGCTGCGTATGTTGGGGTAGTGGATAGTATATGCGTTCGGCGCGATCGACCCCTGGAGGAAAACGGTCTAGATCGAGCATGGGGGGTCTGCTTTTCGGGAGTTTCGGCTGAAGTTTTTAGCTTTTGCTAGGGCAACATGCATATAGTCAGGTAGTTATGTGCGATCACTTGAAGTATTGATTGATGTACGTCACCTACCTGCTGTACTTAAATAATTACTTTAGGTAAGTAGATGTAACTACAATCCAACCAGATAGTTATGCGTCGGATCCCAGTCCTATTTAACATAATGTTAATTATAGGACATTCCGATCTAACTGCCTGACGATCAGCATTATATCCGATCGTTACCGAATAACTCACGGCCGTTCGGCAATCATACATGTATGCCTGTTAACATGATCACCTGCCTGCCTGCCGAATCAATTCGCTTTCGATTGCGATCACTCACTTAAGGCTTTCCCTCACCTATCCGTCTGACAATACGAAAGTATGTCATAACGAACACACGTACGTACGCGCGCATTATGCGTACGCGCGTAAGGGGAGACGTTATTTCCGTTCGTCGAAGAAATATGATCATTCGTCGATCAATTTTGGTCATTGGTCTAATTTATCACAAAAAACTTGTTAATATCATTTCCACTGCCTTATCTTTGTACAAGCAATCGAGCTAACAACATCTCTAGCGTTACGCTGACGAAGTAGTATCATGAGATGCATTAACTGAAAGAACAGAACATCAGGCATTCCTCTTCGGAGAACAGAAGTCTGACGGACGTAAGTAGGTTAGTTACTCAGCTTAAGACATTAACTCGCTCTTTACATTAGACGTTCGGTCTTAAAACGATTTATCAGAATTAATCGCTTAATAGCTTTAGAAAGGGAACATGAGGAAACCGACGTGATGTCAGGCTAGATACATGGGAAATCGTAGGAGTAAAACAAGCAATTAATTTGGAAGAAACCTAGCGACATATAATAGATGTCGAGCAGGAGATAATAACATGTGCAGGTTTGATTCCTGCTACATAAGCGTGATGCATGTGAGTTATCTCCGCCGTATCAGGATGTGCATCCTGACTGATGATGACCAAAAGGTCGAAACGGATAACTATTTAATACCTAGAAATCATGAAACGATACAGAATTGAAGAGGTAAGAGTACACGATAGAAGTGAGCTTGACTATTACGGACAAAAGAGATATGTGATCATTGACAATGAGGACAATTGTATTTTCAGCTGTGATCACATGAGCTACAGAGAATCCATCAGGGATCTGAGGGAATTGAATGCGGAATTTAAGTAAAAAAACAGAGGGCCGCGCATTCTGTAAACGCGGATAAATATCTACACCTATGAGCGCAAAAATTGAACGAATTATCGGTAACTATGAAGTTATCGGATACTACCTTAACGGGGTTAAGGTAAAGGAGAGCAGACGTCGAATTACTAACTGGAAATAACTAGAAACCATGAAAACGTTAATGAGCAAAGGCAGTACTAACGCGAAGACTGCAAAGAACAAACGCGAGACAATGATATTGTACCTAACTCCTGGTCAAGTTCTAGGTCACAACATGTGTCCGAAAGCTACAGAGGGATGCCTAGCTGCATGTCTAAATACTGCAGGACGCGGAGCATTCAATAACGTACAGAGCGCAAGACTTAACAAGACTCTTGAATTCATCAAAGATCGCAGAGCATTCTTAGCTCAATGCGCTCAGGAGATCAACAAGGCCGCAAAAAAGACTGAAGAACTAGCAGTGAGGATGAACGGAACGTCTGACGTTAAGCTAGTTGAGATGATGATCGCTGAGAATGCGATCGCTGAGAACGTAGTGTTCTATGACTACACGAAAATACCACAGAAAGCAGGACGTCGTGTACTTGCAAGCGGACATACATACGTCGTGACGTTCAGCCGTTCTGAGATCAACGAGAGCGATGTTCTGAACGTTCTTCAGAGCGGAGGAATTGTCGCTGTAGTGTTCAACGAATTGCCGGATACGTTTCACGGATTTCCTGTAGTTGATGGTGACAAGTCTGACGATCAGATGCTAGACCTTGGCGGAGGTACTGTGCTAGGTCTAAAGGCTAAAGGTAAGGCTAGAAAGGACGTGAGCGGATTTGTAGTACGATAAAAAGCAAGATCATGAAAGCAAAAGCAAGCATTAAGGGAGCGTATCAGATGCTATATTCTGATGATGAACTTGGATATCAACTGAACGACGTGACGTTCGAAGATGTCTTCAGGACATTAGACAACTACGGGAGCGTATACAAGTTGATCGGCGTTTATGACTCAATTGTTCGCGAACGTATATTCTCTATGTTGGCCGTCATAATGGACGTTGAATATGACTACATCTACGACCAATGGCTAGCATGTAAGGAGGGATAAATTAAACAGGGGATGCGCATCTGTAACGCATGTAAATAATTGACGATATGAAAGCGAAGAAATTTGAGAAGTTATTAGGTCAGTATATTGACATAGCTAACTCACTATTGGAATTCACTGATTTATACTGGGATGACATGAGTTATGACATTGACGGGTTCCGGCAAATGTCTTACGAAGGTGATTACGATGATCTTCCTGCATTGGAGAATCAAGTTAAAGCATTCGAAATGGTATTAGATTCACACAGGATGATAAGGTATACATTCTGTTAACGCGTATTTAAAAATAAAGATCATGAAACCAACAGAACAATATAAACTTCAGCAGGAAGTTGTGAATGCTACAGGAATAAACATCGTTTGTTGTGGCAATTGTGGACAAGTTATTTTGCACAGGATAACAGACGAACTGATCAAATGTCCTGAGTGCGAATTTGAATCTGATCCGTGTGATTTTCCGGATTTGAATTGCTATTAATTATCTCATTTAAAAATTACGATTATGAAAGAACTAGATTTTTATATGTACTTATTTAGCGATGGTACAACTGCGCCTTTTGAAGTAAAAGGGAAAAATATAATTGGAATATGGTTGGTGTATAATAAAAACTAAAGATCATGAAAAACTACAAATTTATATTCGAAGATAGGAAAGGAAATGAATTGGATTCAAAAGCAATTCCTTGTGTATCTAAGAGGGAAGCTATTTCAATAGCTAAGAAGCTATTCTCTGAATCGATGCAGAACGATTTGCATATAGTTAAGAGTAAGATGGTAAAGTAAATAAGTTCAAATTAAAAATTTTCACATATGAAAACAATAGAAAGCTTTTTGCCGGTGTTCGATGGTACATACGGCACAATATTCGAAGACATCGACTTCGATCAGAAGGATGAGGTCGGACGTCAGTTAACAAATGTAATCAACGAATACATATGTGAATTGGGGATCACGGCAACATACCAAGACTTCATCAGTCCTCGCTTTTACAACTTCGCAAACGACAGCATTGACGTCAAGTATTCGTACGACAGCTTGGACGTTCTGAAGCAATGGATAGCTGACAACATCGACGATGTTCAGCATGAATTGAATAGCAGGTACACGTCATGTGATGGATTCATTTCACATCACTCAACAGACCTGTACGATTGGATAGATAACATGGAGGATGACAAGCACAAGCTTGGTGCAATGTTGGACATCTATGTCGGCATCCAGTACGATCGTAACGATGCTGTGATGGACATGTACTACAAACTATCGGACAATGGTCTGTTAATTTATGAGGACGATGAAACAGTATAGAGTAACAGCGAGATTGCCGTGGGATAGCTTGGAGATAATTGAGGTCTTCCAAGCTGACGGCATACCTGATCTGCTGAGGGTAGTGCAGGAGTTCTTCCGTATGCATTTTGATGAGTGCGAGTACAAGATAGTGTGCATTCGTCATTGCAACAGGAAGGTAGTAATAGCAGTTGAAGATATTTATTTAAATTAAAAACATGAAAGCAGTAATCACATTTAAGGACGATCGTGGCCGGTATTCATCGGTCACAAAAGTCTTCAACGACGAACGCCATCTGAACAATTGGATTGCAAAGGTGGATGGGATGTATGGAAAGAAGTATATCGATCATGACATTATCAATGACGATAAATGACGCAAGAATGACGTTAATAAATTCGGCACAGCTAGTGTTTATTGATAGTAGTGTCAAAATGACGAAAGAACCCAATAACTATTTGGCGAAATAAAAAAAATAAAAAAAATATTTATCCGGTAGTTTCGACATTCCGTCACTACCCCTAATAAAATCGGTATGAAAGCAAAAATTTTGCGTCATTTTTATGACATAAATGAGAGACCTGGTGACATGGTTGATGTTACATCCATAGACAAATATGGTTATGTGTATGTCGTTGTATCTGACAGGGTATTTTCTAGGCCGTTGGTCAAGATGGTAAACCCGAACGACGTTGAGATCGTGTACGATGGTGCTGATCCTCTCCGGATGATGATTGTGATTATGTCGGTCAGCGCTGTGATTGGTTTGTTGTTGTTTGTTATATCAGAGCTGATCCATCTAAATAGTTTGTTTGGATTTATGTTGTGTATGTCAGGGTACGTTGTTACATTTGTAGTATTGAAGTCAGTCGCTCGGCTTTGATTCATAGGTGCTTAGGTAAGGGTGCTACAGCGGATCTGTAGCTTTATGCTCCTTTAGCTCAGTAGGTTAGAGCGCCAGACTCATAATCTGTAGGTCGTTGGTTCGAGACCATCAAGGAGCACTTTCCATGTAAACAGTTAGGTTGGCTCGTGGTGCAGGAGCATATCTGCACCATTAAAAATTAAATGTATGAAGGTATTTATTGTACAATGCAGGGTAGGTCCGCATGAGTTCTTTATCTCACAGGAGGCACAGACGATAGGTGAGGCGATAATGGAGGCAAGCTTTTATTTGATGGATATATCACCGAATAATACGGTGGACATTTATGCCATACAAGAGGCACGTTTTGACGTAGTAATTGAGGACATAATTTTGAACTGACATGAACCAGCAGATAGATAAGTTCGACGACATTTATACCGTAAGGATGTACGGTGTAAATTACGGTGTAATGACTAGCGTTCACACGGTAGGATCGGTGGACGTTGAGTCTATCGAAGATGCCGTACAGACAGTAAACAGGCAGGGGTCAATGGTTGTCGGCACGATGACCGGACAGATGGCTGACATTACTTACTTAATAGCTAAAAAGATATGATTTATGTAGCAACATTTATTGCATCCTTTGCCGTTGGTCGGTACGGATGTATGTCGAGGTATGCGTTGGTTAGAATACCAGCTGTGCTGTTATTTTTTGCAGGCATGCTCGTTAGTTCTTTGATGTTTTTCAAAACTGTAATACTAGGTATATGAGACAGCTGGTTTATAATGCAGTAAAGTGCTTAGACTGTGGAGAGACGATTGTTAGTTACCACAGGAATGACTATAAGACGTGTATCTGTGACAACGCTATGGTGGACGGAGGAACAGCATACACACGTTATGGTGGAAAGAACATCGAGAAGATAGATGTCTATGCTGACGACGACTTTGAGGTGGTCAGGAAGTATGCCACAAGGGGCAGTCGTGGTGTTAATGGGGATCAGCCTTTATCGTGGATCGCGATATGCGATATGGACGATGACTACCTGGAAGCCGTGCTTGATTATGGCGGTGCTGAATGGCATTTAGATTTAATTAGAAAAGAAATTAAATACAGACAAGATGAGAGTATATAAGTTTGACAAGAGAGAGATGAGATTCAAGCCGGTAAACAGGCTGTTCATCGTTGCAGGTATGTCGGTGTGTGTAGCCGTTGGGTTTTCGTTGAAGAGAATAAAGAGTGTTGTGATGTCTGCCCCTGAGCAGGAGGTACAGACTGTTGTTATTGATGAGAAGCCTGACGTTTTTTCTGTTGAGGCATTGAGGGAGGAGATGAAGAGGTGTGGCATAAAGTTCCCCAACATCGTCATGGCTCAGGCTAGGTTGGAGAGTGGTAACTTCAGGAGTAGGATCTTTCGTGAGGCAAACAACTTGTTCGGCATGAAGCTCGCTCGATCACGCAACACGACAGCCATCGGGGAGTTCAGTGGTCATGCGTTGTATGAGAACTGGCGACAGAGCGTTATGGACTACAGTCTGTATCAGTCTACGTACTTGCGGAAGATCAGAACGGAGGAGCAGTACTTGGAGTACTTGTCACAGAGCTATGCGGAGAGTCCGACATACGTTGAGAAAATAAAGAAGATGATATGAGAGATGGATCAGTTGTAATTCCACTGGCTTACATAAAGAGGTGGTGGTCGAGAAAGAGTATAAGAGATGAGAAGGGAGGGAGTTTCAACATGGACTTGTACCTTCGTATTTGTGAAATAAAATTAAACCCTAAATCAGAATAAGATGAGAAAGCTATTGAGATTTCTCGCATGGCTTGAGCAGCAGCGCATCGAGGCCATGAAGCACAGTGGACGAGGTTTTAACTAAAATTAAATTATGAAGCATAAAGTAATGTGCCCTGACTGTAATGGGCAAGGTCACTTCTCAGTAGTTGAGGGCGACCAGTTTAAAAGGTACGAAGCATGTGCCAAGTGTGGTGGGTCTTGTGAATATGAGGTAGACATACCGCACGACGAGATGTGCGAAATACTTGACGATCTATTTTTAAGTAATCATAAATCAATAACTAAATATCTGTAAACATGAAAAGAGTAATTTTAACATTGGCAGCATTTGTAGCGTTTAACTCTAATGCTCAGATCAAGGTACAAGAGAACACTGTAAAGGACTCAGTTGTTTGGAGGGCAAGCAAGTTGAACGTTGTGCCTAGCATCAGTAGATTTGTCAACGATGGAGATACGTCGTTTACGATATACTATCAGAACTCTAAGTATACAGCTATAACCGACATAAGGTATCTAACTATAGGTGACGCTGAGACAAGCAAGCAGTTCTTTGGTATCTTGCTGGACGTCATTGACAACGACAAGAAGTTCAACATAGAGATAGGTGGTGAGAAGCTATACATCTACAAGACGATGGCTTGTGCGTTTATCTCATCTGACGTATCTTCTTTCTTTCTTTCGAGGAAGCATGTTGAATCTATACTGCAGAAGTTTTGAGAAGAAGAAGAGCTGTAGCTATACCTTACCGACGAAGGAAGAGGTATGCTAAAGATTTATTCAACTATTTGTGGAACCATGACAACAGATCACAGGACAATGAGTAAGGTAATTTTAGAGTTCGACGGATTAGAGGAACAGCAAGAGGCTCGGACTGCTTTAGATGGATGGAAGTGGCAGCATGTAGTTTGGGAAATGGATCAGTATCTAAGAGCTGAGATGAAGTACAGTAGTCTCAGCGATGCTGAGTACTCCGCTATGGAGAAATCCAGGGAGAAGTTAAGGGAGTTAGTTAGTGATAATAATTTAAGCTTAGATACATGAACGATTTAGAAATCCAAAAAGTTATTCAGGATAAAGACTTTTGGGAAAAGATGTGTAAGGAGTTGTTGGTCAGGAACGAGGAGTTACTGACTGTCAACAGTGATTTGATAGAGCTTCTTTCAAAAATAATGAAGAATGAAAGGTAGAGTTGAACTTCTCATTGATGCCATGAATGTCGTCCGTGAGATACATCGTGTAAGAGGTCGCAAGGATGCTGTGTACAAGGCATACAGGAGGTGGTGTCACTTCTCTAGTAGGGAGTATTTGGAGGACAAGGACAGGATAATGAAGGGATACGACCGGTATATAGACTGGTTGGAGGAAAGGTATAAACGAATAGTCGAGATGCTATGAAGAAAGTGATTGTGAAAAAAGCACCAAACTACATGTGGTACAGTGATAGTGTTGGGAAGGTATTTAATGTGATTGGTTACAGTGAAGATCACGAGGCGTATATGGTTGATGTGCCTAGGTACACTGGGAGGTTTATCTATTCGATAGACTGCGAGGAGATACCTGACAACGTCAGCACGACATTTGACGTGGACTTTACTTTGTCTCCAAAGATCACTGACTCGGTAGTAGAGGAGGTCATTGGTATGTTCAGAGATCGTTCAGAGGTAGGCATAAAGAAGTACGGAACGACGTTAGAACAGAACAACACTGACGACTTCCTACTGCATCTACAGCAGGAGCTTATGGATGCTATTTTGTATATCCAAAAGTTGAGAAGATGAAGGCGTGGGAAGAACTTAAAGAAAGTGTGACGTTTTACAAGACGGGTCTGTTTGCAGATCCAACGAGCCATTGGTATCTCGACCACGGGGTAAAGATAGAGCGCTTTGAGAAGGACGGTCGGTTTGAGATACATAACGTCATGCTTGCTGGAGACAAGTACGAGAAGGTGTCAGACGTGGAGTATGCTATGTTTGATAGTGTAGGTTGGTTAGCAGGGTGTTATAATGTGTGTATCAACACGTATAGAAAAAGACTCAACAAGATTAACTACATGATCTCATTAAAGAGTGAAGGTGACGATATGTTGGATGACCTTATGTCAAGAAAAGCTGTCGTAACAAAAAAACTAAACAGGTATTTGGAATTGATGGAAAACCTGTCTACATTTGCAACCAAGTAATAATTTTAAAAACGTATAAACATGTCACATTGGAGAACAATGTTCCAAGACGAGAAGTATCTTGGATCGTACAGTCTTGAGAAAGACGGAAAGTATCAGCCGGTAATTGTAACTATTGAGAACATCTACACAGGAGACTTTATGTCTCAGGGTGGTAAGGAGAATAGACCTTTCGCCAAGCTAAAAGAGTTCGACAAACCTATGGTGCTAAATCGCACCAACTTCAAACGTCTTGAGAAGTTCTTTGGGTCATTCACTCCGAAGGACTACATTGGGAAGCAGATCGTCCTAGGTGTTGAGACGGTAGCATCACCTGAGGGTATGGTTCCTGCGCTACGTTTCTCTACACGTCCAATTCCTGTACAGCAGAAGCCTGAGCTTCCTGAGGCTGCTATGTCAAAAGCTATAGAGCAGGTAAAGGCTAAGGGCAAAGATGCCATCGCTAAGATAGAGGAGAAGTATGCGCTTACTCCTGAGCAAAGAGAGGCACTTAACAACATCTGATAGTGGAGTGGCTAAAGTTCCGCGCGTCAGCGTGTGCTCCATTATTCACGGGTGAAGATGGGCTGACTGATACTCAACAGTCGAGACTAAATGAGTTGTACAGTCGTCATGCGTCATTCCTATCGGGAGAGAATCCAAAGGCAAGGCTGACAGACAACATGTCAAAAGAGCTTGACAAGCTTCTCGAGATCAAGGAGAGAGTTGAGAAAGGTGTTGTTGAGCTTCCTACGGGTGCTAAGTCGTACATCGAGAACCTGGTCGATCAGTATGTATACAAGTATGAGGACGGTGTAGACAACAAGTACACTCGCAAGGGTCTTGCTGTGGAGGACAGTGACGATGAGGACATCAACAAGAGTGCGATTAAACTTGCAGGTAGTCTATTATTTGCTGACTACAAGAAGTCTAACTCATATCTTACTAAGGGTTATTTCTGTGGGCATCCTGACATTGAGGACGAGGACGAGGAGATGATAGTTGACATCAAGTCATCTTGGAATAAAAAGACTTTTCCCAAGCGTCCTGAGGATGGCAAGAGCTCTGACTATGAGTGGCAAGGTAAGCTGTACTGCTACATGAAAGGATGGCGTAAGTTTAGGCTGTGCTACGTGTTGATGTCAACGCCTGAAGATCTAGTTCCAGACAATGAGCACGGAAGTCTCCACTACGTAAACGACCTTCCGTTAAATCTTCGTGTAACGTATATCGACTACGAGCTTACAGACAAGGACATCGAGAAGATAGAGCGCAGGGAGAAGGCCGCTGTAAAGTATGCACAGGAGTACTATAATTTTTTAATCAACAAAAACAAATAAGCATGTTTAAAGTTCAAGCAAACGTCAAGAGCGTTGGTCAGACTATTGTTGTGTCTGATAAGTTTAGTAAGAGAGAGATCGTTGTGGAGATTCCGGACGACAAGTATCCGCAGACAGTTCAGTTTGAGGCAACGCAAGACAAGTGTGATCTTCTTGACAGTATTGGTAATGGTCAGCAGGTTGAGATATCATTTAAGCTACGTGGTAGAGAGTGGACAAGTCCGTCAGGAGACGTTAAGGTGTTCAACACTTTGAACCTTGTCAACATCTCGTCTATTGGGGCTGCTCCTGTGAAGGCTGCTCCTGTAGTTGTCGATGAGGACGACGACGTTCCTTTCTGACATGATACACTCCAAGCCCCTGCATAAGTAACTTGCAGGGGCATTTTTCTTGACTTAAAGATTTTAATAAATGATAACTATTTTTGCTAACATAAACCAAACAGACAACCCATACTATATCTCGGTTGACACTGCGTTGGAGCGAATAAGGTCGGGGAAGTCAAGAGATGCTGTTGATGCTGTTAGAGGTGCAGGAAGTAAAGAGGAGAGACAGCAATTAAAGAAACAGCTGCCGTCGGTATGTTTTGGTGGTAAGTTTGAACGAAGAGCTGCTGATGCTCTTGTTCAAGCGTCAGGGTTCATGGTGTTAGACTTCGATGGATTTGAGACAGAGGAGTCGTTAGGTATTAAGCGCTTTGAGCTTGAGATGGATGACTACACGTATGCCTGCTGGACATCACCAAGTGGGGATGGGCTGAAGGTGTTGGTTAAGATCCCGGAGGCTGATAAATCGTCATATCCGCTTTATTTTAAAGCGATACAAAGATATTATGATTGTGAATACTTTGACACGTCATGCAAGGACATCAGCCGCGTAACATATGAGTCCTATGATCCTGCTGTCTTTATCAATAAGGATAGCACTACATGGACAAATATGTACCAGGAGCCGAAGCCAGAACCGAGACGTGTGGAGATAACTACCGACGACCCCAACAAGATCATCTCAGGTATATTAAAGTGGTGGAACAAGAACTACGGTCTTGTGTCAGGACAGCGCAACAACAACATGTTCGTTCTTGCGTCATCTTTCAATGTCTACGGGGTATCTCATCAAGATGCACTGTCTAAATGCCTTGAGTTCGAGCAGCCTGACTTTACAGCGCAAGAGATAACTACAGCTGTTAACTCTGCCTATCGAAACACGCAGGACCACGGAACGAAGGTGTGGGAGGACTTAGATGCTGTAAAGAAGGTAGAGGAGCTTGTCAAGAAGTCTGTACCTACGGAGACTATTCTTCAGATAGTACCAAATGCAACTGTAGATGTTGTTGAGAAGAAAAGAAACGTAGACAGTGTAGAGTTTTGGCATATCGACAAAAAGGGCAGTGTTGAGTTTGTTAACCATAAGTACAGAGAGTTCCTTGTCGCTAATGGGTTCGCAAAGTACTATGCTGCTACTGACGGTACTTTTTCTCTTGTGCAGCGTACAGGGTGTGTAATCAAAGAGGTGATGGACGAGCACATAAAGGACTTTGTTATTGAGTATCTGTACAACCTTTCTGATAAGCGAATTTTTGACGAGTATTCAGGCTCTATGAAGATACAAAAGGATGACTTCCTATCGTTCCTACCAAACGTCACCTCAAAGTTCATTAGAGACGATAAAAATCGCTCCTACGTGTTCTATCGTAACTGCATCGTATGTGTAACCATTGATGGTATACATACTATCGACTATGACAAGATGGATCTGTTCATATGGGAGAAGCAGATACTTGACAGAGACTTTACGTTAACAGACTGGTCTGGCAGTGAGTTTGCTAAGTTCATAAGAAACATCTCAAATGACGATGAACAGAGAGAGCTTACGATGCGCTCTACACTTGGCTACATGATGCACGGATACAACAACAGAGGTGAGAACCCAGTTGTTATCCTTAACGACGAGACGATCAGTGACAAGCCGGAGGGTGGTACAGGTAAGGGTATCTACGTCAACGCAATAACAAAGATCAGGAACTCAGTATTGGTTGATGGAAAGAGACTTGACGTAAAGAGCAGGTTTGCATTCCAAAGAGTCACGGCCGACACACAAGTACTTTGTCTACAAGACGTTGTTAAAAACTTTGACTTTGAGGTGCTGTTCTCCATGATAACGGACGGAATGACTATAGACATGCTATACAAAGGTCAGCTATACATACCGTTTGAGAGGAGTCCAAAGTGGATTATCACTACGAACTATGCCATCAGAGGAGACGGTAACTCTAACGAAAGACGTAAGTGGGAGGTGGAGTTCACGAAGTACTACTCAAAGAACTTTACACCTCTTACTGAGTTTGGTCACGTCTTGTTTGACGACTGGTCTGACGAGGAATGGGCAAAGTTTGATAACTACATGATATCAAACATACAGCTATACCTTCATAAAGGTCTGATAGGCAGCGACTTCAAGAACTTGAAGACTCGTCAGTTCTACATCGCTACATCTCACGAGTTTGCTGAGTACTGTCTTGGTAACGACAAAAAGTATGAGCTGTCTGCTGGCTGCGAATACCTAGGACAAGAGATACTTGACGACTTCAAGCAGAAGTACCCTGACTACGGAGATGTAAGGTCTAAGCTATCTCACAGGACTTTCTACAGGTGGCTTGACGAGTATTGTAAGTATAAGTACGGCACGAAGCTTTTAGAGTGGAGAAGTGGTGACGGAAAGAAAATTAAGTTCCCACTACCTAAACAATTAGAATTGTTATGAAACTAATAGATGTATGGAAGATGGAGGGGCGTCCGGATGCTAAGTCGTTCCTTTATGAAAGGTTGTCAGGAAAGCCAGGAGGCATATCGTTCGTCGATGCTGCCTCCGAGGCTTTGAGCTTGGAAGGAAGTGAGTTGATATGGTGGTGTGGTATGATACAAAACTATCACCACCATCCCGACTACACGATTGACAACTTGCTTAGAACGATGAAACACTTTAAGAACATGAGTCGGACGTTCATCAATGACGGAAAATATTCCGAGTTCAAGGTGTGGATCAACAACTGGTCAGACCTTATGATAGTGTGTAATTATTTAGATCCTGAAAGGTGGAAATAAAAATAATCATTATGTTACAAGAAATATTAGAGAATTACCCAGACGAAGAGATACTAATAGCTGATGGGTTCGATGACGCCATTATAGGCATAGAGCTACTATCGATGAGGCTTATATATTCAGTATCTAAGTGTATAGATATCTTGATCGAAGAAGGAATGAATCATGAAGAGGCTATAGAGTACTTCGATTTTAATGTATCAGGAGCCTATGTTGGAGAGCTTACACCTATATGGTGCCATGACAATTTCTTATGAAAAAGCTAAGAGACTACCAAAAGAAAGGTGCACAGGACGGAGTAGAGATACTCCGTTCTCTTGACATCGTGTACTTCAGTTGGTCCGTAAGAACTGGAAAGAGCGCTACAGCTCTTGAGACTTGCAGACTGTTTGGCGCTAGTAGAGTACTGTTCTTAACAAAGAAGAAGGCCATCTCGTCGATACAGTCTGACTATGATGACTTTGGTTATGCTGAATACTTCAGCATAGTGATTGTGAATGACGAGTCGATGCACAAAATTGATGGTGACTTTGACATAGTTGTACACGACGAACACCATCGCTTTGGATCGTTTCCGAAGCCTGGACTTGCAACTAAGTTATTCAAGCACAAGTTCTCGAATAAGCCGATGATCTTCCTGTCAGGAACAATGTCACCTGAGAGTTTCAGTCAGCTATACCATCAGTTTTGGGTGTCAGACCGATCGCCTTGGAGCAGGTACAAAAACTTCTATGGATGGGCAAAGGACTATGTGAATATAAGACAAAAGCGCATAGGAGCATTAATGCACAACGACTACTCGAGCGGAATAGAGACAAAGATAATGGCCGACCTAAAGCCATACATACTGACATACACACAAGAGCAGGCTGGATTCAAGTCTGAGATACGTGAGCACTTCCTGTATGTAGAGATGTCTCCTCTAGTGTACTCACTAGAGGAAAGGTTGCTTAAAGACCTACTAGTCGAAGGCAAGGAAGAGGTTATAATGGCAGACACTCCTGCCAAGCTGCAGTCAAAGCTGATGCAGCTTGAGGGAGGAACGATGAAGTTTGAGTCCGGTAACTCTAAAGTCCTTGACACAACAAAGGCTGAGTTCATTAAGTCACATTTTGCAGGAAAGAAGCTTGGTATCTTTTACGTCTTTAAGGAAGAACTGAATGCACTGAAGTCTGTATTTGGTAACGACCTGACGACAGACCTTGATACCTTTAACTCGACAGATAAGGCTATAGCCTTACAAGTTGTTAGCGGTCGTGAGGGTATATCCTTAAAAAATGCCGACTGTCTTGTGATGTACAACATACAGCATAGCGCAGTGTCATATTTTCAAAGCCGCGACCGATTAACTACGCTTGATCGACCGAACAACGACGTGTACTGGATATTCTCCAAGCGTATGATCGGAGAGAAGATATATAAAGTCGTACAGAAGAAAAAGAAGTATACAGTTAATCATTTTAAGAGGGATTATGGAAAAGCATCTGCTATCTGACCCAAACGTCCGGCAGCTCATCCGTCAGTTCGACCTTGATGAACCGAAACTTGCAAAGATTCTTGTTGATAAGTATAGTTTTATCGACGGAAATATTGTAATTTCGTCAGCGGTAG
>Ga0315902_10003653_pt1 | contig 22812 bp, 20 predicted proteins | sample LakEriMetagenome_9_FD_203523 | JGI IMG/M metagenome (GOLD analysis project Ga0315902, IMG submission 203523) | Freshwater fungal communities from buoy surface, Lake Erie, Ohio, United States - Buoy 12 MA117 | ecosystem: Environmental > Aquatic > Freshwater > Lake > Lake biofilm | place: USA... | reverse complement strand
CGTCGGCCAGGCCCACCGTGCCGTCGAGCAGGCCGCCGATCGCCGCGAGCGGCCGCCGCCACGGGTCGCTCACCCGCGCGAGCCGGCCGTCCGACGCGATCAGGGCGCCGGGCTCGAAGGCCCCGAGTTCGAGCGCCGCGAGGTCGAGCTGCCGGCGTCCCTCGGGATAGGCGTCGTTGTAGACCTGGAAGCCCCGGTCGATGCGGAAGCCCGCGACGGTGTCGGTGGCCACGCGGCCGCCGACCCGATCGCCCGCCTCCAGCACCGTCACCCGCCGCCCGGACCGCACGAGTTCCCGCGCGCAGGCCAGGCCCGCCAGCCCCGCGCCCACGATGATCACGTCGTCATGTGCCATGCGGGCGATCCCTGGAAGCGGCGAAATCGATGCTCTCGACGGTGGGCACGTTGGGGAGCGGGATGGCGGCCCGGCCGCCTGTGGACGGCCGCGCCCGGAATGGACGCCGAGTGTAGGCGATGATCAGCCCAACGCGTGAGCCATCCGCCGGGCGGCGGCCAGCCCGCTGGCCGCCGCCCCCTCGACCCGCGGCCCCGCGAAGGCGTCGCCACAGCAGACGATCGGTGGCTCGGCCGATGCGACGACGAAGGGCTCCGGAACGAGCGACGTGGGGAGGGCGAACTTCCAGCGGTGCAGCGACCGCTCCACGACCACCGCGGCCGGATCGCCGTCGATCCACGGCCGCACCGCGTCGAGCAGGAGCCGCGTCACGTCCTCGGGCGGAGCGTCGAAGTGCCGCCTGCTGAACTCTCCCGTGGCGTGCACGGTGAGCGCCGGCACGGGCGACACGCCCTTCTGGAAGTTGTCGGCCAGCCAGGCGAGCGGCCCCGCCCCGGCGGCGAACTGGATCCCGCCCGGAGGCGGCACGCGGCTCGGCCTGTCGAGCACGAGCATGAGCGCGAAGCAGGGATCGTAGGCCACCGCGGCGAGCCGCTCCCGCACGCCGGCCGCGACGCCGCTGCGATCGCCGAGCATCCCGCCGGCAGCCAACAGGTCGAGCGCCTGCGGCACCGGCGCCGTGAGGATCGCGCCGCGGGCCTCGAGCGGGCCGTCGCCGCCACCCTCGCTGGCGACGGCGATCCGCACGCCCCCGTCGCCGACGCCGACCGCCGTGACCTGGATGCCGGTGCGGATCTCGCACCGCCCCGGGCCTGCCGCCGCGGCGAGCCCGGCAGCGAGCCACTTGGGCAGGTCGGTCATGCCCTTCGTGCCCCGCCACCGGGCGTGGCCGTCGCCCGCCGGCTGCACGCTCCCGTCGGCCGCGGCCTGGGCGAATCCCTCGCACCAGGTCATGACGGCCCCGGCGTCTCCCGCGGCCGTCACGATCCCCGCGAACGCTGCGTCGCGGGTCGTGAAGAACTGCGCCCCGTGGTCGCACACGGCAGCCCCGACGCGACGGGTCGCCATCCGCCCGCCGATCCCGCGGGCCTTGTCGAGCACGACGACCCGCTGCCCCGCGGCGGACAGCTCGCGGGCCGCGCACAGCCCCGCGATGCCCGCCCCGACCACGACGGTGTCCCAGGTCTGGGCGCTCATGGAGCAGACCGGGGAAGGAGCATCCCCAGCGGGTCGCCCGTGCACGGCATCCGGCTCGACGCCAGCACCTCGCCCGCGTCGCAGCCCGCCATCACCCCGGCCGTCTCCGCCATCGCCCGCACTCGCGGGTAAACGTGGGCCTTCTCCGGCGGGAACTGCGAGGCGTAGCAACCGATGGCCTGGAGTTTCGTCTCCAAGTGGCCGGCGATGTCCACCACCAACGGCCAGTGGCCCGTCGGCACCGTCGGCACGCCGGCGAAGAGGAAGTAGCCGAGCAGGTGGGGCACCGTGTGCACCGGCAGGCCGGCGAACGTGTCGTCCCACTTGGTGAGCCGCGAGTAGAAGACCGCCGCCTCGGTGATCGCCACCGCCTGGGCATGGTCGGGGGAGGCGAGCGGCGTCTTGTCGGCCAGCCCGAGGACGAGCCGCGGCCGCCAGCGGCGAAACACCTTCGCCAGGGCCACGCGGACCTCGAAGGAGTCGAACAGCCGCCGGTTCGGGAAGCCCAGGTTCTCGCGGTGCACGACGCCGAGCACCCGTGCGGCGGCGGCGGCCTCGGCGAGCCGCTCCGCGGGGCCGCTCGAGCGGGGCGTGGGCTCGCCGTCGGTGAGGTCCACGATCCCCACCCGCCCGCCCCGCGCCGCGACCAGCGCCAGCGTGCCGCCGCAGCCGATCTCGACGTCGTCGGGGTGGGCGCCCACGGCGATCACGTCGAGCGGTTCGGGCAGCTGCTCGGCGGTCATGCGGGCTTCGTGGCGGCGATGAGGAAGATGGGGTTGATCGCCTCGAAGCGGATCCGGTCGAGCTGCTCGATTCCGCGGGCCACGTTCACCATCCAGTAGGCGGCGTCGCCCGACCGCGACCGCAGCAGGGCGTGCACGGCGGCGAGGTTCTCGATGCTGTTGCAGGCCGTCACGAGCCGGCCGCCGGCCTTGAGCCGACCCCAGGCCTGCTCCACGAGCGTCGCCACGTCGCGGCCGCTGCCGCCCACATAGACGGCGTCGGGGTCGGGGAGGTTCGCCCAGGCGTCGGGCGCCCGGCCGAGCACGGGGTTGAGGTTGGTGACGCCGAAGCGGCGGGCGTTCTCGCGGATCAGCTGATGGTCGTCGGGGTCCATCTCGATGGCGTGCACCGTGCCGTCGCGGGCGATCCGCGCGGCCTCGAGGCCGACCGAGCCGCTGCCCGCGCCCACGTCCCAGACCACGCTCGCGGGCCGGAGGGCGAGCTCGGCCAGGGCCAACGCCCGCACCTCGGCCGGCGTCAGCAGGCCGCGCTTGGGCCGCGACTGGAGGAAGCACTCGTCGGCGTTGCCGAACAGCCGCGTGCCCGCCTGCCCCGGCGCGTCGGCCGCCCGGGCCTTGCGCACGAGGATCATGACGTTGAGCGGACCGAACGCGTCTTTCGCGATGTCGGCCAGCGAGCCCTGCGTCACCCGCTCGTCCGGCGAGCCGAGGTTCTCACAGACGTAGGCCTGGAAGTAGTCGATGCCCTCGTCGAGCAGGGCCCGGGCCACGGCGGCCGGCGGCCATTGGTCGCTCGTGAACAAGCCCGCCGTCTCGGCCGACCGCACCTTGTCGATCACCCGCTCGATCGACTGCCCGGCGAGGTTGGCGAGGAAGGCGTCCTCCCACGACTCCTTCACCCGCGCGAAGGCCAGCTGCATGCTGCTGACGTGCGGCACGACCTCGAACCGGTCCTTGCCGAGCTTGCCGCAGACATAGCGGGCCGTGCCGTAGAACAGCGGATCGCCCGAGGCGAGCACCACGATCCGCTTCGGACCGGCCGCGTCGATCCGCTCGACGAGGTCCTCCAGGCCGGCGGCCGACTCCAGCCGCGTCCGCAGCGCCGGCGGCAGCAGGGCCGCGCACGACTCCGGCCCGAGCAGCAGGTCGGCGGCCTCCACCAGCCGCCGCGCCTGCGCCGTCATCCCGTCGACACCGTCGTCGCCGATGCCGACGATCTGGACCTTGCCTTCAGCCACGTTCAGGCCTGGAACGAACTGCCGCAGCCGCAGCTCTTCTTGGCATTCGGGTTGTTGAAGGTGAAGCCCCGCTTGTCGATGCCCTCGTGGAAGTCGAGGGTGGTGCCGTCGAGGAACAGGTCGCTCTTCTTGTCCACCACCACGGCCACGCCGTGCTGCTCCGACTTCGTGTCGGCCTTGGGGTCGAACTGGGTGTCGAAGCCGAGCGAATACTGGAAGCCGCTGCAGCCGCCTCCCGCCACGCCCACCCGCAGCACCGTCGCGGCGTCGAGCTTCTGGTCGGCGATGATCTTCTTGACTTCGTTGGCGGCTTTTTCCGTGAGCGTGACCGACATGGGCTGGGTTCTCCTCCAGGGGCCGTCCGGGCCGATAAAACGCATCCCGCACTGTGAAAAAGTGTAGCCCTCCGTGGCGGAAAGGCAAAGCCCGGGGTCAGCCGCGGAGCCGGGCCACTCCGGCGGCGATTCGGTCCGCGGCCGCGTCAACTTCCGCGGCCGTCGTGAACCGCGACAGGCCGAACCGCAGGCTGGCCCGGGCCTGATCCTCGTCGAGGCCGAGCGCCAAGAGCACGTGGCTCGGCCGCGGGCTCGCGGAGGAGCAGGCGCTTCCCGAACTCACGGCCAGGTCGTCGCCGGCGAGCGTGGCCAGGAGGGTCTGGCCTTCCACGCCGGGAACGTGCACGTTGAGGTTGTTGACCAGGCGGAGCGGTCGGCCCTCGTCGTCGACGGCGTCGAGCGCCGGGCCGTTGATCTCCAGGCCCGGCACGCCCGCCGCGAGCGCCCGCCAGAGCCGATCCCGCAGGTCCCCCATCCGCGCCGGCTCCGATGCCAGGCCCACCGTCGCCAGTCGCGCCGCCTCCGCCATCCCCACGATTCCCGGCACGTCGAGCGTGCCGCTCCGCATGCCGCGCTCCTGCCCGCCGCCGAACACGAGCGGATCGACCCGCACGGCCCGGCCGCGGCGACGCACGTACAATCCGCCGACGCCCTTCGGCCCGTGGAACTTGTGGGCCGAGAAACTGGCCAGGTCGGCCCCCAGGGCATCGACGTCCACCGGCATCCGCCCGACCGCCTGGGCGCAATCGACGTGGAGGATCGCCGCCCGCGCGTGGACGATCCGCGCGATCGCGGCCACGTCCTGGACGACGCCGATCTCGTTGTTCGCCAGGAGCACCGACACCAGGAACGTCTCCGGCCGCAGGGCGGCCTCCAGTTCGTCGAGCCGGACGCGACCCGGCACGCCCGCAGCCCCCTGCCGCACGACGCCCAGCCGCGTGACGGCGACCCCCTCCCGCTCCAGATGCTCCACCGGATCGAGCACGGCGTGGTGCTCGGTGGCGACGGTCACGACGTGCCCCGCGGCCCCCGCCTCCCGCGACTGCCGCACCCGCGCGGCGGTGCCGAGGATGGCCAGGTTCGCGCTCTCGGTGGCGCCGCTGGTGAACACGATCTCCCGGGCGGTCGCGCCGATCGTCGCGGCGAACGCCTCCCGGGCCGCCTCGACCGCCTCCCGGGCCTCGCGGCCCATCTCGTGCGTGGCGCTGCCGGCGTTGCCGTAGCGGTCGGTGAGCCACGGCAGCATCACCTCGAGCACCCGCGGGTCGAGCCGGGTCGTGGCGTGGTTGTCGAGATAGATCATCGTGCCTCCAGGATACAGCCGGATGCAGCCGGGCTTGCGGAACCGGCCGACCCCGCGAAGACTGGGCCGCGACGGTCGGCCGCCGGGCGGCGGTCACCGGCAGCCACGACGCGAGGCCACGATGGGCGACGGGCACGCGACCGCCGGACGGACGACCCTCGCGGACGAGGTCCGGGGGCTCGTCGGCCCGGGCTCCCGCGACCTGTGGCTCGTCTACCTGGCGACGTTCCTCGAATACCTCGGCATCTTCTCCTTCCTGCAGACGCTGCCGCTGTGGCTCTCCGGGGACTTCGGCCTGAGCGACGAGTCCGCCGGCTGGTGGGCGTCGGTGTTCTCGCTGCTGGTCACGCTGCTGAGTTTCCTCGCCGGGGCGCTGGCCGACTCGTTCGGCGTGCGGCGGCTGCTCGTGGCCTCGTTCGCGCTGGCCGCCGCCACCCGCCTGGGGATGTCGCTCGCCGACGGCCCGGCGGCGGCGCTGGCCTGGACGATGGCCTTCGCCGGGGCCTACGCCTTGACGGGGCCGGCCCTGCAGGTCGCCGTGAACCTCGCCGCGCCGGCGGCCACGCGGGCCTTCGCGTTCTCGCTGTGGTATGTGAGCTTCAACCTCGCGGGCGCGGTCGTCGGCTGGCCGATCGACACGATCCGCGGCCTGTTCCTCGAGGACGGGCGGCTCGTGGCCCGCACGCTGGACCTGCCGCTGCTGGGCGTCCGCGAGGTCTCGGCCCACGACGTGATCCTGGCGGCCGGTTCCGCGTCGGCGGTGCTCGCGGCCGTCGTCGTGCTCTTCGTGCGGCGCGACCTCGGCCGCCAGGCCTCGTCCGCCGCCGCGGGCAATCCACTCCGCGCCGTGGGCGACGTGGTCGGCGACCGGCGGTTCTGGCGGTTCATGGTCCTGATCGTGCTCCTCTCGCTCGTGCGGCTGATCTTCCAGCACATGCACTTCACCTGGCCCAAGTACGTGACCCGCGTCGAGGGCGATGCCTTCCCCGTGGGCACGGTCTGGTCGCTGAACTCGCTGGGCATCCTCGTGCTGGCGCCGCTGGCCACCCTGCTCACGCGGCGGCTGCCGATCTTCCCGGTGCTGCTCGTGGGCGCCGCCATCTCCGCCGCCAGCCCGTTCCTGCTCTGCCTCGGGTCCGGGATCCGCATCCAGGTGGCGATGATCGCGGTGCTCACGGTCGGCGAGGCGCTGTGGTCACCGCGGCTCTACGAATACAACGTCGCCATCGCGCCGCGGGGCCAGGAGGCCACCTACGTCGGCCTGGCCAAGCTCCCCTTCTTCCTGGCGAAGCTGCTCGTGGCCCCGATGTCGGGCTGGCTGCTGGCCACCTACTGCCCGGTGGAGGGCCCACGAAACCCCGCCATGCTCTGGGCCATCGTGGGCGCGAGCACGATCGCGGGGCCGATCGGCATGTGGCTGCTGCGGGGCAGGCTCGCCCGCGACCGCGGCGCCGACGGCTGAGCCGCCGGGCCGCGGCCCTCACCCGAGCCGGCCGGTGGCCAGGGCGTCGAGCGTGATCTGCGACCAGGTCTCGAAGCGGTCGCGGTCGGAGAGCAGGGCGTCGAGCGTCTCGAAGCCGCACTCCACGAGCTCGCTCTCGCGCGAGGCGACGTCGGGCCGCTCCAGTTCCAGCACGTGCACGATGCCGAGGTGCACGCTGCCGACGGCGTTGGAGTCGTCGTTGATGAGCCCGACGCAGCGGCTCGTCCAGCCGCCGCCGATGGCGATCTCCTCGGCGATCTCCCGACGCATGCCGGCCTCGTAGGAGGTGTCGTCGCCGTGCGCGCCGTCGGTGCTGGAGATGTGGCCGCCGATGCCGACCGACCGCTTCGCCCGCAGCCGGGCCTCGCTCTGGCCGCCGCCGCGGGTGTAGGCGAAGTACCGCGGGCCGCCGACGGCGTCCCGCCAGGCGAGCACGCAATAGGGGATCAGCTGCTTGAACGACGGGTCGTCCTCGACCGTCGCCCGCGGCCGCCACGACGTGTGCCGCGGGTCGAGCAGCGCCGGCAGGTAGGCGGCCGTGTCGGCGCAGAAGCCCTGGAACGCACCCACCTGGTCGAAGAGCGCCCGCGGCACGACCAGCACGTCTTCTTGTGGCAGGCTCATGGCGGCGAAAGATAGCCCAACCTGTGCGATCTCGGCAACTTGCCCCACGCCGCCAGTCGCTCCTCGCCCTGGCTCAGCAGACTGCGCAGACGCTCACGCGACCAACCACCTTGAACGATTCAGGAATCCTAATAATCCCGGTGGCAAAAGTTTCCGATTGAAGGGGTCGTATCGACGGCGTCGAGTCTGCCATCCGGTTCCGGAGCCTCTTCGTGATTTCCCGACGGCCTGCTTCGCGGCTCCGGCCAATGAACGTGTTTCGCCCGGCGGCCGTCGCATGGCTCGCGCTGGCGGGTGCATGCGGACTCCCCGCCGTGACCGCGGCCCGGGCCCAAGGCCCGGCTCCCCGCCGGCTCGAAGTCGCGGAGGAGGCCTACGTGCCCACGCCCGACTCCGCCCTCGTGCCCGATTCGTTCGAACTGACCCCCCCGGACATCCTCCTCGCCCAGAAGGTGCAGGATCCCGCCATCGAGACCGTGGACGAGATGACGGCCCGGCCGGGGCCGTCGGGCGGCTCCCGGGGCGGCAACGTGGGGCAATGGTGGGACTCGATCCGCGACCCGGCCATCCGCACCGTGGACGAGCAGACCCGCGGGCCGACGAAGGATGCGGAGAAGAAGTGGTACGACCGGATCAACATCCGCGGCTACACGCAGTTCCGCATCAACAGCGTGCTCTGGAACGACGAGAGCCAGGCGCCGCCGTATCATCCGGCCGACAGGGCGATCGGGCCGTTCAACGAGTTCTTCATCCGTCGCTGCCGGCTGATCTTCTCGGGCGACCTCAGCGACCGGCTCTACTTCTACATCCAGCCCGACTTCGCTTCCGGGATTCCGGGCGTTCGCGACGGGGCGATCAACTACGCGCAACTGCGGGACTGCTACGGCGACGTCTACCTCACCGAGAACAAGGTGAATCGCGTCCGCGTCGGGCTCTCCAAGGTCCCCTTCGGATGGGACAACATGCAGTCGAGCTCCAACCGCCTGCCGCTCGACCGCTCCGACCCGATCAACAGCGCCATCAACGGCGAGCGCGGCATGGGCGTCTTTTACTACTGGACGCCCGAGGAGGCACAGGACCTCTACAAGGAGGTGCTCGACGAGGGGCTCAAGGGCTCGGGCAACTACGGCGTGTTCGGGATCGGCGTCTACAACGGGCAGGGCGTCTCCCGGGCCGACGCGAACAGCAACATGCACTTCGTGATGCGGCTCGAAGTGCCCTGGAAGATGGACAACGGCCAGATCATGGAGGCCGGCGTGCAGGCCTACACGGGCAAGTACTCGCCCTACCTGGCCCCCATCGAGACGGGCTTCGGCGACGTCGTGCCCGACGTCGATCCGACCAACGGCGTCCTCGACCAGCGGATCGCCGGCACGTTCGTCTACTACCCGCAGCCCTTCGGCATCACCACCGAATGGTCGGTCGGCGACGGCCCCCAGCTCACCGACCTCGACAAGCCGCAGCCCGTGATCGTCAGCCGGCCTCTCAACGGTGGCTATGTGATGCTCAACTACAAGATCGACTCGAAGAAATACGGCACGATCTTCCCCTACTTCCGCTGGCAGCAATTCCACGGCGGCTACCTCTGGGAGCGGAACAGTCCCGACACGTTCCTCAACGCGTTCGACCTCGGCGTGGAATGGCAGATCCAGCCGCAGATGGAACTGACGGTGGAGTACGACTTCGTGAACCGGACGAACACCGGCTCGAACGCGAAGATCGTCGACGCCAACTACGCCCAGTTCCGCGGCGACCTGCTTCGCTTCCAGTTCCAGATCAACTACTGACCCGACCCCGGCGTCACTCGAAGAACGTCGCGTCGCCGTAGCTCAAGAACCGGTAGCGGTCGCGGAGCGCCTCGTCGTAGGCCCGGGCCACGAGGTCCCGGCCGGCGAACGCGCTCACCAGCACCAGGAGCGTCGTGCGTGGCATGTGGAAGTTCGTCAACAGGCAGTCCACGGCCCGGAAGGAAAACCCGGGCCGGATGAAGAGGTCGGTCGCCCCGCTCCAGGCCGGGAACGTGCCGTCAGGGCCGGTCCGGCTGGCCGCCGTCTCCAGGGTCCGCATCGCCGTCGTGCCCACCGCCACCACCCGCCCGCCACGGGCCTTCGTCGCCACGACCGCCGCCGCCGTCTCGGGGGGGCAGGCGCACCATTCGGTGTGCATCGGGTGGTCGTCGATCCGGTCGACGGTGATCGGCCGGAAGGTGTCGAGGCCCACGTGGAGCGTGACGCTCGCCCGCGCCACCCCGCGATCGGCCAGCGCCGCGAGCAGGGGCTCGGTGAAGTGCAGGCCCGCCGTCGGCGCCGCGGCCGAACCCGCCTCCCGCGCGAAGACGGTCTGGTACCGCTCCCGGTCGCCGGGCCGCTCGGCCCCGCCGCGGATGTAGCCGGGCAGCGGCACGCGGCCCACTCGGTCGAGGATCTCCGCGAACGAACCAGCCGCGTCCGGCACCGCGAGCCAGGCCCCGCCCTCCGCGCGGCCGACGAGCGCGAGCGAGACCGCGTCGGACCCGGTGCGGTCCTCGAGGATCACCCGCTCGCCGATCGCGGGCCGGCCGCGGGTCTGCGCGAGCACGACCCAGCCACCGGCGTGCGGGCCGTCCTCGACGGCCCGGAGAAACAGTCCCTCCCACCTGCCGCCGGTCGCCGCCCGTCGGCCCACGAGCCGCGCGGGCACGACGCGGGTGTCGTTGACCACGAGCAGGTCGCCGGGCCGGAGGATCTCCGGCAGGTCGCGGACGTGGCGGTGGGCGATAGAGCCGGCGGCGCGGCGGACGTGCAGGAGCCGGGCCGCGGCCCGGTCGGCGAGCGGTTCCTGGGCGATCAGTTCCCGCGGCAGGTCGTAGTCGTAGAGATCGGCCTCGCCCATCGCTGCCTTCAGCGGCCGCCCTCGTCGGCGCCGAAGCCGACGGTCCGCCGGATCCGATAGGGCCGCGCGTCGCCGGCGACGTGCACGATCAACTCGGCGAGCAACCCCGTGGCCAGGATCTGCACGCCGATCACGATCAGCAGCACGCCGAGAGTGAGCAGCGGCCGCTGCCCGATGCTCTGCCCCGAGAACTTCACCGCCGTGAGATAGCCGCAGATCGCCAGGCCGGCGAGGAACGAGGCCGTCCCGAGCCAGCCGAAGAAATGGAGCGGCTTGCGGTCGTACCGGGAGAGGAACGTCACCGTGAGCAGGTCCATGAGGCCGCGGAAGAACCGCCCCGCACCGAACTTCGAGACGCCGAACCGCCGCGGATGGTGCTCGACCACGATCTCGCCGACGCGGAACCGGTTCCAGGCCGCCAGCGCCGGGATGAAGCGGTGCAGCTCGCCGTACACCCGCACGTCGCGGAGCACCTCCGCGCGGTAGCACTTGAAGCCGCAGTTGATGTCGTGCAGCGGCACGCCGGTGAGCCCGCGGACCATCCAGTTGAAGACCCGCGACGGCAGCACCTTGTGCCACGGGTCGTGCCGCGTCCGCTTGTAGCCGCTGACGACGTCCAGGCCGCCGTCGATGGCCTCGAGGAATCGCGGGATCTCCTTGGGATCGTCCTGCAGGTCGGCGTCGAGGGTGAACACGACCCCGCCCGTCGCCCGCTCGAATCCCGCCGCCAGGGCCGCGCTCTTGCCGAAGTTGCCCCGCAGCTCGATGAGCCGCACCGTGCCCGGGTGCCGCGCCGCCAGTTCCGCCACCCGCGCCGCGCCGCCGTCGGCCGACCCGTCGTCCACGAAGATCACCTCGCACGATCTCCCCGTCGGCAGGACGGCCGCGGCGATCCGCTCGTGGAGCTCCACCAGCGTGGGCGCCTCGTCCTTGAACGGAATGACGAACGAGATGTCGGGAGCCATGCCGGCACCGGCAGGAAGGGCGGATGTGGCCCGGGGAAGGATTTCCAACTATAACCGGAGTTTGCGTCGCCCCCACAATCCCGCCTGGCGGCTCTCATGACGCCCTCGCCCCCCGTCGCAGCCGATCCGCGGGCCGCCCTGCGCCGGGGCGTGTATCTCCTGCTCGTTGCCCTGGCCGTGGGCGACGTCACCGGCCGGCTGTGCGCGGTGAACTCCGTCGACGTGGTCCGGCTGGAACGGCGGCTCAACGACGAGGCGCGGAGGAACGCGGCCCCGGGCGGGCAGCCGCGGCTCCGCAATCTGCAGCGGCCGTTCCTCAGCGCCAACGACCGCAGCCGCTGGTGCACGGTGCGGGCCCTGGTCGAGCACGGCACGTACGCGATCGACGCCATCGTCTCCCAGCCCAACTGGGACACGATCGACATGGTCAAGCACGACGGCCGCGGCAACCCCGCCCCCGGCCCGGACGAGGGCCGTCTCTACTCCAGCAAGCCGCCGCTGTTGGCCACGCTCATGGCCGGCGAGTATTGGGTGCTGCACCGGCTCACCGGCAAGACGCTCGGCACCCATCCGCACGAGCTCGGCCGGATCATGCTCTTCACCTGGAACGTGCTGCCGTTCGGCCTCTACCTGCTCATCCTGGCCCGGATCGTGGAGCGGCACGGCACGACCGACTTCGGCCGGGTGTTCGTCGTCGCCGCCGCCGCCCTGGGAACACTGCTCTCCGCCTACGCCGTGTCCTTCACGAACCACTGGCCGGCGGCCTGCGCCGCGCTGGTGGCCCTCGACGCCACCCTGCGGATCGTGTGCGAGGGGGAGCGGCGGCCGCGGTGGTTCCTCGTCGCCGGGGTGGCCGCCGCCTTCGCGGCCGCCTGCGAACTGCCGGCGTTGTCCTTCTGCGGGCTCGTCGGCCTGCTGCTGGCGTGGAAGTCGCCGCGGGCCACGCTCCTGGCGGCCCTGCCCGGCGCGGCGCTCGTGTTCGCGGCGGCGCTCGGGACGAACTACGCGGCCCACGGCACGATCCGGCCGGCCTACTCGCAGCGGCACGTCGCCGGCGGCTGGTACGACTACCAGTTCCGCCGCGGCGGCCGCGTGATCGACAGCTACTGGAAGGCGGGCTTCGCCAAAAGCGCGATCGACAAGGGCGAGCCGTCGCAGGCCGCCTACGCCTTCCACGTGCTCGTCGGCCATCACGGCATCTTCTCGCTCACCCCCGTGTGGCTGTTGAGCCTGGCGGGACTGGCGATGCTGCTCGCCCGCCGCGATCCCGCGGCCGCGGGCCAGCGGGCCGTGGCGACGACGATCCTCGTTTGCACCGTGGTCTGCCTGGCGTTCTACGTCGCGCGGCCGCTGGAGGACCGCAACTACGGGGGCATGGCCACCGGCTTCCGCTGGGCGCTGTGGTTCGCGCCGCTGTGGCTCTTCGCCATGCTGCCGGCGGCCGATGCCCTGGCGGCCACGCGGCCGCGCCGCATCGCGGCGGCAGCCCTCCTCGCCGCCAGCGTCGCATCGGCGAGCTATCCCGCGTGGAACCCGTGGACGCTGCCCTGGCTTCAGGTCTACCTGGACTACCGCGCCGCCGCCTGACGAACCCCGGCCATGGCCTGCTAGGATGCGGGGCGATGACCGCCCCACGTGCCAGCGTCCACACCAGCGTCCTGCCCGCCGAGGTGATGTCGTTCCTCGACGTGCGGCCCGGGATGCGGGTGGTGGACGGCACGCTCGGCGGCGGCGGCCACACCCGGCTGCTCGCCGACGCGGTCGGGCCCGCGGGACTGGTGATCGCCATCGACCGCGACCCGGCGGCGATCGAGCGGGGCGCCCGGGAGCTCGCCGGCCTGCCGGTGAGGTTCGCCCAGGCCAACTACTGCGACCTGCCCGAGGTCCTCGACGCGCTGGCCATCGACGCGGTGGACCGCGTCCTGCTCGACGTCGGCCTGTCGAGCGACCAGCTCGCCGACGACGCCCGTGGCTTCTCCTTCGACTCGGATGGGCCGCTCGACCTGCGGTTCGACCCGACGGAAGGCGAGCCGGCCTGGCGGATCGTCAATCGCATGCGGCCGGAGAGCCTCGCCGACATCATCCACGAGTTCGGCGAGGAGCGGTTCAGCCGACGGATCGCCCGCCGCATCGCCGCCGTCCGCGACAAGGAGCCGATCCGCTCGGCCCGCGACCTGGCGCGGGTCGTGTGCTCCGCCGTGCCGCGGCAGACGCCGCCGCCGCGGATCCACCCGGCCACCCGCACCTTCCAGGCGCTGCGGATCGCCGTCAACCAGGAACTGAAGAGCCTGCGGATCGCGTTGGAGCGGATCCCCACGCGGCTCACAGCGGAAGGGCGGCTGGTCGTGATCTCGTTCCATTCGTTGGAGGATCGGCTGGTGAAGGAGGCGTTTCGCAACCGGCAGGTGTGGGAGAGCCTGACCCGATCGCCGATCGAAGCCTCGAACGAGGAGGTGGCGCGAAACCCGCGGAGCCGCTCCGCCAAGCTGCGCGCCGCCCAACGCGTCGCCGGCTGACCAGCCCAGCCCGCCCCCCTTGCCCCGCTTCCCCTCACGGCCGGACGCCCGGTCTGGCGACGAGGCGGCGATTTGGCGACACTTCGCCGCTTTTCTGCCGGTGGCCCCGCCGAACGATCCATGGGACGCGAAACGAAGATCCTGCTCGGATTTCTCGGCCTGCTGGCCGGCGTGTTCATGGGCGTGCTGTCGATGAAGCTCTTCGTGCCGCGGCCGCCCGTGGGCGCCGGGCCCGACATCCATGCCGAACTCGCCGCCGCCGAACCGCACGATCTCGTCGAGCCACCTCGGCTCACGATGCGGGCCAGCGACTTCGCCGCCGCGCCGCCGCTGGTTTCGCCGACCGCGTCGCCCGCGGGCGACGGCGACGCCGCGGGATTCGCGCCACCCGACGCCGGCGAACGCTATCCGGCCCGCGCCAGCGGCTTCGCGCGGGACGACCTCGCCGGCCAGCCCGAGGCGGCGCCGCCACCCCTGCCCCGTCGCGACCCGTTCGTGGCCGCCGCATCCTTCGAGCAGCCTGACGAACCGCCGGCGGCGGCCCCGGTCGAGCCGTCCTCGCCACCCGACTGGAACGCCCCCGACGACCTGCGGGCCGGTCCGCCCGCCACGCCGCCGTCGCACCGGCCGGCCGCGCCGCCCGTGGCGGGCGATCACGTCGCCCGACCCGGCGACACGTGGTGGTCGCTGGCCGAGCGGGCCTACGGCGACGGCCGCCTCTACCGGGCGCTCTATGCCTGGAATCGCGCCCGCGATCCCCGCATCACGCTCGCCCCGGGCACGCCGCTTTCCGTTCCACCGCTCGCCGACCTCGCCGTCGCCTGGCCCCACCTGATGCCGCCGCGCAACTGATTTCCATCCGCAACGACACGGGCCCCAAGCCTCCCTCGCCATGAAAGACAAGGCCGAGATCGTCGCCGACTGGCTCCCCCGCTACACGGGCCGCGACCTCGCGGGCTTCGGCGAGTACATCCTGCTCACCAATTTCTCCGAGTACGTCACCCGCTTCGCCCGCCGCTTCGGCGTCGAAGCCGCGGGCGCGGGCTTGCCGATCCAGTCGGCCACGGCCGAGAACCTCACGATCCTCAACTTCGGCATGGGCAGCGCCATGGCGGCCACGGTGATGGACCTGCTCGGCGCCGTGCACCCCAAGGCCTCGCTCTTCCTGGGCAAGTGCGGCGGCCTGAAGAAGACGAGGGTCGGAGACTTCATCCTGCCGATCGCCGCCATCCGCGGAGAGGGCACGAGCAACGAGTACTTCCCTCCCGAGATTCCCGCCCTGCCCTCCTTCCGCCTCCAGGCCGCCGTCTCGGCGACGATCGCGCGGCGGGGCTTCGACTATTGGACGGGCACCGTCTACACCACCAACCGCCGCGTCTGGGAGCACGACGAATCGTTCAAGGAATACCTGCGGATGACGCGGGCCATCGGCATCGACATGGAGACGGCCACGCTGTTCGTGGTCGGCTTCGCCAACCTCATCCCCAAGGGCGCGCTGCTCCTCGTCTCCGACAATCCCATGACTCCCGAGGGCGTGAAGACCTCGCGCAGCGACCGCGAGGTGTCGGCCCGGTTCGTCGAGGCCCACCTGGAGATCGGCATCGACGCCCTCGTCGAACTCCGCGACTCCGGCGAGTCGGTGAAGCACATGCGGTACGAATAGTCGCGCTGGACAAGCCATCCTGGCCTGCGCCGGCTTGCGCGATCCGCGATCCTGATCGCGGATCGCAACCCGAGGGCCGCCTTCCGGCCGGCCGGCGACTGGCGGCGGCACGTGACGGCCGCGGCGATCAGCGGCGTCCGGCCGCTCGACGGGCCGCCTCGAACTCCCGCTCGAGCTGCTCCGGACGCGCGCCCTGGAATCGGTCGAGCACGGCCTGCAACTTGATCGCGGCCACGACGGCCGGTTCCGCGCGGCCGTCGGCCGGTAGCGGCGCCGCCTCCTCGGGGTCGGCCGCGAGGTCGAACAACCGCCCATCGCGGTACAACTTGTGATGCTCGTCGAACGCATATTCCCGGAGCGTGGGATCGTGACGCTGCCGGGGCGAATACCAGGCGTAGATCCACTGCCGCGGCGTGCCGGCCTGACCCCGGAGCTGCGGCAGGAAACTAACGCCATCGCACGCCGCCGGCGCCGCGACCCCGGCGGCCGCACAGAGCGTGGGCAGCACGTCGACCGCGGCGATCAGGTCGCCGTTGACCCCGTCGGCCGCGATCGCCGCCGGCCAGCTGACGATCAGGGGCACGTGCGTGCCGCGGTGGGTCGTCGTGGACTTCCCACCCCGCACGTCGGCGCCCCGAAACCGGCTCGTGATCCGCTCGGCGGTGCCGTTGTCGCCCATGAAGAGCACGAGCGTGTCGTCACGAATGCCCAGTTCCGCGAGCCGCGCGTCGAGCCGGCCGACGAGCTTGTCCATGTATTCCACCATCGCGGCGAAGTGCCGCGCGTCCCGGTGGACGGCCTCCCCCTCGGCCGTCGGATCCCAGTCGGGGCTGTCGGGCGTCGGCTGGAAGGGCTCGTGCGTGAGCATCATGGGATAGTAGAGGAAGAACGGCTCCGCCTTGTGGCGGGCGATGAAGTCGAGGGCGAAATCCTGGATCAGATCAGGCCCGTAGGCCCCGTTCCGCCAGTCCTGCTCGACGCCGTCGCGTTCCAACCCCGGGTTCGCGTAGCGGGGCGGCCGGCGCGTGTGCTGCCAGAGCAGCGCCTCGGCGAAGCCGAAGTGCCGCGGAGAGTCCGGTTCCGCGCCCAGCTGCCACTTGCCGCACGCTCCCGTGGCGTAGCCCGCCCGCTGGAGCACCTGGGCGACGGTGACCTGGTCGCGGCGGAGGATGTCGAAGGCGAAGTAGTTCCGCACGTTCGACAGGCCGGTCAGAAGCTCGACCCGGGTCGGCGTGCACATCGGCTGCACGTGGCAGCGATCAAACCGCATGCCGCCGGCCGCCAACCGGTCGAGGTGCGGCGTCCGGTACGACTGGCCGCCGTTCGCGCCGAGGCACTCATAGCCGAAATCATCGGCCAAGATCAGGATGATGTTCGGCCGGGGCCGGCCCGCTCCCGCGGCCGAACCGCCGGCCGCGAACGGCAGGGCCAAGCCGAGACATGCGATGATGAGCCGCTGCAACACGGGCAGCCTCCGCGGTCGGAACACCGCAGGCTACCACGAGGCCGGCAAGGACCCGCCGACCCGGACCGGCCGGAGGCTCACTTCCCGAACTTGTAGGCCGTGTTCTTCGGGTCGAAGTCGGCGTCGGTGAAGCCGTTGTTCACCTTCACGTTCATGTAGGTGTACTCCTCCATGAGCACCGGCTGCCCACCCGCCTCCTGCGGCCAGTCGTAGGCCTCGTACCGCACCGGGATCGTGTACTCGTCGTCGATGAACACGCGGGCCAGGTGGAAGCGGAAGTTCCGCCGCGGCACCGGATGCACCACCTGCACGCAGGTGCAGATCCGCCCGTTCACCTTGGCGTTGGGGTAGAAGTTCACCTCGCACTCGCCGAACTGCTTGTCGTGCTCCGCCACCTCGACGAGCCGCTTGGCGAGGTTCTCCACGCCGAGCTCCGTGATCGCGTAGCGGTTGCCCTGCATGGCGAGCATGCTCTGCGGCTTGACCGACACCGTGCCCACCAGGGCCCGGACGCCGCTGCCGGCATGGGCCAGCATGTTGCCGTCGTTCTTGCCGTCCACGTAGATCACCTCCTGCCCCTTCACCGTGTCGGGGGCGAGGAAGTAGAGGTACACGCTGAACGGCTCGTGACGGATCTTGGCGAACATGTACTCGTGCTCGCCGAGTTTGCCGTCGATCCGCTCGCGCTTGACGACGGTGCAGGAGTAGTCCTTGATCTTGGCGCGGAGTTCGCCGAGGCCCTTCTGGGCGAGTTCCAGGGCCGGCTGCAGCGGGTGAACGCCGACGGCCGCCGCCGTGGCGTCGCCGGCGTTGAGGTTGCCCTTGGCGACGTCGCCATTGGGGACGAGACCGGGCCCCTGCGTACCAGCGGCCGTTTGACCGCGGACGGCCGACGCCGCTGCGAGCGAAAGCACAGCGGCGAGCGGCAGGCCCACCAGCAGTCGAACCATCCCTGTACGACCCGCCATTGATCCCTCCCTGGATCCGTTTCCGACCGCAGCCCGGGCCGCGGCTCCTCGTCCGCCCCGCCGCCGCGACCGAAACACCGTGTGAATTGAATATCGCCCGGGTCTGCCCCGGCCATGAACGAAGCCCGAACCACCGGCACGGCCCGCAGATTCCCGCGGGTCCGACCGTGCCGCCGCCGCAACACTCGGCCCAGCGGCGCCCCGCGGCGGGCGGAGTCTATCGGCAAGGCCGCCCCCCCGCCATGCCATTTGGCCCGGCCGCAAGCGGTTTTTCCCCGCCCGCGGGCCCGTTCTTGCCGCCTCACCGGCCGCGAGCCATGCTGCCCTTGGCGAGCGGCCGCCGCCCTCACCTCCCCGCTCGGCCCGCCGGCCCTCCCCGCCCCATGGCTCAAACCGAACTCCTGCCCGCACCGGCCGACCTGCGGCTGGCCCGGATCGAGTCGCTTCCGTTCGGCGAGAACACCTACGTGGTGGCGCCGGCCTCGGGCGGCGCATGCCTCGTGGTCGATCCGGGGTTCGAGCCCGAGGCGATCATCGAGTGGATCGAAGGCCAGGGACTGACCCCGGCCGCCATCCTCCTCACGCACGGCCATTCCGACCACATCGCCGGCAATGCGGCGCTCCGCGGCCGCTGGCCGGGGCTCCCGATCCTCGTCGGCCGTCACGACGCCGCCAAGCTCACCGACCCGGTCGCCAACCTCTCGGCCCCGTTCGGCCTGCCGCTGACCAGCCCGCCGGCCGACCGCCTGCTCGACGACGGCGAGGAGTTCGAGGCGGCGGGTCTGCGGTTCACGTCCCTGGAGATTCCCGGCCATTCCCGCGGCCACGTCGTGCTGCGGCTCCACGACTGCCGGCCCGCGGTCGTGTTCGGCGGCGACGTGCTGTTCCAGGGCAGCATCGGCCGCACCGACTTTCCGGACGGCGACTTCGACGCCCTGGCCGCCGGCATCCGCCGCCACCTCTACACGCTCCCCGACGACACGGTCATCCTCCCCGGCCACGGCCCGGCCACCACGGTGGGCCGGGAACGGCGGCACAACCCCTTCGTCTCCGACGCCTCGCCGGATTGACCGCCGCGCCACCCCGACCGGACACTCTCGTCATGCTCTCCCCCGCGGACGTCACCCCTCAGCGGCCCGCCCGGGCGGCCTCGGGCCGCTCGCCGTTCTGCCGGGCGGCCGGCCTGTCGCTCGCCGCCCTGGCCCGGCTGCTCGCCGGGGCGAGCGTCCGCTGGATCGCCAGCCAGCCCGACACCTGCCAGCGGGTCTACTTCGCCAATCACACCAGCCACCTCGACGCCCTCGTCATCTGGTCGTCCCTGCCGCAGACGGTCCGCGAGGTGACACGGCCCGTGGCCGCGAAGGACTACTGGTCGCGGGGCTTCGTCCGCCGCTGGCTGGCGCAGGAGGTGTTCGACGCCATCCTCATCGACCGCACCGACATCAAGGTGCACCAGAGCCCGGTCGACCTCATGCTCCGCGAGGCGGGCTCGACCCATTCGCTGATCGTCTTCCCCGAGGGCAGCCGGAGCGTCACCGGCGAGGTGGGCGAGTTCAAGAGCGGCCTCTACTACCTGGCCAAGAAGCGGCCGGAGATCGAACTCATTCCCGTGCACATCGACAATCTCAACCGCGTCCTGCCGCGGGGCGAGTTCCTGCCCGTGCCGCTGCTCTCCTGCATCAGCTTCGGCCCGCCGTTGTGGCTGGAGCGGGGCGAGGCGAAGCTCGACTTCCTCGCCCGCGCCCGCCGCGCGGTGCTGGCGCTCAAGGAGTAGCGGGCGCGGCATGAACGACACCCGCACCATCGCCCTGATCACCAGCGTGCTGGCGCTGCTCACCGCGGCCACCGCGGCGGGCCAGTTCCTCAAGCGGCATCCCGACCGCGGGCTCGACCCGGCCGCCATCCGCACCTTCAACGCCCGGCTCCGCGGCTGGTGGATCCTGTGCACGGTGCTGGCCGCCGCGTTCTGGCTGGGCGTCACGGCCACCGTCGTGCTCTTCGGCCTCGTCTCCTTCTGGGCCCTGCGCGAGTTCATCACGCTCACGCCGACCCGCAAGGGAGATCACCGGGCGCTGTTCTGGGTGTTCGTCGCCTTCACGCCGGCCCACTACGTGTTCGTCGGCCTCAACCGCTACGACATCTTCAGCGTCTTCCTGCCGGTCTACGCGACGCTCTTCGTCCTCACCCGTGTGGCCGTGGCGGGCGACTACAAGCGGTTCCTGGAGCGGACCGCCAAGATCCAGGCGGGGCTCGTCGTCTGCGTCTACTGCCTGTCCTTCGCGCCGGCGCTGCTGCAGGTGCCGATCCCGGCGGCGGCGGCCGGCCCGAGCGGCAACTTCCGCCTCCTGTTCTTCCTCATCCTGCTGGTGCAGTTCGCCGACTGCATGCAGTACGTCTGGAGCCGGATGCTGGGCCGGCGGCTCGTGGCCGCGGCCGTGAGCTCCAACCGCACCTGGGAGGGCCTGCTCGGCAGCGCGACCAGCACCGCCCTCCTGGCCACGGTCCTGTGGTGGGCCGCGCCCCCGTTCCAGCCCTGGCAGGCGGCCCTGGCGGGGCTGGTCGTGGCCGTGATGTGCTTCGCCGGCGGCATGACGATGAGCGCGATCAAGCGCGACCGCGGCGTCAAGGACTACGGCACCTTGGTCGTCGGCCACGGCGGCGTGCTCGACCGCATCGATTCGCTCTGCTTCGCGGCCCCGGTCTTCTACCACTTCACCCTGCTGGTGACGGGCGTGAAGCCGTGATCGGGACGCGGCCTTCAGCGGGTCGTGCCCGGTGGAGCCGCGGCCGCCTGGCGGGCCTGCGCGTAGATCGACGTGCGGCCCACCGTCGATGCGACCGGTCCCCGCGTCGCCGGTGCGGCCGCCGGCCGCGGGTCCGGGCTCTGGCCGCGGGCGGTGCCGGCCCATGCCGCCGGCGGCGTTGACGTCGCCGCCAGCGAGGCCGGCGGCGCCGGGCATCCCTCCTTCACCCAGGCCAGCCAGACGGACTGCATCTGCGTCACGCCCGGCACGCCGTAGTGCTTCCGCAGGGCCCCGGCCCAGTCGTCGGCGGCCAGGCCGTCGGCGACGAAGTTCACGTATTTGTGGCGGCCGCCGCGCTCGATCAGATAGCGGGCCAGGGAATAGCCCTGGGAGTACAGGGGCAGGACGTCCGCCGGATATTCACGCATCGCGAACATCTCGGGAAAGGCGATGCCGCGGCCCGTGGTCAGGAACTCGATCAGCATGCGGTGCTGGCGGGCCCGCTCCACGGGGTGCTCCACCGTCGTGCAGGCGCCCTCGTCGGCCCAGCGGGGCAGCGGCCGGCGGAAGTGGCTGGCGAAGATGGTGTGCGTGATCTCGTGCGGCAGGACGGAGTCGATGATCCGCTCCTCGCTGCCCTGGATCGTCATCGTCCAGTTGAACACCTCGCCCTTGTCGAACACGAAGCTCGTGGCGCCCCCGGCGCCGAGGTGCGGCGCCACCTGGGCCGTGATCGGGCAGGGCCGGCTCCAGCGGGGCAAAGGCTGTCCCAGCCACTCGATCGCCAGGGTGTGCCGGTAGTGCTCGGAGGCGTCGCCGATCTTGCGGGCCAGTTCCTCCGTCGGGGCATCGACCAGGAAGTTCGCCGTGCGATAGCCGGCCCCCAGGGCATGGCCGCCGCCCCACACGCAAGCCAGCACGACCGCCAGGCAGCGGCCGATCGATCCCGTTCCCGCGACCCGCCGGCCGACACCTCGTCCACGATTCATGCTGCCTTGCCTCCGTGCAACCCAGGCTCCGTCGCGGCGGCATCCTTGCCGCCGTCGTGGGCCGCGGGCGGTGCCGCCGGGGCATCGCGAGCGGCCGCCGGTCGGCCTGAGCGGGGCGGACGTTAGCGGCGGCACCTAAGCCGAACCAGACCGCTTTCGGGTTGCCCGGCCTGCCCGCCTTTCCACCGCGGCGCCGGTTTTTCGTCAGCGGCCGGGCAGGGACTGCGTCAGTGAATCCTCGGCCGGCGGGCGGCCTGGATCCGCGGCACGTGCGGCCAGCCGTGACCGGCGCCGCATGACCAGCCACGCCACGCCAGCCGCCAGCAGCAACCATCCCGGCAGCGCGGGCACGAGCACCGCCGCCCAGCCCGCGCCCGTCGCGGCCAGCAGCCAGGGCCCGCCGCGATCGCCGTCGGTGGGCAATCGCGGCCACCACGCGGTGCCGCGACGCGACGCGAACCAGGCCAGCGCGGCGATCGTCGCCAGGCCCACCGTCGCCGCCGCCCGGGCCGGCAGCGAGGCATCCAGCTTGCGGACGACCCGCACCGTGATCCCGTCGTCTCCCGGCGCGGCGACCCGCACCGGCGGCTCCGCGAAGGCCGCCTCCACGGCGGATTCCCCCGAGGCTTCGAGTGCCGCGGCCCGCCCTCCGAAGCGGTCGGCCGCCAGGGCTCCCAGCCGCTCGGCGTCCAGGTCGTCGGCGCCGGCCCGGGCCCTGGCGAAGGCCGCATCGATCCGGCCGCGGGCCAGGCGGCAGGCATCCTCCCAGGCCGCGGCGTCCAGCACCCGGGCCGGTTCCGCGACCCGGAGGGCGCGGCCGGCCGGCGGATCGATCGTCCACAGCACCTCCTGGCAGGGCAGACCGTCGATCCGCGGATGCAGCAGCCGCACGGGACGCCCCGCCGCCGTGGCCGGCTCCAGCTCGCCGGCGAACACGATCAGGAGCGTTCGCGGCCACGACGCCGCCTGCAGTTGCAGTTCCCAGGCATCCTCCGCGACCGGCCGGGCGACGGTGTCGCGGCCGTCCACGAGCACGTCGAACAGCCGCGTCCCGGCCGGCAGCCGCAGGCGCAGCACGGAACGCGACGCCACCACGTCGTAGCAGGCGAGCCCGCGCAGCCGGCCGCGGTCATCGACCGTGGCGGAAACCAGCGCCCGCTCGACGCGGTCGGCGGGCCGCTCGCCGGGGTCGATGGCGGGCGGCGCGGCGGGTTCGATGGCGGGCGGCGCGGCGGCCAGCTCGTAGAAGGGCCCGGGTTCGCCCGGCGGCACCTCCACGGTCACCGGCGTCGAAGCCGGCAGGCCGTCCTGGCGCCACAGGACCACCAGCGGAGAGCCGCCGCCGAGTTCCGC
>Ga0315902_10003651_pt1 | contig 22815 bp, 22 predicted proteins | sample LakEriMetagenome_9_FD_203523 | JGI IMG/M metagenome (GOLD analysis project Ga0315902, IMG submission 203523) | Freshwater fungal communities from buoy surface, Lake Erie, Ohio, United States - Buoy 12 MA117 | ecosystem: Environmental > Aquatic > Freshwater > Lake > Lake biofilm | place: USA... | reverse complement strand
TAGTGAAGATGTAAAAGGTTAAAGTAAAGGAGGAGAGTTGTAAAAAGCGCAGCGGGTACTTTGGTTTAATCTTAAGTGCAATTATTGAGCCAACAATTAGTCCCACTGATTCTGCTGTAATCACCAATGACCAGGATTTAGCGCCATTAAAGTGCTCTAATGCAATCAATGGCCCTAAGACATTTTCTGCTGCTGCCCAACACATAACTAAAAATGACCATGATAGAACCAAGACAACAATCCACTTAAAGGAGATAAAAACCTGCCAGCCATGGCGAAGATCAGCAAAGACTGTATTTTCACTGTGCGCTGCCCTTGGAGTTAGATGTCTAAAACTATAGATCATCACCCCTGAGATCATAAATGAGGCGGCATCGATTGCTAAGGTAACTGCTGCGCCATATTGATCAATTAAAATTCCAGCAACTGCAGCTCCTATGATCAAACCACTATTTGTTAACAATTGATTTAAAGCATTTCCTTTTTGTAATCCTTCACTTGGCACAACTGCTGGAATAATTCCAGAAAATGCTGGCCAGAAAATCCCCCAGAACAATCCGTAGGCGCCATTTACAAGCAGTAACACTGCTACTGGAACATCTCCTGTAGCAAAATACCAGGCTTGAATTAGTAGGACAGCACCTGCTAAAAAGTCGGTAATTCCAACCATTCTCGCCCGGCCATACTTATCAGCGATAACTCCACCAAAAGGTGCCACCAGTAAAAAGATGGCTGTGGTGGTACCAAGGACTAAACCAAGTAAGTTAGCTGATCCATTTGGCAGCGCTAATATGCCAAAAGCTAATGCAATTGGCCCCATACCATTGCCAAAATTTGAGATAAAGCGGGCTGCAAATAATCTTTTAACATATGGCCGAGCTAAAACCTGTCTGGTATCCAACTTACTTGATTACTTCACTAAAGGTAGTAATTGAATCTAAAAACTCCATATCGGGAGTTACTCCTATGCCGTCCCCTGTTGGCACGGTCAAATAACCATCATCCATTACAAATGGTGTTGTTATATCTTGCTTAAAGTAGCGAGCAGAGGCTGATGTATCTCCTGGCAGTGTGAAACCAGGGAGTGCAGCAAGTGCTAAGTTGGCAGCTCTGCCAATACCGGTTTCTAACATCCCGCCACACCAAACTGGAATCTTATTTTTTACACACAAATCATGGATCTTCACCGACTCTAAGTAACCACCAACTCTGCCAGGTTTTATATTGATAACAGTTGTAGCTTTTAGCGCTAGAGCATCTTGAGCTGATTGCAAGGAGATAATTGATTCATCAAGGCAGATTGGTGTCTTAATCTCTTTAGCAAGGAGGGCGTGCCCTAAAATGTCGTGCTCATCCAATGGTTGCTCAATTAATAACAAATTGAATTCATCTAGCTGCGCTAGGTGTTTGCCATCATCTCTTGAATAAGCCTGGTTTGCATCTACTTGTAATGGAATTTCTGGCCAAATCTCTCTAATGGTTTTAACCGCTTTGATATCCCAACCTGGTTCAATCTTTAGTTTAATTCTTCGATACCCTGCATCCACATAGGATTTAACCTCTTCAACTAAAGAATCTAGATTGTTTGCAATTCCAACAGATACTCCACATTCGACCTTACTTTTAGTAGCGCCAAGGTATGCAGCAAGTGATCTTTTCTCATCTCTTAATTGGGCATCTAAAATTGCAGTTTCAAGGGAGGCCTTTGCCATCTGCCCACCTAGGAAAGGCCTTAAAATTGTGGCAACCTCTTCTGCTTTAAAATCACGAGCTTTGTTTAATGCGGGAAGTAAAAATCTTTTAATAAGATCAATACAGGCATATGTGTACTCAGGTGAGTAAAGAGGTTCAGACATTGCCACACACTCAGCCCATCCAGTTGTGCCATTCTCATTTACCACCTTCACCATCAAAACCTGGCGCGAGGTTTGGGTACCAAATGAGGTTCTAAACGGACGTACTAGAGGTAGTTGAATAATTCTTAACTCAGTCTCTTTTATTATCATATCCGCACAACATATTCATTATTTGCTGAAAAGCCAACCACTTTTCCATTCCTCTCAAAAGCAGCCAGGAATTGATCCCTAACTTGGCTGCGCCATTTCATACTTTCTCTTTGATTCCTAAATCGAATCGCAACAATATCCTCTGGAATAGCAATCAAAATATCATCTGACTTTGGGTGAGTAATTAGCTCTCTTGCCTTTGGTGCATCTATATCTGTTCGCCACGAAACCATCAATCGATCTGATTCATCGCCAGCATTTAATGCATCTGGCATCTGTCCATAAAAATTGGGATAGTAGGCAGAGATATCAACTCCAAGCTTTACAATATTCAATTTTGCATTTCTTCTTACCAATGGATCAAAAGTCCAAGAAAGAGTTGAGTAATTGTTTCTCTTTGCCCAGTTCCACTGATCGATCTTTAAAGCGTGGCCAACACCTTTATCGCGATACTCATCTAGAACCGCTGTCATATGTGAGTGGAGGTGTAGTCCATTATTTGTGGCAGGAAAGGCAAAGGATGCACCAACTATTTTGCCATCTATAAATGCACCAGATAAGTATGAACCACTGTGAACCATGGCTTGTAAGAGGTTTGGGGTAATTTCAGTTCCCATATCCATTGCCCAGGTACGATCAAAAACTTTACGGGCTAACTCTTGGCTTTGCATTCCAAAAAGATGCATCACTTTGATTAAGCTCATAACTTGAGTAATCTTACGCCATTTTATTGGAAATAATCGATATAAAAAGTTTTTTGTGATTTAATCCAAAATATTACGTATAAAAACTACATATAGTCTAATTCTCGGTATGGCCAATCAGATCATAGATTTTATGCCTTGTATACAAAATCTTCTGGAAATCCATCTCAGACGCAATTTTGTAATATTTGTCAAACGTTGATTGATCTATACGCTCTAAATACTTCATTTGATACTTTACCGAATATCTCTTGAAAAATGAAAGAGTATTTGTCCAATTATCATTTTGGGAAGGATCAATACTGTTATTAGCTAAAATAACCGGTAAAGAGTGACAAATCAGTGATTCAGTGTATCTATGATTAGAGTTATTGAAATTTCCGGGTGGAACTAGAATATATCTCGAATTTAAGAGGTGATTTACATAAGTGTAATCATCACCACCATTATTTCCACCAAAACCTGCTTCTGGTGGATATATTTTTACGTTATCGAATTTTTCTGCAGCTCTTAAAAAAACTTCCCGCCTTCTTATTCCTTGTTGGCCAATAAATGAAAAGTTATGCATAACATTCTTTAGGTCATGAATTTTTGAAGTAGAAGTTTGTGAAATTAATGAATCAGATTCATTAAGTTTTACTAGCTTCGTGATCTTGTTAGCAAAGCTATTGCTATACCCTTGTGGAAGGAAAGAAAATGGGTAGCGCATGTCTATTTTTTTAAATTTATTTTTTAATGAATATGAAATACGACCATCACGATAAACACTGCCGTGTGATTCCATGTGCTTTAAGCCTCCATCAATAATATTGCCTATTATTCCACCAAGAATTGCCCCGTTCAAAACCTTTTTAGGAGGATTGTACACAAAGGCGTGCTTAAGTGAACTGATTTTATTTAAAGAATTAAAATCATTCGGTTCGTAAGTTTCATTTCCTAGTAGAAAAAATATTACGGTATTTTTTTCAAGTTTATTTAAACTTTCAATCCAATATTCAGGATTTGTAGAAGCAATCAAAAGTGTTGTGTAATTTACGCTACTTAACTTACTCTCAAATTCAGTAATAGATTCAACGCTTTCTATTTTAATACCGAATTCCCTTTTGAAATAATTTACTTCAGTCAAAAGCGGGTGTTCGGTATAAGCAATAATGCTAATTTGAGCCTCACTTTCTTATAACCTAAACCTAACCTATCACTACCATTATTATTGAAGGGTTGTGCCTGATTAAGTTTCTGGGTTTTTGCATATTCAATGCCATAATAAGAGTGATACAAGCCTAAATTATATAAATGGTAAAGTTAACTATGAATAAATTTGATCGAGGTGTAGATGATAAGTGATGTTATTTACCATGATCTAAATGAAATAATAGACACACGTGGATCATTCATAAAAATTTTCTCAAAAAATTGGAATGGTTTGAACCCATTAGAGATTGAAGAAAGTTTTGTAACTAGGTCTATTAAAGGCACTACAAGAGGAATGCACATACAAGTTGGCCCAACTGCAAACTGGAAGATTATTTCAGTGATTGAAGGTCGAGTTTTTGACGTGCTTGTTGATATACGGAAAAATTCTGAAAGTTATCTACATACTATGCAAAAGTACATTAGTAGCGGTACGACCATAATTCTGCCTCCTGGTATTGCTCACGGATTTCAAGCTATAGAAAATTCGACTTTGATTTATTTTTCTAGCAAGGCACATGATCCCAAATATGATCTTGGGATTAATGTCAAAAGCTTAGTAATAGATTGGCCACTAGATTTTAATATTCAAAGTGATCGTGATAGAGATTTTCCAGATTTAAAAGATTTTGTTAGCGAGTTATAAGCGTGAAAAATATTTTACTCATAGGGAAAACAGGTAATTTAGGTTTTGAAATCAATAAATACTTTGAAGAAAAAAACTATAAAGTTTTCTCAGCGGTTAGAAATCCTACTAGTCAATATGAATTTCTTATAAAACCAAATGAGCCGATTAATTTGCCTAAAAACACAAAAATAGACTTGATTATTAATGCTGCTAATCGATACTACGTGGATCCAAACCCAGAGGAAGTGCTTCAGATGCACGATTCAATTATTGGTATTGCTCAAAGCATATACTTATCTAATTTATCTTGTCCAATAATTTATTTTTCATCATACCTTCAATATTTACCAGATGAAATGCAGCCCTGGTCTGACTATACAATTATTAAATCTAATGCAACTGAAATATTTAATTCCTACGGAAAAGATAGACGGACTGTAACTTTAGAATTAGTTCTCTATGATAATTATGGTGGTAGACGTAAAGGTAAATTCTTTGATTTAGCAATTGACTCAGCTATGAAACAAACTAGTTTGCAAGCTACTAGAGGTGAGACTGTCGTTAATTTAACCCATGTTTTTGATATTGTTAAATCACTTGAATCTAGTATTACAAGTGATTTATTCAACTCAATAAATAATAAAAATCACTCATACTCAATTTATAGTGCTGACTCGCATAGTTTAAAAAATTTAGTGGCCCTTATTGAGGAGGTGTTAAAAGTTAGAGTCACGGTAACATGGGGGGCTATTCCATATCGAAAAAAAGAGCTTTTTGAATTTTATAACAATAAGCCTATTTTACCGACTTTTTCTCAAAACACTTCCTTGCGCCAGTACATCCTTGCAAAACGTTAAATTTTATTGAATAACGGCAAATGCAGATTGATCTCTGAGTTTAATTTGGGGATTCGATTAGTCCTTTGAGAATAAAGGAACTGGCCGATGATCTAAATGCTGAAAAAATCGGATACGATAGGATTTATATTATGAATTTTCCGCCAGTTTATGTCATCTCAATGCCTAATTCGAACCGAGTAAATGTTATAAAATCTCAATTAGCAGAATTACAAATAGATTTCACGATACAAGAAGCAATTGATGGCAGCAAACTAAGTGACGAAAGTATTAATGAACTAGTAGATTTAAAAAGTTGTGATGCAAGGTTAGGGTTCAGAATAAGTAAAAATCTAATTGGGTCTGGATTAAGTCACAGAGAAGTGTATAAGAAAGCTTTTGATTCAAAATCAGACTGGGCTTTAATACTTGAAGAGGACGTTTTAATTACTAATTTTAATAAAGAGATTATCTTTAATATTATCGCAAAGCTTGATGATTCACCAACCTTGGTTCAATTATTTACACGGGCATCCCGGATGATGGAAAGATCGTCAGTCATTCAATTAGGCTCTTCTGAAATAATGTATAATTTCAAAAAAAGAATCGTTGGATGTGGTGCTCAGGCTTATTTAATTAATCGCAATGCTTTAAAGTATGCAGTTGACAGCAGAAAATTAAACGGTGCACCAGATTGGCCACCTTGGTCACAATATTGTGAATTTTTTGGAGTCTACCCATGGCTCTTTTATGAAACTAATCTAGGCTCTACTGTTCCTTTGCCAGAAACTGATAAATGCAGATATATTCTTAGGAGATCAGCACAGATTTTTGGATTACATTACTTATATTACAGAAATCAATATACTAATTTAAAAAGTTATATCCGCGAAGAAGTTAAACCTTATTTTATTCATCTACTTTGGAAACTAACCGGGTCTAAATATTATAATAAGGATTCTAAAGGTCCTCAAATTATATAATGCTTAATTAATCCATTTTCTTAGCGGCTTATGCCAAAAATTTGGGGGATAGTATATTTTACCTTCAGTATTTAGGAGTGCTCCAACAAAACTCATTGAAGATCTACTCATAACAAAAAAACCTGCAGTTCTAATAATGTCTATAGCTTTATCGATATCGCCACCTCTAATTATCTTACAATTTCCCTCGAAATATTCTAAAATAATTTCAAATTTATGACCCTGAATTAATATTCCTGAATCACCTTTATAGCTATCAAATTGTTCCCATTCTTTTTTATCTTTATCTAATGGCTTGTAATAAACATCATTTTCGGGTGCATCTGTTAATATAATTAAATCTAAATCATAAATAGATTTAGATTCTCGAACTATTTGTTTAATTTTTGTTAAGAAATAAATATCATCTAACACTCTTACACTTTTTTCTCCTGGTACTACATGCTTAATTGCAACACCTCTACGGGCATGAATAACTATTAATTTCTTATCGACTCTGTAAATATCGGATTTTTTGTTTAGCAAATCAATAGAATACTTATAACTATCTGGAGTTTTTTCTATTATTCTATATGGAATTGTGATTCTCACTAACAGACTATTCTTTGAAAACATATTTATAATTCTTAAGAAGATCAGTTTCCCTAAAGTAGGAGCCATTAAATCTATGACTTTTTCGATGCCGCTAAAATGTGAATCAGATTCATACGAATATTTCTTGTTCATGCCTTTTAAATATTTTTGAATCTCTAGCTCTGATTGAAAGGTATCGAGTTGTGTTGGCATGAGATTAACAATTTCTGAGTGTAAATAATAGAATTTATATTTTTTTGCAATCGAACGAATTGCCATTATTCTTTGGAGTTGCGCAAAATAGCCATCTTGTATTTCTTCATTATTATATGTTAAAAACACTTTACCCATTGATGATTTCTTCCATTTGCATATATTACCATAATCAAAATTCTCATTTGTTTGGAAATTAAACTGTTGACTAGACCATTAATAATTGAGATTTACAAACATTGTTATTATTTAAACTATTAACTTATGTAAGTTTGGTGGATATCAAGTTTAATCTGTATAAAAATAATAGTTATATGTGTAAATTTGAAAATTTTTCCTAATTTCATTTTGGGTTTTCAAATTGTCTAGGCTAAAAGTTGTAATGCCAATATTATTTATTACTGGAAATAAACTCCTATATTTATTCAAATCTTTGTCTAGTAAATATGTTAGAATTAATCTTATTAATGTTCCGTGGGACACTAACAATACCTCTGAAATATCTTTTTTCTGCAATAGATCCAGGATAAATTTGAGGGCTCTGTTCAGTGCGTCTGATCCAGATTCGCCTGACGGGAATAGTGTGTCGGCAGGGGAAACTTGAAATTTCTCCCAGACATCAGGAAATTTATTTTTGAATTCTGTCTTCGTTAACCCTTCAATTTTCCCATAATTTACTTCATTCAAATTAGAATCGACAATTGGTACCAGATTGAGCAATCGAGCAGAAGGTTGTGCGGTGATTATTGCTCTGCTTAGTTCGGAAGTATAAATCGCATCGATATTTTGGGCTTTTGCCCAATTTGCTAACTGAAAGGATTGCTGAATTCCATTAGCAGTTAAACTGATTTCAGCTTTCCCTGAGTACTTATCATCAGCGTGCCAGATTGTTTCAGCATGTCTTACTAGGTGAATTTTCAATTGATTTTACTTAATTTGATAAATTAGGAGAAAGATTTTTTTCGATTCCTTGGCAAATATAATGATAAATTGGTATATGTAATTCTTGTATTCTTGGAGTTTCACTGGATGGAACGTCTATCAGAAAATTCGAATATTTCTGGATTAATCCTCCACTATTTCCTGTCATTCCTATCGTTTTCATACCCATTACTTGAGCGGCTTGTAAGCCAAGTATGACTGATTTTGAATTTCCACTGGTAGAAATTCCCCAAACAAAACCACCTTTAACTCCATTGGCCTTGACCTGGCGCTCAAAGACAGTGTCATAGTTAAAATCATTTGCCCATGCAGTCATAATTATTGCATTAGAATTCAAACAAGCTACGTTCAAAGCTTTTCTGTTTTCATAGAATTTACCGACCAACTCACCAGATATATGAAGTGCATCTGCTGCTGATCCACCGTTACCGAATACCAAAAGTGGTAATCCTCTTGATAAAATATCTGATAACTCTTCAATAATTGAAGCTACAGTTATCTGTAAATCAGTATTTTTAATTATAGATTTAAGTAAGTTTATCTGATTTTCTAATTGCTTTTTCATATTTTTTTATTCATGAGAGAAGTAAACTATTTTAGAACCAGTATTTTCAAAACGAAAAGAAACAAATAGCTTATCTTTAAGCGCTGCTTTAATTGCGTTATGTTTTTCTGTTGGGGCATAAAATAGCATGAACCCTCCACCTCCCGCACCGAGCAATTTACCTCCTATGGCGCCATTTTTCATGCCAATTTCATAAATTTCATCGATACTAGAATTAGAAATTTTATCGGTTAGACTCTTTTTAATCCTCCACTGGGTATCTAAGAGGCTACCAAAAGTGTCAATACTTCCGATCCCTCTCAAATTCGAAAAAGCCTCTTGTGTAAGTTGTTGTATTTCATTTAGCTCTCTATATTTCGAAGGGGTTTCTTTTATTTGATGAGCTGCTATTGCTGGTGCAGACCTGGCAAAACCAGTGAAACAAAGTAATAATTTGCTTTGTAATTCATCTAAGCGTGTTTTGTCAATTATAATAGGATCAACTTCAAACGTATTTTCTGCACTAAATCTTATTCTGTTAAAGCCACCCCATGCAGCTGCAACTTGATCTTGTGAGCCAACTGCTTCACCGATCAAGTTTTGCTCGATATTAATTGCGTTTAAAGCAAGTTCGCGCTTTGTGGGCATGTAATTTTGAAGTGCATGTATTGCATGCAACATTCCTACAGTAAAAGTTGAACTTGACCCTAACCCAGAACCTGCAGGCAGATCAGAATTATGAGCTATTTCAAACCCAGAATTTAGACCTAAAAAAAGTGCACACTCCCTAACTGACGGGTGTTGAATTTCTTGCACTGTTTGCGTTTCTTCGGTCTTATAATATCTAATTCTAAATTTATAATCAAAAAATTTAGGAAGATGGCGAATAGTTATATAACTATATTTGTTGATGCTAGTACTTAATACTTCACCACCATTGTCCATATACCATTTTGGATAGTCAGTGCCACCACCAAAAAAAGAAATTCTAGTTGGTGTTCTACAGATAATCATTTAACGTTCCCTTCGGGTGTTGCATCACGATATGTATTTGCATACCAGTCAAAAGTCAGTTTTAGCCCTTGGGAAATTGAAGTTTTAGGATACCAGCCTATCAGTTTATTAATTTTTGATATGTCTATCATTCGTTTTGGGATCATGGTGGGTTTTGTAGTATCAAAATTTACCTCTATTACCCCGTTATTACTTATATCAATTATGTGTTTGAGCACTTCTTTAATTGTTATAGGAACTCCTGATGCAATATTAAAAATATCAAAATCACTAGTCCTGGGGAAAGTTTCAAGCAATGCATCGATAAAATCGTCTATGAAAAGAAAGTCTTTTATGTCTTCACCATCACCCCAAACTTCAAATGGATTTTCTTTTTCAAAAGCTCTTCTAATCAATGCCGCAATCACTTTCGATTCCTTTTTCTTATATTTATCGAATGGACCGTAAAGATTTCCAGGTCTAACAATCAATGTCGGCATTGGCTTATTTACTTTCGTTGCATACATTTCACACATTAATTCAGAAAATCTTTTCATCCAACCAACAATAAAATATTTTTCAAAAAATTCACCTGTAACATCTTCTTCTGATACAGCGAAATCTGTTAAAGGATAAACCGTGTTGCTACTTATAAAGCAAAATTTCTTTACATTGTTTGCATATGAAGCTGCAAGAATTTGAGAATTCATAATTACATTAGGAGTAAGGTGAACAAGTGGTGTCTTTGTCATTACTTCAGCGCCTGAGCTATTAGCAGCACACATAAAAACATAATCAATATTTTTAGTTACTAAATCACAATCAATCGTGGTTTCTAGGTTTGTTCTTACGTACTCGACACCAATAATTTCCAGTAAGGGATTTGAGTTATGTATGGTACCTCGAACAATTGCACCCGAGCTAACTAATCTTTGAGTTAAGTGAGTGCCTACAAAGCCAGCAGCACCTGCTACCAAAACTTTTTTGCCGGAAAAAAAATCCAATTTACTACCTATCGTTGTAGGAATTGATTGCCCTCAAGTCTAACCCTGGTTCTCCAATAATCTAACAAATCTTGCATTGTTTGCTCAAATGTAAATTCTGCCTTCCACCCAGTGTGCTTGGTAAATTTTTTAGTATTTGGCACTTGTAGATCGGCGTCAATTGGGCGAAGCCGATCAGAATCGATTTCAACCTTTAAATTTTCCTTTATTGAAGAGATTGAAATTAAATGATCAAGAATTTCTCCTACTTCAGTAGTATGTTGCCCACCAATGTTGTAGTACTCGCCTGCAATAGGATTTATTGTTACTAGCATGAAGTAAGCCTTTACTGCATCTCTAACATCTGCGATAGTCCTTAAGCTTTTTAGATTGCCAACCTTAATGATTGGTGGAATAAAATTATTTTCTGCAAGTGCAATTTGCTTTGCAAATGAAGACTCAGCAAACACATCACCTCTGCGAGGTCCGGTGTGAGTGAACATTCTGGTAGTCAAGGTTGTTAATCCATAAGCTTCAGCATAGAAGCGGCCAACCAAATCGGTTCCAACTTTTGAAATGGCATATGGTGAAGCAGGGTGGAAATTACACTCTTCGTCAATGGGGAGTTTTTCCTTTGGCACTCGGCCAAACACTTCAGATGATGAGCAGACGTGGACAATTGCATTTGGCGAAAAATTCTTTACAGACTCAAGTACTCTTACTGTGCCTTGAATATTTGTTTCTAGAGTATCTAATGGGGCGCTAAAACTTGTTTTTGGAAAACTTTGGGCTGCTAAATGAAATACATAATTGGGTTTACTTTTCTTAATTGCTTCATCTATTGACATTGAATCTCTAAGATCGCCATAAAAAAATTTAATTCTTTTGTTAGAATTTACTTCCTTTATATGGTGACTTATATTGTCTAATGGACTTCGCCATCTAAGTAATCCATGTATTTCCCAGTCTGTATTGGCAAGCAAGTAATCTACAAGATGGGATCCCACCATTCCAGTAATTCCAGTAATGAAGGCAGTTGTCATTATTAACCAAGTGTATAGTAAAGATAATTATAACTTGAAGTAATTTTGTTTTTGTAAGTACTCATCCTTGTTCTCAAGGAACCATTTCCAGGTATTTTCTAGGCCTTCACGCAGTGAGGTCTTTGGATCATAATTTATCCACTCTCTGGCTCTTGAGATATCCATTACTCGTTTTGGGAAGCCCGCAGGCTTAGATGAGTCGAATTCAAATTCGAAGTCAATGAATTCACGCATTGTTTCTACTAACTTCCGAATTGAGTAACCTAGTCCGCTTCCTAAATTAACAAAATCTCCTCGAGTTCCATAATGCAATGCTTGGATAGTTCCAATTGCCACATCAGTGCTATATGCAAAATCCCGTACAGCACTTCCATCACCCCAAACCTTTAGTGGCTTTTCGCCATTGGCTATTCGCATCATCAAGCTTGGTATAACCATGGCATTCACTGGATCAAAATTATCCCCTGGTCCATAAACATTGCAGGGCCTAACAACTGCCCAGTCAAGACCATACTGCTGCCGGTATGCCTGTATTTGTAGTTCTGCCATACGTTTTGCCCAGCCGGGGAACATATCTTGTGGTGCACCTTCTCTATTTTCAGTTTCAATAAATACTTCTGCACTTGAATAGGCTCCTATTGAGCTTGTATAAACCAATTTTTTAACATTATTTCGTCGTGCTGCTTCAAGTACATTTGTGTTAAACATAAGAAGTGGTACAAAAAAACTTGCAGGCTTAGCCTTCGTTACTTCAATTGATCCTTTTACGCCAGCTAAATGCAAAACGTAATCAATCCCTTTGGTTTGGTTGATACAAAAATCTAGGTTTGTTAAATCACCATAAACTAAATCAATATTTGGATCTAGTTTTACCTTATCCAGTGATGCAACTCGTACTTGGGCACCAAGCTCTAGGAGCAATCGGGAAACTTCTCTACCTATTAGACCTGTTCCACCAGTAACCAAAACTTTTTTATCTTTGAATGATGGCTTCAACTCTTTTAACATTATTTCCTCCACTGTATTAGAGTATAAATTTAATTAATTAATTTACTTCAAATTTAAAGAAAATAGCTAGTTTTATGAATTCTAAAAAGGCCCCTTAAATTTGCGATAGAAATCTCTATAAGACTCACCTTCAGGTAATTTCTCAACATTTTTACCACAAACTTCTAAAGCCGACTTCACGAGTGTTCGAACAGAAGGGTAAAACATGTCTTCTAATGTTTTCCCGGTTGGACATGGTGTCTGCTCCATACCCACTGTTTGTATTGGAGATTTTAAAACCGATGGATTTTTTTCACAAATAATTCTAGAAACCTCTGCTCCAACTCCATATGGTGCCCAAGAGGTGTCAGCAACAATTAACCTGCCAGTTTTTGAGACACTTTCGAAAATAAGTTTTTTGTCTGGGTGCGATGTTGACGTCATGTCGATTACTTCAGCATTAAGTCCGTAGTTTTCTTCCATAAACTGGGCAGCGCGCAAAGATTCCAAAACCATGATAGAAGTTGCAACTATGGTTAAATCTTTTCCTGCTCTTTGAACTGTTGAACCATTTAAGTAATTTCCATGATTAAGTTCTAATTTGAAATTGATATCATATAGGTTTCTGTGTTCGAATGAAATAACTAATCGGTTTCTATTTTCAATCTCATGCTTATAATTTTCAATTACTGAATTTGCAGAATGAGGCATGATCACTCTAATTCCAGGAACATGAGAGAACAATGACTGCGGGCTTTGAGCATGCTGAGCACCTTGCCCCCAGCTTCTCCCAACAATCATTCTAATTAGGCCAGCGGGTTTAAATTGACCGCCAAACATATACTGGTACTTAGCAAAAAGATTTATAATTTGATTCATTGCAACAAAAGAAAAATCTGCTCGGATATGCGTCATAATTGGATAGAGACCATTTAATGATGCCCCTAATGCGAACCCCGTCATCATTTCTTCAGCAATTGGAGTTTCAATCACTCTTTGCTTACCGTACTTCTCAAGTAAGCCAGTGGTAGTTCCAAAAATACCTTTAAAATCTCCAATTCCTTGTCCAATTAAAATTGAGTCTGAGGTTGATTCCATTGCAAAATTCATACAACTATAAATTGCTTCTGCGTAGGTTTGTTCGGCATTTTGCTTTAAACTACTCATTGGATTACATTCGTGTACAAATCTGCCAACTCTGGGAATGGAGAATTCTTAGCAAATTCAATGGCTTGATCTATCTCTAAATCAATTTTATTTATAGTTTCAATCTCAAATTTCTTCGTAATTAATGGATCTTTAGCCGACCAAGCTAAATAATCACTTTTTGATCTATAACCTGCTCCAAAATCTTCTGAAATTCCGACGTGCTCTTTATACCTAAATGCTTTTAGCTTGACCCAAGCCGGTTTTTTTCTGGTTTTAACTTCCAGATATATACCTTGCATAAATTTGGAAACCGCGTCAGGATCCTGTGTATCATTTAATGAGTAAGTAAGAAACCCGTACGTTTTCGCATGGTTCTCCAAATCAAATGATTGTCTTTCTTTCTTAGTCGTGTGTACCGCAAGATCATTATCTTCAATAACAAAAATTATTGGAAGATTATGCAAGGACGCAAAATTCAATGACTCATGATAAATGCCCGCATCTGCAGCCCCATCACCTATTACACAAATTACAATATTTGATTTCTTGTGGATTAAATTTGCATAGGCAGCTCCAACTGCATGTGGCAGCGTGCTCGCAACAATTGCAGATGTTCCCATGAAATTTACGCTGGAATCGGCTAGGTGCATTGATCCACCTTTTCCCTGGCAGCAACCTGTCTTACGCCCCATTAATTCAGCCATAAAAGCCTTCAAATCGCCACCCTTGGCTAAATAATATGCATGACTTCTGTAGGTTGTAAATAACTGATCTTCGATAGTTAAATTGGCACAAACGCCAACCGCTAAAGACTCTTGACCAATGGATAAATGAAGTGGACTTTGAATCAAATCAGATGGATAAATTTCAATTATTTTATCTTCTATGCACCTAATAAAATAGGCTCTTTCCAATAAATTCGACGATTTAATCACACTGCATCATACCCTATCCTTGGAATAACACTTCAGTAATAAGTTGGAGTAACTAATGTTTGGTTGCAAAAAAAGAAAATTTCATTTGAACTTCAGGATCCTAAAATTCGCCTAAAAAAGCACTCTCTCCACCATCAATAGCGATCGAGGCTCCGTTTATTAAACCCGCTTTGTCTGATGCAAGAAAGAGAACAAGATTCGCTATCTCTTCGGGAGAGCCTAATCTCCCTAGCGGCAATTTTTCAACAAATTCATCATATTCTTTTTTGTTAAGCTCCTTCAATTCCGCCCACCCTGTTTCCGGAATCATAACTGCACCAGGAGCAATACTATTGAAAGTAAGCCCCTTTCGAGTAAATTCCTTTTGTTTAGCTAAGTTCTTCATTAAAACATTTTGAGCTACTTTAGCTATGTTAAACCACGGACGACCACCTATATAATTCCCGTAAATCGAGGTCACTGTTATAACTCTACCCCAATTTTTCTGTAACATTTTTGGAATTGCCAAGGTTGTGAATTGTGTAGCCGCACCTAAATTTTTTTGCATCACTTCATTCCAAGTATTCAAAGGAGTTTTGGTGATTTCTTCAAACCCCCAACGCCCTCCACCCCCTACATTATTTATCAGAATATCTACACCTCCCCATGTCTTTTCAATTTTTTCCCAAGCGTAATCTATTTCTTTAGAATCAAGTACATCACATTTCAACGCAAGAAATTCACCACCAATTTTTTTGTGCACTTCTTTTTGCTGATTCAAGTGGATTTCTGACCTTGAAAGAAATGCGATAGAAACTCCCTCGGAAGCAAGAGCTTCGCAAATAGCTTTCCCGATTCCGTGAGTTCCTCCAGTAATTAATGCTTTCTTTCCTTCTAATTCAAAATTCATTAGGTAGGTTTCCATACAAGAAGGTTGTAGCCCTCCATCATTAATGAACCAAAATTCAATCTCTGTTTAGTCACAACTTTGGCCTTGCCGCTTTGTTCAAAATCTTCAATACATCTTATTAATCCTGAACTGTATCCTCTTTGGCCTTGAAACCATGCCGCCAAATAGTCTTCCAAAATTAATGGATTATAAAGTTCTATCATTGGCTCTATGTGTACGCAGATCTCAGGTTTTTGGCCATGAAAATAATCGATGATAGGTAAAAGATTGCTTCCTAATTGTTCTAAAGAACCGAAGGTTAGTATTCCGGAGTTAGGCGCTATTTCTAAACGACTCTTGCCTGGGTTTATCATATCAAATAAACTAGGATTCAAATTTATAGATTCTTTCTTGCTAACTTCATGCATTAGTTGAACAGAGCTTTTCACAAAGTCCGTACCAAAAAGTTTTAATTCTGGCTTCAACTTTCCAAAATGCAGTAAATTAAATCCTGTACCAGCGCCAAATTCATAAATCGATTGAACTGTCGAAAAATAAGTTTCCAATAGATAACTTCTTAATACGGAAACATAATTCAACTCAAAATTTTCATCTTCAGTTTTGCAATATTTACCTAACCATCTAATTGGTTCACCTGAACGGATAAATTTTGGCACTAACGCCTTGGGATTACCTTTTGATTCTAGATACAGACCAAGATTTTCAGCCCATCCAGTTTCCCATACCTGAGACCGTTCAAAACTGGCTATCTTTTGCTTGTCAGCTTTTATCTTTTCAATGATTCGGATTATAAGGCTGTCTCTATCACTTCCAGTTATTTCTTGTAGCGAGAAGTCATATGCGTCAATTATTTTTTTTGTAGGCTTAGGGAGCATATGTTTTTCAATACCAAAAGAAACTGCAAATTTATCGTATGGATTGTCCATATAAAAATGATAGCATTCGGTAAGTTAAATTGCAGCAATTAGCCAATCATAAAACCATATTTGCAAAAGTTTCAATAATTGTATGTTAAAGACTCTTAAAAATCTTGTTTTAAAACCAGTGCATCAGATTGATTATTTCAAGTTTTGTGTTTAGCTGCGGAATACTCTTTGAATAGTTCATCATATGGTGCTTTTTAATCCATGGATCTTTCGATACCCTTGGACTGATCTATTTTGAGTAAAATGCCTCTTACATGAAAAACTCCTATAAATATTTCTAGTGTCCGATACAGTACTTTGAGAATTCTGTGAGCGTTTTTATTAACTCCTATTGGATTTTTTATGAAGTAATCTGGATTTTTAGCAATTTTTGGCAGGTTATCTCTAATTTCATAATAGTATTTGAAATAAACAGCAAATTTCTTATCATTTTGAATCTGTTTCCAAAAAATAGAATCAGTTTTTTCGATCCCATTCATAAGCGTAAAAAAATATGAAAATCTCTCATATGCAAATGCAACCAATGCGATTCTAAGTAACTTATCAGATGGACAATCGGAAATTTCTTCAAATTTCTTTTTTGTATTCATGAGTTGATTGGATCTGACAAGATACTTTATAAACAGAGACTCTGTAACTGTGGTGAAGCCCTTACCTACCATAGGGCCGGGATACCATTTTTGAAAACCAAAAAACTTAACAAATCTAAAAGATTTATCAGTCAAAAATGCCATTTGCTCATCGAATAAACCTTGGTCTGAGTAAATCTCGAAAAACTCTGATTCTGTTATAACAGCGATAAGATCTTTAAATGCAAGTCGTGAGGATTGCATTACTTCAAGTTCTGCACCTTGAATATCCATTGAAAGTACGTCTGGGGAACTAGCTAAGCCTGCTTTAATTATCTCATCCACAGTAGTCACATTTGTTTTCACAACTTTATCTAATTCGGTATTTTCTCCCCATGTCATCATATTTTTATAAATTCCACCCCATTTAGAGAAACCCGGGTTATCTAAAGCGGTTAAGCTTGAAGGCTTAAGCAAACTAGAACTTAATTCAAATTTATTAATATAGAAGTCTCTAGTTTCGCTTTTTCCAGCTAATCCTATTTGAACTTTCTTCACTTCCCAGTTCGGATTATCTTGCTGGACATGTAGTGTAACTACTTCTCCACTGTCACCAGTTCTAATTTCAAATAGATAGATCTCAAATTGAATACCAGGAAGTTTAAGAATTTTCTCGACAGGGCCAAGATCTAATCCCCCCCCTCCCACATGCCAAATGGTAAATTTCATACGCAATTGTAACAACTTTACTAAATTGTTACTGCTCCTTTCGTGTTTTTACAAAAATAATATTTTCGTGAGAGTTATCTTTAGGGTCCCACAAGGGCGAAAAACCAAAACTATAAAGGTATTTTCTTATTTCTTTATATACAGTGCCCCCATGGTACTCCTCTCTAGTGCTAACTTCAACTTCTAAAGAACTTGGTAAAGTAAGTAAATTGCCTGCACCTTTACAAACATCAAGTTCTGCACCTTGTACATCAATAACCCAGTGATTATATCCCTTAAGTTTCCTAACACTAAATATTTTATCGAGCCTCTTCATTTCTAAATATATTTTGCCAGTCATGCGTAGATTAACTAAACCTACATCTTCGCCAAAATTATAAATAGAAGAGGAAGCAAGCTCATTACTCGATAAGTAGAAAGGTGTTTTAACGCCATGCTTGTTACCTAAAAGTGCAAGAGTTGCGACTTGATTTTGGATATCTTTTAAATTACTTTCTAACACCTCGTAAACTTGTGGATTTGCTTCAACCCAAATTACATTGGCATTCTTGCTTTTATAATATTGGATTTCTTGCCCATAGTGTGCGCCTATATGAAGTACGTTAGAAGATTCAACCAAGTTGTCGCGAATATTAGAAATCAACTCTTCATATTTTTTAGGTTGTTTACTGAAATATATTCCTTTTTTTTCAAAAATATTTTTTATTTTTTGATTCATTTTTAACGTCAATTCTATTTTAGACTAATTATATCTAATTACTATTAATGGCCAAGAAATTTGTAGTACTGAAATATTCATCCTCCTCAGAGTAAAGTGGAATGGGAATTGCGCCTAGTTTTGTCGAACCTGCACCAGAGCTTTTTCCTTGTGAGTATTTCATATCAATCTCGATTACTGACGCAAGGTTACTATCCCGCTTAACTACTTCTCGGATAATTTTTCGAAAGATTCTATTCAATAATGGTTTCACGATTAAGTGTAGCCGATTTAATCTCTTTGATGTTCAAATCAGTTGATACGTGCGCCCGCAGGGATTCGAACCCCGAACCTTCTGATCCGTAGTCAGATGCTCTATCCGTTGAGCTACGGGCGCAAAGTGTAAGCAGTGGGAAGTCTAGCGATTTATTAAGACCTGCCCAAACTAATTAGACGTTTCCAATCAACCTCTTTTACACGAGGTTTTCCTGCTATTTCACCAGATATAACTTCTGAAGCGTTAATTTTTTCCCACTCTAGTTGATCAATAATCTCATGTCCTGATTTCAATATTGCTGTAATGCCTTCAGAATCTTTAGGCTCTTTTAAGTTTTCAATAATTAAATCCACAACATCGCTGGAATCACTTTTATTTGTTCCAATGACACCAGTTGGTCCCCGTTTTGCCCAGCCAGTTGTGTAAACATTATGTTCAATATAACCAGCAGTGTTTTTCATTCGACCATTTTCGATTGTGATTCCAGGGTAGTCAGCTGAGTCATAACCTATTGCAGTAATTACTAACCCGGTTTTTATTGTAAAAGTCTCTTTGGTAGGAAGTATTTTTCCGTCCTCAACTTTATTTATTACGAATACAACCTCTTCAACTTTTTCATTACCTTTGATCGCGATTGGCGTTGCTAAGAACTTAATCTCAAGCTTTCTATTAACTCCCTTTTTTGAGTGCTCTGCGATTAGTTTCATTGCCTCTAAATTATTTCTTAAGTCCTTCTCTATCTCGCCGCCAATATTTGCTCTTTCAGTAGCCTCCTTAATCTGCTTTTCATCTATATAAACATCGGTATTTTCAAGCTTTGGTAAATCACGTAGCTCAGGTGCCGTAAAAGCTGCATGCTCTGGTCCGCGCCGACCACAAACTATTACGGTGCGAATGTTGCTATGTTTCAATTTTATCAATGCGTGTTCGGCTACATCTGTTGGATCAAGCTCGGTTGGATCAATCGCTAACATTCTTGCCACATCCATGGCAACATTTCCAGCACCAATTACCACTGCGACATCACTAGATAGATCAACCTCAGTGTTTACATAATCTGGGTGAGCGTTATACCAAGGAACAAAATCTGCAGCAGATATCGAGTTTGATAACTCCTCACCAGGTATTCCTAACTTTCGCCCTTTAGATGCCCCTGTTGCCAAAACCACAACGTCATACTGCTCCCGCAAATCTTTAAGTGAAACATCTTTTCCTACCTCAACATTGGCAAATAATCTAAAGTTGGGCTCCTTGGCAATTTTTTCAAAGACCTTTGAAACTGTTTTAATTTTTGGATGATCTGGTGCTACGCCACTTCTTACCAAGCCCCATGGAGTGGGAAGCCTTTCAATCATGTCTATTGAGAATGATAGATTTTCGCCTTGAGCATTTTGTAGTGCCTGCGCCGTAAAGTAGCCAGCCGGACCAGCACCTACAATTGCAACTTTATATATCAATATATTCTCCTATTTAAAATTTATAATCTGCTTTTAGGATAGATTATAACTCAAATTTGTAGGAATCTTTTTGACTGTAATTTATTACCCATAATGCAGGCTTAATTCAGTCAACTTTTAAATAATAGAAATACTAGGTAAAGTGCTAGAAATACAATATATTTACGAAGTGAAGACCGCTCTCATAACTGGTAGCACAGGATTAATAGGTAATGAATCGGTTCGTTTTTTGCATGATAAGGGTTACAAAGTAATTGGGATTGATAACAATCTTAGAAAATATTTTTTTGGAAACAACGGAGACACGACGCCTGTTAAAAATGAATTACTTAGTCAGTATAAAAATTATGTACATACTCAAATAGATATTCGTCATTTAGAGGAACTAGAGAAAGTTTTTCTTGAATACGGACGGGATATTGAAGTTATTATTCACGCTGCCGCGCAGCCCTCTCATGATTGGGCAGCCACTGAGGTATTCACTGACTTTGGCGTAAACGCTAATGGCACTTTAAATATCCTGGAAATGTTTAGAAAGTATTCGGCTAGTGCAACTTTTGTTTATATGAGCACGAATAAAGTTTATGGCGATTTTACAAATAACTTTAACTTTGATGAAGGGGGGCTTAGATGGAGCCTTTCTAAAGGATCTAAGTATGCGGCAAATGGTTTTGATGAATCGATTCCTGTAGATGGTTCATTGCATAGCCTGTTTGGAGTTAGTAAATTATCTGGTGATTTACTTGTTCAAGAATATGGTCGTTACTATTCATTGAAAACGACTTGCTTGCGTGGCGGGTGTTTGTCTGGGCCAACACATAAAGGTGCAGAGCTTCATGGATTTTTATCATACTTAGTCAGGTGCGCTGTGGCAGGAGATAAATACACAATTTTTGGTTACAAAGGTAAACAAGTTAGAGATAATTTGCATAGCGCAGACTTGGTTTCAGCTTTTTGGGAGATAATTAAGAAGCCTGGAATAGCGCAGGTTTATAACGTAGGCGGAACGGTTACATCAAATATTTCAATATTAGAAGCCATTAAGTACTTGGAATCTTTAGGGTTTAAGCTAAATTATGAAATATCTGAAAAAAACAGAATTGGTGACCATATTTGGTGGATTTCAGATATGAGTAAATTTAAAGATGACTACCCAAACTGGAATATCACCAAAAATTCTTATAATATTATTGATGACACAATCGAGGCCTATTTAAAGTTGAAGTAGATTAGAAGCTGAATCAATAAATTTTTTTCCGCAATTTTCTAAACTGTATTTCGAGGTATTTAGATCTGAAAGAAATTTATAACCGTTTTCTCGGATTTTTTGTATATCTATTTTTTCAGTCACTTTAATTGTGGACTTGATCTCATCTAAAGAAGCATTGGAAGAAATAACTACTTTTTCTAAATCTTTGTCATAATCTAAATTTGGTCCAACATAAATTGGCACTGCACCTGCATAAATACTTTTCCAAACTTTTTCAGAAATATAATCTAAATCGTTTTCAATCACTATTGAATAATTGTAATGCTGAAGGTTTTCAAGATTCTCTTGCATATGGCCCTTTACCAAAGAGTAGCTATGCCAAAAGTCTGAAAAATTCTCATTAAGATTTAAATTTTTGGTAAATCCATGTAGTCTTAAAGTGAACAGGCGCCTCCTTAACTCAATACTTTTGTTTTTGTTCCATTCAACGCCATAGAGATCAAGGTCTAGTGGACGCTCAGATTCAAAGTATTTTATTAAATGTCTTCTAATTCCGTACTGACTTCTATTTGATGCAGAAAACTTATGTTCATTTACAATTGCCCATTTCTTGGTGCGGTTTATATTGCTCCTTTTATACTCTGGAAGAGTTACAGGCAAATCAAACCAATGCTTTAAATTTAACCGTTCGGCTCTATATCTAGACAGTGGTAAAACTGCGTGAAATTTTCGCCAAACTTTTGCCCGATATAAATCTGGTCGTACTACCTCTGGCTCTACTAAGACTAAAACTTGGTTTCGCTTATTAGAAAACTGATGCGCTTTTGGATCAACAATAAACTCGAAATCAAAATTTATTTCATCTGTTACTGTAATTCCTTGGAAAGAACCATTGTTTTTAATTTGTGCTGCAAAATCCCCACTAAACCCTGTTAACTTGATGCGCATTCATCAATTATATGTTAATTTTCGCCCATACTTAGGATTCGTCAATAAATTTTGTTGTGGCTATTTTTTACATACTGCTTGGGGAACTCGCCCAGAAAAGTTTTGTACTTCTGAACAACTAATGATTTGCTAATTATTGATTATTATTATCACCTAAAATATCTACTGATATAATCAACTTTAGTTATTTTTATTTCTGGCTAATTTAATTGTTTGGCAACCAATAAACTTGCCCTTAAAACTACGATTTTATATCTGAGAGCTATTCTTTTTTTGGCGGAGACGAGAGGATTTGAACCTCCGAAACCCTTTAGGGGTTAACCTCATTAGCAGTGAGGCGCACTCGACCGGGCTATGCGACGTCTCCTTGTACATAGGTAGTTTACACGCTTGTAAGACCAGG
>Ga0315902_10003648_pt1 | contig 22832 bp, 22 predicted proteins | sample LakEriMetagenome_9_FD_203523 | JGI IMG/M metagenome (GOLD analysis project Ga0315902, IMG submission 203523) | Freshwater fungal communities from buoy surface, Lake Erie, Ohio, United States - Buoy 12 MA117 | ecosystem: Environmental > Aquatic > Freshwater > Lake > Lake biofilm | place: USA... | reverse complement strand
CGATATTTCCAAAGCCCGGCTCCTTCTCGGCTACGCACCGCAGACGAAGATCAGCGAAGGAATCCCGAAATTCGTCGAGTGGTTCCGCACCACCGTATCATGAACTTCGCGCCGGCCAGTGTCGTCGAATTGGCGCAGGCCTTGGTCCGTATTCCCAGCGTCAACCCGGACGGCGATCCGGGCACCGATCACACCGGCGAGGAGGCCTGCGCTCTTTTTCTACGCGATTTTTTGGCGTCGCTCGGCGCCGATGCACGCGTGGATGAAGTCTTGCCCGGCCGCCCCAATGTCGTGGCCCGCTTCGCCGCCGCGGAGAAAAAACCGCGGCTGCTTTTCGCGCCGCACACCGACACGGTGAGCGTGGCCGGCATGACTGTCGATCCCTTCGGCGGCGACATCCGCGACGGCAAACTTTACGGCCGCGGGGCGACCGACACCAAGGGACCGATGGCCTCGATGCTTTGGGCGCTGCGCGAATGCCGCGGGATTTTGCCCTCCCTCTCGCATGAGATCTGGTTCGCCGGCTTGATGGGTGAGGAGGCCGGGCAGGACGGGGCGAAAGCGCTTGCTGCGAAGGAGTCGTTTGATTTTGTCGTGGTCGGCGAACCGACCGGACTGGATGTCGTTTTCAAACACAAGGTCGACGTTACCGCGCGCATCATCGCCGCCGGCCGCTCGGCTCATAGCTCTTGCCCGGAGCGCGGCGAGAACGCCATCACCAAGCTGGCCGGCGGACTCCTCGCGCTGCAGGAGGCGCTCACCGGCTATTTCAAACAGATCGTGGATCCCGTGCTGGGACATCCGACCTTCAGCATCGGCACGATCCGTGGCGGGACGAAATTCAACATCGTCCCCGACCACGCCGAGGCGGTCATCGATCTCCGGTTGCTTCCTTCGCAGTGGAAGGAAAACGAGGCTGAAGATGTTTTCCGGGTGATGCGCGGCGCTTGCCCGGGGCTTCGTGTCGAGCGTATCGCCGGCTCGCAAGCGCTCGATACCGATCCTTCGCATGCCCTCGTGGGGAAACTCGTTGCGGCGGGCGGAAAAACGGCCGGAGCGGCTTGGTTTTGCGACGCCGCCATTTTTTCTTCGCGCGGCACTCCGGCGGTCGCCGTCGGACCGGGCTCCATTGCACAGGCGCACACGGAGGACGAGTTTATCGAGGCCGCCGATCTCGAGCGCGGCGTGGACTTTTTCAAAAAGTTTCTCCACGGGCTGCACATTGTCTAGCATCTGTCGCCTGTCTCCATGAACGCACCTGCCAAAACCGCTATCAGCCCGACTCGCGTGGAAAATTTTCCCGAGTGGTATCAGCAGGTGATCAAGGCCGCCGATCTCGCGGAGAATTCCGATGTGCGCGGATGCATGATCATCAAGCCGTGGGGCTGGGGGATTTGGGAGAACATGCAGCGTCAGCTGGATGCCATGTTCAAGGCGACCGGGCACGTCAACGCCTACTTCCCGCTCTTCATTCCCCTGAGCTTTCTCGAAAAAGAGGCCAAGCACGTCGAGGGATTCGCCAAGGAATGCGCCGTAGTCACTCACCACCGCCTCGAGGAGAAGGACGGCAAACTTGTTCCGGCCGGAGAACTCAACGAGCCGCTCATTGTTCGTCCCACCTCGGAGACGATTATCGGAGCGGCCTACGCGCGCTGGGTGCAGAGCTACCGCGATCTTCCCCTCCTCATCAACCAGTGGGCCAATGTGGTCCGATGGGAAATGCGCCCGCGCTTGTTCCTTCGCACCGCCGAGTTCCTCTGGCAGGAAGGCCACACCGCGCACGAGACGATGGACGAGGCGGTCGCCGAGACGGACAAGATGCTCGGTGTCTACGAGAAATTCGCCCGCGAGCACCTGGCTCTGCCGGTTTTTACCGGCGAAAAGTCGGAGAGCGAGCGCTTCCCCGGCGCGGTGAGCACGCTCTGCATCGAGGCCATGGTGCAGGACCGCAAAGCGATCCAAGCAGGCACTTCGCATTTTCTCGGCCAGAACTTCTCCCGCGCGGCCGGAATCGAGTTCGCCGCGCGCGACGGCAGCCAGCAGTTCGCCTGGACGACGAGTTGGGGCGTGAGCACGCGCCTCATCGGCACGCTCATCATGGCGCACTCGGACGACGACGGGCTCGTCCTCCCGCCGCGCGTCGCGCCTTCGCAAATCGTCATTCTTCCGGTCTTGGCCAAGGAGGAGTCCCGTGCCGCGGTGCTCGAGGCGGCGGAAAGTCTCGCTGCGCAGCTGCGTGCGCAGACTGCCTTCGGCGAACCGATCCGCGTGGAGATCGACCGCCGCGATGCCGGCGGCGGGGTCAAAAATTGGGAGTGGATCAAAAAAGGCGTCCCGCTGCGCGTGGAAATCGGTCCGCGCGACATCGAAAAGGGCAGCGTGGCGGTCAGCCGCCGCGATCGCGGTCCGAAGGAAAAAGAATTTCCGTCCGTCGGTGAATTTGTCTCCGGTGCCGGGCAACTCCTCGAATCGATCCAAACCGGTCTGCTCGAGCGGGCGACCAAGTTCTGCGACGAACACACCCGCAAAATCGATTCGGCGGAGGAATTCCGCGCCTTCTTCACCGCGAAAAATGCGAGTCAGCCCGAAATCCACGGAGGCTTCGCCCTCTCGCATTGGGACGGAACGCGCGAGACGGAAGAAAAAATCAAAGACGAACTCAAAGTCACCATCCGTTGCATCCCGCGCGACGGCGATGCGGAGCCTGGCATCTGTCCTTTCAGCGGCCGACCGAGCGCGCGACGGGTGGTGTTCGCCAAGTCTTACTGATGCGCCGTTTTGTCTGCGCCGCACTTCTGCTCTTGGCGGCGGAGCGTCCGGCGCACGCGCAATGGCCGTGGCAATTGCTCGGATTGCTCAAGCCTGATGGACGCATCGATCCGTCGCTGCTGACCGAATGTTCCGGACTCGTGCAGAGTTTGCGCTACGCGGGTATTTTCTGGGCGCTGGGCGATTCCGGTAGTGGGGCGGTCATCGTGCCGATCACCGCCGGGGGAGCGCTCGCGCCCGGCTGGGAGCGACCCGTGCGGGTGGAAGGATGGAAAAATTACGATTGGGAGGATCTTGCCCTCGACGGGAAAGGCAATCTCATCATCGCCGATGTCGGCAACAACAGTGGGAAGCGCAAGCAATTGATGCTTCACTTTGTGCGTGAGCCGAAACCCGGAGACACCGCGGTTCGTCCGACGCGGACTTTGCGCGTGCATTATGAGGACCAGAAAGAGCCTTCCCCGGATTTCGACTGCGAGGCGGTGTTCTGTGCGGACGACCGGATTTTTTTCCTGACCAAACGCCGCAGCGACGGGCAGACCGTCCTCTACCGTTTGTCCGGCGATTCCCCGCACCGATCCAGCGCGTTGCGCCGTGTCTCGTCTTTTCCCGTCGGCGGGATGGTGACGGCCGCCGATGTTTCGCCCGATGGCAAGATGGTTGCCGTCCTCACTTACACCTCGGTCTGGGTATTCGATTACGACCGACGCAAAGATGACATTTTCAACGGCAGAGTGCGTCGCATGCCATTTTTCGCCTGGCAGGGCGAGGGACTGGCCTTCGACGGGAACAATGCCCTCGTGGTCGCCAACGAGCAGGGGCAACTCTTCCGCGTGGCGCTGGATGATTTCGAGACGGTCCGGCCTTGACCGCTCCTTGCGGCGGCCTCGCTGCTCAGGCATAAAGTTCCTCTTATGGATTCCCGTTACGAAAAATTGGCCGACGTGTTGGTGAATCATTCCACCGCGCTCAAGGCAGGCGAGAAAGTTCTCATCGAGGTTTCGGACGTGCCGGACGCCATGGTCATCGCCCTGGTCCGCGCGGCCCGCCGGGCCAAGGCCTTGCCCTTTGTCCAGCTGCAGCGCGGGCGCGTTGCGCGCGAAATCGCGATCGGAGCCGTCAAAGAACAAATTGCCGTATCGGCCGAGGTCGAAATGGTGCGGATGAAAAAGATGGATGCTTATATCGCCATCCGCGGCAGCGACAACTCGACCGAGATGAGCGATGTGGCGCCCGAGACGATGAAAATGATCGCATTGACCATGCGTCCGGTGATGAACCACCGCATCAACAAGACCCGCTGGGTGGTCTTGCGCTGGCCGAGTCCGTCGATGGCGCAGCTCGCACAAATGAGCACGGAGGCGTTCGAGGACTACTTTTTCCGGGTGTGCACGGTCGACTACGGCAAAATGCGCAAGGGCATGGAGGCGCTCAAAGCGCTCATGGATTCGACCGACAAAGTGCATATCAAGGGCCCGCAGACCGACCTTCGCTTCAGCATCAAGGGGATCGGATCGGTCATTTGCGAGGGTGACCGCAACATTCCCGACGGAGAAGTTTTCACCGCGCCGGTCAAACGCAGCGTGGAGGGACATGTGCAGTTCAATGTCCCGACCATCTACCACGGAACGGTCTTCGAGGACGTCCGCTTGGAATTCAAAGCCGGCCGCATCACCGCCGCATCGGCCGGTCGCAACACGGGGAAACTCAACTCCATCCTCGATGCCGACGCGGGCGCGCGCTTCATCGGCGAGTTTTCCCTCGGCTTCAACCCGCACATCCTTCATCCCATCCGAGACATCCTTTTCGACGAGAAAATCGCTGGATCTTTCCACTTCACGCCGGGGCAAGCCTACGAAGTCGGCGGCAATGGCAACCGCAGCCAGATCCACTGGGACATGGTCTGCATCCAGCGCGCCGACTACGGCGGCGGCGAGGTGTGGTTCGATGGCAGGCTCGTCCGGAAAGACGGGATTTTCACTCTTCCCGAACTCAGATCGCTCAATCCCGAGCGCGCCAAATAACCGATTACAATTCGTCCAGCGCCTTTCCTTCGTCTCCCGCCAAGCCGTGTTTTGCGACGACCGAAGCGGTCGGCCAATCCTACCGCCATGAATGCCCCGATCTCACGGCTTGCGGGCCGCGGCGATGGTTTTCCGATATGACTCTTGGAGTTGCTGCATCTTGATGTCCACCGAGAGTTCCCGTTCGGCAAATTCCCGGCCGGCCTGTCCGAAACGCCTCGCCAGGCCGGGATCCGCGGCAACGCGCAACATGCGGTCGGCCAATTGCTCCTCGTTGCCGGGCTCGATGAGGAAGCCGTTCTGCCCGTCCCGCAGGATCTCGGGAATGCCCCCGACCTTGGACCCGATGGCCGGTTTTCCGGAGGCGAAAGCTTGGGGGATCACCAGAGTCTGTGCCTCGTGCAGTGAGGGGACGACGAGACAATCGAGCGCGCGCATGATCCGTGGAATATCCCGGCGGAATCCGGTCATGATGACCGGCGGCTGAGGAAAATCCGCGAATCCATCGGCTATCACACGGCGTGCCTCCGTCTCCACTTCACCGCCGGGAGTTCCGCTGCCCACGATAACAAAGCGTGCCGCCGGCTTGGAGCGTAGCACGCGTCGTGCGGCCCCGAGGAATGTGTCGTGTCCTTTCTCCCCGCGCAGCATGGCCACGATGCCGAAAAGGGGTGCGTCGTCCGCAATGGCGAACTCCCGGCGGAACGGTGACCCATCGCCCGGGCTGAACTCCGACGTGTCGACACACTCGCCTATGACATCGATACGTTCCCCCGGCACGCCGAGCGAGTCGCGCATCGTATCCCCGATGAATTGCGCGGCGGCGATCAGACGTCGGCAGCCATGGCGGTAGATGAAGCGGCGTCCGCGCGGCATCTTGCCGGGCAGCGTCATGTGCCGGGAACGCACAACCGGTATGCCTTTGAGGTGGAACCAGAATGCGAACCACGCGTCCTTGGAGCTGCGCGCATGGATCACATCGGGGTTCTCGCTCCGGACCAGCTGGGAGAGCGCGGCCAACCCGGCAAGGTCGACGTTGCTTCTGAAGGGAACAGCGCGCACTTCGACACCCGCAGCGCCGGCGCGGCCGATGATGGCGGCGTCATCCGCGCACGCCAGCATCACGCGGTGGCCGCTCTTTCTCAACCACGAGGCTTCCCGCAGCAAACGATCCTCCTGGCCGCCCCAGTTTGGGCTGCTCTCGAGCATGAGAATCTTCATTTTCTTCTCGCCGTTGTGAATTGCTTGCATCACGCGTCAGGAACCCAAGACGATAGCGCCGAGTCGAAAGCCATGAAGCACAATATCTACTTCGCGGACCTGTCTCCGTTCCGCCCGCTCTTCGCCTCGGGGCTGCCGGTTCTTTGCTATCACAAAGTCGGACGCAAGCCTGCCGGCGCGAAACTGAGCGGCATCTACGTGAGCGCCGGGCTCTTCTCGCGGCAGATGTCCCAGCTCCGCGCAGAAGGTTACCGCTCCGTTTCTGTGGATCGCCTGACTATGGACAAGGCTCCGGCGCGTGAAGTCCTTATCACTTTCGACGACGGCAGCCTGAGTGTCCTGCGCAACGCCATGGAACCGATGGCTGCGGCCGGCTTTCGCGGGATCAATTATTTGGTTTCCGGCCTCCTCGGCGGAGTGAACGAGTGGGACACAGTGCACGGGGAGGTTCCGGATCGGTTGATGGACGAAGCACAGGTGCGCGAGTGGATGTCTGCCGGTCACGAGATCGGCGCGCATACCAAGACGCACCCTAAACTTTCGCGGATTCCGCCCGCGCAAGCGCGCGAGGAAATTTCGGGAAGCAAGAAAAGTCTCGAGGACCGGTTCGGCGTTTTGATCCGGCATTTTTGCTATCCGTATGGCGACTACTCCCCGCAGGTCCGTGACATGGTGGAAGAGGCCGGATTCGAGACGGCGGTCACGGTCGATCCCGGTGTGTGGCGCGGCGACACGGACCGGTTTCTTGTGCCCCGCATCGGCGCGCGCGCCCACAGCCTCAATTTTCGCAACGTCTTCAAGCGTCTGCTCGGCCGGCCGTTGGTCGATGCCAGCCCTCTTCTGGGCTAGGTGTCTTTTGCTTTCTCCGCCTCGAAAACGCTACGCCAGTGCGCAAGTCGCTCGGCGATGCGCTTTTCTTCCCCCCGGTCGGACGGCTCGTAAAAAACCCGGCCTTCCGGCAGGTAAGCCTGCGGAACGAAGGCATCGGGAAAGTCGTGCGAATATTTGTAGCCCTTGCCGTGACCCATACGTTCCGCGCCCTTGTAGTGCTTATCCCGCAGGTGCTCGGGAACAGCGAGGGTCCGACCGTTCTGCAGTTCTTTCTGCGCGGCGAGCAGGGCGGCGTAGGCTGTGTTGCTTTTCGGGGCGGTGGCCAGATAAACCGCCGCATGGGCGAGGGGAATCTGCGCTTCGGGCAACCCGACAAATTCGCAGGCCTGCTGCGCCGCGACCGCGACAAGCAGCCCGCGCGAATCGGCCAACCCGATATCCTCGCTTGCCGCGATGACCAGGCGCCGCGCGATGAATCGGATGTCTTCCCCCGCATGCAGCATTTTCGCCAGCCAGTAAAGCGCTGCATCGGGGTCGCTGCCGCGGATGCTTTTGATGAAGGCGCTGATAGTGTCGTAATGGGCGTCGTCGTGCGCGTCGTAGACCACTGCCTTTCGCTGGATGCAGTCCTCGATGATGGCCCGTGTGAGCACGATCGATCTGTCGTTTTCCGGCGGGGTGGTCAGCGAGGCAAGTTCCAGTGCGTTGAGACACCGCCGCGCGTCGCCGTCGCAGACGTGCGCCAGATGTTCGGCCGCCTCTTCCTCCATGCGTATGCGCGTGGCCCCCAGCCCGCGTTCTTCGTCGGCCAAAGCGCGGTCCATGAGGACGCGCAAGTCCGCGGCGGATAGCGGGCGCAATTCGAACACCATGGACCGCGAAACGAGCGGGCTGTTGACGTAGAAGAACGGATTCATCGTCGTCGCCCCGATCAGCCGCACGGTGCCGCGCTCTACGTCCGGCAGCAGCACGTCCTGCTGCGCTTTGTTGAAGCGGTGGATTTCATCGATGAAGAGGATGGTGCGCGTGCCGTCGCGGGCCAGGCGCGTGGCGGCCGCCGCCATGGTCTTGCGGAGATCAGCCACATTGCTCTCCACCCCGCTGAGGCGCTCGAAGCGCGCCCGGGTCAGGCGGGCGATCACTCCGGCGAGGCTCGTTTTGCCCGTGCCGGGCGGCCCGTAAAGGACGATGGAAGAGAAGCGATCGCCCTCGATGGCGCGGCGCAAAAGTTTTCCGGGTCCGAGGATGTGTTCCTGGCCGGCGTATTCGTCCAAATTGCGCGGCCGCATCCGCTCGGCCAACGGGGCATGGGCCACCGCCGTCTCTGGTGCCGGCTCATTTCCGAAAAGATCGTCCATCCTTTTCCGAATTTAGCTTGGACGCCCCGCGGCGCGAGGCGGATATTGTCCGTTCATGGCAAAAACCGATTTGGCATCACAAGTCGAGGAGATGGGCCGGCGCGCGCGCCTCGCCGCCCGTGCCTTGGCGCTTTGCTCGACCGACGCCAAGAATGCAGCCTTGCAGGCCATGGCCGACGCCATCGAGGCCGCGGAAAGCAAAATCGTTGCGGCCAATGCCGAAGACCTCGCCGCGGCCCCGGATTACGGGCTCAACGCCGCGGCCATCGACCGCCTTCGCCTTACACCCGAGCGGATCCTCGCCATGGCCAAGGGTGTGAGGGAGGTCGCATTGCTCCCCGATCCGGTCGGGGAAGTCATTCGTGCGTGGAGTCGCCCGAACGGACTCAAAATCACCAAGCTTCGCGTGCCCATCGGTGTGGTCGGCATCATTTATGAATCCCGCCCCAACGTGACCGCGGATGCCGCCGTCCTGTGCCTCAAGTCGGGCAATGCCTGCATCCTCCGCGGGGGAAAAGAATCAATCCATTCGAACCTCGCCATCGCCAAAGCGCTTTCCGCCGGGGCGGAGAACGCGGGACTATCGCCGGATGTCATCCAGTTGGTGCCTTTCACCGACCGCGAAGGGGTCAGGCTTCTCGCGCAGATGGATCGCTATCTCGATGTGATCGTTCCGCGCGGGGGCCATGCGCTGATCGAAGCCGTGGTGCAACATGCGCGCATGCCGGTCATCAAGCACTATCATGGCGTGTGCCATGTCTTCGTCGATCGATCGGCCGATCTCGGGATGGCCGAGAACATCGTCATCAACGCGAAATGCCAGCGGCCCGGTGTCTGCAACGCCATGGAGACGCTGCTCGTCCACCGCGACATCGCGGAAAAATTTCTCCCCATGGTCGCTGTCTCGCTGGCCGACAAAGGTGTGGAGTTGCGCGGCGACCATCGCACCTGCGAAGTCCTTGGCAGTGCCGCCAAGCCGGCCATGGAGGAAGATTGGACGGCCGAATATCTCGATCTGATCCTCAGCATCCGCGTGGTCGATTCGCTGGAGGAAGCTGTCGAGCACATCGAGAATTACGGCTCGCACCATACGGACAGCATCGTCGCGGCCGACGAGGCTTCGGCGCGCAAATTTCTCGCCGCGGTCGATTCCGCCACGGTCCTCTGGAATGCCTCGACGCGTTTCAGCGACGGCGGGGAGTTTGGCTTCGGTGCCGAAATCGGTATCAGCACGGACAAACTTCACGCCCGCGGGCCGATGGGCCTCGAGGAATTGACCACCTACAAATACCTCGTCGAGGGAACAGGACAGGTGCGCGGCTGATAAATGGGCAAAACGATGCAAGTTTTCTACGAGGGTCGCGTGCAGGGGGTCGGCTTCCGCTACACGGCGCGCCGCGTGGCATCCGGCTTCGACGTTGCCGGTTACGTGCGCAATCTCCCCGATGGGCGGGTCGAATTGGTCGCGTCGGGAGAACCGGACGAAGTGGACGAATTTCTCGCGGCCATGCGCGACAGTGAACTGGCTGGGCACATCGACAACGAACTGACCGCCGACATCGCCGCTCCCGCCGGCTTGCGCGGTTTCGAAATACGGACATGAGTGCTGCACCGGTCGAGATCGAGCGCCTGACGAAAGTTTTTCCCGTGCCTCTGCGGCGGGAACGCATCGTGGCCGTGCGCGATCTTTCGCTCCGCGTGGAAAAGGGGGAGGTCTACGGGCTGCTCGGACCGAACGGCTCGGGCAAAAGCACGACGCTCAAAATTTTGCTCGGGCTCGTTACGGCGACCAGCGGGACAACGCGAGTCTTCGGGGAAGAAAGCCGCTCCGTGCGCAGCCGGAAGGACGTGGGCTTTCTCCCTGAGAACCCCTATTTTTACAAATTCCTCACCGGTGCGGAGACGGTGCGCTTCTTCGGAAAGTTGAGCGGCATGTCCGGTGACGCGCTCGAGGCTCGGACCGCAGAACTCCTTGAGCTCGTCGGTCTGACCGATGCCGCCATGCGTCGCGTCGGGTCGTATTCGAAGGGCATGCTCCAGCGCATCGGGCTGGCCCAGGCTCTCGTGCAGGATCCCGGCCTGCTCGTCCTCGACGAGCCGACCGCCGGAGTCGACCCGGTCGGATCGCGGGAGATCCGCGATCTCATCATGGAGCTCAAAGCACGGGGCAAAACTGTGCTGCTTTGCTCGCACCTGCTCTCGCAAGTCCAGGAGGTTTGCGACCGCGTCGGAATTCTCGCTCGCGGGGCACTGGTGCGCGAGGGCCGCGTCGAGGACCTTCTCGCCGTGAGCGACCGCAACGAAATGGTGATCGAAAACGCCACACCCGAGCAATTAGCCGAACTCGGGCGGGCCGCGCAACGCCTTGGCGTCCGCGTCGTTTCCTCGGGCCGCGCGCAAACCACGCTGGAAAATCTTTTTCTCGACGCCATCGAGCCCGGTCAGTCTCCCGATGCCGGGTCGGGGAGGAACTCCCGGTGAGCGTCATCATTCTCAAGCCCGACGAGATCGGTGACTTCGTCATTGCCACGGGAGCGATTCGACTGCTCGCGCAACGGCATGGCGAGGAGGAGACCACGCTCGTGGTCAAAAGCGAAATCGCCCCTCTGGCCCGCCGCGAATTTCCGCGTGCGACCATCATCGAGTTGCCTTGGCAAGCCCGGCGCAAGGGACACAACCAGACCGCGGCCAATATCCGCCACTGCTTTCCCGCGTGGCGAAGACTGCTCTCGCTGCGTGTGGACCAGTCGATCTGTCTGCGCAGCCAGCGCAATTATTTGCAGACGCTGTTTTTCGCCGCCCCCGGCGCGCGGCAAAGGTTTGCTCCCGAAAATGTCCTTTTGCTCAACGGGCGTTGGCGGCGGCGCGCCGCGGAGAAGTTGCTCCTGGTTCTCGCTCGCCCGCAGATTCTGCCTTACCCGGAACTTCCCGGCGACCCGACCTCCGAACTCGCCTCGAATCGCGCGGTGGTTTCCGCCGCCCTCGGACGTGAAGTGGAAGCGGTTGAAATCATGCCCTCGCTGCAATCGGTATCATGGCGAGGGGGCGGCGGATGGCTGCTCTGCCCGTTCAGTTCGCGTCTGGGCAAAGATTTTTCCGTGGTGAACTGGGCTTCCACCCTGCGCGCCGCAGTGCCCGCCCATTCTCCCCGTGTGATCCGGGTGGCCGGCGGGCCCAGTCAATCGGCGCGACTCGAGCAATTCGCGACGTCATTGGTCGCGGAGGGGATCGGTTGTCCTGTCGAGGTCGAGCCGCCAAGTCCGCTGGAGAATTTTCCGGATAAAGTCGCGGTGGCCGATTTGGTTCTGACTGTCGATACGGCCGCGGCACATTTTGCCTGCGCCTGCCGCGCGCCCGCTGTCATCGTCGCTTCCGGTTTGCACGAAGGAGTCTACGGTCCCTACAGCCCGGACGGTAGGCAGAGATGGTTGTTTGGCGATTGGGCGGCTCGCGGCCGCGAGGGTTGGCAGGAAACCGTGCCTCCGGACGCCGTCGCCGCGGAGATCAGCCGCGCGCTGCAGCTTTGACGATTTTGGCGAAACTGCGCGGCTCGAGACTGGCGCCGCCGACCAAGGCCCCGTCGATGTCGGGCTGATGCAGGAGTTCTTTGGCGTTGTCGGGTTTCACGCTGCCGCCGTATTGGATGCGCACCTTAGCGGCGGTGGTTGCGTCGAACATCTCTGCCAATGTCTTGCGAATGAAAGCGTGCGCCTCCTGCGCCTGCTCGGGCGTCGCGGTGCGGCCGGTGCCGATGGCCCAGACGGGCTCGTAGGCGATGACGGTGTCGAGCATCTGGTCGGCGTCGAGTCCAGCGAGGGAACCCTTCAACTGGCGCGCGAGCACCTCGTGGTGTTTGTTCGCATCGCGTTCCGCCAGCGTCTCGCCGACGCAAAGAATGGGACGAAGGCTGGCCGTGAGCGCCGTTTTGACCTTCTTGTTGATGAGTTCGTCGGTCTCCCCGAAAATGGTGCGGCGTTCGCTGTGCCCGAGTACCACGTAACGGGTGAAAAATTCGCGGAGCATTCCCGCGCTGACCTCGCCGGTGAAGGCACCCGAGGTCTCGTGCCACATGTTCTGGGCACCAAGAACGACACCCGGCATTTCACCGAGAATTTCCGAGAGCTTGGGCAGTGCGGTGAACGGCGGGACGATGACCACCTCGACGCCGTCGAAGTTTTTCAGCTCCAACTCGAGATCTTCCATGAACGATGCGGCCTCGCTGGACGTCATGTTCATTTTCCAGTTGGCGGCGATGATTTTTTTGCGGATGGCCATCGGTTGAATCGGATAATTTAACGGACTGTCGCAGTGGCTGACAAGCTCTGCTTGAGCCGGGCCGTTCAAAGAAGCGGTTCGACCGCACGAATGGCCGGCCAAAAGAGGGGGTGGCGACCCACGCGTGCCAATTCCGCGAGCAGGATGTCGGAAATCTTTTCGCGGCTCGCGGGAAGCATTTGCGAAACCGGAGCACCATTCGCCGGTTTGTATTCAACGAAATAGAACTCGCCGTCGTCCGCGCGTTTGGCCGAAGCCTCCGCGCCGGGGAAAAGGAATTCCGCCGAGGCCACCGCGGCGGACAAATCCGCTTCCTCGCGCAGCACGAATTCCGCCTCGCCGCCGTCGCGCCGGCGGAAAAAATACCTCTGCCCGTCATGTTCGAGATGCCAACCGAGCCGGCTGGCGATCCAGCCGAGCAGTTGCAGGGCGGTCAGGCGGTGACCGGTGAGATAGCTGATCTCGACTTTTTCGAGGCGTGGGAGTTTGGCGCGGGCCGCGGGAGTGTCGAAGATTTGGGCAATGGCGTAACGCAGGTGGAAGAGGCGCGTCCAATTGAGGTCGCACACCGCGCAACGTCCGGCTCCGAGAACTTCGATGTCTCGCAGGATGGCGAACTGCGGCGCGGGGCGCGGCCACGACTGACTGTCGACGATGAGGCGGTCGACCCGCGTCCAAAGGCGGGCATCCGGTTCGGGATGCAGCTCGCCCTGCCACCAAAAACAAAGCGGCAGGTCGGAGTCGAGGTGCGAAAAAACGATGTTGGGCAAACGCTCCGCGGCGGGGCCCTCCAGCCGGAAGGTGATCTGCTCGGAGCAGATTTCTTTCGGTCCGCCGGATTCGCGGCGGTGGCAGTGCGCGGTGATCCACGCTTCGACATCCGTTTTCTCGGCTCGCGGATCAGCCTGCACGAGGAGCGCGCGGAATGCGTGGTCGGCCGCGATCTCGGCGAGTAGCGGGGTGTTCGCCGCGATGGCGTCCGGCGATTCGCTGTAAACGACGAGGTTGACCAGCGAGGCGCGGACTTTGCCCGCGTCCGAAGTGCTCCAGAGCTCGCCGAGCTTGCGGTCGATTTCCCCGACTCCGACGGGCAGACCGGGCGAGAAGCTTTGCACAGACTGCGTCACAGCCGCCGCCAGGTCGCGCCGTCCTGCGCGAGAAGTTCATCCGCCTCGCGCGGGCCCCACGTCCCCGCGGGATAAAAGTCGAGCCGCGGCGCTTCGCCGTCCTGCCAGGCCGTGCGGATGCCGTCGATAAAGCTCCACGCATGTTCCACCTCGTCGCGTCGCGCAAAAAGCGTGGCGTCGCCGCTCATCGCGTCGAGCAGGAGCCGCTCGTAGGCTTCCGGCGTGGCTTTGCCGAAGGACGTGCCGTAGTGGAAGTCCATCTTCACCGGCTCGATCTGCAAGAGCGCGCCGGGCATTTTCGCCGCCATGCGGAAAGAAATTCCCTCGTCGGGTTGGATGCGGATGACGAGCGCGTTGGCGTCCTGCAATTGGCTTTCGCGGTTGAACAGGACGGGCGGGGTCGGACGGAATTGGATGGCGATTTCCGTGCCCGACTTGGGCAGGCGTTTGCCCACGCGGACAAAAAACGGCACGCCGGCCCAGCGCCAGTTGTCGATGTGCAGACGCAGGGCGACGTAGGTCTCGGTCTTCGAATCGGGGGCGACGCCCGGTTCCTCGCGGTAGCCCGGCACCTCGCCTCCGTTGATGAATCCCGCGGTGTATTGCGCCCGCACCACGTTTTCGGCGACGGACTTGCCGGTCAAGGGACGCAGGGCGCGGAGGACTTTCACTTTTTCGTCGCGCACCGCATCGGCGCTCAAGTCGGTGGGCGGCTCCATGGCGGTGAGGCAGAGCAACTGCAGCAGGTGGTTCTGCACCATGTCGCGCAGCGCGCCCGATTGCTCGTAGTAGCCCGCGCGGGTCTCCACCCCGAGCGGTTCGCTCGCCGTGATCTGCACGTTTTCCACGTAGCGGTGGTTCCAGAGTGCCTCGAACACGGTGTTGGCGAAGCGCAGCACCATGAGGTTCTGCGCGGTTTCCTTGCCCAGGTAGTGGTCGATGCGGAATGTTTCGTCCTCGGGGAAGGCCGCCGCGACGGCTTCGTTGAGGCGGTGCGCGCTCGGCAGATCGGTGCCGAACGGTTTCTCCACGATGAGGCGCGCCCAGGTTCCGGGTTTGGCATGACTGAGGCCGCTACTGCGCAGATTTTCCAAGATGACGTCGAACTCGGTCGGCGACGAAGCGAGGTAGAAAAGGCGGTTGCCGCGCGTGCCGAGGCGCGCTTCGAGCGATTCCAACTCCTTGCCGAGCGAAGCGTATCCCGCGGGATCGTCGAAACTGCTGCGGTGGTAAAAAATGTTCGCGGCAAAGCGGCTCCAAAGCTCGTCGTTGACCGGACGTCGCGAATATTTTCGCGCGGCCTCGCCGAGTTCTTCGCGGAATCCCTCGCTTGTTTTGTCGCGGCGCGCAAAGCACACGACGGCCAAGCCGGATGGAAGATTCCCGTCCGCCGCGAGATTGTAGAGCGCGGGGATGAGTTTGCGGCGCGTCAGGTCGCCCGTCGCCCCGAAGATGACCAGCGCACAGGGCTCGGCCACGGCGCGGTTGACCAGACCGTCGCGGAAAGGGTTTTCGTTTTCTTTTTCCATGGGTGGGCGTCAGGCCGCCGCGCGCTCGAGGGAGCGCGCCAGAGTGATGGCCGGTCCCGAGCGGTTCAAGATGTAGAGGTGGATTCCGGGCGCGCCGCTGCGCAAAAGTTCTTTCATCTGGTGGTAAGCCCATGTGACGCCGACCGCTTCGGCGGCACGCGGTTCGTCTTCGACGACCTGCAATTGCTCGACCAGCGCGCGCGGCAGCGACGATCCGCACATCGGACCGAAACGTTGCACCTGGGCCAGCGACAACGCCGGGAGCAGGCCCGGTAATACCGGCAGGTCGATGCCAAGCTCGTGGCACTGACCGAGAAAACGGAAGTAGTGTTCATTGTCGAAGAACAACTGCGTCGTGAGGAAAGACGCGCCGGCCTCGGCTTTGATTTTGAGGTGCGCCAGGTCGTCATCCATCGAGGCGGCCTCGGGGTGTTTTTCCGGATAGGCCCCCGCACCGAGGCACATGTCGGGAAAATTTTCGCGGATCAAGGCGATCAGGTCGCTCGCGTAGCGCAAACCGTCCGGACTCGGCACGAACTCCGTCTGTCCTTTGGGCGGATCGCCGCGCAGGGCCATGATGTTGCGGATGCCATCCGCGTGATAGCCGGCGACGATATCAAGCAACTCGCCGCGGGTTGATCCCACGCAGGTCAGGTGCGGCATGACGAGCCACCCGAATTCCTCGCGGAGAATCTTGGCGTATTTGAAGGTGCGCTCGCGCGTGGTTCCGCCGGCCCCGTAAGTGATCGAGACGAAATCCGGCCGGTAGGGCCTGATCGCCTCCGCGCTGCGCAAAAGTTGCTGGCCGCCTTCCTCGTTTTTGGGCGGAAAAAATTCCACGGACAGCTTGGGCGGTCCGCTGGCCAGTAGTTCGGTGATGGGCCGGTCGATGGCAGGCATAGGGCAAAGAGCGCGCATGGTGCACTCGGATGGCATGCGGCCCCAAGGAAAATTGCGTTGCCAAGGAGGTGAGGGGACAAGGATGCTCTATCCATGGATCGCCCTTCGACCTCGGATTTATCCGCCTTGCCCGGCGCCGGCGTGTTTGTTCTCTGCGCCGCGTTGTTGTTCGCCGGCTACGTCGCGGCGACGCTGCGTCCCCTCGGCGCACAAGCGGTCGCTGCGGAGGGTGCTCCGGCCGAGTCTTGATGAGTCATCCGGTTGAAACCAATGACCTTCGCCGCTCCTTCGGCGAGCGGCGGGCTCTCGATGGCGTCACTTTTTCGGTGGGCGAAGGCGAAATCTTCGGGTTGCTCGGCCCCAACGGAGGAGGCAAGACCACGCTTTTTCGCATTTTGTGCACCCTGCTCGCGCCGAGCGGGGGAAACGCCCGGGTCTGCGGGCACGACACCGTGTCCGAACCCGCCGCCGTGCGCTCCGCCATCGGGGTTGTCTTCCAATCGCCGAGTCTGGACCCGCAACTCACCGTGGCCGAGAATCTCCGCTACGGTGGCAACCTCTACGGATTGCGCGGCGCGGAACTTGAAAGCCGCTGGCGGGAAATGGCCGAGGCTCTGCGGGTCGTTGACCGCGCGGACGATTTGGTCAAGAGCCTCTCCGGCGGACTGCAACGCCGCGTGGAAATCGCCAAAAGCCTTCTCCCGCGTCCGCGCGTTCTTTTGCTCGACGAGCCTTCGACCGGCCTTGATCCCGTCGCGCGGGTCGACCTTTGGGCCATTCTCGAGCAGCTGCGCGGGCGCTTCGGTATCACCACCGTGCTGACCACGCATCTCATGGATGAAGCGGAGCGCTGCGGTCGTGTCGCCATCCTGCATCGCGGCAAGCTTCTCGCCTGCGACACGCCCGATGCATTGCGCGCCACCATCGGCGCCGATGTTCTCACGCTCGTCTGCCGTCGTCCCGACATGGTGGCGGAACAGCTGCAGGCCAAGTTCGGCTGGACCGCTGTGGTGCGCGACGATGCCGTGCGTCTCGAAATTCCCAAAGCCCACGCCGAAGTGGCGCGCATCGTCGAGGCCTTCCCCGGCGAAATCCTCTCGGTCACGGCCGGACGCCCCACGCTCGAGGATGTTTTCGTGCGCATGACCGGGGAGCGCCTTGGAGGTCCTTTCTTCGAGCCGGAAAAGAAGAAAAAGAAATGAGCCATCCGCGCACACATCTCTGGCTTCCCGCCGTCGCGCTCTGGCGCCGCGAGATTGTCCGTTTTCTCCGCCAGAAAAACCGCGTGATCGGCGCATTGGCCACACCGCTCGTTTTCTGGTTGCTCATCGGCTCCGGGGTCGGTCCGGGATTCCGCCTTCCCGGCCTGCCCGCCGACATGACCTACCTCGCCTACTTTTTCCCGGGCACCGTCGTGCTGATCCTGCTTTTCACCGCGATCTTCTCGACAATTTCCATCATCGAGGACCGGCGCGAAGGATTTTTGCAGGGCGTGCTCGTCGCTCCCGTCGCGCCCGAGGCCATCGTGCTCGGCAAATTCCTCGGAGGAATGACCCTCGCCGCGGGGCAGGCGCTGCTCTTTTGTCTGGCCGCGCCACTGGCCGGGTTGCCTTTCGACGCGCTGGTCATTGCGCGTCTCGTCCCGGCGCTGCTTGTCGTCGGTTTCGCCTTGGTCGGTCTCGGATTTCTCATTGCGTGGCCTTTGGATTCCACGCAGGGATTCCACGCCATCATGAATGTTTTTCTCATGCCGCTCTGGATGCTCTCCGGTGCGCTCTTTCCCGCCGCGGCGGATTCATGGGTGCGCTACGCGGTGGCGCTGAATCCCGTCGCTTACGGGACAGCGGCCGTCCGCCGCGCCTTTTATGGCGATGCTGTGCCGCTCGGGATGGTCCCGTCCTACGGCACGGCCATGCTTGTTTCCGTGGTCTTCGCGGTCGCCATGTTCTTTCTTGCTGTCTGGCTCGTGCGCCGCAAAAGGTCGCTCGCCTGATCGCATGCACCCGGCGACCAAAGCCACCGTCGCGCAGATCGCGCTCGCGCTGTTCATCGTCGTCGCGCTCGTCTGGCTTGCGCAGTCGGCGCCATTCCTTGGCGCCGTCGAGGAAACGGAAAACGTCGTCCGCCGCTGGGGTGCGCTCAGCATCGTGGTCTATCCGCTCCTCGTCATGGCGGCCACCGTTCTCTTTTTGCCCGGCGGCGTGCTCAGTCTGGGCGGGGGATTTTTTTTCGGGCTCTGGTGGGGCACGGCGCTTGTTCTTCTCGGCAATCTGCTCGGCGCGGCGGTCGCATTCTGGGTCGGACAACGTCTCGGTCGCCGCTTTGTCCGCGAAAAAATCCTCTGCGACGACCGCTGGGCGGCGCTCGACCGCGCCATCGCGCGCCGCGGTCCGCGCATCATTTTTTTCAGCCAGCTGAACCCGCTTTTTCCGACCAGCCTCTTCAACTACCTCTACGGCATCACCAAAGTGGGATTCTGGGAGTGCATGAAATGGGTGGCGCTTGGTCGGTTGCCCGGCATTTTTCTTTATTGCTACTTCGGCACGCTCGGCCAGCTGGGCATCCGCATTCTGCGGGGCGAATCGGTTCCCGGCCCGATGGACTACATTCTCTGGGGCGGGGGACTCGTCCTGACCATCGTGGTGGCCGCGGTTCTCGGCCAGACGGCGACGAAAGTGATCGAGGAATACCGGCGCCTTGCCCCTGAAGCAGACGAGGGAACTGCCGAGGATTGATCCCGTGGGGTTGTTGCCGCCCGATGCTTCGGCTAGTTTGCGCCGCTTGTCGTCCGCCTGCGTGAAATTCCGTTTATTCCTTTTTCTCTCGTTGTTGCTGCTCTTGCCGGCCCGCGAGGCGGCAGCGTCCAAATGGGAAATCCGCACTCTCGGGGGGCGCGATTACATTCCTATCACGCAGATCGCGGGCTTCTACCAGTTGCGTGTCGTGCCGCGCGGCGACAATGGTGTCTCGCTCGTCTCGGGCACGCGCCGGATGGATTTCAGCCGCGGCTCGCGCGAGGCGCGCATCGACGGCGTCAAACACTGGCTGTCCTTTCCCATCATGTCGTTCGGCGGCAAGCTCTACGTTTCGCGCATGGATTTGTCCAAGACGATCGATCCCGCCATGCGTCCGCAAAAAATCCCGGGCCTCGCGCCGGTTCGCGCGGTGCTGCTCGATCCGGGACACGGCGGACACGACCGCGGCGCGGTGAACCGTTACGGGACGGAGAAGAGCTACAATCTTTCCATCGCGCTCGAAGTTCAGCGTCTGCTCCGCGATGCGGGGTTGCGCACCGAACTGACGCGCAGCACCGACCGTTTCATCCCGCTCGAAGCGCGTCCGGCCATGGCGCGGCGGCTGGGGGAAGGCGCCATCTTCGTTAGTATCCACTGCAACGCGTCATCGCAGTCCGTTTCCGCCGCTACGGGCTACGAGATTTTCACGCTGACCCCGCGCGGTGCACCGAACAGCCACGATTCTTTTCTCACGCGGCGGAGTTTTGCTTCGGAGTCGGGACACCGTTTCGACCATGCGAACCAGGCCCTTGCCGCCTCGATCCACCACGCGATGCTCGGGCGCTTGCCCATGTTCGACCGGGGCATGAAGCGTGCCCGCTTTGCCGTGCTCCGTCGTGCCGTCACGCCCGCCGTCCTCGTCGAATGCGGATTCCTCACCAATCCGCGCGATGCGCAAAAGCTCGACAGCCCGGCTTGGCGCAAGCGCCTGGCCGACTCGATCGCGCGCGGCATCATCGAGTTCAGCAATCTGTCGAGGGCCAAAACCATGCCCAAGTTGCTCGCCCAATACCGTTCGGAGGAAGCCAAGGCGCTGACCGGCACCGAATTTTCCTACCAACCACTCGCAGGCATCGGCGCGGCGGTGCAGACCGGATTTGGGTTCGCCCGGGGTTGGCGATCGCTCCTGCCCGTGCCGTTCGGCGAGGAGCAAGGACCGTTCCGTCTGGAATTCGAGCCGCGCGGGTGGGCGCAGCTTGAGGCTTGGGCCGCCGTGGGCGAAGATGCGCGATCCATGTCCAGCGACGAGCAGGAAACCCTCATGGACCAATCCGCGTGGCCCGACCCGCCACCGGCCTTCGGCGGGTCCAGAGGCTGGCGCGATCTGCTTCCCACGGGAGGACTCGATCGAGGCTTCGAGCTTTTCCCCGGAGTGACCGGTCCGCTCGCCGAGGAATCGGCCGCGGCAACGCGCGGTGCTCCCGATGTGGAGATTCCGGAAATCATGGGAGGAAGGCTATGAGTGTCCGTTGGTCGCCTGACGCGCTGCGCCCGATCGCGCTCGTGCGGCGCGGATTTTCCCCGACCGGCGGCGCGGAAAAATTTCTTGCCCGTTTTGCCGCAGCCGCGGCCAAGACCGGACGTCATCTCGTCCTTGTCACGGACCGTCCGTGGCCCGAGGAAGCGCGGGCCGGCATGTCGCAAACCGTGCTGCGCGGAAAAAGCCCCTGGGGATTCGCCGCGTCCGTTGCGCGCTGGCGGAAAACGTGGGGAGACGGGATTGTGTTCAGCTTCGAGCGTTTGCTCGCCGCCGATTGCTACCGGGCCGGCGATGGTGTCCACGTCGCGTGGATGCGACGTCGGCGCGAATACGATCCGTTCCCGCACGTCATGCTTCGCCGTATCTCGTCCAAGCACCGTGACCTCGTGCGCTTGGAAAAAAGCTGCTTTGCCGCGGAGCACACGAAGGCGGTCGTGGTCAACTCGCGCCTTGTCGGCGAGGAAATCGAACGCATCTACGGGTATCCGCCCGACCGCATTCATCTCGTGCGCAACGGCGTGCCCGAGGATTACATTTCCGGAGTTCCCGGCAAGCGCGAGGCGCGACATTTGCTCGGGTTGTCCGAGAGCGGGTTCATCGCCGCGTTTGCCGGCACGGGCTGGAAGCGCAAGGGCTTGCGCTATGCTGTGGCGGGCTTGGCCGAGGCCGGTATTCCCGGGGCCAAGCTGTGTGTCGCGGGACGCGGGCGGCGCGCTTGCCCGCGAGGCACCGATGTGGTTTTTCTCGGACCCATGCGCGACGTGCGCCCGCTTCTTGCCGCGGCCGATGTTTTCATTTTGCCCACGGTCTACGACCCGTTCAGCAACGCGTGCCTGGAAGCCTTGACGCTGGGACGACCGGTCATCACGAGCGCCGCGAACGGTTGTTCGGAGATTCTGCAGGAGGGTGTGACCGGGTCCGTGGTGCAACGACCCGACGACATCGCCGGTCTGGCTGCCGCGCTCCGGTATTGGGCGCAAGATGGGCGAGCCGCGGCGGCCGAGAACGGTTGCCGTGCGGCGGCGGCCGGTTGTTCGCTGGTGGAAAATGTCCGTCGGACGCTCGAAATTCTCGAAGGCATCGGGCGCGACTGAGTTGCTTCAGCGCGCCTTTTTCTTTTCCTCTTCCGCCATTTCCTGAAGTCGTCGCATTTCGATGGCCTGCAAGCCAACGATCGCCGCCACGGCCGCGATGGTGTCGATATCGTCCGACCGCGAGACATCGGCCGCCGGCTTGGTCAATCCGGTGACAATCTGCCCGTAAGCGCGACCGCCGAGGATACCCACGAGTTTGCCGGCGATGTGCCCGCTGTTCAGGTCGGGAAAAACAAGCACGTTGGCCCGGCCGGCCACCGCCGACTGCACGCCCTTGGCTTTCGCTGCGTCGGCGAGCAACGCGGCATCGAGTTCGAACTCGCCGTCGATCTCCATTTCAAGGTGGCGGCTCTGCGCGTGTTGCCGCGCCAGAGCAACCGCAGCCGACATTTTTTCCGTCGTGCCGGCCTGGGCCGAACTTGTGCGCGTCGAATAACTGAGCATGGCGACGCGCGGCACCTCGCCGGTCAATTGCCGGCAAAGATGTCCCGCCTGAAGGGCGATGGCCGCGAGTTGCTCCACGTCGGGCGAGGGGATTACGCCGCAATCGGCCATGACCCACACGCCCTTGTGCCCGACATCCTCGCGTCCCGTGTCGGCCACCACGCAGCTGCTCACCAAGTTCTGCGACCCCGAGGGTTTCACCACCCGCAACAAGGGGCGCAACAAAGATGTCGTGGGCGAGTCGATGCCGCCGACCACGCCGTCGGCCCGTCCGTATTGCACCATCATGGATGCGTAGTAATTAGGATTGAGAAGCAGCGACCGCGCATCGGCCAGACCGAAGTTCTTGTAGCGGTCGAGCGTTTCGAGGAAGCGGCAAAAATCCGGCAGGTCGGCCGAAGTCTCGGGGTTGATCACTCCCAAATGGTCGAAGGCGATCCGGTCGCGTCGCGCCAGATCCTCGATGACGGCGCGGCGTCCCAGCAGGATGGGCACACCCAACCCCAGCTCGTAAAAGCGGCGCCCGGCCAAGATCGCCCTGCGGTTCTCACCCTCCGGAAAAACAATGCGCTTGGGGTGGCGCTGCAGCCGGCGGAAAACGGACTCGATGAAGGACATGGCGTAAGCGCAAGCGCCAGACTGGAGGAGTTCCTTCCGGCGCTCAAGCCCGGACCCCCGTCCATCCCGCCTCGCCCGACCGAAAAGGACCTCGCAAAATTTTTGCCAAAAATCTCCCTAAAGGTATTGACGCCGGGGGAGGCCGAGTGGTTTAAAGTGGGTCAAAGTGGTGGAAAATGGCTCCATCACCCTGAAAATGTCCAAATCCGCTCCAAATCCCACGTTGTATGCAGGCGAGTTTCGCCACGCCGTGGACGCCAAGCATCGTGTGACTGTGCCCTCGCGCTGGCGTTCGGGGGACGACAAGGAGGAATTTTTCGCGGTGCCCGATCCGGCGGGGAATTTTTTGATGATCCTGCCGCCGCAC
>Ga0315902_10003647_pt1 | contig 22832 bp, 21 predicted proteins | sample LakEriMetagenome_9_FD_203523 | JGI IMG/M metagenome (GOLD analysis project Ga0315902, IMG submission 203523) | Freshwater fungal communities from buoy surface, Lake Erie, Ohio, United States - Buoy 12 MA117 | ecosystem: Environmental > Aquatic > Freshwater > Lake > Lake biofilm | place: USA... | reverse complement strand
GTTTTTCTTAAATCAATAAAATTTGAATTGATTAGTTATCCAGCAAGTCACCCGAGGTGTTGTTTTCGCCCTGATAAGTAGCATCACCAAATGCTAAAATTGGAAGGAATACTACCCCCAAAAACAATAGACCAATTCCAAAACCTGTGGATTTGCCAAAAACCTTAGCTAGTTCAAGATAAATAATAATCAGTACAATGAAATTAACAATCGGTAGAATTAAAAGAATGATCCACCAAACGGGTTTTTTCACTATTTGGAGAAGCACAACAAGATTGTAAATAGGAATAATCGATGCCCAACCTGGTTGACCCGCCTTAGCGTAGATAGTCCACATTGACGCAACCACAAGAATTACGATTGCCAAATAAATAATTAAAATTGCTGCCATGATAAGTAGTTTTAGTAGTTAATGAAGCAATAGTACATTTTTTTGAGTAACATTGAAAAAGATTGATTTTGTAAAATACTAACAATTTATCAACAGAAAAAGATAAGCGCCGCAAGTTTTATCAATATTTTGCTTCAATGAGATCAATACGTATATCGTTCTTGTGCTTTTTAGTATTTGTATTCTTCTTATTCCCATCCTGTAAAAAAGGTAAAGGAGAATTCACGTTGAAAGGAAAGATCAGTGATCAGACTTTCGGCGGCTACCTTGTCGGTGCAACGATTCGACTGTATCAAGTTCCTGTCGGTTCAACCTTTGAAGAATTAATCAGCAGCGGAACCGTGGCTTCTGATGGATCTTATTCTTTCACCTTTGAACGAGCCAAGATCGAAAAGTACATCTTAAGGATATCGAAATCGAACTACTTTGAACTGGAAGAAACGATCTTTTTCTCTTCACTTTCTCTTGAGAATGAAAACATTCGCAACTACGGGACTACTGCCAAATCGTGGATCAAGATCCGCTTTCAGAATCAAAATCCATTGTCATCGGACGAATTGATCTATTCGAAGCAACAAGGAAAATCAGATTGTGAAGAATGTTGTTCAGAAGGTCAGCAATCATTTTACGGCGCGATCGACACCACATTTTATTGCATCAACGATGCCAACGAGCTCTACTCTTTCTTTTATGGTGTTTCGGGAACTACGGTCTCACAAATCGTTGAGAACGTAACCGTACCATTTGATACGGTGGAGGTTTACATTCCTTACTGATCCTCGTCGAGCCTTTCCCTGAGCAACTGACGCAGTTGCCTGTTGTATGTTTCGATCAAATAACGCAAATAATTGTCAGTGCTTTTCGTGATACACTTCGTGTAATGCTTCAAGCGGTGTTCAATGTGCTCTTGCAAGTGATCAATATACTCCATCGCCTGCTCCAGATCTCGAGTGGCCTCCGCAATCACTTCTGCATGATTCACCATTGAAAGATCGACAGCGACTTTCCCTTTTTTCCCTTCATCCACGGATCTGTAGTAGGCATCAGCAATACTGAATTCATCGAGCTTTGCTGTATTCAATAGTTCACTTAACCACTTCGGAAATTCGTATTCCACCTCAAACTCCAGGTCGTCATTCTCGCTCATTCTCGACTCCAAGAAACGATCTGGAAAACGGAAAGCATCCTGCCAGTTGATGTAATCCTGCCAATATCCGAATCGCCGTACATTGTTTCCCAGATCGATCAGTTTGAAAAGCTCCTTTTTGGGAAGTCTTCTAGAACCTCTACCTATCATCTGATGATACAAGGTCAGCGAACGTGTTGCTCGGTTGAGAATGATGGTTTGTACCGTTGGTTCGTCAAATCCGGTTGTCAGAATGCCTACCGATGTTAAGATGGCATCAGGTGTTGTTTTAAACCAGTACAACACATCTTTTCTGTCTTTATCACTGAATGTTGAATCGAGATGCCGGATCTTATATCCTCTTTTTTTGAAGGTTTCTTCAACCCGTATCGAAGTTTCTATACCCGAATTGAAAATGAGTGTTTTATTCCCCACTGCCACTTCCTCATAAGCGAAAAGCAACTTCTCCTGCATGAAGTAATTTCCGTAAACCACATCTGAACTGTTCACAGTAAAATCTCCATTGGAACCGATCTTCAGTCCGTGCAAGTTAACGTCATATGTGTAGGTTTCCGCATCAGCCAGATACCCACCTTCGATCAGTGAAGAGATGCTCTCGCCAACTAACAACTTGTTGTAATTGTCATTCAGCGGAAGCGCCCTATTGGAACTAAGCGGAGTTGCTGTGAATCCCAAAATATTGCAGCCCTGATAGTACTGAAAGATCTTTCGGAATGAATTGTAATGCGCCTCATCGACGATCACAAGCCCCACTCCTTCAATGAAATTCTCATTGTCATTCAATCGGTTGTTCAATGTCTCAACCATCGCGATAAAGCATTGAAATTCCTGCTGATCAGGAATATTCTTGACATCACTGTTGATCACCTTGTTATTCACTCCGATAGCCAGCAATTGTTTGGATGTCTGAATAGAAAGCTCGATCCTATGGGTCAGAATAAGTACCTTTTGAGCTCTCTCCTCGATAAAACGCTTTGTGATTTCCGAAAATATTACGGTCTTCCCCCCACCCGTCGGTAGCTGATAGAGCAAGTTGAAATCTCGCCCATTTTTGGTGAGCTCATCGAGAATTTGAGTTACTGTCCTATCTTGAAATGGGTACAGCTTTTTGGCTTCATACAGGTCAGTATCGATCATAGTTCCGGGAAACGGGGCCTTAAATTTACGACTCTTAATCCGATTTCCGTCCGAAATTCTAAAATCTTCCCTTCACAGATCGATGAAACTTGTATTCCTTTGATCTGGGTGTTATCAGATCGGTTGTGCGGCAAACCAATTATCAATTACTTTTGTTGTATTCAAAACAATGATCAAACAATTTACGATGAGTCAGACAGAAAAAGTGAAATGCCTTATTATCGGTTCAGGACCGGCGGGATATACGGCAGCGATCTATGCAGCACGCGCAGACATGAAACCGGTGATGTATCAGGGGATGCAACCGGGAGGACAATTAACTACAACGAATGAAGTGGAGAATTTTCCGGGATATCCGGATGGTGTTACCGGCCCTGAAATGATGCTGCAACTTGAAGCGCAAGCCAAGCGATTTGACACAGATGTGCGCTTCGGATTTGTTACCAAGGTTGATTTTTCGGGAGATGTCCACAAATGCTGGATCGAGGATGGTCATGAGATCCATGCCGATACGGTCATCATTGCTACCGGCGCTTCTGCAAAATACCTCGGATTGGAAAGTGAGCAAAAATACCTGCAAATCGGCGGTGGTGTTTCTGCCTGTGCCGTCTGTGATGGATTCTTTTACCGAGGTCAGGAAACCGTTATTGTTGGTGCTGGAGATTCAGCTTGTGAGGAAGCACATTACCTATCAAAACTGTGCACAAAGGTTACCATGCTCGTGAGAAAGGATCAGTTTCGCGCTTCACGGATCATGGCTGAACGCGTAAAAAATACACCTAATATTGAAATCCTGTTCAACACAGAGACGATGGAAGTTTTAGGTGACGGACAGGGTGTGACAGGTGCGCGCGTTAAAAACAGTGTTACAGGAGAAGAAAAAGTAGTTCCTTGTACCGGATTTTTTGTTGCTATCGGCCATCAGCCCAATACCGAGGTTTTTAAGGATTTCATAGACCTTGACGAAACCGGATACATCAAATACGCGCAACCAGGAACATCGAAAACAAATGTACCCGGGGTATTCGTTGCTGGTGACGCCGCCGACAAAACGTATCGACAAGCGATCACAGCTGCCGGAACGGGATGTATGGCTGCGCTGGATGCAGAACGTTATTTGGCCGCTAAAGGACATTGACCAATATTTAAACAACCCAAAATTAAGAAGAAGCTCTAGGGCTTCTTTTTTTTATAAAGTGAGCAGATAAGCGAACAAGGCCATTAATAAGCACAATGGGACCATGATCAAACTTATAAATCCACACACCAGAAAAGCGTAGATCAGTATACCGCCTAAAGACATGGCCTCTATTTCGATTACAAGAATGAAAAGCAATGCGATCCCAATAATTACTGCACTTACTATAAACGATTTCAGAGCCATCCAGAGATATTCCTCTGGAGTTCGGTTCAGGGGCTCAAAAATTGGCACATCTTCTTTGCCCTTTTCAATTCGACCCTTGGAACTATTTTCTATTTCTGAATTGATCAATGTTTCGATAGAACCTTTTTCATCTTGAGAATTAAGCGTCAATGTATTCTTTGAGATTAAAGGTGTTACCGACTCTTTCGTAAAAGCGTCCACATTTTCATCCAGAAGGGGAATAGCTAATTCCTCGTCATGTTGATTCATTTCCAAAGTAAGCTCATCAGCTTGAGTTTCATGCTTGGTCGTAAACTTTTCAACTCGGCTTTTGGAAACAGAGCCCATCCATTCGATATGATAACCTTTTCTGTGGTGACGTTTAGTTACAGTGCAAGCGCAGAATGAGAGTACGATTACACAAAAGCAAAAACATAGTTTTAATTTATCCATGTTCTAAAGTATTTTCTCAAACTCAGGAAGTTTTATCTTCAAGCATTGGCACGAATTTAAAAGTACCGAATTCTTCAGTTTTACAAGTCCCATCAACAGACTTAATGATCTTTTTCATGATCTGCTCCCGCCCTTCACCAACCGGAATCACCATTATCCCACCAGGTTTGAGTTGTTCGAGGAGTGCCTGTGGAATTGAAGGGGCGCCACATGTCACAATTATCTTGTCGAAAGGCGCATTTTGAGGAGAACCGAGGTAACCGTCACCAAATGAAAGTTTAGGTACTTGATTTCTAATGCGAAGCTCATTATCTGCCTCATCGGTCAGCTTTCTGATCTGCTCACGAGTCAGCTCCCGCATGGACATGATCTCATTTTTCCTTTCCTGAAATATTTTTCTTCTGTTTTCTCTAATGTAAATAACCAAATCATGGATCAATGGTTTGGTTTTGAGGTAAAGCTCCTTTTGCCGCTCGATCGAGAAAATCTCGGCACCAAGCGCAAACAGAATGCATGTTTGAAAACCCGAACCGGTGCCGATCTCGAGTACCTTTTCTCCTTTTTTTACCTCGAGCAGATGGGTCTGGAATGCAACAGTGATCGGATGTGAGATGGTTTGTCCGGCGCCTATTTGAAAGGCAATGTTCGAGTAGGCCTGTTGTTCAAATGCTTGATCCAGGAAAAAATGACGTGGAACCTGATCAAATGCATCAAAGACAGGAGACCCAAATGGAATCCTTGGATCTTGTCGGAGATTATCGATCAGAATCCTGCGCATTCCCTGGTGTTTAAACGTGTCAATTAATGGCATTCCACAAAAATAAAAGATGACGACTTAAGATTTGAAACCATTTGCGAACATCAACTTGTTAAATAGTATTCTTCTGCAAATTGACATTTAATACAGGGGTAACATTGGTTTGTGCTTAGGAATCTACATTTGACCAAAAAAAGATGCCATGAAGAAAATTCTTCTTTTTACAGCTTGTGCAATGTTGTTCGCTTGTTCTACGCTCAGGAATTTCGATACCTCCGGTTTTACCACCGATGAATTCACGGTTTATCTGAACAATAAACCAATGGCCATTCTGAAAGGTGTCGAATTTGCATGGGATGACAGAAAGCTTGTAAAAGAAATGACTTTCGAATTGGTGGATGGCGACAATAATGATAAAGTGGTTAATCTGATCGCATTTCTGCACGATCATTACAAAGATTATGAGATCGAAGTGGAGATTCCGATCGAAAAATACCGCGATCTCAACAAATGATCATTTGATAAGCTGAATGAAGAGCTCTGTACCTTGTCTCGGGGGTACAGAATTGTAACACGGATGCATGCTGATCTCCCTAAAAAAGGGTTCAAACGTTTGTCTGTATTCCTCTGCATTTCCTCCGAATGGTGGACCTCCTTCAAATTCTCGGTTAAATAGCAGTCCCACTAGCTTTCCTCCTTCCGCGAGCAGCTCCGCTGCTTTCTCTGCGTAATCATTTCGTAACGAAGGATCGAGCGCGCAAAATAAAGTTTGTTCGATGATCAGATCGTAAATTCCTTCATGTTTAAAAAAGTCTCTTACGAAAAGCTGATCATCCGGAAAAAGTGGATTGTGTTTTTTAAAACGCTCAATTATTTCAGGTGAAAAGTCTAAAAGGTGAACGTTTCTGAACCCCTTAGCAAAGAAGTACTCCCCTTCATATCCGCTACCACAACCAGGAATCAGTATGCGATACTCTTTATTCGTTAGCTGATCACAGTACGCCTCTATAGGAGGAGAAACGGTACCAAGGTCCCATCCTGTATTACCATTCAGGTAACGATCGTTCCAGTAACCTGAGGATAAAAATTCGCTCATAGCAAAAGCCCCGGTAACTTCCAGGGCTGAAATAATTAGATCTTGTTGATCTTTTTGGTACTTACCTTTCCGTCAGGATAAAGTACCTTGAAGAAATAGGTTCCTGCATTCAACTGATCGATAGATACCGTGTTTTGCCCTTCCGCAAGTGCTACAGAATGAACATCCTTTCCCGAAAGGTCAGAAACAATAAGCCGCGCTCCTTCTTTTGTAACAACATTAATTTGTGAAACCGCCGGATTCGGATAGATCACCGCTTCTTCGGCCATTTCATCTATACCCGCCATTGATCTCACATCAAAAACAATTGTTCCCGGTGAAACACCGACAGCAAAATCATGAAGAAGCCCATTGCTGTTGTCATAGATATACACGTTACCATATGAAAAATAGTCCGTTTCAGATGTGTAGAGATACCCGTTCACAGGATCCTGCGCGAGCTCGTAGTAATTCAGGTCGAATCCTGCTAAAGGACCAACATTATTCATAGCAACAACATCGAATTCATTGAGTGTAGTAGCCAAAGACAACTGGTACACTATCTTTCCGTCCCTCAGGGCTGAAGTGCCACATCCGGTGCTGGCTGCAGCTATATTCACTGTAGAGTTCAAGGATCCGTCCAAAGCAACTTTCGAAACAGAGGATCCCGACCAATCCTTGTTGTTCACCGTGTAAATATACCCCTCACTGATCACCATATTGTCTGGATTCTTTCCGTCAGCACCGAGATCGATCTCATTACCATAGGTCATATTGGAAAGATCAAGTTTACCGATTATCCCCTTTTCATTGCCCCATTCATACGCATTATTCACAGCCACATAAACCGTATTCCCGTCAACAACGAGATTTTGTGTTGCCCATTGCGGACCATTCGCCGTTGTGAATGCATTGATCAGTGTAAGGTCGCTGGCGTTGTACACATGCAGATAGGAATCAAAAGTGACGAGGTATTCGCCACGAGTAGCGATGATCTTTCCGTCAGCATAGGCAAGATTGCGCACTCCCGGACAATCTACAGTGGCCAATAACTGATGGGTATTCAAGTCGAACTTGAAGATCTTTGTGTCTGCGGCAACAAAATAAACGTCGCCTACGATAATGGCGTCGGAAGCAAAGCGCATATCTGCAAGCATATTGACTTGCGTGTACGACTGCGTAGTAGGATTGTAAGAACCAATGGTTACGGGCTCAAGTATTTGTGCTGAAGAATAATCGTAATACCCTTCGTTCAGAACGATCACCTGATGTACATAGTTTTGCGCATTTACAAAGGCGCCAATTACCGTAAAAACGGATAGTAAAACACTTTTCATTTTTCTGTTTTTAAAAAGTTAAACAATAAACTAAAAACAAGAAGAATGAAAAAAGAAGGATGCAATGCATTTAATTGCTGCACTGACGAGTCCGACTTTAATCTGAAGTCTTCTCTTTTGTTCGGGGCAAGTATTCTGACTCCTGTCAACTCTCCTCAACCTTCCCATCCAAGCGCTTGGACAGTGGCGTAACAGAGGGATATTCCGACAGTTACAGCTGCAGATACAGTTCCGGACTCACACCGGATTCCTTTTTAATCCACAAAAGTGGCACCTGCGAACGGTGCAAATGTAAGGATTTCCTATAAACTACCGGTCAGTGGAATGATTTTCCTGGGTTGAGCTTCATTATGATCCAATTTCCAGGTGTATTGAACCATCAGCGTTCTTGGCGGCTCGATCTTTAGCGGCCTTAGTGAGTAGCTGCGGTTGAGAATGTTATTTCCAATGAGCGCGATCTTGTGATTTGAATTGAGTTGATAAGAGAAACGTACGTCAAATATCCAATTACCGAAGCGATGTGCCTCAAAATAATCCATATATCGCAGATCCTGAAGAACAGGAATATCTGCCGTGGTTTGCTCGAAATCTTTAATGATCGCATCCATGTTCACGATCTTACTGAAATATTTTGCACTCAATCCCAACCCAATCTTTTTGCGGATCACCAATTCGAAGTCCGATTTCACGTTGTGCAGAAAACGGTATTTTAAGATATTGTTGGATGGATCAAGTGATGTTGAAGTGTAGCTAAATTCTCTCGGTGTACCGTTCGGCCCCGAGTATACCGAATCGGATGCATAAACAAAATCAGGTGTAAGGGTTTTTGGAACGATGTAGTTGTAACCTGTCATAAAGGTGAGTTCCGCTTTCTCACCGATCCTGGATACACCAGTAAATGAAACATCTATACCGAGCACTCGGGACTCACCAGTGTTCAGAAATTTGAATCCTGCGCTGGATCCCATGGTTTCGAGCGATGTTATTGGATTCCAGACACCAAACATGTATTCGATCGTATTTTGGTATTCCTGCCAAAATCCCGCAACATCAAAATAACCCATAAGCTTACCAAACTTGAGGCCTTGTTTTAGACCGACCTCGGCATTCCAGCTGCTTTCCGGTTTAAGGTCAGGATTGGGGAAAACACCAAAATTCCCAACACCGGTTTTGATAAAACGCTCTGTGATCGTTGGGAATCGGTAACCCTGACCATAGGAAGCTCTAAGATAAGTTTCCTGATAGATCTTCAAGCTCGTTCCGGCCCTGAAAATAGGCTTCAGTGCCGTGATAGAATCGTTTAGCGCAAAATACTCCAATCGACCACCTACAGAAATGTTGAGAGTGTTGGCGATCTTGTTTTCAAGTTGAGTGTATGCTGATATATTGAGTAGCTGATTATTCGGCGAACCGGAACCGACATAGATGTTTGCATAGGAATTGGTGAATGTTCCTGTAATCCCTCCAATGAAATCAAGCCCCTTAAGCTGTGGATAGCTTTTTTGGAACATGTAATCACCATAATAGGTTTGGGCTCTGTTGGATTGATTTGCACTCATTTGATTATCAACCGCAAGGATGCGTGTTTTGAAGCTGTGCTTTCCGTCAGTTGATGTAAAGAAATTCAGGAACGGATCGATGTTGAAAATGAACTGATCTTGGAGAAAAATAGCCCCCGGATAGGCTCGGTACAATCCCGATGAATCATTTAGCCATGCCAGCGGCATCGTTGAGTGCGAGAACATGAAGTTGCCGTTTACTCCATAGTTCAGGCCTTTGATCGCCGCAGATCGATATCGTAGGTTGAAGTTCAATCGTCCTCGGTAAGAAATCAGGTCCTTTTCAGTAAAGTTCGTTACCGTGTCAGGAAGCGCATCTGCAACAATAGAATCCTGGATCGGCGGCCCGATGTATCCGTGATCATAGTTGATGTTCCCACCAACAACAAGATCCAGATTTTTAATCATTCTTGTATGCAAAAAATTCGCACCGTGAATCCCCGGATATTTCTCCCACCAGGTCGCATCACCTGTGGAGGGCTCTGAATAAAACCCGGAGTATACATTAACCTTAGTCATAGGTTTTGCTTTCGGATAAGCTGTTCGGATATGCACAGAACCGGAAAGTGCGGAACTGCCGGATAAAACTGAGGCTGCTCCTTTAATCACTTCTACCTGATGAATATTCTCTACGGGAATAAAACCCCATTCGGGACGACCGGCATCTCCGGAGAGCATGGGCATATCATCTACGATCACAGCTACTTTTGAACCCACTCCGAACGTAAAGCCGCTTCCACCTCGTATCTGTGGTTCACCATCCAGAATATTCAAACCGGGGGTCTGGTCCAAAGCCGTCTCGATACTGCGGGTATTTTTATTCTCTATCAATGCAGGCTTGATCACTTCCATCGAAACTGTTTGATCCTCCATTGGTTTATCAAACTTTCCAACTTTCACTTCTACCCCCTCTATTTCCTGCACAAACGAGAACAAAACAATATCCTGAATGACCGTTTGTCCGGAAATTACGTTGACGGAAAGTGTGTCCGTTATCATTCCTGTATACCTGCAAATAAGGGTTGCCTTGCCTACAGGAACTTCAAGGTTGTAGTTGCCAAATTCATCCGTAACAGAACCCGTGGTAATGTCTTTTTTGTAGATCACGGAGGCTCCGGTAAGTGGTTCACCTTTAGAGTCGCGCACTTTTCCGGTGATCTTACCTTGTTGCGCCCAAATAGGAGTCGCAACGAAAATGATTTGTAGGAACAGGAGCATATTTCTCATGCCGACAAATATAAAATAAAACTGCCCCCTTGCGAAAAGGAGGCAGCACTTAAAAAAATCCTCATTGATTATTTCATGATCCTAAGCGAGTGAACCGAAGTTCCATTGTGTATCGAAACCAGAATAATTCCGCTGTGACCACTTAAATCGAAACTGTTTTCTACAGATCCTTCAGCGATCATTTTTCCGCTCATTTCAGAGATAAAGACCTTTGCATTTGAAGGCTGCACACTTTCAATAGAGAGCACATCATTAATGAGAACGCAAGAGAAACTGATTGCATTTTCGTTGATACTCCCCGATCCTGATTGAGTAACATTTACATTTACCGTAGCCTGATCACAGGTTGCAGGCGATCCAGCATCACAGATCTCATAAACGTAGGAGTCAGATCCAATGAATCCTGCATCCGGTGTGTAGGCAATGATACCCGTCGTGGTATTTGCCGAAGCGATACCGTTGCTTGGTTGGGAAACTATACTCAATGTTGACAAATCAACCTGTCCTTCAAGATCGACATCATTGGAAGTCACATCAGTATCTACAGGAGTGTTCATGGTTGTGGTTTCACTGTCATTGTTTGCTACAATCGGATTATTCCCACCTCCTGACGCGTTGATCGTAACGGTTACATCCCCAATATCACAGGTTGTTACCACACCGTTATCACAGATCTCGTAGCTAAAAACATCAGTACCTGTGTAGCCCGAATTCGGCGTGTATGTGATCACGCCTGTGCTTGTATTTACGGAAACTGATCCATTTGAAGGCTGCACTGTGACAGTTATGGAAGGGATATCGATATTGTTCTCAGGATCGGTATCATTACCCGTTACATCTATGTCTACCGGTGTATCTTGAAGTGTCGTGATCGCATCATCTATGGCGGATATATTTCCGTTGTAGATCAGCTCCACATCGTCCACGAGAATCTCATCTGTTGCTGCACCGCCACCCGGAATATAATTGGTAGTGAACGTAACAAGGATATAGGTATTGTCAGTGGCAGGTCCGGTGTAGACCCAAGGGAAACTTACCCTCACCCACTGACCACTCGGCAACGACATGTTCTGACTAATCTCTGCCACCTTATGTGGCGCTGAATTGGGATCTACGTTGTATCCATCCCTGTAGTCGTATGAGTCATGCAGCACGGCACTCACTCTCGGTAAGCTTGCGCCGGAATATCTCGCCCAGAAAACAAGTGAATCGGGCTTTTGCGTCAACGGCTCATTGAAGTTTGCCTCCGAAATTTTGGTGGAGTTGTAGTTGGACGGAGACTGAGCCGAGGAATTTCCCATATTGATCCTTCCGAGGGTCAAATTTCCATTGGCAACAATTCCGAAAGCTGCTGACCTGGAATAGACTCTGGCCGAATAGGAACCGGAGCTACCTGGACGCACATTGGTAGATCGTTGCACCTGCTGAGCAGCTGCCCATGTAAGACCACCTTCCGCAGTCATAAAGCTGTTCCAGTTAGCAGGTTCCTCTGTACTTGAACCTACATTTTCCCATACTTCCATGTTTCCGTTGCCGATCTGTTGGCCAAAAGTTACAAGAGACACACATGCCGAAATTAAGAGTAGCGGTTTTTTCATATCTTATGTTTGCTTGTTTTAGGCAAATATAACAAACCATACACTTTACAGACAAATCACTTTATTGACAATCTATCAGTATATTCAACATATTGAAAACGAAATTTTAAAATCATTCTTTTTTACTAAATATTTCAACTAAATAACTCGGTAAAGTATACAAAGACCGATCTCTTCCAATCTTTTCATTATTTATCCATCTTGTGTGCGTATTGAGAAGAGAACTAGCAAAAAAAAACGGATTCAATTCAGTTCATTTTGTCTTATTTTTGTTTCATGCGTAAAACCGATTTCGATCCCTCAGTTGAGCTTCCGGTTATGGAACGTTTCCACACGATTCAAGGTGAAGGTTTTCATGCAGGACGATCCGCTTTTTTTATACGTCTTGCCGGTTGTGATGTGGGTTGTGTTTGGTGTGACGTGAAAGAGAGCTGGGATCCCACGGAACATCCGCTCGTTTCGGTATCCGAACTTTTAAATGAAGCCAAATTAACAAAAGCCGATTTTGTCGTTGTTACGGGAGGAGAACCTGCATTGTATGACCTTAGTTCGCTCACCGATCGCTTGCATGACAATGGCATTGAGGTGGCTATTGAAACTTCCGGGTGTTATCCGCTATCAGGTGATGTGGACTGGTATTGCTTCTCACCGAAAAAATTCAAAGCGCCCTGCGAAGAGGCCTATGAACGTGCTGATGAGCTTAAAGTAATTATTGCCCATCCATCCGATCTGGAATGGGGACTGACACATGCAGAGAAAGTTAAAAAAGGTTGTAAACTTTACCTCCAACCGGAATGGTCGAAACAGGAACGGTTTTTGCCTGCCATTGTAGATTTTGTTAAAATGCATCCTCAGTGGAAGATCTCACTGCAGACACATAAGTACATGAATATACCGTAGCTATGAAATTTTATCTCCTGTTTTTCGCCGCCTTACTGATCAATGCCTGTTCAATTGGTCAAATGAGATATTCCACAACCAACAAGAAAGCCATCAAGCTTTTTGAGGAAGGCCAGCAAATGCCTGGAAACAGTATCGACAAGTCTACAAACCTTCCGAACTATAAAGGAGGGCTTACACTATTGGATCAGGCAATTGAAAAAGATCCAAATTTCTGGGAAGCACACATGGTAGCAGGCGAATTCTGTGAGATTCTTGGTGATTACCCTACAGCGATTCGGCATTTTGAGTCTGCGATCAGGATCAATCCGAACCATGCCCCCTCCGGATCGACCTATTTTTATCTGGCCAACCTTCAAAATGCTGTGGGCAATTATGAATCCAGCAACAGAAACCTTGAGATATTCGTGCGCAACCGCAATGCAAATCAGCAGTTGGTAAGTCAGGCGCAGGTCCTTTTGGAAAGCAACGATTTTGCCATTGAGTCCTTAAAAAACCCTACCAACTTCAATCCGGTGAACATCGGACCCGGTATCAACACAGCAGACCATGAATATTTTCCGACGATCACAGTAGATGGATTTACCATTCTTTTTACTCGACGCCTAAAAGACGAGAGGGTTTCCGGACCTGTTAAGGAGCAGGAGGATTTTTACATCTCAGAGTTGAACGACAGGGAAATGTGGGGACAGGCAGTTCCGATGCCTACCAATGTGAACACAGTACACAACGAGGGCGCACCAACGATCGCCGCTGATGGACGATCACTGATCTTCGTGGCCTGTGCCGATGCCACCGGTGAAAATTATGGAGAGAACAGAACCGGCAAAGGCAGTTGTGACCTTTTTTACACCAAGAAACTGGGGCAACGCTGGATGGATCCTGTGAACTTGCCGGGTAATGTGAATACTTTCCACTGGGAAACACAGCCCTCACTTTCTTCGGATGGAAAGACGCTTTATTTCGTAAAAGGCATTCGTGGTAAGAACCAAACTGATAATTCAGATATCTATGTCGCAAGAATACAAGCAAACGGTACGTGGGGAACACCCGAGCGTTTACCGGATGTGATCAACACACCTTACATGGAGGAATCGGTACTGATTCATCCGGATGGAAAGACACTCTATTTTGCCTCCCGTGGTCACGTTGGGATGGGCGGTTCTGACCTTTTTGTTTCACGCATGGACGAGAACGGTAACTGGACCAAGCCGGTAAATTTGGGATACCCGATCAATACGCGCTATGATGAAAATTCCCTAATGGTTTCTCCGGATGGAGAGATCGCCTTCTTTGCTTCTGATCGTTCAGGTGGTTTTGGTGGTCTCGATATCTACTATTTCACACTCCCGGAAGAGCTTAGACCAACTAAAACCCTTTATTTTGAAGGTATCGTATATGATGCTTCAACAAAAGCTCCCTTGGCTGGAAAATTTCAGCTGATCGACCTTAAAACAGGTAAAGAGGTGGTTTTGTCCTACGCAGACAAAGTCACCGGTGAATTTCTCGTTTCATTACCTGTTGATCGCGAATATGCACTGAACGTGGAATTTCCCGGCTACTCTTTTTATTCCAAGAATTTCAACATGACCGCACCTGAAAATCAGGAGGCAGTGCACATGGATGTCCCAATGCAACCTCTAACCAGTGATGTCCCGGTTGTCCTCGCAAATGTATTCTTCGACCTCGCAAAAGCAACACTCCGTCCCGAGTCAAATGTAGAATTGAACAAATTGTTAGATTTCCTGCTGAAAAACCCTGCGATCAAGATCGAACTGAGCGGACATACCGATACGAGAGGCGATGATAAGGAAAACCTGGCGCTCTCAACAGATCGGGCGAAAGCTGTATATGATTATCTTGTCAACAAAGGAATAAGAGCTGAACGACTAGCATTCAAGGGCTTTGGTGAGACGAAACCTGTGGTCAGCGATGCAGACATTGCTAAGCTCGCAACAGAGAAAGAAAAGGAAGCGGCTCACCAGTCGAACAGAAGAACCGAATACCGGATCATTAAATAATGTACTTTCTTAAGCTCATACGTCCGGTCAATTTACTGATCATCGTCCTGACAATGCACGGGACCGTTTTCTATCTGGAGAGAACGCGCATTTTTAGTGATTTCGAGTACAATCGATTTCATTTCTGGTTACTGACACTTTCTACGGTGATGATCGCAGCTGCAGGAAACATTATCAATGACTATTTTGACGTTAAGGCCGACCGAATCAATAAACCGGAGAAACTCATTATTACCAAACACATCAAACGAAGATGGGCCATAGTCTCACACTGGGGGTTGAACGGAGTTGCTTTTTTCATTGGCATTTACCTATCCGTCGTATACGAGACTTTTAGTTTTGTCTTCCTTCACCTGATCTCGATCAATTTATTGTGGTTTTACAGCATGTATTTCAAACGTAAAATTCTGATCGGCAACGTTATTATAGCATTTCTCACCTCACTGATTCCATTACTCGCTCTAACATTTATGTACTACTCACCGGGGAAACACAACACCGGAGTTGTTGACATGACCACATTTCAAGGAATTCTGGATCTGGATTTTTATGTTGTTCATCTTGTTGCATTCTTTGCATTCTTTCAAAATCTGGCAAGAGAAATAATTAAAGATAAACAAGACATGGAGGGGGATAAATTAATCTATGTCAAGTCATTACCCATGGTTATCGGCGATGGATTAACACGTTTCATCACAGCCGCAATACTCTTATTGCTTCCTGTATTCATGACCTTGTTGTATATCAATGATTCTCCAGATCAGGCGAAGCCTCACTTTGCTCAACTCTATTTTTTCATGGTGGCATCAGGCATCAACCTCCTCGTTATTGTATTAAGCTTTGTCACAAACAAACTCAAATTACTGGATGGACTCATCAAGTTATCCATGTTATTTGGTATCCTCACACTTTATCAGCTTGCGCTTTTGTAATGAAAAAGATCATCCTGGCTTCGGCTTCTCCTCGACGAAAAGAATTGCTGTCTGCATTGGGTCTTGAGTTTGAAACTTGGATCAAGGAGATCGATGAGAACTGTCCGATAGATATACCGTCTGAGGAGAAAGCAATTTGGGTGGCTTCTCGCAAAGCGGATGCTTGGCGAGCGGAACTTAAAAGCAATGAGATCCTGATCTGCGCAGATACAATCGTCGTACTGAGAGATGAAGTATTGAATAAGCCGCAGTCAAGAGAAGATGCATTCGATATGTTGTTGTCGTTATCGGGTACAACCCATAAAGTGATCACCGGTGTTGTTGTAGAAAGTCATGACAAAGCACTTAAATGCAGCATTGTTACCGAAGTAACATTCCGATCTATATCTGTTGAGGAAATAACGCATTATTTGGACGTGTACAAGCCGTATGATAAGGCAGGTGCCTACGGAATCCAAGAATGGATCGGACATGCATTCGTCAGCGACCTCAGGGGGTCTTACAATAATGTTGTCGGTCTCCCCACTGATCAAATTTATGCTATGCTCAAGCAGCTCAGAGCATTCTAAAACAAAAAAGACCGGAAAAACCGGTCTTCATTATTCTATCGGACTTGCCCCTTATCTCAATTTAAAGGTTACTCTTCTATTCTTGGCCATTTTAAGGTCATCATCATCTCCATCTAGGATTTCTGAACTTGGCTCTTCACTGCCCATTGGCGATGAGATCAGTCTTGATTCTTCGATCCCTTTGTCCATCAAATATGTCATTACGGCGTTCACTCTTTTTGTTGCCATATCAGCGTATTTCTCCTTTTCCTTACCGACTTCATCTTCCTGTGAACAGCTGTGTCCCATGATTTGTAGCTTCATCTGAGGATTCGCCTTCATATTGTCCACGATCATGTTCAAGGCCTCTTCACCTGCAGGTTGTAGATTGGTCTTCCCGAAAGCGAAATAAAGTGCCTGCGCTTCAATCTTCTCCCGCACGGTCATTTTGTCATTCGGCACGAATGTATTCTGATAAATTGTAGAAGAATAGTTGTCTTCCTTTTCAGAAAGCATACAATCACATTCGTCTTCCGTTTTTACTAAAGTGACAGAAACATCATCGATAAAATAATAAGCGGCTATTACCTGATCCACTTTTAGGTCCTTGTCCTTCGATTTTTTGTTTGTTTCATACTTTACTTTATCATTCATTTCAAAATTGCCGATCGTAATGTATTTCTCACCGCCTTGAGCTTCAAAAACCCCACACACTTTGTCCCAGTTGTAGGTTGCATTGAAGATCTTGTTGTTGAAATGCAGCACATTTGCCTTTTCAATGAGTGGTGTCTTCGTCTCAGTGGCGTACTCTTTCTTGGAAATAACTGCCCCAAGGTTATTTGCAGCGTATTTGGATGCTTCGGCCAGCGAAACATGAAATTTCACGCAGTACTTCATGCCTTTTTTGAGGGGGGCATCGAACTTAGCCATAAGGTAGGAACGTGGAACCTTATCTCCAAATGAATAAGCAACGATTCCAGCATAGTTAGTACCTTCCTTTGCTTCCTCTTTCCCGAACATATTCAAAGGTGTATTGATCTCGACGACCTTTCCGGGAACAAAGAGATCTGCTCTGGCACCAGTTGGTGAGGTCCAACCGTTTGCGCTACCTATCGAGGCCGGTTTTTTCACTTTCCCATCTGTTGCTTCAAAGCTGCCATTCGGCACAAGGTTTTCTTGCCCAAACATGGGATTTACCATACTCAAGAACAAAGCCGCAAGTGCACCTGTCTTTAGATTTTTAAAAGCGTAATTCATAGTCTTTTACAGTTTTAATGAACGTTTTCACCTTTTCAGGATCGATGTCGGGATAAACACCGTGTCCCAAATTTACAATATGTCTTTTGCTTGAGAAAGTGTCCAGCATCTTTTTCGTCAACCTTTCAACCTCCGCATGAGCAGCATAGAGCGCACATGGATCCAGATTGCCTTGCAGTGTGCGGGATTCACCTATTTCCTTTCGAACTTCAGGTATATCCATATTCCAGTCCAAACCGACTGTATTGCAATTTAGTTTTGCAATAGCTCCAACCGATGTGATCGCTCCTTTCGAAAAGACCGTAAGTGGCACTTGCTGATCCAGTGCTTCCGCGATCTTCTCAATATATTTCAATCCAAATTCAGCGTACTGCTCTGTCCCGAGTATCCCTGCCCAGGAATCGAACAGCTGAAGCATGTGGGCACCGGCCTCAACCTGCGCTTTCAGGTACTGAATCGTCACGTCTGTGATACGTCCAAGCAACTCATGTGCCAAATCCGGATCAGTGTACAATAATTTGCGAGATTCTGAAAAAGTTTTCGACCCTCTACCCTCAACCATGTAACAGAGAATCGTCCACGGAGCTCCGGCAAAACCGATAAGCGGAACCCTTCCGCTAAGCTCACGGTTTGTTATGCGAATTGCTTCGAAAACGTAACCCAAGCGATCAGCCACATCGATGTTTTTATCAATGAAGTTCAGCTGTTCTCTTGACCGGATCGTCCGTTCGAACCAAGGTCCTTTCTGTTCGATCATCTGATATTGAAGCCCCATAGCTTCCGGCACAACCAGAATATCGGAGAAAATGATCGCAGCATCCACATTGAGTAAATCAACAGGCTGTACCGTTACCTCGGCTGCACGTTCAGGCGTTTCAACCAATTCTTTGAAGCCGGAAAGTTTTGCTCTGACTTCTCTGTATTCAGGAAGTATCCTTCCCGCTTGCCTCATCAACCAGACAGGGTAACGTTCGATGTCCTGCCCGTTGGCGGCTCTAAGGATCAGATCATTTTTCAGTTTCATTGGACACAAAGATAATATTTCTTTAGAGCCGTTAATTACCACCTGATCGGGTCCACACCACGTGACAGGAGATATTCGTTGCATTTACTAAAATGTTTGCATCCGAAAAATCCTCTGTGAGCTGACAATGGTGATGGATGGACAGATCTGAGGATCAAATTCTTTTGCTGGTCCAATAATTCTGCTTTCTGCTGTGCCTTGCTTCCCCACAACAGATAAACTGTCCCTTCCCTTTCGTCGGAGACTTTGCGTATCACAGCATCGGTAAATCGTTCCCAACCTCTTCCTGCATGACTTTCAGGCATTCCTTCGGCAACCGTCAAGACAGCATTCAAAAGAAGTACTCCTTGCTCGGCCCATCTGACGAGACTCCCATCTGAAGGAAATGAAATGCCTAGGTCTGTCTCAATTTCCTTAAAGATATTAGTAAGACTTTTCGGGAAAGGTTTTACATGTTCTTCTACTGAGAAACAGAGTCCGTGGGCGTGTCCACGCGTGGGATAGGGATCTTGACCAAGAATTACGACCTTGACCTTTTCAAGAGGAACGGTATTGAGCGCCCTGAATATTTCATTTCCTTTGGGGAATATCGCTCCTGGATTTTGATTGTATTGTTGTTTAACGAATGAGACTAACTCTGAGAAATAGGGCTTTTCAAACTCCTCTTCAAGAGCCAATTTCCAGGATGCTTCCAGTTGCACGTTCATGGAACAAAAATACAAAGAACGGATTCTGTTGATTGAATTATCTTTGCCTGTATGAAGCATCTCGTCGTAACACTTATCTTGATGACATCACTTTTGTCAGGTTGTGGGGAACAAAATCAGTCGGTTTCAGAAGAAACGAAGGATGAGCAAGAAACAGAACAGGTTGGACACTCTGACGAGGGAACACTCGAGGAACGGGCAAAAAGACATGTAGAGCTTGCGCTGGGTATTCCGGGAAATGAGAAATACACGTTAAAGATCTATCGTGAAAACCTGGACGCAGATGACAAGCAAGATGCGGTAATCGTCGTCAACCGGCTTGAATATGCCTTGAACGAAGCGGTCAGACAGGGAAATACGGCGAAGCGTGCTGAACTCGGATTTATTGGCAACTACAATTGCTTCTTCTTCTACGATGGTGGTCTTGATAAGATCAGTCCGAAGATCGATGTTCCCTCAACTCCTCAGAAAGAGCTTGATGTAGCGTTTCATCATATTTCATCAGATCAATATAAAGATATTGTGATCGATTTCAGAGTTCGAAATTCCAAATTCAGGGAGTTTTATTTTGTGATCAACCATACACCTCGAAAGGTCTTTCAGCAGCAAGTTTTCGATGGACTTGGAATAACAAACACAGAAGCCTACGGAATCGCCTATGAAGAGGGTACGATGTCTTCCCAGAAGGATATTCTTATCCTCAAAGCGGAAATGAAGTCGCCTTCTGACGAAATTGATGTGTTCACATTTGAACCGGAGATCATTGTTGGAAAAGAACTCTTGTACCGCTTCTTTTATCATCCGAAGCTCGGTAAATATGCAATTCGAAAATAAAGGCCCCGAAGGGCCTTTGGCGACTAAAATGATCCTCTTAGCGTAATAATGAAATTCCTGCCTGGTGCCGAAATATTGGATGCAAAGACCCTGTAGTTTCGATCCAATATATTCTCACAAGCAATCTGAACACCCAAGTATTTATTGAATTGGTATGCAACTCTGGCGTTAACTGTAAACCATGAGGGCATTCCTTCAGGTAATGCATAAGCCTGATTATCCTCTCCATAGGGACTGTAGTCTTCTATCTTTTTCCAACCGCTGTAATTCACAAAGAACTCTCCTCTGAATTTTTTCTGCGCCGCAACAAAGCCCATCTTTCCGAATACCGGTGGAATGTGATCAAGAGGAATTGCTGTTGTATCCGTAATTATCCTGCCATAGGTGTAATTGTACGTTCCGTATACGGTCACGTAGTCGTTCAGTTTACCATTCAAACTAAATTCCAATCCATACAAGTATGCTTTGTTTTCATTTTGAACTGCGACTACATTGCTCATGACACCTTCAAACAGAATTGAATCCTGCCCCTCAAAGGTGAAGTCTTTAACCGTCAGTGCATTTCGAAACGCGGTATAGTAACCAGTCGCCGAAAAAGTGAATTTTTCCGCGAAGATGTGTGTCAAACCGATCTCTGCGTTGTAGGTGTACTCCGGTTTGAGGTCCTCGTTGGGCACGATCAGATTCCCGGGAGTGGATTCGAATACCTTACTAAGATCGTCCACGTTTGGCGCACGAAAACCATTGGATAAAGCTACATTGATCCGAGTGTCAGGTTGTGGAAGATAAATGATGCCTAAATGACCATTTAGCGCAGAATTGCGCTGTTTCACTTCATTGAAAGGGAAGTTAAAGAAGGAAGTATCATCGAAAAGGGCATTCAGACCGACAGTAGAAAAACGTAGTCCATCATTGAGTATGAAATTATCGTTGATTTCAAGAGTGTGGGTCAAATAAGCAGCTGCCGAGCCCATCACTGAACCACCATCCGCATAACGTGTATTCAGAGGGATTTCATCTCCTGTTTCGATATTTCGAGTAAACGCATTTGATCCAACACGATTAAACCATGCCTCTAATCCGTAGCGCAACTCATTTTTTCCGCGTTTCTTAGCCATATCAGCGTTAAAAGTCAAAATATCCAGTGATTCGATCCTGTGGTTAAGTCCCGGTTGATTGAATCTCCTGTCCATTCTACTTTCTTCAATTTGCTGATATCCAGCAATGATCCTCGCATTGTCGTATAAAATGTTCTTTTTGCCCAATTCAAGCTGGTAGGAGGCCAGCAGACGTTTTTGCGGACCATAATACCACTCTGCAAATCGTGGAAGTCCTCCGGTCATTAGTGTTAAACGGTCGTAGCGAGGAATATCGGATGATGTTGAGTACTGAAGATTGACAAGGTGTCTGACATTTTCGTTCTGCTGGAACAAGAATTTCTGAAGCAAATCATACTGCGTATAACTCGACCCGATTTGAAGGTTGGTATCTGCATTAACGATCATGGTATCTTTTCCGTTTATTCTGTCCTGATACCAATTTCGCGCACCGAAATTCCCAACAAAGATCTCACGGTTTGCCCCTTGTCTCAGATCACCAAAATTCGAATACGAAAATGAGGTAAGGCTTCCGAACCGTTTGGATCCAACTGAGACATTCGCGTTTGCAGCATAACCTGATGCAGCGGACATGTATCGAGTGTATGCATTTGCTTTAACCATTGGTTTATCCCCTGATGATAGCATGGGATTTTTAGTTCTGAAGGCCATTACTCCTCCGAGCGCATCGGAACCATAAACGACTGAACCCGGACCAAAGACGACTTCCACCCTATCCATGATAGAGTTATCAAGCGTAATTACATTCTGCAGGTGCCCACCTCTGAATATGGCATTATTCATTCTTATGCCATCGATCACGATCAGTACTCTGTTGGCTTCAAATCCTCTGATAACCGGACTTCCACCTCCGAGCTGACTTTTCTGTACCATCACATTTCCTGTGTTAGACAAAACATCTGCCGTTGAGGTTTGATTCATCTGCTGGAGTTCCGAAGAACGTATGACTTGGATCTTTTGCGCCACGTCTTTCTTCTTCTCCTCGAATTTACTGGCTGAAATAACAACCTCGTCCAGAGCACTTATATTTTCACTCAGGGATATAGTCCAATTGAGTTCTTTCAATTTCTGGTAATCTAATGTTGCCTTTGTGTAATCCGGATGATAAAAAATGATAACATCAGATGAACTAATATTTAATATCAGCGAACCGCGCCCATCTGTTTTTCCGAGCGATGTGTTTGTTGCCTTATTAAAAATTTCAACATCCGCTACAGGTTGAAGCGTAGTGCTATTGATCACATTTAATTTCTGGGAAACTACCGAATAGGCGAACAGGATACCCGTAATGAGTAAACTAATGTTTTTCATAAATTAAAATTTTCGTTGATAATTAATCTTTCCTTGCAAACTTATTCAAGCCAATGGAGGCTCTGTAGGAACATCAACGAAGAAGGAAATAATGGAATATTTATAATTGAATCGATGAAATTCACGAGCAGTAAAT